>Ga0075030_100001636_pt1 | contig 20188 bp, 14 predicted proteins | sample LitLauG_LLR_2012_FD_71393 | JGI IMG/M metagenome (GOLD analysis project Ga0075030, IMG submission 71393) | Freshwater sediment microbial communities from Pennsylvania, USA - Little Laurel Run_MetaG_LLR_2012 | ecosystem: Environmental > Aquatic > Freshwater > Creek > Sediment | place: USA...
AGAGCCGCACCGCCCAAACGATCCGCGGTGCCATCGACAAGCGCCGGCGCACCCGGCGCCCACGTCATGCCGATATCGACTGGCCGCGCACCATTGCCCAGAACTTGCGCCATTGGCAGGCCGAGCACCGCACGATCGTACCTGAGACGCTGATCGGGCACGGGCGCATGGCCAAGCGCGCCAACCTCGAAGAGGTCATTCTATGCGTGGACCAATCCGGCTCGATGGGCACCTCGGTCGTCTATTCCTCGATCTTTGCGGCCGTCATGGCATCGATCCCGGCGATCGCCACCAAACTTGTCGTTTTCGACACCAACATCGTCGATTTGACAGAACAACTCGCCGACCCCATCGAAGTGCTGTTCTCAGTGCAGTTAGGCGGCGGCACCGACATCAACCAGGCGCTGGCGTATTGCGAACGGCTTGTGCGAGAACCCGGCCGCACGCATCTCGTCCTGATCAGTGACCTCATCGAGGGCGGCATCGCCGAGCAGATGTTGGCCCGAGCGCGTGCCCTGGTTTCCGCTGGCGTCAACGTCATCGTCCTGCTGGCGCTCAATGACGACGGCCGCCCGGCCTATGACGCAAACCACGCGGCACTGCTCGCCGCGCTCGGCTGCCCCGTGTTCGCCTGCACGCCAGACCAGTTTCCCGAGCTGATGGCGGCAGCCCTGAAACGCCAGGACCTGTGGGCCTGGGCAGCCGAGCGCGATATCAAGCTTGTGCGCCCCAGCGACCACAGCAGTTGAACAAAAAAGGCCCCTCGCTTCCTCCTCGTGGACGCGGTCGGGGCGGCCGCGCAGCACCCCAGAAAGCCGCCATCGAGAGAACGCACAGCGGAACGCCGACGCGATAGCCCCAGCTCCGGACGATCTGCTACGATTTCTCAATCGACGCTAAGGGCCATAAGCGACACCGCCAGACTGTCAGCTTTTAAGATGAACCTGCCGTTGGTCACTTTCGCTTTGAATCTTGGGTCATGGCAAGAACTGGCTGGTGTCAGCGATTGCCTCGCTGGCTCTTCAATAAAGGGTGGGGTGAGGACGTCACGGCACTAGAACAATCGAGCCGGTGCTGGAGCGACTTGCCAACCTGCGGTGCGCTTCGGCGGCCTCTCTCAGCGGCAATACTGTCGGTGGCTTGGGTCGAAGTATGCCATTTCGCAGTGCCAAGAACACGTTGGCGGTGATATCGCGAACCTTTTCGGGAGTATCGGTGAAGTGCCCGAAATTCGGCCGCGAGACGGTTGCTGATTTCGACGCATAGCGGCCGATGTCTATTGGCTCAATGTGGCCCGACGCCTGGCCGTAACTTACGAGGTGCCCATTGGTCGCGAGCGCTTCATAGGACTTAGCCATCGTATCGCGGCCGACGGCATCGAATACGACGTCGGCGCCATGATTATTGGTTATCGCCTGCACCCGCGCGGCGAAATCTTCCGCCGTATAGACGATGACGTAATTGCAGCCGCTCGATTCCGCGACCGGGACTTTGTCACGAGACCCGACAGTTCCCATGACGGTGGCACCGAGCGCGCGCGACCACTGGCAGAGCAATTGTCCGATGCCTCCTGCTGCCGCATGGACAAGCACCGCATCACCACGCAGAATCCGCGCAATACGGTGGGTCAAGAATTCGGCCGACATGCCCTTGAGCATGACGGAGGCGGCCGTTGTGTCGTCGATATCATCGGGCAATTTGACCAAGAGGTCTGCCGCCATTGTCCGGACTTCGGCGTAGGCGCCCGGCGGGGGGCAGGCATAGGCCACTCGGTCGCCCGGCAATAGTCCCGCAACGCCAGACCCAACGTCCATAATCTGGCCTGCAGCTTCCATGCCGGGGATGCGGGATGGGGTGAGGATGTCGAAATAGCCGGTGCGGCAATAGACATCGATGAAGTTGACACCGATGGCTGTGTGTCGGATGCGGACTTCACCCGGGCTTGGAGACAGGGCGCCGAACTGTCGCCATTGGAGCACATCCGGGCCACCAAAAGCTGAAACGACGATGGCGCCGGAGTCGATGGATGTTGAGCTTGACGAGGCTGATCGAAACGGGCCAGGCCGGACGCTGCCGCTCAGGTGCCGCCTCAGGGCGGCGAATCCTGCCTCATAGATGTCCTCGCCCACCAGCCGAGAAAGGCGTGCCTCCTCTCCCGAAGGTGTGCGGAACGTGCTGCGCCATTGCCAGAAAGTTCGATTTCCCTCGGTGATGGGCCTCAGTCGGATGATCGCGACGTAGCCGATCAGCGGCATCGGCGCATCGAGGATGCAATAGGTGAGAGTGTGATCACGGTCCGACAGCGACAGCAGTTGTTCGCGCAGCGCGCCGCCGGATTTGAGCTCGAAGTCGCGGACACCACCGACTTCGTCGACGTCGTGGCCATCCTCCATCTGGCTGGCGGCAATAGCCGGATGCCAATCGCGATGGCCGTTGAAATCGCGCAGGATCGCCCACACGTCCTCTATCGGCGCATCGATGATCGTTGAGCGGATGACCTCAACCATGGGCTGCTATCGCTTGCCCGCGAACCGGTTCTTCAGCGCATCGAATCCGCCTTGGAATACGCCTGTGCCGATGGTCTGTGACAATTCGCGCTCCTTGGCCTTGACGCAGTCGAACTCTGCGCTCCACTCAGCAAAGCTCCGATTGCGGTCGGTGATCGGCGTCAGCTTGAGGGTAGCGATGTAGTTCTCGACGCCCATCGGGCTTTCGAGGATTGAGTAGGTGCAGCTCATATCGTAGTCGGAAAGGGCTAGCAATTGTTCGCGGATGCGGCCACCGTTCTTGAGGGTGAAATTGCGGATGCAGCCCACCTTGTCGGCGGGCTGACCAAGCTCGATGCGGCTGTCGGCGATGTCGGGATGCCACTTGGGTAGGGCGTTGAAATCGCGCACGACAGCCCATACCTCTGCGGCGGGCGCGTCGATCACGCTGGAGGTGTAGATCTTAACCACGAACTATTTCCCTTCGTCCGCGTCTTCGGGCGGGGTGACTGTGATCCGCCGGGGAGTCTCGGCCGCCGTATCGTCGGCCAAGCCGGCGAGCCGGTGCAGATCGGCCCCCATTAGGTTCTGGATACTGCCACCGGGAATGCCGAGCTCCTTCAATAGCTTGTCAATCAGCGGTCCCTGGGCTCGATAGCGCAGCGCGCTGTTGACCACCTGGTCTGAGAGGTTCTGCCCGTAGCTATGATCGGCGCCGTTGCTGTGGCCACCACCCGGCCCCATCATTCCGTCTACCTGCATGATCTTGATCTCGCCGATCCGTTCCATCGGCTTGACACTTTCTCGCACGATGCCCTCGAGCCGCTCAATCAGCAGACGGCGGAGCATAGAATTGCGCGCTTCGGGCGAGAGCACGTTCTGGGCTTCGTTGCTGAGTCGCTGACCCTCGGCCTCGATTTCGTGGCGGATTTTGGCCGCCAGCGAACGGATCTTGTCGGAATCAGCTTCGCCCGTTGCCGTCACCAGCATCGCCTCGGCGCGCTCGGTTGCGGCCTCCTTCTGGGCCTTGGCCTCGATGAGCATTTTGGTAGACGAGCGCTCGGCTTCCTGACTGGCCGCGATCAATTCGATCCGTTTACGCCGGTCCGCGACTGCGACTTCGCGGGTGGTGAATACTTGTTCCTCCGCCGACACCGCATCGGCCCGAGCCAATTCGGCGGCGGCCTGCGCCATGGATTGCATCCGCGAATGCTCGGCAACTTCGATAGCGCCTTTCTGCTCGGTGATCTGCTGCGACGTTCGCCGTTGCGTCTCCAGCCGTTGCAATTCGATCTCGCGGTGGATTTTCTGACTTTCGATCGAGAGCTGATGGGCGATGCGCGAACGCTCGATGCCTTCCTGCAACGTCAATTCCGCCTGCTGCGCCGCCAGTTCGCGTGCCGCCCTCTCCTGGGTCAGCTCCGAGCGTTGGCCGACACGCTGGATCTCGATCAGCCGTTCCTGGTCGATGCGGGCGAATTCCGTCTCGCGATCGATCTCCAACCCTAATTTCTCGGTCTGCAAGTTCTTGTTGCGGATGGCAATGAGCGTGTCCTGCTCAATGTCGTTACGCTCCTTCTTGCGCCGCTCGATCTCCTCGGTGAGACGAGTCAAGCCCTCGGCGTCGAAGGCGTTGGACGGATTGAAATGCTCCATGTCGGTCTGGTCGAGCTGGGTCAGCGACACTGCCTCGGCCTCAAGCCCGCTCTTTTCCAGCACAGGACCGATGGCCTTACGCACACGCTGCACATAGTCGCCACGCTTTTCGTGCAGTTCCTCCATTGTCATTTCGGCGGCAACCGAGCGCAACATGTCGACAAACTTGCCCTCTACAAGCTCGCGCAGACCTTCGGCGTCGAGCGAGCGGCGGCCGAGCGCCTGGGCAGCGATTGCCACGTTGTCCCTATTGGGAGATACACGGACGAAAAACTCAGCCGTCACGTCGGCGCGCATCCGGTCCTTGGTGATCAGCGATTTGTCGCGCGTACGGCTGATTTCGAGGCGCTGCGTGCGCATTCCTACAGGTGTCACGTCATGGAACAGCGGCACCACGAATGCGCCGCCGCCGATCACAACTTTCTGTCCGCCAAGGCCAGTGCGCACGAACGCGGTCTCCTTGGTCGACCGGCGGTAGAACCAGTGGAACAGGTAGCCGATGATGAGGAGCGCGATGAGGGCGACGATGCCCCAGGCGATCACGCTGGTGAAGAGTTCGGGCGACATGGCATCCTCCTGCTGGCGCCTACTATTGCGCAGAGCTCTCGTTTCTCTTGATGGACATGAATTTGCGCGTTTGCTCCGTTAGCGCCTTTTCGGTCGGGAGGCGCTCCATTGATGAGGCGCCGTAGAAGCCTTGGCACAGTCTGCTGTGCGCCAACACGTATTCGGCGTCGGTCGGCTCGGCAACTGGGCCGCCATGAACCAGTATCAACACATCATCCCGGACCTTGCGCGCTGCGGCGGCCCAGCGGTCCACGATCGAAGGGCAGTCGGCAAGTTTCAGCGCCGTCCTGGCGCCGATGGAACCGCCCGTTGTCAGGCCCATGTGGCACACGATGATGTCGGCTCCGGCCTTGGCCATTGCCGCCGCCTCTACCTCGCTGAACACATAAGGCGTCGTCAGCAGGTCCTTGCCGTGTGCCCGCGCGATCATGTCGACTTCGAGGGCGTAACTCATGCCGGTCTCTTCCAGATTTGCGCGGAAGGCACCGTCGATCAGGCCGACCGTCGGGAAATTCTGGACACCGGCAAAACCCATGTACTTCAAGTCGTCGAGAAAGCTGTCGAACAGGCAGAAGGGATCGGTCCCGCACACGCCTGCCAAGACCGGCGTGTGCTTGACCACGGGCAGCACCTCGCGTGCCATCTCGACGACGATGTCATTGGCATTTCCATAGGCCATCAGTCCGGCCAGCGAGCCGCGCCCGGCCATGCGGTATCGCCCGGAATTGTAGATGACGATGAGGTCGATGCCGCCGGCTTCTTCGCATTTGGCCGACAATCCGGTGCCCGCGCCGCCGCCGACGACGGGCTCGCCACGCGCGGCTTTCGCGCGGAAGCGGGCCATGATTTCGGATCGTGTCATCGGGCAATTTCCAGATAGTTGGCGACGAGCGCCTTGGCGAATTCGGGGTCGTTGATATTGTAAGGTAGGCGGATTAGTTTACGGGTTGACGTCGAGGCGAAGTTGCGGGTGATGATGTCGAACAGCGCTTTATCCGCGTTGGAATCACGGAACGGTTGGCCGGGTGCATCGAGCATCGACACGCCGCCCTCTGGAATGAGGAACCGCACCGGACCCTGCATTCGGTTTAGCCTCTCGGCGATCCAACGGCCCATTGCCTCGTTTTCAGCAAGCGTCGTGCGCATCAGCGTGACGTTGGCGTTGTGGACATGGAACGCGCGGCCCGAGAACTTCGCAGGCACCGTGTCGCGCGCACCGAAGTTTACCATGTCGAGCGCTCCGCAAGAGCCCACGTAAGGCACCCTTGAGCGGATGATCGCGCCGAGCCGGTCGGGTCCAGCGGAAAATACACCGCCCACCAGCAGATCGGCGATCTCCGTGGTCGTTGCATCTATCACGCCCGAAATCAACCCGCTATCAACCAGCTTCTCCATCGACTGACCGCCGGTGCCGGTGGCGTGGAACGTCAGGCAGTCGTATCGATCCTGCAATGCACGCTGCACCATCTGCACACAGGGTGTCGTCACGCCGAACATGGTAAGACCGATCGCCGGCTTTGTGGTGCGCGACTCCCCATCGCGCTGCCTGCCTAGGATCATGCCGCCGAGCGCGTGGGCGGCGTTCGCTAACACCTGCTCGGAAATGCGGTTGATGCCCTGCACGTCGGTGACGGAATACATCATGGAAATGTCCGACGCGCCGACATAGCGGCTGATATCGCCACTGGCGACGGTCGAAACCATGTATTTGGGAATGCCAATGGGTAGCGCGCGCATTCCGGGCGTCGCCAGTGCCGTCGCGCCGGAGCCGCCTGCGGAAATAACACCGCCCACGTCCTTACGCTTGACGATGAAGTGCTCGAAGGCCGTCGCCATCGCCGTCACGGCGCTGCCCCGATCACCGGTGAATACTGCTTTGGCGCCGCCTGGATGATGGCGCGCAACTTCGGCGGGGCCGATGTTTGCGGGGCTTGTCCGGCCGCTGGTGGCGAGGTCCACGGTCACCGCCTTCAGCCCCAGCTTCTGCAGCTCGCGGGCTATGAAGCTCAGTTCGGTTGCCTTCGTGTCGAATGTGCCGACCACGTAAGCGGTGCGGCCAAGAAGCGAGGCGACGCTGCGTTGCGGGCCCGGAGTCGCTGGCTCGGCACTTGTGGTCGAATCGGTGCCCCTTTGCTCCCATCGCGACGGTTCAAGGCGATTATCCGCTGACCAACGGTTTGGAATTGCGGCAGCGGAGTAGACGGGCCGCTCGCCGCCGCTGAGTGTGTAGGAGCGTGACGGCCCAGTTTCGCCGTGCTGGCGCTCGACGCGGATGTAGTTGACTTCGGGCGCGAGCAATTCCTCAACAGCGGCTTCTGGTTCGTCCGAATGCCGGCCGACGCCGACCAGGCGCTGCTGCAAATCCTTGTTCGCGGCCAATTCGGCCGACGGCATCTCGCGGGCGACGTGGCCATGCAGCATCACCGCGATGCGTTCGGACACATCCAGCGCGACGCCGATATTCTGCTCGATGAGCAGCACCGACATATCGCCGTCCTTGGCCAGCGCCTTGAGCATGTTGCCAACTTGCTCGACGACCACCGGGGCGAGCCCCTCCGACGGCTCGTCCATGATCATGAGCTTGGGGTTTCCAAGCAGCGCGCGGCCGATGGCGAGCATCTGCTGCTCGCCGCCGGATAGCTGTGCGCCGCCATTGCTCTTTCGCTCGGCCAACCGCGGGAATGTGGTGTAGACGCGCTCGATGGTCCAGGGCGAATTATTGTCGCCCCGAAAGCCTAGACGCAAATGTTCGTCAACGGTCAATGATGGCCAGCAGCGACGGCCTTGCGGAACATAGCCGACGCCGTGTCGCGCAATGCCGTGCGGCTGCCATGATGTGGTATCGGAGCCAAGTGTGCGAATGCTTCCGCCGCTGGCGCGCGTAAGGCCCATGATGGCCCGACACAGCGTGGTCTTGCCCATGCCATTGCGGCCAACGACGGCCAACACGCCGCGTTCAAGCGTGAGGTCGAGCCCGGTGATAACGGGCACGCCACCGTAGCTTACGGCGAGCGTGCGGATGGCAAGCGCCGGAACGGCAACGCTGATTGTGCGCCCGTCAGCCATGCTTGCCGCCGAGATAAATGCGTTGCACGTCGGGATCGGCCTCGATCTCGTCCGGCGTACCGTGCTTGAAGATGCGGCCGTTATGCATAACGGTAACGAAAGACGACACGCGCAGGGCGACGTCGAGATCGTGCTCGATGATGATGTAGCCGATGTGGGCGGGCAGCAGATTGAGGATCTGGATGAGCTCGCCGCGTTCGCGCGGGGATAGACCGGCGGCGGGCTCGTCGAGCAGCAGGAAGCGCGGCGCACCGGAAAGCGCCATGCCCAGTTCGAGCTGGCGCTGCTGGCCGTGGCTGAGTGATCCGACCGGCGTATCGGCGACGGTGTCGAGATGCACGGCGTGGACCAGCCGCTTGGTCTCGGCCACGGTGGGATCGTCCTTACCTGAACGCAGCATTGAGTAGCGACCGCCCGTAGCGCCGCGCACGGAGAGATAGATGTTGTCGCGCACGCTGAGCTGCTTGAACAGCAGCGAGCTTTGATAGGTCCGTCGCAGTCCGCGCCGGATGCGCGCATGAGGTTTCAGCCGCGTCACGTCCTCGCCAAAGAAGCGTATGGTTCCGGAGTTCGGCGCGAAGTCGCCAGTGATCAAATTAAAGAGCGTTGTCTTGCCCGCGCCGTTTGCCCCAAGTATGGCGCGCCGCTCCCCGGCCTGCACGTCAAGGTTGACCTCCGCAACCGCCGCTAAGGCGCCGAACACGCGCCCGACGTTCTCCAATTGGAGCGCGTGGGCCGTGCTGGCGGACGAGATGCGGTCGATGCGGGTGTCGGACATGTAGGCCAGGGTGAGGGAATAGGGGTGAGAAGAAAGGGAGGGGACGGTTCCCTCATCCCTCACTTACTTACGGGCACGCCGGATTGTCGCGTCCGACCTTGCCCAGTTTCAGGAACTCGGCCGGATCCTGGCCGAGGGTCTGGTTAACCTGGGGCACGACCTTGACGACCTTGTTGTAGAGGTTGCCGTCCGCGCCCTCGCTCACTTCGGTCAGGAAGATGTCGGCGACGGCGTTGCGGTTGGCGTCGAGCTTGACCTTGCCCGTGGGCGTATCGAGTTCGAGCTTGGCGAGGGCGTCGCGCAGCTTGGCGCCGCCGTCCGAGACATCACCGTTGACCTGGTCGAGGCCGGTCAGCAGAGCGACGGTCGAAACGTAGTAACCGTGCGCGAACAGCGAGGGGCTCGGGAAGCCCTTGGGGAACGCGGCCTTGTAGTCGGCGACGAACTGCTTCCACTTCGCGTTATCCCACGCATCGGCAATCGGGCCGGCTGATGGCATGCCGATGACCGACTTCTTGGTCGCGCCCTTTGATCCAAGCACGGTCTGGTCGGCTGTGATCGAGCCGCCGATGAGCGGTGCGGTGCCGCCGGCCTGCTGGTACTGGCTGAGGAAGTTGACGCCATCGGCGCCGCCGAGCGCCACATACACGGCATCAACGTCCGGCGGGATCGCGGCAATCACCGACGAATAGTCCTTGTTGCCGATCGGCACCCACGACTTGCTGACGACGTGGCCGCCGGCCTTGCAGTATTCTGCCATGAAGCCGAAGACCTGGGTGTACGGGAACGAGTAGTCCTCGGCGACGGTGGCGACCTTCTTGTAGTGCTTTTCATTGAAAGCATAGGTGCCCAAGCCCGCCATCCATTGCGCGCCGTCGGTGGTGAAGCGGAAGAAGTTGGGGGCCGGATCGCGCAGCGTCGTATCCTGGGCGGCTGACGTGCCGTTGACAAACGTCACCTTGGGCTGGGTCTTGGCGTAGTCCTTGACCGCCAAACCCTCGTCGCCCGATAGCGGGCCGATGATGAGGGTCAACCCGTCATTCTCGACCAGCTTGCGCACTGCCTTGACAGCGCTATCGGGGGACGCATCCGACGAGCCCTTGACCAACTCGATCTTCTTACCGCCGGCCATGCCCTTGTGCTGCTGAATAGCCAGTTCCACGCCACGCATTCCGTCTTCGCCGAGCACAGTGAACGGGCCTTCGAGGGTCGCGAGGCCACCGATTTTGATCGTGTCGTCGGCCATCGCCGGGCCGTAGGCGAACAGCGCTGGGCTCGCGAGCAGCAGCGCCAATGTGGTTCTTCGTGCCAGTGACATTGTCAGTCTCCTCCCTGTTTATGCGTGCAGAATGGGTGTTCCGCATCACAACCAAACTCCGTGGACCATTCTGGCCCTACGGCAGACTCTTGGCGGCCGGCGCAGATCGTCCGAGCTTGGCCAGAAGCCCGAGCAGACCGTCCGGCGAGGCCAGAACGACTATTAGGAACGCCAGGCCGATATAAGTGTTGAAGCGCTCCGGATTGACGAAATCGATAGCGAAGTTCTGCAGCAGCACGAACAGGATCGCGCCGAGAAAAGGGCCCGCCGGATGGCGCATTCCGCCAATCACCGCAATGATCAGGACTTTTATTGCTCGGTCGACGCTGATGGAGCCCGGCGAAATTCCGCCGTCGAACCAAACCAGTAGCACGCCGGCTACCGAGGCGATCAGGCCAGCTACCGCATAGGCGGCGATGCGGTGTGCGGGCACGTTGAAGCCAATTGCCTCCATTCGGCGAGCATTGTCGCGGATCGCCTGCATGGCAAGGCCAAACGGCGTGCGGGTGAGATACAGGACGCCCGTGTAGGAAAGCGCCGCCACGGCAAGTGCGAGGAAATAGAAAGGTTTCGGCGCGCGCCAGTCCACCCACAGCACATGCGCCGGCGCGACGCTGGCAAAACCGCTGTGGCCGTTGAAGATGTCGTAGTTCTGCTGCGCGAAGTAGTAGAGGGCTGTGGCGATCGCCAACGTGATAACGATGGTGAAGATGCCCTCGGTGCGGATGGCCAGAAATCCGGTGGTCACGTTGAACAGCGTGCCGATGATCACGGCAGCCGGTATCGCCAGAAACCAGGGCCAGCCGAGCGCCGTGCCGCCCGCGCTGGTCCCGAAGATCGCGATCATGTAGCCGGCGAGCCCCGCAACCGACATCTGCGCGAGGGTGACCATGCCGCCATATCCGGCTATCAACATGAGCGACAGCGAGATGGTGCCCATTATCAGAGTGTAAGCGCCAATCTGGAAGGTGAAGAAGTCCGTTGCGACGAGCGGGAAGGCGAGCAGCAACACGGCCGCGATGAGATGCCCGATGATAGCCATCGGGATAGCTTCGGGCGCGTTGGCTGTTGTCGCTGAGGTCGCGGCTTCGGTCATGCCCGCGCCCTCCCCATGAGGCCCTGGGGCCGGAAGGCAAGCGCCGCAACCATGATGACGAAGGTGAGAACGATGCCGTAGGTGGGGAAATAGGCGAGGCCGAATTGTTCGGAAAGGCCAATGATCAGTGCGCCGAGCGCCGCGCCGGTGACGCTGCCGAGCCCGCCGACGATGACAACGACCAGTGACGCCAGCAGATAGCGAACATCCTCGCCCGGCGCGATGGAAAGCGCCGTGCCGCCAACCACTCCGGCAAATCCCGCCAGCCCCGCGCCGATGGCAAAGACAATGGCAAAAACAACATGCACGTTTATGCCACTCGCATCCAGCATACCGCGATCGTCGACGCCAGCACGGATCATCATGCCGATTCGTGTCTTGTTGATAAACAGCCACAGGCCGATGCCGATGACGAGACCGGCCGCCAAAAGGAACAATCGGTACGTTGGATAGGGAAGCAGTACTGCGGTGCCATCCGATTTGTGCGCCAACACGATCGGCAACTGGGTTGTGCCGATCAACCAGTCTGGCGGGCTGAACTGGTAAGTGTTGCCGCTCCACACGGCCAGCATAAGGTCGGCTGCGACGATGGAAATGCCGATGGTGACGAGGGTTTGTCGAAGTTCCTGGCCCTCCATCCAGCGGAACACTAGTACCTGGAGCAGCACTCCAGCGACAGCCATTGCCAGCGTTCCCGCAGCAACTCCGAAAAACCAATTGCCCGTCAATTGGCCCACGTCGTAACCAATATAGCCGCCAAGCAGGTACAGCGAGCCATGCGCAAGGTTCACATTCCGCATCAGTCCAAACACAAGCGTGAAGCCGCTGGCGACCAGGAAATACAGCGCCGCCAGCGTCAGGCCGTTCAGGAATGTGAGGATGAAGAGCTTCATTGCCTGTGCGCCGTCCTCAAGCCACGCGCCTCACCTGTCCCTGCCGTCCGCCTGGCGCCTTGTGAAATTTGCCATCCTTCATGATCGCCAAAATGCGTGATTTGTCTTGCAGAATTCGGACATTGGCCAGCGGATCACCGTCGATGAGGAGCATGTCGGCGAGCCAGCCTTCGCGGATCTGACCGAGATCATTCCCCATGCTCATGATCTGACCGCCGAGCTTGGTGCCGGCCAGGATCGCTTCCATTGGCGACATGCCGAGCATATCCACGAAGTATTCGAGATCCTTGGCGTTGGTGCCTTGCGGGGTCCAGGCAAAGCCGTAGTCGCCACCGATCAGCACACGGATACCGCGCTTGATCATCTTCTTGCAAGTCTCGACGGCGGCGGCGAGCTCGCGCTCGTAGGCGATGGTTAGGGGCGTGCCCGGCTTGATGCCCCATTCGGCAGCGCCCCGCGAGGTCTGGATGAGCCAGGCGAGGCCGGGGGCTACAAAATGCTTGTCCTTGTTGGCTTCCAGCAGGTCCAGTGCCTCCTCGTCTGCAAACGAGGCATGATAGATGTTCTGGATGCCGTGCCGGATGCACTGCTTGACCGATCCTGACGAACGGGCGTGAGCGGAGAGAACCTTGTTGCGACATTTGGCCTCCTGCGCGGCCATCGCCACTTCTTCCTCCGACATCGGAGTTTCTTCCGCGCCCATGCCGGTGATTTCCTCACCCGAGAGGTTGAGCTTGATCGAGTCAACGCCAATCTTAATCAGCTCACGCACCGTGCGGCGCACCTCTTCGGGACCCGAGACGACGATTCCGAGATTGAGACCTTCGTGGGGGATGTGCGAAGGCGCGCTGTCGCCGAGACCGCCGACCGTCGTGATCTCCGGACCGGCCGCCAAATATCGCGGGCCGGGGATCCGTCCCTTGTTGATTTCGTTGCGGATGACGACATCCAGCCTCGGTTTGGCTGCCGCAGCTCCACGTCCGGCGGTGAAACCGGCATCGAGCACCAGCTTGGCCATGTACATCGTGTTGAGCGTGTGCTCCTCGGGCGGCATCATCTGGATCGGATCGATGCCGGGAGCGTTGTTCCAGGACAGATGCAAGTGGGCGTCGATCAGGCCCGGCATCAGCGTTGCGCCGGCGCCGTCGATGACAGTGGCACCGCCGGAAACAGAGGTTCGCTGACCTTTGCCGATGGTCTGGATGCGATTGCCGCGCACCACGACCTCGCCCGCGAACGGTGCCGCGCCTGTGGCGTCGAGCACGCGAACATTGGTGAAGACGGTTGCGCCCTCGCCAGCGGAGCCAGAGCCAAAGCCGCGGGCGGTGGAAATCTGGTCACTCATTGACGTATCCTCCTTGGAACGCACCTTTTTAGTGGTTGGAGTCTGCGCTCCATTCCACCCCACTTATTCAAGCACAGAACCCAAATTTGCTCGACGTTATACCGTTGCTGACCCGACGATAACTGGACGGAAAACGACGATAACAAAGTAATACCCGGCAGCGGCGATGCTGAATTTGGCTGAGCTGGTTCGTTTGGTTCATATTTGGTTCAACTAATGAACCGTCGAAGCTCTGAATTTACCTCTTCCGGCCTCTCCACCGTAAGCCAATGACCACATCGAGGCAGGGTAACTACCTTCGACCGGGTCATCCGGGTCAGCCTGGCGCTCAATTCCTGAGCTAGCGAAATCGGCGTCGAAGTATCGTCGGAACCGGTCACCAGCAGCACCGGGCAGGCGATCCGGGCGACATCAGCTGGATAACCCTCAGCTAGTGCCTCGCAAGTCCGCGCATAGCCTTCGGCGTCTTGGCGCAGGATGGACTCGCGAACAAACGCGACGGCCGAGATGTTGCGTTGCTTTGTTTCGCTAGAAGTCGCGCCGGCGCAAATCTGATCGGCGATGTCGGACATCCCGCCGGACCTTGCGAGCGCCGCGCGCTTGCGCAGGTTCTCGCTCATCTGGGTTGACGGGCCGGGCGTCGCTCCGAGCAGCGTCAGTGAGCGGACCAGCGACCCGTGTTCGGCCGCGAGATGCTGCAAAATGAGCGTGCCCATCGAGTGACCAACAAAGTGCGCAGCTTTGATTCCGAGCACGTCAGCCATGCGCACGATCGCAGAAACAAATCCACCAATCGAAGGCCTTTCAACGAGCGGTGAGCGGCCCGAACAGGGCAGATCCGGCCGTATCACCCGCCGTTCGGCCAGCGCCCCGATCTGTGGGCAAAAGGTGTTGGATGTACCGCCGAGGCCATGAATGCAAATCAGCGGATCACCCGATCCATCGATCTCCACAGCCATGCGCTCGATCCATTGCGTGCTCAAGAAACCTGCTCCGTTACAGGGTTTTCCAATGCTCCGATCCCGGCGATCTCGATCCGCACGATGTCGCCGGACCTGAGGTAGCGCGGCGGCTTGAAGCCGATGCCGACGCCTGCCGGCGTCCCAGTGGCGATGATGTCTCCCGGCAGCAGCGTGATGCCGGCCGATATGGTTTCAATGAGCGTGGGCACGTCGAAAATGAGATCGCGCGTGTTGGCGTCTTGGCGGAGTTCGCCATTGACCCAGCATTTGACGGCCGTGTCGGCCAGGTCGATATCATGCACACCAACCAAGTGCGGCCCCATCGGGCAAAACGTGTCTTGCGATTTGCCGAGCAGCCACTGGGAGTGGCGCCCTTGCAGGTCGCGCGCTGTAACGTCGTTAATGATGGTATAGCCAAGAACGTGAGCCAGCGCGTCCTGCTTGGCGATGCCGCGCCCGCCAAGGCCAATGATGACACCGAGTTCGGCCTCGTAGTCGACGGCGGTGGAAACCTTAGGATTAATGATGATCGGTTCGCCGTTGGAGATAACGCAGTCCGGCATCTTGGAGAAGATAATAGGAAACTGTGGGACTTCGCCGGCCGCCGCGCTGGAATCGAAGCCCGATCGTGCGAACTCGGTAGCGTGTTGTCGGTAATTTTTGCCGACGCAAAATATATTACGGCGGGGCCGCGCTATTGGGTATTTCAAAGCGACACTCCGTGTTGACCTGACCGGTCACTATACCAAACATGAACCAAAATCACCAAAATCTCTCACATTGGTACAGACGGCAAAAGGCATCGTCAAGCCAATCTCCGTCATTTTCGTCCCGACTCCTCAGTCTTGACTATCGCAGAGCAATATGGTCCACATTTGGATCAATTTGAGTTCGCCTACATCGGATCGGAAAATATGGCCTCGCATCGGACAATTGTTGAACAATTCGAGCGCCTCATTGCTAACGGCGAGTGGTCGGCGGGTTCGCGCTTGCCACCGGAGCGTGATCTTTGCGTTAGCTTCGGCGTCGCTCGTAACACCATGCGCAAAAGTCTCGATGAGCTGGAGGCTCGTGGCGCTCTCACCCGTGAAGGTATCCGTACACGACTGGTCGCTCCGCCTGTTCGCAATGTCGTTGATCCGCTGCTCGCGCGCATGGCGCTAACCAGCCCAGTTGAAGTTCTGGAGATAAGGATGATTTTGGAGCCTCCAGTTGCGGCGCTCGCAGCCGCCCGAGCGTCCGGTCATGATTTACAAATGCTGGAAGAGATACTGCAGCAGAGCCTTGCTGCCACCACCACCAGGGATTTCGAAACTTTCGACGGCCAACTTCATCAAGCCATTTTTGACGCGGCCAAGAATGCTCTGCTCAGTGAGCATTGCCGGGCTCTTGCCCAAATCCGGAATCAGCCCAAATGGCAGCAGCTCAAACAGAAATCCGTCACAGCACCGCGGCGAGCACTTTACAATATGCAGCATCAAGCCATTGTCGACGCGCTACTGCAACGAGATGCAACTGATGCAGAAGAGCGGATGAGGGAGCATTTGCGAGCCGTCCGCGAGAGCATGTTGCCACTCTTATAGTTTGGCCGCCCAGAAAATCGCCCCACTCAATGTCGGCTGGGCAATCAATCTTCTTGCAGCCGCGCGAAACTGTCTCCCTGACCGTTAGGGATCGACCGCGAGGCCACTAACTTGTCTGGTTTCGGGTTAAACCGGCCATCAACATCTTACGGAGCGGCACGATGGGTCATCCACGTAGGTTTCGCCATAGACCGCCGATGCTTGAAGACCATCAACAACCGGACGAAGTGTGGCGGAATGATGCGGATATCCGCAGGTGCCTCGTTCGCTACAGTTGCGGCGCTGGGTCAAACTGAACTGACGGGCCAGCAAGAGACCCACTCGAATATTGGCTCGGGCGTCTGATTTAGGCTAGGACAACGGACATTCCGTCGATCCCTCAATCAGCCGAGGCAGGGCGCATGCTTCCTCCGGATCATCAGGCCTCATGTATTTTTCCATATCAACGACCCATCGGCCGGCGACCGATCTCGGTTATTTGTTGCACAAGAACCCGGCCCGCTCGCATACGCTCGAACTGGCGTTCGGCAACGCCCATATGGTCTATCCCGAAGCCGGTGAGGATCGCTGCACCTTCGCGCTGATGCTAGATATCGACCCGGTGGCGCTTATCCGTGGCCGCCGCGACGGGCAGGGCGGACTGCTCGAACAATATGTCAACGATCGGCCCTACGCCGTCTCATCCTTTCTGTCGGTCGCCATCGCCAAGACGTTGCGGACCGCGATGGGCGGCCGATGCGAAGAGCGGCCGGAGTTGGCAGCCCAGGCGATCCCGATCGAAGTCGTGCTGACGCCGCTGCCCGCGCGCGGTGGACCGGACCTCATCCAGAACCTATTCGGGCCGCTTGGCTACCAGATCGGCGTCGAGCCCATCGCGCTCGATCCGCAGTGGCCCGATTGGGGCATGAGCGCCTATGTGACGCTGCGGCTGTCGGCGGTTTGCCGGCTGGCCGACCTGCTGACCCATCTCTACGTGTTGATCCCGGTGCTCGACCAGAAGAAGCACTACTATATCGATACGGACGAGATCGAGAAGCTGCTGGCCAAGGGGGGCACCTGGCTGCCTGCCCATCCCGCCCGCGACTTGATCGTCACGCGCTACCTCAAGCGGCGGCGGGTGTTGGCGGACGAGGCGATTGCCCGGCTCAACGAACTGTCGGGCGCTAGCGAGGATGACGAGGCCGAGCCCGAGACGGCCTCGGCCGACGACGACGGCATCGCGCTGCAACCAAAGGAGGCCGCCGAGCAGCGGCTCGAAAAGCCGATCCGGCTGCACGAACTGCGCCTGAACACCGTCGCCGAGGTACTCAAGCTATCGGGTGCGCAGCGCGTTCTCGACCTCGGCTGCGGCAATGGCAAGCTGTTGAAGCGGTTGTTCGCCGAGCGCCAGTTCACGGAAATCGTTGGCGTCGATGTCGGCCTGCGGGACCTGGAAATCGCGGCCCGTCGTTTGCGCCTTGACACTCTTCCCGAGCGGCAACGCGCCCGCATAAAGCTGTTGCAGGGCGCGCTGACCTACGAGGACAAGCGGCTGGCGGGCTATGACGCGGCCGCCCTTGTCGAGGTGATCGAGCATGTCGATCCCGACCGGCTGCCCTCGCTCGAGCGGGCGCTGTTCGGCTGTGCTAAGCCCGCGATCGTGGCGGTGACGACACCCAACCGCGAGTTCAACTTGAGGTTCGAGGGAATGGCGCCAGGCCAGATGCGCCATCCCGATCACCGGTTCGAGTGGACGCGCGCCGAGTTCGCGGCATGGGTCGAGGGCGTGTGCGTCCGCCACGGCTACAAAGCGAGGATCGAACCCTTGGGCGAAACGGACGCCGACTACGGCGCACCCTCTCAGATGGCCGTATTCGAGCGGGTGGCGGCATGAAGATCACCATCCCCGATTTCTGCCTCGTGCTGCTGATCGGCTCGTCCGGCTCGGGCAAATCCACGTTCGCCCGCAAGCACTTCAAGTCGACCGAGGTGGTCTCCTCCGATGCCTGCCGCGGCCAAGTGGACGACGACGAGAACAGCCTTGAAGCCACGCATGACGCCTTCGCGCTCGTCCATTTCATCGCCGAAACGCGGCTGAAACGGCGCAAGCTGACGGTGATCGATGCCACCAACGTGCGGCAGGAGGACCGCGCCAAGCTGGTGGCCGTCGCCAAGCGCCACCATGCCTTGAGCGTCGGCATCGTGCTCAACCCCGGCGAGGACATTTGTCATGAGCGCAACCGGCTGCGCCCAGACCGGCAATTCGGCCCCAACGTCATCCGCAACCAAACCGCCAACCTCCGGCGCAACATCCGCCGGCTGGACAAGGAGGGCTTCCGCTACGTCCACGAATTGCGCTCGGTTGAGGACATCGATGCGGTCGAAATCACGCGCACGCCCCTTTGGACCGACAGGCGTGGGGAAGCAGGCCCCTTCGACATCATCGGCGACGTGCACGGCTGCGCCGATGAACTGGAATTGCTCCTGGGCAGGCTGGGATACGTGGTGACGTGGGCCGGTGGGGGCGACAGCCGCGTTTGCGAGGTCAAAGCTTTGCACCAGAGGCGGGCGATCTTCCTTGGCGATCTCGTCGATCGCGGCCCGCGCTCGCCTGACGTGCTGCGCATCGTTATGGCCATGGTGGCCAGTGGTCTGGCGCTTGCCATTCCGGGCAATCACGATGTCAAATTCGAGCGTTGGCTGAACGGCCGCAAAGTAACGCTCACGCATGGGCTCGAAGCGACCGTCGAGCAGATGACCGTCGAGCCGACCGCATTCAAAGCGCAGGCGATGGCCTTCCTTGACAAGCTGGTCAGCCACCTTTGGCTCGATGCCGGCAAGCTGGTCGTGGCCCATGCCGGCATCCGGGACGACATGATCGGCCGCTCTTCCGGCGCCGTCCGCGAGTTCTGCCTCTATGGCGAGACAACCGGCGAGACCGACGAGTTCGGCCTGCCGGTCCGGCACAATTGGGCCGCGGACTATCGCGGCGCCATCACCGTCGTCTACGGCCACACTCCGGTGCTCGAGGCCGATTGGCTCAACAACACGATCTGTATCGACACCGGCTGCTGCTTCGGCGGCAAGCTGACGGCCTTGCGGTGGCCGGAGCGGGAGCTGGTGAGCGTGCCCGCCGCTAGCACCTATGTCGAGCCTAAGCGGCCCCTGGCTGGAGCCCAAACGGGCGACGCGGGATCGCTCAGCCTGCAACAGGAGAACGACCAGTTACTCGATCTATCGCTGGTGATCGGCAAGCGGATCATCACCACGGCACTGGGTCGCACGATCACCATCGACGAAGCCAACGCCGGCGCAGCCTTCGAAATCATGGCTCGCTACGCCGTCGATCCGCGTTGGCTCATCCATCTGCCTCCGACCATGTCGCCGCCCGCCACCTCGCACCGCGAGGGGCTGCTCGAGCATCCCGACGAGGCGTTCGCCTACTACCGGGCCGAGGGTGTCGGCGAGGTGATCGTCGAAGCCAAGCACATGGGGTCGAGAGCGCTGTTTGTGGTGTGCAAGGACGAGGAAGCGGCCCGCCAGCGCTTCGGCATCACCGGCGGCGAGACCGGGACAATCTACACCCGCACCGGCCGGCCGTTCTTCAACGATCGTGCTTCCGCGGACGGGGTGCTGGCGCGCATTCGCGACGCGATGTCGGCTTGCGATTTCTGGCAGCGGCACGGCACCACATGGGCGCTGCTGGACGCAGAGATCATGCCGTGGTCGGCCAAGGCGCAGTCGCTCATCAAGGATCAGTATGCCGCAACCGGGGCGGCCGCGACGGCGGGTTTGTCCCATGCCGACGCCGCGCTTGTCCAGGCGGCCCGCCGCGACCCGGCAATCGAGAGCTTGCGTGAGCGCACCGACGGGCGCCTCAAGCGGGTAAGACAGTATGTCGAAGCCTATGGCCGCTATTGCTGGCCGGTGCAGTCGTTGGACGACTACCGGATCGCGCCTTTCCATATGCTGGCAACCGAAAGCGGCCTGCACATGGACAAGGATCACCTTTGGCACATGCAGGAGCTGGCTCAGCTTGCGGCCGCCGCCTCCCCGATGCTGATCGCGACCGAGTACCACCTCGTCGATCTGGCCGATGCCGCCGGCATCGCCAAGGCCGTGGATTGGTGGACGAGGCTGACCGCACGGGGCGGCGAAGGCATGGTGGTCAAGCCGCGCCAATTTGTCGTGCGCGGCGCAAAAGGCCTTTTGCAGCCAGCGGTCAAATGCCGGGGACCGGAATATCTGCGGATCATCTACGGCCCGGAATACGACGCGCCGGAGAACCTCGCGCGGCTGCGCTCGCGAGGTTTGGGCAAGAAACGATCGCTCGCGATTAGGGAATTCTTGCTTGGCGAGGAGTCGCTGTCCCGGTTCATCGCGCGCGAGCCGCTGCGACGCGTACATGAGGCCGTGTTTGGCGTGTTGGCTTTGGAGAGCGATCCGGTTGATCCAAGAC
>Ga0075030_100001639_pt1 | contig 20172 bp, 9 predicted proteins | sample LitLauG_LLR_2012_FD_71393 | JGI IMG/M metagenome (GOLD analysis project Ga0075030, IMG submission 71393) | Freshwater sediment microbial communities from Pennsylvania, USA - Little Laurel Run_MetaG_LLR_2012 | ecosystem: Environmental > Aquatic > Freshwater > Creek > Sediment | place: USA...
GCCAGGAAGTCCGGCCAATCTCCCCATGGATCCAGAGCATCGACCGCCTTGATCCTCGAATCGGCGGCAGCCGACAAGATGGCAATCGCTCCACCGGATCCCTGCCCGAACATTCCCACACGGTCCATGTCCACGTCCCCGCGCTGGGATAGGTAATCAAGAATGAATTTCACGTCGTGGACGGTGCTTCCCACCGATTCCTGCAGTTCGCTGACGAACCACTGCGTCATGGGACGGTCGTGAAACCTGTGTCCACTCAACGCTGAAACGAATCCGACTGCCGCGACGCCACCGGAGGTGGCTCTTGCTCCCCAGCCGGGATCGCGAAAGCGGTTGGTGTCCCAACTTGTGTCGTAGAGGTACAAGACGACTGGAGGCTTCTTCACGTTCTTGGGCAGGAGAACCCAGAGGTCAATCGGATCGCCGGGCCGCCATTTCACCTGCACGAGTGTGCGCGTGTAAGTCTCTTGCTCTTCGTTACCGGCGACCAGCGGCGGTTCCGGTTCGAGTCTGCTGGTTCCGATGTCGAGCGAGCTCCAATCTTCCTGAATGGACTCGTAGACAGGCCTCATGGTCTTCGGGTCGAGACCCGGAGGTAGGGAAGACGCGCCCAGTCCTGCCGGACCGGACCTTTCAGCGGACGGAGCCGTTGCTGCAGGAGGTTGCAAAGGTGACGAAGCGGCGGTCTTAGAAGTTTCCTGCGCAGAGGCTGCGTTCGTGAACATTGCGAGAAGAATTGCAAACAGACAAATCAAGACTCTTTCGCGGCAAGAGATATTTCGCGACTGCATGAATTCCCCTGAGTGATGGCGAGATCAAATCAATTGCATGTTCGTGAAGAACGGCCGGAGAGGGAAGAGTGGTTGCTCCTCCCTCGCCAGCCGTGCAAAGGCGACCTCCAAGCAAGCTGCTACTGATGCAGCCCGTAGAGTTCGACCGGGTTCGGCGGGTTCTTGGCGCCGCCACTGGTCAGGCCGAAGTCGTTGATGAAATCGAGATCGGACTGAACCGTGAGAACGCTACCTCCCACGTCACCGCCTACGTCAATCCAGCAGACCGGCGTTGACTTTACCGCGCCGACCAGGTTGATGCTGGAGGGATTGCAGGGGCCGTAGACACCGGTGGAAATCAGCTGATAGTGGCCGTTATCCGGGCTGACCTTCGACTGCAGATAGTGCGAGCGGAAGACGCCCAGGTTGAGGCTTCCCGTCCAGTTCGGCTTCGTGAACGTGCCCGAGTTCTTAAGGCCGGCGAGGAAGCCGACGAAATCCGAGAGTTGCGTGGAGCCGCTTGAGGCCTCGGTCTCCGCGTAAGCCACGGTATTGATAACTCCCGCCGGTGTGCATTGCGTCTGCGACCCGGTGCAGGGATTGCCAGTCGTTGTTCCAACATTGCCAAAGGTCACCATGCGCAGCAGTGACCAGAGCGGATAGGAACCATCCTTCACGTGAGTGAACGGGACCTGGAAGCATGGAAAATCCGCTGCGTTGCTGAAGACGATGGCACTGCATTGCGGCAAGTTGAAAGCGGCGCTGCCATCGAGCGGAGTGCCGGTGGCGGGCCAGAAAGGATCAACTCCATCCACTGCCAGGTAGTGCGCGGCGTAGGACGAGCAGTTCAGGTTTCCTTTGCCTTCGGTGCAGTTCGTCTTGCTGACGAGCGGCGCGAAGTTCTGATAGCCCCAGAAGGCATATCCGATTGCGTCCGGGATGCTGGTTTGGGCTATCTTGTTTGCTCCAATCACGCCTTTCACCAGTTCACCGGTCCCGATCGCGCGCAACCGAACGCCCTGACCGCAATTGACGCCCGCCGTTCCGGTGGTCTGGTAGAGCGGGTCTCCGCAGGTGCTGGTTGGAACCGTGCTTGCACCCACGCAAGTGCCGGTGCCGAAGTTGGTGGTAGGATTATTGTTGAGTTCCTGTCCGCTATCATCGCTGCTCATCCAGGTTGTGGCAGCGATCTTGTTTTGACCATTCGCAACCGCTGCGCTTCCCGAGAGCGTGCGAACAGCGGTAAATTCAAATGTGTTGTAGGTTCCCGACAATGGTTCGCGCTGGAACACTTGCATCGGTGCTCCTGATCCCTGGAAGGTCGGAAGGAAATCGCCGGTGCAATGCAGCGTGCCGTCGTAGGTCAACGACAACACCTTGTGGTTCACATCGGTGTGAACGTAAGGGCCAAAGTTGGCGCTTCCGCCGCTGGTGACCTGTCCGAAACCAAGCGAGTTGCTTGTGTCGAAGTTACTCACGAACACAACGATCGGTGAGGCTCCAGTGCTCAAAGTGGTATAGACCGGCTCGGTTGCTTTCGTAACTGGATCCGTTCCGGTGATCGCGAAGTTCAGAACGTTAAACACGGTTCCGGTTCCCTGGCTGGTGTAGATCGGGCACCCTTGGTTGGTGCTGGCCGCGCCGCAACCCGTCTGACCGTAGCCGAGTCCCGAGAGACCATTGGTTGTGTTGTAGGCGCTCAGAGCACGGGAAGTGGCGTAGAGAGCATCCTCCGGCCGGATATCGGTCATGCCGACGTTGAAGTAGCAGAATTTCGAGGCGCTCGTCGCCGCATTCTGTCCGCAATAGGAGAGCGGCTTGGAAGTGCTGGTGGCCGGCAGCGGTGGCGTGGTCAAGAAGGTCTGAATTGTTCCGGGAAGGCTCGTCTGATCGGTCAGGCCGGGCACGATGCTCTGGCCGCCGCCATACACTGTCGCGTTGGTGACGCCTGTGCATCCCGCCGAACCAGAGAGGCAGATCGGATACACGGCGGCGACAGTCGCGGTGGTAGGTGAGGTGATCTTGTTATAGGCGAAGAAATTCTTCACGCCTACGGTCGAGTCAATGTTGTAGTAAACCCACAGGTAGCAGTCAGCATTGGAACTGCTCGAAGTCGGAGCCCACACGACCCACATGCTCGCAGAATCGTTCGGCGAAGTGCTGTTGGGAGTGCCGAAGCGGGTGTCCTGCAGGAAGAGCGTGCTGGCCGGAGTTCCTTTTCCGTTCTTCGCGCTCCAGACGCCCGGAGTCGCCGTGAGGCCGTTGGCTGCAATCAGAGCATTAGCGTAGTCGATGGAGGCGTAGGCGAATGTGTTGAACTGCGCCGACGAGCCGCCGGCGATGAACTGAACGTTCTGTCCAGTAAATCCCGTGCAGGTCGACACTTGTGCGAATGCACTCGTGGAAAGCAACGCCAGTGCGGCCAGCGCTGTCGCCACGACGAGAATTCTCTTCGTCATCTCGATGTCTCCTTTGGAGTTTCGATCAACTGTTTTTCGTTTGACTTATGTAAGCTGCGAACCGTGCTGAGATCGCGAGTCCATGCGAACACGTCCTGCGACTGTATTTTTGGGAATGCTCAAACCCTTAATGCTGGAAGCTTGGTGCGGTGCAACTATCTCCGAAACCTGTTACGGGAGGATGAGGACAAAATGAACGGAGTGTGAATTTTGAATTCTGACGAGGCGCCGTCGTTCAGTTTTTCCACAGTGGCGATGAAGAATGTTTGCAATTGTTTGCATACGCGTGCGACGCTTCGCGTCTCGTTCGTCGTGTCACGTGAAATTAACCTCGGCTTCATCTGCGTGTAACAATGCCCCGCTAACTTTCTTCCTTCAGTTCGACAAAGCTCCAGAGTACGGAATCCATCTTTCTCTCTAGTGCGGGTCGGCGAGAGAAAGGCTCCGCAGGAGTTCACCCTGTGAAATTCGATCGCATGTTCTCGGTATGGGCCGCCTTCTTGTGCGTGGCTGTTGGGCTTGGGCACGCTCAATCGTCCGCCACATTGCACGGAACCGTGATTCTGCTTTCAGGGACGCCCGTTTCGGGCGCGACCATCACTCTAGAAGGCAAGGCTGGTGGGCAAGCCGCTACCACGAACCAGGCAGGCCAGTACACGATCCGCGATTTGGCCGCGGGCGACTATCACGTTCAGATCACGTCGGAAGGTCTCCAGTCGTTTGATCTGCAGGTCTCTTTGGTGGCGGGCGCAAATCAGGAGGCTGATGCAGTTCTGAATCCGACTCCGAAAGCTCCGGAACCCGTTCCTGCGGCTCAGAACATCGAACATCCAGAACCAGCGGCTGATGCCGCAACGCGTCAGCCTGCCGCCGCGCAGCAAACCGTAGCCGCGCAGAATTTCTCCGTCAAAGCCCAGAAGGGGAAGGGCGCGCTCTTCGGCGTGGCGACTGACCAGTCCGGTGCCCTGGTACAAGGCGCCTCGGCAACGGCCACCGGGCCGTCTGGAGCCGCGACCGTCACCGCCAACACTCTCGGGCAATACGTTTTCGAAAGTCTTGCACCCGGCGCGTACAAATTGTCCGTCTCAGCCCCGGGATTTGCTGCATTCGAAACTGACGTAACGCTCGCCGCCGATCAGGCTTTGGAACTCGACGCAACTCTGCAGCCCAAGGGAAACGTCACCGAGATTGAAGTCAAAACCGGCGGCGCCACCGAAATCCAGACCGAGAGCGCGCACATTGAGGGCACGATCACGCAAAAAGAAGTGCTGCAAACTGGATTGAACGGCCGCAATTTCACGCAACTGATTGCGCTCGCCCCGGGTGTCAGCAACCAAACCGGGCAAGACGAAGCTCTCGTCGGAGTGAAGGGCAGCGTCAAGTACAGCGTCAACGGCGGTCGTGTCGAGTACAACAACTTCGATGTCGATGGCAGCGACGTGCTCAACGCCGGACTTAACGGGGCTGAGAGCACCCTGATGGTTTATCCCAGCCTGGATTCGATTCAAGAAGTAAAGGTGCTGACTTCTAACTATGGAGCGCAATACGGGCGCAGCGCCTCCGGTACTGTGCTCGTGACCACGAAGTCAGGGACGAAAGATATCCACGGCGGGCTTTACGATTTCGTGCGCAACGAGTTTTTCAACGCACGCAATTATTTTGACCAAACGAACAAAGCGCCGCTCTATCGCCGCCAGGATTTCGGTGGCACGGTCGGTGGGCCTCTCTTTATTCCCGGGGCGTTCAATACCAAGAAGGACAAGACCTTCTTCTTCTGGTCGGAAGAGTTCCGGCTGGAAAAGACGCCACAGGAATTCAATCAGGCCGTGCCGACGTTACCCGAGCGCGGCATCAACACGACGGTCGCGTGTCAGCCGGGGCAGATCTGTTCCGATTTCTCGGACGTTTGTCCACCTCCCGGCAGCGGTTCCAACCCCGCCAGGTATCCGGATTGCCCCGGCCTGAGCCCGGTGATTACTCCCACCGCGCAATCCATCCTCAGCACCGGGGTGATTCCGCTTCCGAATGCAGCGACGGGTTGCAACTCGAGCCTCGCAGGCACGATCAACCCACTCACGAATTTGCCGAACATTCCTTGCTACGACACGGTGATCTCTCCCAACACCTACTGGCGTGAAGAACTCGGCCGCATCGATCACAACTTCACCGCGGATGGCCGCCACCGTTTGTCTTTTCGCTACATCCACGATTCCTGGGACACGACCGAAGCCACGCCTGAGTGGGGATACGTAGTCAACAGTTTTCCCACGGTGCAGAACCGCCTGAATGGTCCCGGCACGAGCATGGTCGTGCGCTTGACGAATACCGTTACGCCGACCTTGCTCAACGAATTCGTGATCGGCTACGTGAACTCGCACATTACCGTAAAAGATCAAAACGGCCCGGGGACGAATCTAGCTCCCGTCCCTCAGTGCGCCGCGGGACAAACCACGAGTTGCATCAATTACATCTTCAATAACGGAGCCGGCGGCAAGCCTCCGGCCATCGTCATCGCGGGAACCAATGCCCAGTTCGGTGGCAATGGTTTCATCGTGGATCCTTCGTATGCTCCTTGGGATCACACTAGCCCGACGTTCAGCCTTGGTGAAAACGTCAGTAAGAGTTTTGCCAACGGCAAACACACAATGCAATTTGGAATCCAGGTAGTGGACGCACAGCGGCGAGAGAACAACGGCGCGATCGGCTCGGCGACCGGCGACTTGCAGGGCTTGCTCACCTTCAGCAATCAGAACAGCCTGAACACGACGGGGAATGCATTCGCTGACTTTCTGGAAGGGCCGCAGCAGACGGCGATCAAGAGCTACCAGCAAGATAGTGCGCAGCTCAAGTACTACAACCCGTACTGGATTGCCGAGCCCTACGTACAGGACGACTGGCACGTGAATCGCCGGCTCACCGTCAATCTTGGCGTGCGCATGAGCCTGTTTTGGAATTACCACGAGAAGAATCTGAACGCGTGGAACTGGCTGCCGAGCGCTTACGATCCTAAAAAAATTCAAGGCATCACTCTGGCGCCATCCGTCGGGTTCTCCGACCTCACCGGCGGCGGATTTTTCGAAGACTTGAAGGGGAATCCGATTCCATTCAATTACAACCCCGCGGATCCGCTGGGAAGTCTTCCCGCTTTCCTGAGGAATGGACTGGTGCAGTGCGGCAAAAGCGGGATTCCGGCCAGTTGCATGTCGGATCATGTCTTCAATCCCGCGCCGCGCATCGGGTTTGCTTTCGACCCGATGGGGGATGGGAAAACTTCGATTCGTGGCGGCTACGGTATCTTCTTCGAACACGGTACCGCCAAAGAAGCAAACACTGGCTCGCTCGAAGGCAACGCTCCGCTCGTGCTCACGATGACGGATCCGTTGCCGGCGAATTTCTCACAGATCGGTTTGTCTACCACGACTCCGGTCGCATATCCACTCGACGTCACATCCATTCCGACGAAAACGATTTGGCCTTACGTGCAGCAGTGGAGTTTGAGCGTGCAGCGTCAGTTGCCCAAGGACACCGTCGCCACGGTCGCGTATGTAGGCAGCCGCGGTGTCCATCTCAGCGGAGAGTTGCAACTGAACCAGTTGCCCGTGCCACCCCTCGGTCCGGATAACGGCATCTTCGCGAACGGCAACCCGTTCAATCCTGGTCAGCCCATCACAACCGAGGATTGCTTCTACCAGCCCGGTGCGGTCACGCAGAGGAATCCTCTCGGATTCGGAAACTTTGTGGGATCGCCGGCGACCGGACAAACGGGCATCAATGGTGTGGTCGTCACGCCTTCGGAACCGGCATGGATTAACCTTGTCGCGGCCTGCTACGGCGCGAAGGACCCCATCACCGGCACGCAATTCCAGAACATTCCGGATCCGAATCTGCTGCGACCCTACTTCGGTTTCCGGCGCATCCTGGGATTGCAGAACGTTGCCGACTCGATGTACCACGCGATGCAATTCACGATCCGCCGCACGCGCGGGCCGGTCACGATCGGCGCTTCCTACACCTACAGCCATTCCATCGACGACTCGTCGGACCGCTCTGACGCCTCGTTTGTGAACTCCGCTGACATCCACTCGAATCGCGCCAGTTCCAGCTTCGACCAGCGGCATCTTCTCAATCTCAACTACGTCTACGATCTGCCGAAGATGTCGCGCATGTTTACGGGATGGTTCAATGGTTCCGGCACCGACAATGCGGAGACTCCGGCGCCGCCTTCCGCCAGCTCCGGTTTTTTTCACCTGCTTCTTGATGAATGGCAGGTTTCTGGAATCACGCTGTACCAGTCAGGAACGCCGTTCAGCATAATCAACAACGGCAGCAATCTCGGCGTCGGTCTTTCTGACAATGCGGGAGTGGCGAATGGAGCCGGCGTTGGATCCTATCCTGACATCGTGGCGAATCCGAAATCGACCTTGCCCGCAGGCATCAGTCGCTTGAATCCGCAGAGCATCGGGCCGTTACTCTATAATCCGGCGGCGTTTGCCGCGCCTGAGGGTCTCACCTTCGGCAACGCCGGGCGGAACTTCCTGAACAATCCGCACCGCATTAACTTCGATCTATCCCTGTTCAAGAATTTCAGCTTCACCGAAGGCCGCAAGCTGGAGTTCCGCATGGAGGCTTTCAACGTTTTCAACCATACCCAGTTCCGTATTTTCAATCCGAACATCGGCAATGCCGCGAACAACACGATCAGCTGCTATGGCGGGGGGATTGGCGGCGCTCCCTACACTGCGGCCGGCGGGTTGACGCAAATTTCTGCCTCGGGCGCTCCGCAGCCGGTCGACTGCACGACTGGAAGCGCGTTCCTGCGGCCGATCGATGCCCACCGTCCGCGCACGATCCAGCTCGGGGTGAAATACAGCTTCTAGGCCGACTCATGAAAGGACAGAACGCCCGTAGTGCGGGACATGACGCAGTGCGCGAAGGCGGATACGTGCTGCTCTTGTTGCTTCTGACGATGGCACTGCTTGTCATCGCCGCTGCGGTCGCTGCTCCCAGCCTCGCTTTTCAACTGAAACGCGATCGCGAGGAGGAACTGATTCATCGCGGCGTGCAATACTCGCGAGCGATTCGAACTTTTGCTTCGAAGACGGGACGCTTTCCCCTCAAACTCGAAGATCTCCAGGAAACCGGCGGTGTGCGCTACATCCGCAAGCTCTACAAGGACCCGCTCACCGGGGGAGATTTTAAGCTGCTGCACATGACTGATCTGCCCAGCGCAGGGGGGATGTCGAATCTAAATCCGACATCACAGACGGGTGCGGTCAACCAATCCATTCCTCGGCCCGATCCCGTTCCATCGTCGCCTGAGAACGCAACGACTGATCCGGCGGCAAGTTCGTCCGACACCTCAAATTCCGATCAAACCGGCAATCCATCTTCAGGGAAGTTACCCTCGACCACCACGACGGCTGGAGCGCAGCTATCGGGCGGCGTTATTCTTGGCGTGGCAAGCAAAAGCAAAGACAAGACCATCCGCGAGTTCAACCACAAGAATCACTACAACGACTGGCTATTCTTTTATTACCCGCCCTACGGCGGCAATCAACTGACTGGTCCCACACCCCTGACGACTTCCAACGCGCCGATGCAGGGAGCAGCCGGCGCTCCAGTTCAGTCGCAGGGAGAAAACCAACCGCAGACGGAGGGTGTTCCCGTACAGCAGTGAAGCTGGACGTGCCGTGGCGTCGCTCGTATCTCGCTAGCGCGATACGGTGCTCGCCAATTGATCGAGAGCTGTTTTGGCGTCCGAAAAATTCGGATTGATCTTCAGCGCTGTTTCAAAGGATGCACGAGCTTCCGGAAGATGACTGGCTGCCTGTTGCAGTTGTCCTAGTTGCAGGTACGCTTGCGGGCTGGGATGAGAGGATGCCGAGGCCGCGAGCTGCTGAATCCTCTCATCCATGCCGAGTTTGCCCAGATTCGTAAAGACGATTTGGTTGTGCGGCTCAACCTGCAAGACGTCTCGATAGTATTGCCGCGCGATCGCGAACTCGCCGAGTTGATGATGTGCGGCGCCAAGATCGATCTTGGCCTTGATGACCAGGTGCGAATCCTGGGTAAGAGAGAGAACGGTCTCATACTGCGTGACTGCCTCACGGAGTTTTCCGTGCTCATGCAGATCGGCGCCAAGGTTCAGGTGGCTGATCGGATCTTCGGGATTGATTCGGACCGCGTTCTGAAAGTGAACCAGTGCCTCATCCGACGCCCGCTGGCCTGTGGCCTGGTAGTTCTGCACCAGGATGGCCGAACCTACGTAGTCTTCGGCCATGTAGTTGTCTTTCGTGACCTGCAGAGCGTGCGACCAAAGATCGTAGCTGCTGCTCCAGAATCCAATCTGGCGCCAGGTCAGCAGCGAGAACATGACGAGCACCACGCAGGCGGCCACCGCAATCGGACGCAACGCGATCCGGCGTTCTTCCGCGAAATCGGTGACCGACCAAACCAGCATGACGAAGATTCCGATCAGTGGCAGGTAGGCATAACGGTCGGCCATCGCCTGATTGCCGACTTGAATGAAGCCGATCATCGGCACCACCGTCCCCAAGAACCAGAGCCAGCACACGACCGGATAAACGCGTTGGCGCTCTCGCCACACCCAGTAACTCACGCCAGCCAACACCACCACGGAAGAAAGGAACAGCCACCTCCCCATGCGCAAGCCTTCGTAGGGATAGAACGACGCCAGGTGTACCGGCCAGATCGCCTTCTCGAGATAGGCAGCATAGGCATAGATCGAGTTGAGGATGCGAGCGGCTATCGGCAGGCTCTGATTCGGGGCGATCGCACCTCGCTGCGCGATGACCGTGAGATAGGCGCTCGCCGCGGAGAGGATCATGAGCGGAATCTTTTCCACGACCAGCCGGCCCAACGAATACTGCGGGAGCGGGAATGCCGAAGCCGGTGCCGCCGAACTCACCCGCCGCAGCGGCCAGAAATCCAGCAGAAGCAGGGCGAATGGCAAGGTCACGATCATCGGCTTGGACGCCAGTCCAAGCGCAAAGAGAACTAACGTTACAACGTAGCGGCCGACGTTCGGCCTTCGCGCACACCATCCGTATGCCGCCAGAGTCGTCAACAGGAAGAACATTGAGAGCACATTCTTGCGCTCGGCAACCCACGCCACACTCTCGACGTTGATGGGATGAATCGCAAACAGGGCCGCCACCGCAAGGCTTCGCCACCTCTTGCCGGTCACGACCGCCAACAGCAGGAATAAAATGCCCGCGTTCAGCACGTGGAGGACGACACTCGTACGGTGGTGGCCGCTCGGCTCCAGGCCATACAGTTCGCAATCGAGTGCATGCGAAATCCACGTCAGGGGATGCCAATTGTCCGCGTCGGTGGCCGTTACCGCCCAACGCAGCGTAGACGGGCTCAGGCCCTGTTGCACATGCAAGTTTTCGGTGACGTAACCCTGATCGTCATAGTTGACGAATGGATTCTTGAGCGCGCGGGAGTAGACCCCGAACGTCACCGCTATCAGCAGCGCGCAGGCCAGGAACTCTTCTTGAAGTGGACGATGGGGGCGCGTTACGGGTCGCGACATTGGCCCCGCAGACGTTAACAGTTCCAGATTGGGAAGACCTTGCCTCTGTTGTTTTGCGAGCGAGGTTCTTTGCTTTCGTTTGGCCATGGATCCTATATTTGGTGGGAAATTGCGGAACAGCGATCTCAGCTTATCCGAAGAATCGTTGGATCGACGGCATCAAAAACTCACTGGAGCAAACTTTTAATATGGCGTTAATATTCGCGATTCGGAACCACAATCAATGCCGTTGAGGCTCTCCGATAGAAGTAAATTCTTGGCGCTCGTTCTTCCCGGTGAGGCCTCGAGCTACCCTGCCCGACGTTGTCCTAAACCAATGGCCCAAAAGGGGAATGCTAGGTGCGATGCGAAACCTCTCCCATGCCAGGTTTCTCAGTTGCAATAGCCGGAATTGAGGCGGGGTAGTTCTCCCGCCGATCGTGTAATTTGTGCCAGTAGTTCCCCGTAGGACGGGTATTTTCGTCTAGGGTGTTTACCCGATGGAAGGGTGGGGTACCGGTAGTCTCTTCGACTTGAGGGTTCGACTGACCCTCTCTTGAGCTGAGTGAGCTTCCATTTTCCGGAAACAGGTCGCTCATCCGGAAAGTTGCGACCCGCGTAAGGTAGCAAACAATGCCGATTTATCGGCGTTCTCGCCGCTTCTGGCGCGCTTTTGGGCGGGAGTACACAACTTTCTGAACACTATCCATTTTTCGGAAGGTTGATGAGTCGCTGGTAAGTGCCTGTGGAAAATGCCGTTGGGAGTTTATCGGCGCAAGAGTCTCAAGTTGGCATTGTGGATGCTATGGTTTCTGGAAATACACGCGCCGCTGCGTAGCGAAGTCCAATGCCTATGAAAGAGGGGGAACTGAATGAGAGAGCAAATCGTCCGGCTGGGACCGCGTGAGCAGCAGATCGTAGAGCTACTCTTACAAGGCTGTGATAACGCCGAGATCGCCAAGCAGCTCAATATGGCTCGGCGAACCGTCAAGGCGCATTTTAATCGGCTGTTTCTTCGCTTTGGAATCAATGGCGGTATCAAGCGAGTCAAACTCGCAACCCTGTTATACCGGAGGCAAGCATGCATGCAACTGGGAGATATGGAACCCGTATCCCAAGTGAACGTGAACAGCGAGTCATCCAGCTCGTGGCCGAAGGCTTGAAAAACAAAGAAGTCGCAGAAGCCATCGGTACAACCGAACACGTTGTTAAGAACTACCTGCGCGTGATCTACGACAAACTCGGGCTCTGGAATCGTGTGGAGCTGGCTTTGTGGTATGAATCGCGGCGTGGCCCATCATCCTATGTAATGCAGTGAGTCTACAGGCCTCAGGGCGTCGCCGATCTAGGCTCGGCGTCGCCCGGCGAAGGCCGTCATGAGCCGGTTTCCATTCCAGCCAGAAGGCTCACTGGCATCCAAAAGCTTGCAGGTTCCGTAGGCGGGTAGCAGCCCCACTCTGCCCTTTCTGAGCTGCTGCGTCTAGTAGGACGCGTGCTTGATCGCAGTTCTTCTGAATACCATCGCCATGCAGGTACAGGTCGGCCAGCATCAGTGTCGCCTGCGAATTCTGCTTCGCGACAGACTTCCACAGCCACTGCGCGGCTTGTGAAGGATCGCGGCGCCCATTGTCGCCATTCAGGTATCTCTGCGCCATGGCAAGTTCCTCGGCGCCGTTCGTAGTCGACTGAACTCTCTCTGTTTTGGCTGCTGGCGTGAGCGCCGCCTTCGTAATCGGACCAGGCTCTGCTGTGGAGGTGGGCTCAGGCGTCTTCACAGCTTCGGCCGGAGGATTGTCCGGCAAAGGTTCCTTCGCGGCGTTCTCTGTTTTCGGGGCTTTCGTGGTTGCCTCGTCTGCCTTGGTTGCCACGGGAGCGGTTTGATTGGTGCCCTCAGCCGCTTTTGGGTTCGCTCCCTGATCGCTTTTAGCAATTTGGTCCGCCGCTGGCGGTGGTGCCTGAGGCCCTTCCTGCGAAAGAGTCTGTCCCTTATGCCATGCCACATATCCGAGCACGCCAAGCACAATGGCCAGCGCTAGTCCAAAAAATATCCGGTAGGAGTAGGAAGACGAGGCTTCGGTTGATCCGAACATCGGGGGTTCGACGTCCGACTCATACTCCCTGCGGCGTGGCTCGAGAAAGTAATGCTGCCTGTCGTCTCGTGCTGCAGGGGCACCGTCTTCTGCTTCCGCCCACGCCTCTTCATCATCAGTTTCCGAACCCGCCGGGATGGCCGCAGTGGAAAGGGTTCGTTCCCGGCTCGCTGGCGGCACCAACGCTACCCCGCACATGCCGCAAAAACGCTGGCTTACGGAATTCTCGTGGCCGCACCCTCCGCATACCACGGTACGCTCAGCGGTTCGCCGGACATTCGCCTCGTTCGATTCCCCTTCTCTTCCAGCAGGAGAATTCAAAATCTGCGCTTCCCGTTCTTTGTTCTCCTGCTCAAGTTGCCGTACCAGCTCCTGCACGGCATGCTCCCGTTCTTCCTGCGGATGGGTGAAATACACTTCCGCCCACCGGCCCATATTCTGGGCTAACAGTGGGTTGAGCATGGGGTTCAACTCGGGTGCGGGCACCTTGCTATGTTCGTCCGTGTTGGTGGATTGAGGTGTCAATGGGCGCTCTCCTGGTTTTAGCGAGCACAAGATGTCAGTGACTTGATATCTATGATTGCAGTCGCCGACTGAGGGTTGTCGTGCATGGCCGACCCCGATCAGTTACAGGCTTTACGATAGGCCGGTTCGAACTGATCTAACTGAGCGTCCCGCTGAACGGTGTACTTTCCCTTAGGGGTTTTCCCGTATAAATCCGTTCCGGGGCAATAATACAGGCCGGTCTGCAGATCGACCCACACCTGTGTGTCCGGATTGCCATTGTCTTCCGGCGTGGCCGGCGCCTCGGCGAGGCCGAGATTAATCAGCATCCGATCAAAGAACGAAAGATCCGCAGTTGGATCCACCTTGTGATGTGCGGCGACATTCGGACGACCACCGGTCGCGTTTACCGGGCGACTGGACCAGATGCCCCACCGCAGAACAGCCACCACCAGCAGAAATGCAATCGCCAGATAGATGTCACCCCGCCGCGATTCCCAGAAACGCCGCAGGCCACCCGGACGTTTCGTGTCTTTTAACTGTTCCAGGAACGCGCGTGCGCTGGCTGCGGAACTCCAGGGCTGCGCTTTGACCAGCGCGGTTTCTGGAGCGGCGTTCTCAGTCGCCGGGTCAGGCTCCGCATTGTCTTGGCCTTCAGCGAACCCATCCAGCGTTTCGATCTTGCCGCCTTCCAGTTCGCTGCTGGCCCCATCTTCCAGCCAGTCTCCGTTTTCCGATTCCGCTTCGTGCGCCCGCAGTTCAGGTGCGATGAAAAGCTCCGGCATCTCTTCTTCGATAGAGTCAGCAAGGGCTTTCTCTGGACCAAGTTGTTCGGCGACCTTGCTGGCAGCGTCATCGGCGCTTCGTTCAGGAGTAGCGCTTTTTCTCTTGGCCTCCTGCATCTGCCACATGTATGCCACTTTGCTCTGCATCGTCGGAGGCGCGTACTCGCCAGTTCGCGGGGTTCCGCAGATGCCGCAGAACTGTTCCTCCTGCATCAGATCATTTCCGCATTTCCGGCAGGTTGCGGCTGTTGGCGGTGCGGGCGTTGCCTCCAACGGTTTCGTGGGCTGGGGCGCGGGCCCGGGCGGCGGCTCCATCAAAGCGGTGAGATTCGGCTTCAGCTTTTCCAGTGCCTGCAGCATGGCGGCGCGCTCGTCGGCGACGGACTTCTTGAGCGCGAGTTCCTTGTTGCGCACCAATGCTTCGGTAATCAGTCCTGCCATCAGCTGGCAGGTATGCACGTCCTGCTCGATAAAAGCGTTTGGGTGTGCGTAAAAGAGCTCCAGGCCCCCCACGACGTTGTCTTCGTGGTAGACGGGAACGGCAATCATCGATTGAATGCCACGCCCTCGGCATTCCTCCACATCGAGCAAGAATTCCGTGCTGATGTCAGCGCAGCGGATCACCTGTCCCGTCCGCAGGGAAGCCACGCACAGGGCCTTGTCCATCGACACTTGTGTGCCCGCAGCGAGCGTCATGGATCCGGCAGACGCGCGATACTGGAGTGTTTTTTCGTCCAGGATACCGACCGCGCAGCCGCCGGCTCCGGCGATCTCCACAATGCGGTCGGCAACCAGTGTGATCGTGTCGTTCAGGTCGAGATGCCGGACCTGGATCTGGTGCTGCGTTTCAACGATTTGCGCCAGCGTGCGCGTATAGTCGCCCTGGCGCGCCCCAGTTTGCCTCGTGCCGGCCCTGGTGGTAGAAGTCGTCTCGACTGCGGCCCGTGCTTGCGCGTCCATTTGTTCCCGCTGGAGTTCCAGGTTGAGCTCCAGGTGCTGGAGTTCGCGGTTATGCTCCTGCAGCACGTAGGCGGCTTCCAGCAGCTTCGCGAGGGATCCCTCGTCAAAGACGGGTTTGTTGTTTTCGTCGGACACGTCCATGCCTGCGGTCGTTGGCTCCGTCAGTGCGCAACGGGTTGCGCCTATTCTAGAGCAACTCCTGCTCCACCGACGCGGAGACCAAGGCTAGTTTGGCGGGGGAAGTAAAATTTCCGAAAGGAACACCTTGGACGCATCGGTGGGAAGGGCCAACTCTCCCAACAGTTTACCGCGGGAGGTCGAAGTCCGCGAGTAGATTCAAACCTGCCGGGTTAATTCGTTAGTGGATGGTGACTCCAGTAACGTGCAGGAGTCTGCAACTCATTCCTCAGGTTTTCCTAGTCGGCAGCCTGCGCTTCGGGCTCCCCTCCGCTCGATTTCTCTTTGCCGCCGAGATAGAAATGCACCGCCGGAGTGATGATCAACGACAGCACCATCGAAATCAGCACGCCTCCGATGACGGCGATCGCCAGCGGTTGCAGCATCTGCGATCCTGCGCCGAGGGCAAAAGCCAAGGGCAGCATGCCCGCGACGGTAGCCAGGGCAGTCATCACGATAGGCCGCAGCCTGCGGCGTCCGGCCTGCAGTATGGCGGTCTCGGGATCAAGGCCCAGGGCGCTCATTTTCTGGTCGGCATCGAGCAACAGGATTCCGTTCTTGGCCACAATGCCGATCACCATGATCATTCCCATAAACGACGAAATGTTAAAGGTCGTTCGCGTGATTAACAACGCGATGAACACCCCGGAAGTGGACAACAGCGCCGACGATAGGATGGCGACGGGCGCGGCAAAGGTTCCGAACTCGAACAGCAGCACAATGAACAACAGCAGTACGGCGAGGATGAGCACAATCACGAGGTCGTGAAACGATTTTTGCTGTTCCTGATACGTTCCGCCGTACTCGATTCGAATGCTTGCAGGAAGATGAAGTCCCGCTACCGCGCGTTGCACATCCGCCATGCCGCTGCCCAGGCTGCGCCCCTCGAGGCGCGCTGTCACCGCCACATCGCGCTGCAAATTCTCCCGGCGGATTTCGGTTTGTCCCGGATTCTCCGTGATCGTTGACAGTGACCCTAATGTGGCCGTATGTCCGGAACTGCTCACCAGCAGCGTGTCCCGCATAGCCTCTAACGAGCTGCGGTTCGCTGCCGGGAAGCGCACGCGCAATGTGTACGCCCGGTCGTTCGAAATGACGGGAGTCGGTGCAGGCTCTCCTTCCAGAAGAGCGGATGCATCCAGTGCGACTTCCTCCGCCGTGAATCCTGCGCGGGCAGCCACGCTCGGATCCACCTGGAACGTAACCGCGGGCCCGCTGATCGTGTTATCGATGCCGTTCAGGATGTCGACCACGCCATCAATCTTGCCGATTGCATCCGCGACTTTGGGAGCCCATTCCTCCAGCTGTTTCGGATCCTGCGAGAACATTTTGATCTGAATCGGCTCGGGCGCCGACGTGAGGTCGCCAATCATGTCCTGAAGCACCTGGATGAATTCAACATCCAGCGCCGGTTCCTGCTGTTTAATGTCCGCTCTCACATCGGCGATGATGTCTTCAATGTCACGACTGCGTTTGGGTCTCAACTTGACTAAGACATCCCCTGTGTTTGCCTCGGTCACCGCGGCCAGACCCAACTGCAGGCCCGTGCGTCGCGATGTGCTCTCTACCTCCGGGACTTCTAGCAACATCTGCTCCAGATGCCCGACGACACGGTTGGTTTCTGCCAGAGAACTTCCGGCCGGCATGATGTAGTCGATAACAAATCCACCCTCGTCCATCTCCGGCAACAGGTCGGAGCCGGAGAACGTGTAGCAGACGTATGAAATGACAATCAACGCCGCACTGAAAATGGCCAGCCAGCGAGGACGCTCGAGTGCCCACCGCAGCCACTTTTCATGAAAATTGACAATGCGCAGGAAGAATCCGCTGAGATGCTTTTCTTCCACGGCAAGCAATTTCCGCGCATCGTCCTCCTCGCCAGTTGCGGGAGCAGTGTCTGAATCGGTAGCGCCGGGGTCATCGCCGGCTGTGGCGGGGCCATCCTGGCCCCGCGCCCCCCGATGCCCCTTAATGAAGTACTGGCTCAGATTTGGTGTCCACGTCAGCGCAAGCACAAGCGACGTGAGCAGCGAGACGGTCATCGTCACAGCGAGAGCTCGGAAAAAGACTCCCGTCACTCCGGTGATCACAATCAGCGGGATGAACACCACGATCGGCGTGATCGTAGAAAAGAACAGCGGAACGGTAATTTCTTTCAACGCCCGCCGGATCGCCTCCATGCGTGTCTGCCCGGCGTCGCGGTGCAACACGATGTTTTCCACCACGACAATCGCGTCATCGATGACGAGGCCCACGGCCGCCGCCAGGCCGCCTAACGTCATCAAGTCGAACGTCTCGCCCATCACTTTGAGCGCAATAAAGGTCACCATCACCGTCACGGGAATTACCAGCCCCGCAACCAGCGACGTGCCCCAATCCCGCAAGAAGACCACCAGAATGATCGAGGCCAGAATAAGGCCGAGCAGAATCGCATCGCGGACGCTCTTGATCGACTCCGAAACGATGATCGATTGATCGTAGAAGGGCTCGATCTGTACTCCCGGGGGAAGCGTCTTGCGAATGTTCTCGATCTCGTCGTGAACTTCTTTGGCCACTTCCACGGTGTTGCCGTCCGGTTGGCGATTGATGTTCAGCAGAACGGCCGGCTTTCCGTTCGCCGTCACCACCGTGTATACGGGTTTTACGGCCGCTTGTACGCTCGCGATATCTCCAATCCGTACGGGGATGCCGGTTTGCGTGCTCTTGACCACGGCATTGGCGATTTCCTCCGGATTCTTGACCTGTCCGTTCACCAGCCCCAGATAAAGCTGGTGTTTCTGTTCCAGGAGGCCGGGAGAGTCGATGAGGTTGGTCCGCCGAACCGTGTCCAGAATGTCGGATACGGTCACTCCCGCCGACAGCAACTTCGCTGGATCTGGAACAATGTGAAACTCCGGTTCCTGCCCGCCCTGGATAATCACGGTCGAAACACCGTCAAGACGGTTCAGACGCGGCTTCATCTCATAAGTCGCCATCTCCCACAGCTTGGTCTGCGGCATGGTATCGGACGTCAGGCTGTAGGCAATGATGGGAAATGCGGCGAAGGTCAACCGATGTGCCTCGATCCTGGCCGTGGTCGGCAGTTCCGGTTGCACTCGCGAGATCGCCGCATTCACGTACTGCAGCGTCTGGAACATGTCTACGTCCCAGCGGAAATAGAGATCGACCTCGGCCGACCCGCGGCTCGTGATGGAGCGCACCGTAAGCAGCCCGGGAACGCTGTTGACCGCTTCTTCCAGCGGACGGGTGATCGTCACCATCATCTGATCGATCGGCATCACGCCGTTGTCGACCGCGATCAGAACGCGCGGGAAGTTGGTCGAAGGGAAAACCGATACAGGAATCGTGAAGGCGAGATACACCCCGAGCAGCGCCAGCGTCACGATGAGGAAGATGACGGGCCTGGAATGCCGTGCGATCCAGTGTTGTCCGTCGGAGGACGCGGTTTTCCGTTCGCTCACGCGCACGCTCCGCAGCCGTTATTTTTCACTGGATCCCCCACTCGGTTTCTCTTTGGCGTCGTCGGCGGCAGGTTTGCCGCCCTCGCCCCCTTCCTTCGGAGCCTCAGCCGCTGCCACTTTGATCTTCGTCTTATCCGGAAGTCCGTAAGCGCCCGCCGTGATCACTTTGTCGGATTCGGTTACGCCCTCCAGAATCTGCACGTCATCCCCGTTGCGAATGCCGACTTTGACCGCCTTCTGGTGCGCGACGCCATCGCTGCCCGCAAGCATCACCGCGGTGGTTCCATCCGGCACCGTAATGATTGAGGCGGCGGGCACGACCAGCGCGTCTTTGACGGTTTGCGCGGTCATGTCCAGTTTCACACTGGTCCCCGGTTTTAACTCCTGCTTGGGATTCTTCGCTTCCAGCCAGACCTCAACCGTGGTGCTGTTCGGATCGAGCGCGGGGCTGACGACGGTGACTTTGCCCTCAATCGGTCCCTCGACTCCGGGCGCGGTGATGGTTCCTTTGTCGCCGATCTTCAGAGCCGCCGCATCGTTCTGCGGGATGTGCGCCTTGGCGATAACCGTGGAAAGATCCATCACGGTGAGCAGAGGAGTGCCCGCGGCCGCCATTTCTCCCGGATAGAGAGGCCGATCGGTAATCACTCCGCTGATCGGGCTGCGGATCTCGGAATAGCTGAGCTGCGCCTCAGCGCCCTGATACTTTCCCTTCGCCGAATCGAGCGCACCAGCCGCCGCCTTCAGTTCATTCTGTTTGCCAATCGCCATCAACCGGTCGAGATGTTGCTTGGATATGGCGTACTGGTTCCGCGCCGTGGTGATATCCACGCGCGACTGGTCCAGCTCTTTTCTTGGCAGAGCGCCCTGATCAAACAGCTGTTGCCGGCTCTCGAACACCTTCTCCTGGGCGTCCATCGCTTGCTGGGCCTGCTGCACGTCTGCCTCAGCCTTCTGTATCTCTTCCGGCAAGTTCGCTGCTGTGGCCGTCTCGTACGTCGCTTGCTGTTGTTCGAATGAGCCCTTGGTGTCTTGCACGGCGGCGGCAAGGTCACGGTTCTCGAGCACGGCCAGCAACTGGCCTTCACGGACGGGGCTGCCCCGCTTAACCAGAAACTTCTGTACCGGGGCGCTGATCTTCGGCACGATGGCTGCCTGCTGCCGTGGAAAAAGAATTGCCTGTGTGGTGATCGTGTGCTCGATCGTGGTTTTCTCGACGGGAGCCACCTGCACCGTGACCATCGGCTCTTCCTTCTTTTCCGAGGAGCAAGCCACTGTCAAAAGGAGTGCGAACCCCAGGACTCCTCCGGTGCAGAAGCGGCGCGCAAGACGACGGTAAGGGAAACTTGGATGCGAAGCGGCTTTGATGACGTTCATCCGTTAGAAAGGTCCTGTCAGGGTTTGTAAGTTCGCGACCGCAACCCGGTAT
>Ga0075030_100001642_pt1 | contig 20148 bp, 11 predicted proteins | sample LitLauG_LLR_2012_FD_71393 | JGI IMG/M metagenome (GOLD analysis project Ga0075030, IMG submission 71393) | Freshwater sediment microbial communities from Pennsylvania, USA - Little Laurel Run_MetaG_LLR_2012 | ecosystem: Environmental > Aquatic > Freshwater > Creek > Sediment | place: USA...
CTGATCAAGAAGATCGGAAGAACCTACAAGTACTACCTCACCAGTCTCGGAAAGCAGGTCATCACCTTGGGCCTCAAGCTCAAGAACCTCTACGTCATTCCCGAACTCTCAACGCTGGCTGTCCGCTGAGAGTCTTGCCGGATTCGGCAAAGATCTGATGACATAGGTACTAAGACACCAACAACCGGCTGACGACGGCGGGGTACACTGATGGACCGGGCAATGTTCAGAGAAAAATAATGGGGCTGGGTTCAGAACTTTCGGGGCTGAGCACGGCCGTGGCTGCTTGACTTGTTACAAGACTTCTGACCCGGACAGGACACCAGGACGCCCGCGCCACCCTGCCTCGGCTATATTGGAGGCATGGGTCGCGCCTTTCTGTTCCTGGCGTCATCCGCCTGTCTGTTCGCGCAACAGGCCAGCGTTGAGGGCACGGCGGTCAACTCCGTAACGCACGAACCACTGGGCGACGTACATATCCGCCTGCTGGGCCTGAACTCCACCGGCATCAGCGCCGCCTACGGCGCCATAAGCGACCGCGACGGCCATTTCTCCATTTCCACCATCCGGCCGGGCGCCTACATCCCCGTTCCGGAGCGCAGCGGTTTTCTCTATGTGCAACCCAAAGCCGCGGAATCGAGGCTGCCCAATCTCACGCTGAAACCCGGTGAGCATCGCACCGACTGGGTGGTGGAGATGGTTCCGCGCGCGGTGCTCTCGGGCCGCGTGCTGGACGAAAACGGCGATCCGGTGCAGGGCGTCTGGGTGCAGGCCATGCCGGTATCGCCGGACACGGCGCCCGCGACTATGACTCCGTTTCCCAACCTGGAGACAGACGACCGCGGCGAGTTCCGCATTGCCGGCGCGCCCGGCAAGTACTACCTGCAGGCCAGGCCTACCGGGAGGTACGGGAATGAGCGGCCCGAGTTCCGCGGCGATGGCAGTTCCGAGACCGCTTACGGAGTCACATACTACCCTTCGTCCGCGCCCAAAGCCCGCGCCGCGGTGGTGGAAGCCATCGCCGGCAAAGACATCGGCGGGCTGGAGATTCGCCTGCAGCGCGAGCATGGGATGGCTATCAATGGAATCGTCACGGGAATTCCCGAACGGACCGACAGCCGAACCCCCGTCCCTGACGTGATTATGCAATTCGGCGAGAAGGCTCAGCAGATCACCGGTTCGCGCACGGCCTCCGCCGGGCTCGACGGCAAGTTCTCGTTCCCCGGGGTGCAGCCCGGCTACTACCGGCTGTGGGCCCGATACTGGTCGGGCAAGATGCAACTGTCCACGCGCACCGTGGAACTGCAGATCGAAGCTGCCGATCCGCCAACCGTGGAATTGGCCCTGATGCCCCCCATAGATGTCTACGGCACTCTGGTGATGGAGGGCGACCCGCCCGGCCAGGCGCCGCCGAAGCGCGCCGTGCGGCTGGAGCCGGCGAGTCCAAGCGCGGGCTTCCAGGTGCGCCCGAGCGGCGGCGAGTTGGACCCCGACGGCGCGTTCCATATCGAAAACGTCGCGCCCGCCAAATACCGCGTGCGCGTGGAGCCGCTGCCGGAGAATGGGTTCGTCAAATCGGTGGACGTGGATGGCGCGGTCTCGGCGGAGGCGACCGTGGATTTCTCGATGGGCCGGACCTCGCGCATCAAAGTGACCGCCAGCCGCAACGGGGCGCAGATCTCCGGAACGGTTCTGGACGAAAACGGCGAACCCATGCTCACGCCGCTGGCCATGGTCATGCTCGTTCAGGATCCGAAGGATTTCCAGGACGTTTCAACCAAGTCAGTAACGCCCGACGGCAAGTACACCTTTAACGGAGTCCGCCCCGGAAAGTACCGGCTCCTTGCCGTGGACAACTTCCGCAACGTCAACGACACATTGGAGACGCTCCGCAAGCTGGCCGCGCGCGGCGCAGAAATCGAGTTCAAGGAAGGCGACCGCATCCACAAAGATCTGCGGCTGCTGCCGAAGGAGGACGCCAATGCGCCGAAGCACTAGCGCGGCCCACGCCCTGGCCTGCGCTCTCACGGCCGCGGCCGTGGGTTTCGCACAGGGCGTTCCCTCCCAGCCGGCGAACGAGAAGCCGGCCAGCGTGGCCGGTGAGGTGCGCAACGCCGTCGACGGATTGCCGGTGCAGCGGGCGCACGTCACCCTCCGCAGATTCAACAACGGGGGCTGGGACCGCTACGGCGCATTGACCGGCGCCGAGGGCAAGTTCGCGATGGCGAACCTTCCGCCAGGCAATTACAACGTCATGATGGAACGGGTCGGCTTTATGGATCTGAATGGACAGGCCGCTACCGCGCTGGTGCTCAAGGCCGGCGAGAAGAAGGATGAGCTCCGGTTGAAGCTGACGCCCACCGGAACCATCACCGGCCGGGTATTGGATGGCGAGGGCAAGCCCGTGGAATATATCCAGGTGAGGGCGGAAGCCGGAGGCCGGTGGGAGCGCGGCGGCGTCACCGACGATCGCGGCGTGTATCGCATCGGCGGTCTGCGTCCCGGCAAGTATCGCGTGCGGGCGGATGTTCAGGAGATCCCCGTGCCGCCAGAGATCCGCACCGACCGCACGGTGGAGGTTCACTATTCCGCCACCTATCATCCCAATGTGCTGGGCGAGCGGTCCGCCACGCGGGTGTTGGTGGGCGCGGCAGTGGAGGTCTCGGGGATCGATATCCACCTGGTGAGGACTCCCATCCTGCACGTCAGCGGGAAGGTCGCAGGTATGCCGGAGGACGCGCCGAATGTTGTGGTCATGCTGCAGCCGGCCGGATCTATGGGTCGCGGGGGCGGTGGAGGGCTGGTCAAGCAGGACGGCGCCTTCGAGATCTGGCGGCCCGGCCCGGGCAAATACACCGTGCGGGCCACCTGCAACAACGGCGGCATCTCGCTCAGTTCGGCTCCGGTGGAAATCGAAATCGGCGATTCGGATGTCGAGAACCTCCAGCTACGACTGGTGGCGCCGGAGGATATTCGCGGCCGCGTGGAGTACCTGGACGAGGACGCGCGCAACCCACCGCAGCCCCCGGGGCGGCAGACGTCTCAGCGGCCACCGCCTCCGCGGCGCATTACGATGCACAACCCGGATGGCGGGCAATCTATGCCGTCGGCGGAACTCACCGGGGATGGGGCGTTCACGCTCCTGATGGTTCCACCTGGGAAGTACCGCCTGCTGATTGGGGGGGCGGGCGTGTACGTCAAGTCGATCCAACTCGGGCAGACCTCGATGGAGGGGGGAAGCTTGGACCTGCGCAACGGCAGCGGTGGCGCGCCGCTCACCGTGTGGGTGGCCTCCGCGACCGGCACGGTCGGCGGCACGGTGAGCGATGAGAAGGGTCCGGTGGCCGGCGCGCGCGTCTTGCTGAGAGAAGATACTACGGGGCTCATGAATCCTGCTTTCAGCATGACGAACCAGCTTGGAACCTACACCTTTACAGGCGTTGCGCCCGGCAAGTACACGATCCTCATGGTGGATGACGCCGATCTGGGCGGCTTGGGTCCAGGCATCCCGGAGGACGACGACGTCACCGAAAGCATCGAAGTGGCCGACCACCAGACAGTGAACAAGGACCTCAAGCGGCGGGACCCCGGACGGCAATAGTCCGGAAGGACGTGCACACAAAGATGGCACAGGCCGCCAAACTCGACCGCCTCCTGGCAAGGCCCCCCTCCTTCGGCGAAATCCTGCGCCGTTCCCTCCTCCAGCGCACCACATTCCACTCTCAGGGCTGCTCCAAATGCGCCAGCGGGCAGGGTCATCGCCAGTGGGTCCTCAACGTCAACTATCCGGCGGCAAAAGGCGACTTGCGAACCAACTCTCCTTGCGCACGCCATCCTCGGCGCGCCGCGCCGGCAAAAAGAGCCGCGATTGAAGTGCGCGGGGTCCATTCCTACCGGGCCTTGATCACTTCCACGCCGACGTAAGGCCGCAGCACTTCCGGCACCACCACGCTGCCATCTTTCTGCTGGTAGTTTTCCACGATCGCCACCCAGGTGCGTCCCACCGCCAACCCGCTGCCGTTCAGCGTGTGGACATGCTCCGGCTTCTTTCCGCTCTTAAAGCGGATTCCCGCGCGGCGTGCCTGAAACGCCTCGAAGTTCGAGCAGGACGAGATCTCCTTGTAGCCGTTCTGCCCCGGCAGCCAGACCTCGATATCGTAAGTCTTTGCCGACGAAAAGCCCATGTCGCCCGTGCACAGGACCACGGTGCGGAACGGAAGCCCCAGCCGCCGCAGAATGTCTTCGGCATCGGCGGTGAGCTTCTCCAGTTCGAGGTAGCTCTGCTCCGGCCGCGTGAACTTCACCAGTTCCACCTTCTGAAACTGGTGCTGGCGGATGATCCCCCGCACGTCGCGCCCGTAAGAACCAGCCTCGCTGCGGAAGCACGGTGTGTACGCGCACAGGCAGACGGGCAATGCGTCATCCGCCAACGTTTCCTCCCGGTAGATGTTGGTGACCGGCACCTCGGCCGTGGGGATCAGCCACAGGTCCGTGTTCTCGCACTTGAAAAGATCTTCCGCGAACTTGGGCAACTGCCCGGTGCCATACAGGCTCTTGGAATTCACCAGGAAGGGCGGCAGCACTTCGGTGTATCCGTGCTCGCGCGTATGCACGTCGAGGAAGAAATTCACCAGCGCGCGCTCCAGCCGCGCTCCCAGGCCCCAATAGAGTGCGAATCGCGCCCCGGTAATTTTGGCCGCGCGGTCCAGATCCAGAATGCCCAGCTCCGGGCCGAGGTCCCAATGCGCCTTCGGTTCGAAGTCGAACTGCCGCGGCTCGCCCACGCGGCGCACCTCGACGTTCTCGTCCGCCGAGTGGCCCTCCGGCACCGATTCATGCGGGGTGTTCGGTATGCCCGAGAGCAATTCCTGGAACTCCTGGTCGACCGCCGCCACCTGCTCGTCCAGCGCCGCAATCTGGCCGCCAATGGCGCGCATTTGTTTCTGCCGCTCGGAGGTATCGGCGCCTTCGCGCTTCAGCTTGCCGATCTCGGCGGTCTCGGCATTGCGTCGGGACTTGAGGTCCTCGGCCTCGCGAATGGCGGCGCGGCGTTTCTGGTCGAGCTCACGGAAGCGGTCCAGCGCCGGGAAATTGCCGCGCGTGGCCAGCCGCGCCGCTACCTGGTCGAAGTTGTTCCTGAAGAACGAGAGATCGTGCATTTCTTATTATGCTAGCGTAATGCCGGCGGAGCCCCCCGCCTCCGGCCTCCGGCGAACCAGTTGAATTCGCCTGCTGTTGGATGTACGCTTTCATCGATACAGGCAAGGAGGGTACATGCCACTACAGACCGGGTTTTCGCGGCGCCGTTTCCTGACCGCCGCCGGCGCGGCGGCCATCGCTTCGCGCTTGGGACAGTCGGCCGATCTGAAAGATCGTCTGCCCGTGGTCAACAAGCGGGTGGAAAAAGCGTTTCGCGCGCCGGGTAAAATGCCGAACGACCTGCAGGATGCGGCCGATGGCTTGTGGGTTCTCGACCAGGCGGATCCCAACAAAGTCTTCAAAGTGCGCTACCAGGATGGTTCGGTGATCCACGAAATCCAGACGGAATCCATTCACGGCAGCGGAATCACCTATGGAAACGGAGCGCTGTGGATCGCTTCGACCTGGTCGCTGAAAACCCTGAAAGTCGATCCGGAAACGGGGAAGACCCTGGCTTCTTTCGACGAACCCGGCGCGGGCATGCCCAAATTCGGCAAGCCTACCCGGCCATCCGGAGCACACGGACTCAAATGGGTGGATGGGAAAATCTGGATGGCCATGCCGCCGGCCGAAAAGATCTATCTCATCGAGCCGGAAACCGGCGCCGTCGTGCGCAGCATACCGGGACCCGGCATTCGGACTCATGGTCTCGCCTGGGACAACGGTTATCTGTGGTGTGCCGAAACCATCGATTGCGCCATCTATAAGCTGAATCCGAAGGACGGGGCCCCGGTCGCCAAGATCCAGTTGACGAAGGAAGACCCGGAAATTCATGGCCTGGCGCTGCACGATGGCGTTTTCTGGTATTCCGACGCTTCCAGCGGTTGGGTTTGCAAACTGATTTAGTTTAGGGCTCTAGCCAGCGGCGCGGCGCAGGCGGTCCAGAACTCCGGCCCATTCCGGTGTCTCAGGCGGCCGCTCGACCGCGATCCAATCGAGGTGGCAGGAGTCCAGGCGGTGGAGTGTATCGTAGAGGGCGGCAGCGTAGGATCGCGCGTCGGCGGGCATTTCGTGGCCGATCCGCAGGTGCGCGCCACGGCCCCCCGGCATGGGATCGCCGGGCTTGAGCAGGAGCAGCGTTGTGGCCGGGCGGTAATGCCGCGGATGCATGCCTGGGGAGGCATGGGCACGGTCATCGTCCACCTTGGCAATCTGCACCGGCCCGATCAATGCTTCGATTTCGGTTAGCGCGATCACCCCGGGACGGAGCAACGCGGGCCGGCCCACTACGGAAAGCACGGTCGATTCAATGCCCACCCTGGCGGGGCCGCCATCGAGGACGTAGTCGGCCAGCGATTCGGGCACATGGGCCGCGGTGGTAGGTGAGAGCTCGGTGAAGCGGTTGGCGCTGGGGGCCGCGATGGGCACGCCGGCGGCGCGGATCAAAGCCAGCGCCAGCGGGTGCGCGGGGATGCGCAGCGCCACGGTCGACAGGCCAGCAGTGACGACGTCCGGGATCGTGGGGCGTTTGGGGACCACCAGAGTCAACGGTCCGGGCCAATAGCGGCGCGCCAGGATTTCGGCGGCGTCCGGCCAACCGGCTGCGAACGCACGGGCCATTTCCACCGAATCGACGTGAACGATCAGCGGGCTGGTGCGCGGGCGGCCCTTGGCGGCAAAGATGCGCTCGACGGCAGCCGCATCGAGCGCGTTGGCGCCCAGGCCATACACGGTCTCGGTGGGAAAGGCGACCAGCTTTCCGGACCGGATCAGCGCGGCGGCATACTCGATGCTCAATCCGTGGTCTCGTCCTTGTCGTCACCCGCAATCTTGCCGGTTTTGCGCCAGACCAGGTAGGCGTGGATGAGCGGTTCCAGATCGCCTTCGAGGACGCGGTCCACATCGCCCAGCGCCAGCTTACTGCGCAGGTCCTTGACCAGGCGGTAGGGCGCCAGCACGTAGTTGCGGATCTGGCTGCCGAAGTTGATCTCGAGCTTCGAGTCCTCCGTCTTGCGCGTCTCCTCGCGCTTCTTTTCGAGTTCGTGCTCGTAGAGGCGTGCGCGAAGCTGCTTCATGGCGGAATCGCGGTTTTTGTGCTGCGACCGCTCGTTCTGGCACTGCACCACGATGTTGGTGGGGTAGTGGGTAATGCGTACAGCGGAATCGGTCATGTTGACGTGCTGGCCGCCGGCGCCGGAGGCGCGGAAGGTGTCGATGCGCAGGTCCTTCTCGTTAATCTCGATCTTGATCTCGTCGTCCACCTGCGGATAGACGAAGACCGAAGCGAACGAGGTGTGACGGCGCGCGTTGGCATCGAACGGGGAGATGCGCACCAGCCGGTGCACGCCGATTTCGGATTGCAGCAGCCCGAAGGCATTCTCGCCGTTGACTTCGAAGGTGACGGACTTGATGCCGGCGCCTTCGCCTTCCAGGCGATCGGTAACCACGATCGGGAACTTTTCGCGCTCGGCCCAACGGAGGTACATGCGCAGCAGCATTTCGGCCCAGTCCTGGCTTTCGGTGCCGCCCGCTCCCGGGTGGATGGTGACGATGGCGCTGCGGGCGTCGTTCTCGCCGGAGAGGAGCATGGCCGTTTCGAGGCGCTCCAGCAGTTCGGCAAAGGACTTGAGGTCGCGTTCGATATCGGGGAGCACGGGTTCGCCTTCGCGGGCCAGTTCGAAGAGGGTGTCGATGTCTTCGGTCTGGACGCGGACGCGGTCGTCGTTGGCGACGGCCTGGTCGAGGCGCTTGCGGCCCTGCATGACTTTCTGGCTCTTTTCGGGCTGGTTCCAGAAATCGGGCGCGGAGATCTGCGCTTCGGTCTCGGCTAGCTTTTTCTTTTGGGCGGGGGCGTCAAAGATACCTCCGCACGGCCAGGGCCTGGTCGCGGAGGGGCTGATATTCGCGTTCGAGCTCTTCTAATGTCATGGTAGTTCACTTCAATTCTAGCTCAGCGGCGCCGGATTGAACGGGGTGTGACTCCCGCGGCCGCCGGGGATGGTGGCCGGTGGTCAGTGCCCGGTGGCCGGTGTTGTGTGTTCTTCCCCACGGCGGCTTTAGGCTGGCAAGTGGTTGCTTCCGTTGAGTGGCGTCAATTCGGAGAAGGTGCGCAAAGAATTCTCGCGGCCTGCTTAAACTGCCGTCACAACGGAATGAGGGACCGATAGCACCCTGTGCAGTTACGGGGCAGGCGAGAACGGCTGCCCCTGCCTCGCTACAATAGAGGGACACATGCCGAAAGTAGCTGGTCGCTCCACTCGCCGGATGGCCCTGGCGGTCGGTTTCGCCGGTTTAGCCGCGCTGCTGAGCTCGCAACCGGGGCCGCGCGAGCAGGTGGGTCCGCTTCCCGGCGGCGCCTTCCTGCTCAACAGCGGCTGGCGCCTCGACCCGGTGGGCAAACAGATACCCCTCGACACCTTGCCTATGTCTTCCGCGCTTTCGCCCGATGCCAAGTACCTGCTGGTGCTGAACGGCGGTTGGCGGCCGCCATCCATCAGCGTCATCGACACCACCACTGGCGCCGTGCTGGGCAAGACGGCGGTGGCCGATGGCTGGCTCGGCCTGACGTTCACTCCCAAGGGCGACTTCGTGTATGTGGGCGGCGGCTCGCGCGCGTCCATCTTCGAATTCGCTTTCGCCAACGGCAGGCTGACGCCGGCCCGCACCTTCGAAGTGACGCCGAAGGACAAGCGCAGCCGGCAGGACTTCGTCGGCGATGTCGCCCTCTCTCCCGATGGCCACCTGCTGTACGCCGCGAATCTGTACCAGGACTCGATCTCGGTGGTCAATCCGCAATCGGGCATGGTGATCGGCAATTACAAGACCGGGCGCCGGCCTTACCGCATCCTGTTTCATCCGGATGGCAAATCCTTCTTCGTCACCCACTGGGCCGATGGCCAGGTGGGCCACTACGACACGGCTTCCGGCAACCTGATCAGCAGCGTGCGCATCGGCGCCCACGCCAGCGACATGGTGTGGCGCAAGGGCACGCCGGAAGCGGCGGAGGGCCAACTGGCCTACACCGCGCGCATTTTCGTCGCCGCGGCCAGCACCAATAACGTTTACGCGGTGGGCGTCACCACCGCCAAGGAACTCAGCCTGGTGGAGCGGATTAACGTGGCGATGACGCCGCGCCAGCCGCTCGGCATGACGCCCTCGGGCCTGGGCCTTTCGTCCGACGGCAACCGGCTCTTTGTGGCATGCTCCGATGCCAACGCCGCGGCCGTGGTGGACGTGTCGCAGGAGCGCAGCCGCGTCGAGGGCTTCATCCCCACCGGCTGGTATCCCACGGCCGTGCGCAGCCTGCCCTCAGGGACGCTGGTGGTGCTCAACGGCAAAGGAGTGCGCTCGTATCCGAATTCCAGGAACGGCCCCAATCCTACGAAGCAGTCCGAAATTGTGGAGGTGGGCGAGCCCCCGGTGGCGCCGGGGTATGTAGCCCGCATACAGACCGGCACCGCCTCATGGATTGCGCCATTCACTCCCGAGCAGCTCGAGGACTGGAGCAAAGCGGCGTTATCCAACTCGCCCTATCGCGATTCCAAGCTCGACGAAGAGAGCCCGCTGCCCAAGATCGACCATGTGATCTACATCGTGAAAGAGAATCGCTCGTACGACCAGGTGCTGGGCGATATGAAGGAAGGCAATGGCGACGCGTCGCTTACGCTCTTCGGCGAAAGCGTTACGCCGAACCTGCACGCGCTGGCGCGCGAGTTCGTGCTGCTGGACAATTTCTACGTGAACTCCGACGTCAGCGCCGATGGCCACGCCTGGTCCACCGCCGCCATCGCGCCCGATTACACGCAGAAGATGTGGCCCAACAAGTACGCCAACCGCCGCACGACCTACGATTTCGAGGAGAGCGACCCGCTGTCGGTGCCGCCGGCCGGTTATCTTTGGAGCAACGCCGCCGCCGCCGGCGTCTCCGTCCGGAACTTCGGTTACACCGTCAACAACAAAGCCGGGGCAGCCATGGGCGCGGAACAAATCACGGGCGTGCGCGATCCGGTGCTGGCCAAGGCGACTAACCCGTATTACCGCGGGTTCGATCTGAATTACCCCGATGTCGAACGCGCCCGAACTTTCCTGGCTGAACTGGCGGAGTATGGAAAGACCGGAGTCATGCCGCGCCTGATCGTGATGCGGCTGGGCAACGACCACACCTCGGGAACGGCCGCCGGCAAGATCGCGCCGCTTTCGGCGGCCGCCGATAATGATCTAGCGGTCGGCATGCTGGTGGAGGGCGTTTCGAAATCGCCATTCTGGCAGGGCACGGCCATCTTCATCCTGGAAGACGATGCGCAGAATGGCCCCGACCACGTGGATTCGCACCGCTCGCCGGCCTTCGTGATCTCGCCGTGGGTGAAGCACCACGCCGTGGACAGCACCATGTACAACACCACGTCGATGTTGCGCACGATCGAGTTTTTGCTCGGGTTACACCCCATGACTCACTTCGATGCCGGCGCACGGCCCATGACGGCTGCGTTCCAGAACCGGCCCGACCCGGCTCCGTTTGTTGCCGAGAAGCCCCGCCGCTCGCTGACCGAAACCAATCCCGCGGCCACACCGGCGGCCGCCCGCGCGGCCCTGATGGATTTTGACGAAGCGGACCGGAACAACGACGACGAACTGAACGACATCCTGTGGCGCGCCATCCGCAAGGATGCGCCGCCGCCGCCCGTGCGGAGCTATTTCGGGAAATGAAGATGAGCCTTCGACGGTCAGCAATCAGCGATCAGCCGGTTGGAAACCGCTCACCGGCGGGCGAGAGGCAGACGAAAGCCGAGAGCTGAACGCCGAGAGCTCAGAGCTTGTATCCCAATGTCCCAAATCTACCTGTGCTTTCTATGGCACATGCATCAGCCCTTCTATAAGGACCTGAGTTCCGGGGAATACAAACTTCCCTGGACGCGCATGCACGCCCTCAAGGACTACTACGGGATGGTGCGCATCCTGGAAGAGTTTCCCGAGGTACGCCAGACCTTCAACCTGGTTCCATCGATGATGGCCCAGGTGGCGGAATATGCGTCGGGCGAAGCCGCCGACCCGTTTCTGCAACTCGCGCTCAAACCCGCCGAGAGCCTGAATGACGGCGACCGGGCCTTTCTGCTGCGCCACTCGTTCTATTCCGACCCGCACCACATGATCTACCGCTACCCGCGCTACGGCGAGTTGTACGACGCCTCGCGCGCGCGCGGTCTGGCTACCGCGCAGGATTTTCGCGACCTGCAGATGTGGTCGCAGCTTGCCTGGTTCGACGAAGAGTTTCAAGCTACCGACCCGGAAGTCCAGGAGTGGATACAGCGCGGGCGTAACTTCAGCCTCGCCGACCAGGCCCGCATGGGCGAGAAGCAGCGGCAGATTGTGGGCGCCGTGTTGCCCGAGTATCAGAAGCTGGCGCAGAGCGGCCAGATCGAAATCTCGACGACCCCATACTACCACCCGATCCTGCCGCTGCTCTGCGACTCCAACATCGCGGGCGTATCCCATCCCAACGTGCCGCTGCCGCCGCGCTTCCGCTACCCTGGCGATGCGCGCGCACAACTGGAACTGGCCCGCGACTACATCCTGAAGAACTTCGGCGTGGCGCCGGTAGGACTCTGGCCCTCGGAAGGTTCGGTTTCCGACGAGGTCTTTGCCATCGCCTCCGAATTGGGATTCGAGTGGACCGCCACGGATAGCGGCGTCCTCAACCGCACGCTGGCGCGCTCGGTCGCGGTGGAGGGGTTGTACCGGCCCTACCAGTGGCGGCAGAACGGCCGCGACCTGCGGGTAATCTTCCGCGACCACTTCCTGAGCGACCTGATCGGTTTCGTCTACTCGAAAATGGAGCCTTTTCAAGCGGCCGAGGATTTTCTGCACCGCATCCGCCAGAACTGCGCCGGTATCCTGGCCTCCGGGCGCGACGCCCTGGTGCCGATCATCCTGGACGGCGAGAATGCGTGGGAGTATTATCAGCGCAACGGCCGCCCCTTCCTGCGCGACCTCTACCGGAGAATCATGGCGGACCACCGCATGACCGCCATCACCGCCAGCGAGGCTTTCCGCCTGATGGCGCCCGAACCGCTGGACCATATTTTCCCCGGCTCGTGGATCAACGCCAACTTCGACGTCTGGATCGGCGCCGAGGAAGACAACGAAGCCTGGACGCACCTGTTGCGCGCCCGCGCCACCTACGACGCGGCCGCCGCCAATGTCCCCGAGGAACGCCGCAAGATGGCCTTCGAGGAACTGCTGATCGCCGAGGGCAGCGACTGGTGTTGGTGGTATGGACCGGAGCACGAGTCGGTCAACCGCGTCGAGTTCGATCAGCTCTACCGCAGCCATCTGGCCAATGTCTACCGTTTTCTGAACCTGAATCCACCCGAGGAACTCTCGCGTCCCATCCTCCGCGTCAGCGCGGCCGAGCTCCGCGTGGATCCATCCGGTCCGATCCGGCCGGTGATCGATGGGGAAGAGACCTCCTACTTCGAATGGATCGGCGCGGGCTTATATCGCGTCGACGATCGCTCGGGCTCGATGCACGGCAAGAAGTTCCTGGTGAAGGAAGTCCTGTTCGGCAGCGACGGTGGGAACCTTTATCTGCGGCTTGACTTCCATTCCGGCGTGGAATCGGATCTGGCGGGTATGGAGGCGAGGGTGACCACGCAATCGTTGGATGGCACCAGTCCCAGTTCCATCACCTTTCGGCTCTCGCGCGGAGCAGCGGAAGCGAGCGAGTTGAAGCTGGCTTCGGGGGCCGCCGGGCCGCCGGTGGAGTGCGCCTTCGGGCGAGTCTGGGAGGCGCGTTTCCCGCTGGCGGGCCTGGCCGTGGCGCGGGGCCGCGGGCTGCGCTTCCAACTCTCGCTGTGGCAGGGCGGCCTGCCGGTGGACGCGGTCCCGCAGCAGGGCTGGCTGGAGATGCCCACCACGGACCCTGACGAAATGGCGGGGTAACACGGCCACGGCACGGGCGTCCCCATTTCTGCCTGGTGTTCGCTTGGGCCACCGGGCGAGGAGCCAGTCACTGTGTAGGCCAAACGCTCACTGAATGGATTGAGGGTGAAGCATCCCTCCTTGTTGCCGGGAGAGGAAGCGCATCAGGACCATATCAGCGGCTCGGGCGTTTTGCGTCAACGTGATCTCGCCTATCCTGGAAATAGGAGCCAATGTCGCCAGTATTCGAATGGGACCAAAACAAAGCTCGATTGAATCTGCGGCAGCACGGGGTAAGCTTTGTCGAGCCCGCTTCTGTGTTCGGAGATCCGTTGGGCTCGGATTTTCGATGATCCAGCGCACTCCGCCGACCAGACTCGCGAAATCATCATCGGTCACTCGGCCGCGGCCAAGCTTCTGCTGGTTTGTTTCACGGAGCCGATCGAGGATCAGATCCGGATTATCAGCGCGCGCCAGGCTACGAAGAGAGAACAGCATGATTATGAAGAACACGTCAAAAACCAGACCTAGGAGAATAGGGTCGGAGCAGCTAAAGCCGGAATATCGCTTCAATTATGCGGAGGCCAGGGCGAATCGGTTCGCTGGACGCATACCGAAGGGATCGATTGCCGTGCTACTGGACCCGGACGTTGCTCAGCTTTTCAAGAATGCCGAATCGGTGAACGCAGTATTGCGCGCGTTGATGACGACCATGCCGCCCCGCCGCGCGTCCGCCCGATAAAACGTCACGTTTCCGGATGTGCGTTTCACGGCCAAGTGGCTAGAGCCGATGTCTGTGGAGCCGATACGGTGCCCCCCTCCTACGAAAGGCTACAGGCGGGTGTTCTGTCGCACAAGGGTCTTTTGTGCATTCACCACGCGAGCGCAAGCGCGTACCCTGGGAAGCACGGGTCAGCCGCAACCCAGCAAGGTCCACGGTCCCGAACGTAGAGAATCTCCACATTTTAGGATTAAAGTGTCGAAAAGTCTTGTACTGAACGCCCAAACGGTGTATAAGTATTTGACATAGCAGTTCGATACAGGGGCGATAACCGCCCGTACACTGATTTGGTGACTTCATTGGCTGGCGCGTAGTCGTCAGCGAATCCGAGCCCTGCCTTAGCGGCCTGTTCTCCTTCGAGGTGGTCACATGCTCTCGCGTTTTGGGTGGGTCCGATTTCTAAATGGACGGCTGGCCGTCGTGGTGGGGGTCCTGCTATGCCTCAGCACCACACCAGCCTGGTCACAAGCGACTTCAACCAGCACCGTCACCGGCGTGGTGACGGACCAACAGGGCGCGCTGATACCGGGCGCGCAGGTCACCCTGATCGATAAAGGGACCAACACCGTAAGGACAACGGTAACCAACGAAACGGGGAGGTACGTGTTGGTGAATGTGTCCTCCGGGACCTACGACGTCACCTTCAGCAGAGAGGGCTTTGCGGCTTACAAAGTCACGGCGCAGCAAGTGCAGGTTGGAATGACGTTGAACGTGAACGCCACCATGGAGATTGGCGCCACCACCAACACCATCGAGGTGAAGGCCACGAACCTGGCGGAGTTGCAGACCACCAGCGCGGCGGTCGGTACGGCTTTTTCCGGCGCGGCGCTGATTGCCTTGCCGAATATGGGCCGCGACGTTTCGACGCTCGCCGTGCTGCAGCCTGGCGTGACATTGAGCGGCTATACGGCCGGAGCTTACGAAGACCAGAACACCTTCATGCTCGACGGCGGCAACGCCTCTGACGACATGTCGGGAGAGAGCAACCGATACGGGACCAACTTCACCGGTCTCGGCGGCACGCAGCAGGGCGCGGTGCCCTCGGGCGTGGTGCCAACTCCGGTCGAGAGCATCGAGGAATTCCGCGTTTCGACTTTCAGCCAGACGGCGGACTTCAATGGCTCGATCGGCTCGCAGGTCCAGATGGTCACCAAGCGCGGCACCAAGGACTGGCACGGCTCGGGCTACTGGTTTTATTACGGGACCAACGTCGGCGCGGCGAACACGTGGGCGAATAACCACACGCCGCTGACCACATCGTCGGGCCAGGTGGTCTCGCCCTTCACGCCGCTGCCCTCCAACCACCGCAACCGCTTCGGCGGGTCCCTGGGCGGGCCGCTCACCCCCAAGATTTTGGGCGGCAAGACGTTCTTCTTCGTCAACTACGAGAGTCTGCGGTACCCGAACGTCGGCAGCTACGAACGGCCCGTACCTACCGACACCATGCGGGCGGGCGTCATCTTTGTCCCCAACTCCTCGGGGACCTACTTGCCGTACAACCTCAACCCCAACCCGGTGACCGCCAAGGACCCAGTCACCGGCCAGATGACCACCTATCAACCGGCCACTTGCCCCGGCGGATCGTGCGATCCCCGCGGGTTGGGCGTTAACCCGATCGTGCAGAAGATCTGGTCCTACATGCCGCAGGGTAACGATTCCTATTACGCCGTCAATGGCGGCGACGGGTACAACGTGGTGGGCTTCTTATCCAGCATCCGGCAGCCGCTGACCGAGAATTCCTACGTTTCCCGCATCGACCACGATTTTGGCGACCGCTGGCGCTTCTTCGCCACGTACCGGTATATGCGGCTGGTCAACCTGACCAACAACCAGGCGGATATCGGCGGTCTGCTGCCGGGCGCCACTAAAGGAGTGCCGACGGCCACGGCCCCGCGTCCGCAAAATCCCGGCTACCTGGTGCTGGGCATGACGACCAACGTCACCCCGAGCACTACCAACGAGTTCCGCTTCAACTACACCCGCAATTTCTGGCAATGGGGCACCGCCAATGCGCCCCCGCAATTGCCCGGACTGGGCGGTGCGGTCGAGATCGCCAGCGGCTACAGCAATTCCACGGCGGAAAGCAGCACTTGCGCCAACACGCTGATTCCGTACAACGTCGGCACGCAGTGCACGCGGCAGCGCTTCTGGGATGGCCAGGATAAACTCCTCCGCGACGACATGAGCATGCTCAAGGGCAACCACCTGCTCCAATTCGGCGGCACGTACCAGCGCAACTTCGACTACCACATGCGCACCGACAACGGTTCCGGCATCAACGACCAGATCATCTACCAGATTGCCAGCACCAACATCAATCTCACCAATACCCAGTGGATCCCGACTTCGGTGGGGAGCAGCTACCTGAGTAACTGGCGGAACCTGTACTCCGAGGTGCTCGGCCTGGTCAGCCAGCCACAAGTGGCCTACACCCGCTCCGGAAACAATCTCACTGTGAATCCGGTGGGCCAACCGGCCTTCGATCAAAGCATCATTCCGTACTACAGCGCATATTTCAGCGATACCTGGAAAATGAAGCCTTCGTTCACGCTGACCTACAGTCTCGGTTGGGCGCTGGAGATGCCTCCCTACGAGATCAACGGCAAGCAGGTGACCGTAGTGACGTCGGACGGCGCACAGGCTGACACGGCCGATTATCTGGCGCAACGAAAGAAGGCCGCCCTGGCCGGACAGGTTTATGCCCCGGTCCTGGGTTTTGCGACCGTCCGCAACGTCGGCGAAGGTCTGAAGTATCCGTACTTGCCCTTCTACGGTGGATTTAGCCCGCGCGTGTCCGCGGCCTGGAATCCCAAGTTCGATGGCGGGCTTTTGGGCGCCCTGTTCGGCAACGGCAAGACCGTTCTGCGCGGCGGTTACGGGCGGATCTACGGACGCCTGAACGGGGTCAACCTGGTTCTGGTCCCGTTGCTCGGCATCGGGCCGCTCCAGCCGGTAACCTGCGCCGGCGCCAAGATGGACGGAACCTGCGCGGGCGCCAACAACGTGGATGCCAGCAACGTCTTCCGTATCGGCACGGACGGGATGTCGGCGCCGCTTCCGAAGCCATCGACCACTTTGGCGCAGCCGTTCTTCATGGGCTACAACGGAGCGGTTTCGGCAGGCGATGTCAACACCCTCGACCCGCACTACAAGCCGCAACGGACCGACAACGTCAGCGTCTCCCTTCAGCGCCAGCTGCGCTCGGGCTCGATGCTCGAACTCGGCTACATCGGCCGGATCATCCGCAACGAAATGCAGGAGCTGAACCTGGACGACGTGCCGTACATGACCACCCTCGGCGGCCAGAGCTTCGCGCAGGCCTACGCGGCCGTGGCCAGCGCCCTGTACTTCGCCAACGCTACACCCAACAGCATTGCCTCGCAGCCGTTCTTTGAAAACGCGCTGGGCGGAAGCGGCTCGGCCTATTGCCAGGGCTACGCCTCGTGCACCGGCGCCGTGGCTTCCAAGCTCACGTCCAGTTTCAAAGCGGCGGCGGTTTCCGACATCTGGAACGCCATGAACAAAGCGCCGTCGTGGGTTCTGGGACGGACCATGATCAGCGGGTCGGGCGGCGGCGTGTCTCCGCTGCAAGCCACCTCTCTCGCCCTGACCACCAGCATGGGATTCGGGAACTACAACGCACTGTATGTCACGTACAAGACCACCGATTTCCACGGACTGACTGCGATCTCGAACTTCACTTGGGGCCGGGCGCTGGGCACCGCTCCGCTAGCGCAGGCCAACAGCTCCAACACCGCGCTGGACGCCTGGAACATGCATGCCAACTATGGACCCAACGGATTCGACACCAAGTTCCTGTACAACGCGGCGGTCTACTTTGAGCCGCCAGTCTTCAGGGGACAGCACGGCGTGCTCGGCCACCTGCTGGGCGGCTGGACCATCTCGCCGCTGTTTACGGCCCAGACCGGGGCAGCCCTCGGCGCCACCTATACGCAGGGTTCACTACCCGCGGCCAGTTCGGCGTTCGGTGAGTCCAGTTCCGGAAGCATGACCTCCACGGCGGACATCGCTGTGTTTGCATCCAAGTACTCCGGCATTTCCGGCGCCAGTTACAACAACAACGGCTCGACCATCACCAACCCGAGTGCGCCGCAGTTGGCCGGCGTCGCGGTGGGCACCAACAACTCGACCCACATCAACATGTTCGCCGACCCGGCCGCGGTCTACAATGAATTCCGGCCGTGTTTCCTGGGCATCGACACCAGTTGCGGCGGTTACGGCAACATCCGCGGCCTCCCCACCTGGAACGTGGATGCCACCGTTTTGAAGGACATCGGCATCTGGAAAGAGCAGCGCGCCGGCGCCACGCTGAGCTTCCAGTTCACGAACCTGCTGAACCACATGCAGCCCAGCAACGGGAGCTTGAACTGGAGCAGTCCGGCAACTTTCGGCCGGATCACCGGCCAGTCCAACACCCCGCGGCAGATGGAGTTCGGTCTGCGCATCCACTTCTGATCGAGGCGAGGCGACCGCGGCCGGCCGGGGAAGACGCGCTTTCTCCGGCTGGCCCGCCGGCTCGCCTCATCCGCGACCATCCCGCCTGGCCCGGTCGGAAGGTCGCCAACTTATCACCCGTCAAGGCAAGAATGGCGTGGTGGTGCTGCCGGTGGAACAGATCGACCAACTCGTTCTTCGTGCCCGTCAGCCCAAGAGTCTGGTTCAGTTCTTACGGGGCGGCCGTGGCGGACTGGATGGAAGCGCCGAGGCCGGGTAGAGGAGGCGGCGGATCGATGGGGCTGGATCATGGCGCATGCCCAACCGTTGTCACTCGCATGTCAGCGGCGCGGATCGTCACTGGTGGCGTTTTTGCCGGCCTGGAACTTCACCGGCTGCACGAAAGCGCCTTCCCCCGCCGAATCCCACACCGCGAACCGCACCCATTTCTTTCCATCGGCGTTGAACGGAATCTGAAAGCTGTGTTTGCCGAAAGGCGGCAAATCCGTCGCTGCGACCATCTGCCGGCCGGTATGCTGTCCATCGCCCCACACGATCTCGGCAAACGCCAGCGGAAACGTCCACTCGACGTCCGCCACGATCGTGCGTTGATTTCCCGTCCCCTGCACCGACCACGATGGGATTAACACTTCGCCGGATGTAACGAAATAGTCGCCGCGCTTCATGGAATCGATGATCGGCTTCCAGTTGTCAATCCCCGGCGGCGTATCGACCTTCACGTAGTTCACCGGGTTGTTGGCGTAAATGTCGTCGCCCGTTCCCTGCTGATACACCTCCGAAATCGCCTGCAGGTATTTGGGAGGCGTTGGCAGATCGGCCACCCAGTTATTCATGTCGTCGAACAGGGGCAGGCAGCGATATTCGCAGAGCCGCTGCTCCGAGCCATCGAGGCCCATGCCCCAACGGAAGCCGACTCCCCGATAGTTTTCGTCGCGGAATGTCGGCGTATCTTTGGTCGCATCCGGGTAACCCGTCGATCCCTTGGAACGCGGGTGGGGCATGTAAAGGATCAGGTTCTCGCGATGCGCCATTTCGATCAAGTCGGCCGGACTGCCGACGTGGTAGACTTTGCCGTACCTCCGATCGTCCTCGACGAAGGCCTGTCCCGCCGCTCGCGTCTGCGTCCAGTACACCGGGTGCGAGATCAGAAGATCGTGGTGTCCGCCGAATCCCTGAGTCGGGGGGCCTCCAAAGATTTCTTCGTTCGGCATCACCAGGAAGTTCTTGTCCGAATGCAGCCGCGCGACCTGATAGTAATCGGCCAGGGTCTCCAGCCGGTCGCGAGGCGCTGCGCCGCCCGGGACTACCATACCCACGCCGCCGCCGTCGATGGGGGCGAAGACCGTAACGCCCGCGGCCTTCATCGCCTCGAAGTCGGGCAGGACGTTGTCCAGGCCGCCCGACAGCAGCAGCCGCCTCACCAGGCCGGCGTGAAAGTGAGTGGCCATCACTTCATACCCCGCCAACGGCTTGAAACGATCCTGGCGTGTGTAGGCCAGGGCCGACTCGACCGCCGCGCGAGCCGGCGCGCCGCTCACATACAGGTAGAGCGGCATCCTCTGCGACGTGCCCGGTCGGGCGCTGCGCAGCGCAAAATTCTGCCGGCGATCTTCGGGCCCCCGGCCGGCATCCGCCGGGTCCGCCTCGCCCTCCGGTTGCCGCACGCCAAACGAGAACGAAGAATCACTGTCCTTGCGATACCAGTTGTATCCAAGGTTGCTGTTGGCGGCGGGCAATCCGGAGACAGAAGCCGCGCCGGTGTGGCGAAAAGTAAGCTGAAACACCCCACAACAAAATGCTTGCGTTCTGATTTAATTTCTGGCATGCTGCTGATA
>Ga0075030_100001645_pt1 | contig 20144 bp, 15 predicted proteins | sample LitLauG_LLR_2012_FD_71393 | JGI IMG/M metagenome (GOLD analysis project Ga0075030, IMG submission 71393) | Freshwater sediment microbial communities from Pennsylvania, USA - Little Laurel Run_MetaG_LLR_2012 | ecosystem: Environmental > Aquatic > Freshwater > Creek > Sediment | place: USA...
CCACTGGACAGCGGCTCCACCAGATCGCGGGCCCGAAGCATCCGGACGAACTCGGCCGTGAACAAAGGGTTGCCCTCGGCTCGACCGAGAACAGCTTGCTCGCTGTCCACGGGCAGCGGGAAGTCGGCCAGCAGGGTCCGCAGCAACGTACGCGTCTCGGAGTCGGTCAACGGCAGAAGGTTCATCAGGGAGTGGTTGCGCAGCCCCCCTCCCCAGTGGCTGTCGACAGTGAGTAGTTCTGGGCGAGCCGTCACGACCAGCATCAGCGGCACCCGGGGAGCGTCCTCGACCAGCTCTATGAGGAACTGCAGCAGCCCCGGGTCCGCTTGGTGGACGTCCTCGACGACGACGACCGCTGGTCCAGCGCCGGCAAGGCCGGTGAGGAAGGCGCGCCACACGGCCTGTCCTTCGCCCCAGGTCATGCCGGTGCCTGACTCCGAGCCGAGCTGCGAGAGCAGGCGCGCGACCAGCCAGTCGTGCTCTGGGGCACCCTCCAGGCTCTCCGAGAGCTTGCGCAGGACCTCGCCGGCGGTGTCGGTGTCGTAGATTCCGGCGTGCGCCCGTACCACCTGCGCAAGTGCCGAGAAGCCGGTCGACTCCCCGTACGGGGGCACCCGGCCGATGCGGCAGACCACGTCAGCCGGCAGCAGCGCCAGGAACTCAGAGACCAGCCGGCTCTTGCCCACCCCAGGGTCTCCGACCACCGTCACCAGCTGCATCCCGGACTCACGGGCCACCCGGTCGAATGTTGTCTGCAGCTGCTGGAGCTCCAGGTCACGCCCGACCAACGGGATCTTCAGGTCGAGGTAGACCTCGGCACCAAAAGGCAGCACCGCTGCGACGGCTCGCCAGCGGGACAGCGGCTCGGCCTTGCCCTTCGCCTCCAGCGGCGCCAAAGGCAGGTAGTCGAAGACCCGCGACGTCGCGTGGTAGGTCGGTTCACCGACGACGACCGTCCCAGGGTCGGCGGACTCCTGCAGACGTGAAGCGACGTTCACGATGTCCCCGGCGACCCAGTTGCCGTCCGCAGCCGACGCGCGCGAAACCGACAACAGAACCTCCCCCGTGGTCACCCCGATCCTGACCGGCAGCGGGAACGGGGGCTGGCCCCCGCCGTCGTCTCGAAGTGCGTCCACCAGACTCAGAGCGCTGCGAACCGCCCGCTCGGCGTCGTCCTCCCGCACGGTCGGCGAACCGAACACGGCCAGTACCCCGTCCCCTACCAGGGTCTCCACGCGCCCTCCGTAGGCCGCGACCCGGAGGCGAACGAGTTCGTGGTAGCGGTCAAGGAGCAGCTGCACGTCCTCGGGATCCACGCTCTCGCTGAATCTGGTGAACCCTGCCAGGTCGCAGAACAACGTTGTCACGACGCGGCGCTCTTCCACCTGTTGGGTCAGCGGTGGCTTCGACACGTCGTCCACGGGACGAGGATTCCACCTGTCGTCGGCGGCTGCTGGCAGTTGGGCATGCCCACCTTCGGCTGGTGTCACTTGGGTGACAACGTCGCCGGGTCCGCGCGAGTAGCGTGCGATCCACCCGAGGGTCAGCCGCCCACGGGCGGACCCGGCGACCCAGGAGGGGGACATGTCTGCTGTCGTCGAGGCGGGCACCGCAAGCACCTCGGTCACGCACCCAGGGTTCCTTGGGGTGGGCTCGACTCCGCGGTCGCTGCGCCGCTGGATCACGGTCATTGCGGTGGTGGCCGCGCTGGTGGCTGCGACGGCAACGGTGCTCATCGCCCAGCGCAGCTCCGCCCTTGCCCGCTCTGCCGCTGGCACCGAGCCGTTGGTGCTGGACACCCAGATGGCATACACGGCCCTGTCGGATGCGGACAGCTCAGCCGCCGGTGGCTTGTTGGCCGGGCCAATTCCGCCCGCTGCGGTCGTTGCTCAGTACCGGCGCGACATTGCCACCGCCGCCTCCTCAGTCAGCTCCGCCCAGCAGCTCACCTCCGCGGACCAGAAGCTGTCTGCGGAGCTCCAAACGGTGGCGGTGGGCCTTCCTTTCTACACCGGGCTCGTCGAACGCGCCTCAAGTGAGAACAGGCTCGGATACCCGGTCGCGTCCGCGTACCTCGGCGAGGCAAGCGGATACCTTCGGTCGACAATTCTTCCCGCCGCGGGTAGTGCGTACAGCCACGAGCTGGCAGTGCTGGGGGCCAACCAGCGGCAGGCCTCGCAGGCGGGACCGGTCGCGGCCCTGCTGCTCGGAGCCGTGGCGCTCGTCGTTGCCCTCCTCGCCGCCCAGCTGTGGGTGCGTCGCAGGTTTCACCGCACTTTGAACGTCCTTCTAGTCGCCGCCACCGCGATCGTCATCGTCACCGGTGTCGTCGCCGGCTTTACGATCTCAGCCGCCGATGGTGCGGTCGCCTCGGCTCGGTCCTCCGGCAGCGTACCCCTCGCCGCGGACACCCAGGCCAGGATCCTGGCGCTGCAGGTCCGCGCTGACGACGAGCTCACGCTGCTCACGCGCGAGTCCGTGCCCGGCTACCAGACCGACCTAGCGTCCACCGTGGTCCGGCTCGAGAAGATCGTCCACAGCCAGCCCGACAGCCGCGTGACCCGCGCCGTCCAGGCGCTGACCAGCACGCACGCACGCATCCGCGAATACGTCGCCGACGGTGAGTACGTCAGCGCGGTAGCACTCGCGGTGACCCCCACGACCCAGCCTCCAGCCGGGCTCCCGCAGGCCTCCCAGGCGCTGGACGACGCCCTGTCTGCAGCCGTGGCCTCGGCCCAGACATCGTTCGAGACTTCGACGGCGGCCGCACATGAGCGAGTCGGTGTCCTCGTCGGCGGCGTGGGCGCGGCCGTGACCATGGCCGGTCTGCTGGCCGTCCTAGGTCTGCTGGCGCGACTGCGGGAGTACCGATGACGCGACGAGAACGGATGGCCCGCGCCACGATGGGGGCGTCGGTGCTGCTGGTCCTGGCCGGGCTTAGCGGCTGCGCCGCCGGCGGGGCTATGACGGCGGCTCCGGCCGCAGCCCCCGTGGTCATCCCCCCGGGCGCCGGCCCGGTGACGAAGCCCCCGCCCGCACCAGGGCGCTCGTGCACCGCCAGTCTGCCCCCGATGAAGTCACTGCCCACCGTCGGTCACATGCCGCCTGGGTACCTCCTGACCCTGCAGAAACGCGGGCACATCAACGTCGGGGTCGACCAGAACACCTACCGCTGGGCCTACCGCGATGGCTCCGGTCAACTCGTTGGTTTCGATATCGACATGCTGCGCCAGGTGGCGATCGCCTTGTTCGGACCAGCTCACCTCGACAAGACCCTGCGCTTCGTCGTCGTCCCCAATACCGACCGCAGTGCCGCCGTGGCGTCCGGTCAGGTGGACATCGTCGCGGAGACCATGACCATCACCTGCGCCCGCTGGAAGGATGTGAATTTCAGCTCGGTGTACTACGAGGCTGGGCAGCGGGTGCTCGTCCCGGCGGGATCGCCCATCACATCGGTTCCCGGCGGCCTCGCCGGTAGGCGGGTGTGTGCCGTGGCCGGCTCCACGTCCCTGGATACCCTGGGGCGACTGCCAGTGACCCCGCCGGTGATCCGGTGGCAGGCAACCAACCAGACCGACTGCCTCGTGCTTCTGCAGCAGGGTCAGGTCGATGCGATCAGCACCGACGACACCATCCTCGTGGGGATGGCCGCCCAGGACCCCGCCGTCCATCTCGTGCCGGGCGCGGCGTTCAGCCGCGAGCCGTACGGCATGGCTATCGCCAAGGGGAACTCCCAGCTCACCGAGTTCGTCAACGCTGTGCTCGAGAAGGTGCGGATCAGCATGTGGGCGCACCTATACACCAAGTGGATCGGGCCGGTCCCGCCCCCGCCGCCGACCCCCACCTACCTCAGCAACGTGAGCCAGTCGTGACCGGTGCTCGCGCCACCACCCGACGCCAGATTGGTGCGGCTCGGTGCGAGCTCGTGCATCTGGTCGGCCGGCTGCAAAGGCTCGACGACGATCCCACCCGGCGGCTGCTCAAAGTGGCGCCGCTGGCCCAGCCAAGTGCCCTGGTGTGGCGTGACGTCGAGAGCGACCTCGCCTGGGTGTGGGCGGCTGCGGTTCTGGTGACAGACCGGCTCGACCATCTTGATGACCTTCAGCTGGGTCGTCGCCGAGCAGCCCGAGGCTGGATGGCGGCTGCGGTCCGTCTGCTCGCCGACACAGATGTCCAGGCCCGCGCCGCGGGAGCCACCCAGCAAGCCACCACACAAGGGATCACCGCCGGAGCCGAGCCGCTGGGCCTGCATGACCTGCTCACGACCATGAACGAACTCATTACCCGCGCGCAGGCTGTGGTAGCGCACGCGGACACGACGTGGAGCGCAGTCGCCACGTCTGTCACCCTGGCGCACCGAGGTCTCAGCGAGTCCCTGACGTCAGCGCGCTCCTCGCACGTTCGAGTCTCCGTGTCAGCCACCCGGGCGGCTGAGGCGCTGCAGGACGCACTCGCGCGGGTGAGCGAAGATCCTCTGCTGGTCAACCAGCCGGCGGTCGACGCCCTCCTCGCGGACGCAGCCGCCCGCCAGAGCGAGGTGGCGGAAGCCACAGCGCAAAGCAGGTCATTCGCAAAGCACCACACCAGACTGCTTGACTCGCTCGAGGACACCGAGGCGGCACTGGCCGCGACCTGCGGCCGCGCCCGGCAGGTGGCACTGCGGGTCAGCGTCGACGCCTGCAGTGAGCGTGCGCTGCGGGATCTGACCCGTCGTCTGGTCTGCCTGCGACGCGACGCCACGTCCCTGTCCACGGTTGCGCACGCCGACTGGGTCGCGACAGGTCGGCGGATCCGCGCGGTCCAGACTGGTCTGGACGGCCTGGGACGCGACATCCGCGACATGGACGAGGTCGTCGCAGCGGCGCTGCTCGAGCGCGAAGTGCTACGGGGGCGGCTGTCGTCGTACCGCGCAAGGGCCGCCCGCAACGGCCGGGCCGAAGACCATGACCTGCAGCTGAAGTACGAGAAGGCCTATGACGTCCTGCACCAGTCTCCGTGTGACCTGAGTGCGGCAGCCAGCCTTGTTCACCAGTACGTGGAGTCCCTCGAGTACGCCGGACTGCGGCGATGACGGCCGACGCCGGCGCGGACCGCATCCCGTGCCACCGTCCCGGATGCGAAGGGCTGGCTGACTGCGACGGCTACTGCGACGTGTGTGGCTTTCGCTGCCAGCCCGCCTACACCGCGACGGCATGGACGGGGTTCCCGTCAGGCGCCGTCAGGCCGTCGCTGTCGTCCACGCCGAGCCGGCCGACCACCGGCCCGTCAAAAGACCAGTCCTCACGCGCTATCGGTGCCCGCGGCGACCTCGGTGCCGGCCTGGTGACAGTCGACCCGGTCCCGGAGCGGGATGCGACGTCGATGGTGCTCGCCGACCCTCACGTCCCGGCAGCACGCAGGACCTGCTCTCGCTGTGGCAGCCACCTTGGCGGTGACCGCGACGGGCGTCCGGCCCGTCCCGATGGGTTCTGCACCGTCTGCGGCCAGCGGTTCTCGTTCACCCCCAAGCTGGTCAAAGGTGACTTGGTCGCCGGCCAGTACCTCGTCGCGGGGTGTTTGGCACACGGCGGAATGGGCTGGCTGTATCTGGCGCAGGACCAGCGTCTTCATGGCCGGTGGTCGGTGCTCAAGGGGCTGCTTGACACTGCTGACTCGGCAGCCATGAACGCGGCGATCGCCGAGCGCCAGTACCTTTCGCAGGTTTCGCACACCAACATCGTCGAGGTCTACAACTTCGTCGACCACGCCGGTGACGGGTACATCGTCATGGAGTACGTCGGGGGCCAGTCGTTACGGGATATTCGCCGGTCCCACAGCGAGCAGACCGGCGAGCCGCTGCCGCTGACCGTGGCGTTGGCGTACTCCTTGGAGATCCTGTCAGCGCTGGGCTTCCTGCACAGCCGGGGGCTGCTCTACTGCGATCTCAAACCCGACAACGTGATCCAGACCGGTGAGCTGTTGAAGGTGATCGACCTGGGTGCGGTGTGCCGGATCGATGATCACGGCGGCGACATCTACGGGACCACGGGCTATCAGGCTCCCGAGGTTCGGGTCGTTGGTCCCTCGGTCTCCTCGGACTTGTACACCGTTGGGCGGCTGCTGGCGGTGCTCGCCCTCGACTTCCGCGGGTACCAGGACGAGAGCAGGTTCGCCACCAGCCTGCCGCCTGCATCGGCCGTGCCCCTGTTCACCAGGTACCCGTCGTTCCATCGGCTCCTGCTGCGTGCCACCGACCCGGACCCGGCGTCCCGATTCGCCAGTGCGGCGGAGATGAGTGAGCAGATGCTGGGGGTGCTCCGACAGGTGGTGGCCGACCAGGGGCGCCCGGTCCCCGCCGTGTCCAGTCGCTGCTTCAGCGGGGAGCGCGCATTTGACCCCGACCGCCCCAGTTGGCGGACGCTGCCGGTCCCGTTGGCGGACCCGGACGACGAGGCGGAAGCCATCGTGATCAACCTGTCCTCGGCCCCGCCGGAGCAGGTGCTCGCCGCGCTTTCCGCTGCACCAGAGACCGCAGAGGTGCGGCGTCGACGCGCGCGAGCCCTTCTGGAGTGCGGCGATCCAGGCGCTGCCAGGGCCGAGCTGGACGACGCGGGGCCGGCCGGCACGGGGCAGCGGGGAACGGGCGCACTCGACTGGCGCACCCGATGGTGGGCGGGCGTTGCCGCCGTGGTGGACGGAGACACGGTCACGGGCCGCCGACACCTCGAGGCTGTGGCTGCGTGGCTGCCCGGTGAGCTGGCCCCCCAGCTGGCGCTGGGCCTGTGCGCCGAGATTGGCGGCGCTTCGGCCGCCTCGACCGACCTGGCGCAGGCCCGGGTGGCCTGGACCGTGGCTGCGCAGTACTACGAGGTGGCGCGCGCCACAGACCCAGCGCTCGGCGGCGCGGCCTTTGGTTCCTCGCGGGTGCACCAGCACTTGGGGCACCGTGATATGGCAGTGGAGGCGCTGGCAGCGGTCCCCGCCACGTCTTCGACGCACGCCGCGGCGCAGGTGCGGCTGTGCCGGGTTCTGTGCAGGGCCGTCGGCGACGACCCGCCCACGCGCGCACACCTTGAACGTGCGTCCGCCCTCCACGACGCGCTGGCCGCCGGCGACCTGCCGGCGGCGTCCAGGCTGGAGCTGCGACGTGACCTGCTGCTGGCAGCCCATGGACTCCTGCGGGCCGAGCCTGGGGCCGTCGACGGGCTGACCGTGACCGGGGTTGCCTGCACCGAGCGCACGCTGCGCGGAGCCCTGGACTCAACGCTGCGTGAGCTGGCTTCACTGTCCACCACTGCAAAGGAACGTATCGCCTTGATTGACGAGGCCAACTTCTGGCGACCCTGGACCCGAACATGAACGCGGTCAGCTGCCGCACGTGCGGCCACCCAGCGATCTGCACCGACGCCTTCTGCGAGGCGTGCGGTAACCCGCTTCTCACGGCCACGGCAGCTCGGGCCGAACAAGTGTCAGGCTCCGCGGCAGCGGTTTCCGACATCGGTCTTCGCCGGGAGCGCAACGAGGACGCCTTCGCGTTGTCGTCGTCGGCGGACCGCGCCAGCGTCGTCGTGTGCGACGGGGTGGCCAGCACCCCGTCGGCGGGGTCGGCGGCGGCGCTGACCGCCCGGACCAGCTTGGCAACGCTGACCGCTGGGCTGGCATCGGGGGTACGCAGCCCCGTCGAGCTCGCCGCGTTGATGCGCAGCAGTCTCAGCCTTGCCCACACAGTCGTCAGCGAGCTCTCGCGCAGCGACGCTCCGGGCATCCTGGTCGACCCCGCCGACCCTCGCGACGGATCCCCGTCGACAACGTGCGTCGCCGCGGTCGCCGTGGGAACGACAGTTCTGGTCACCGGGATCGGCGACAGCCGGGCCTACTGGGTCCCAGCCGGCGGGCAGGAGCAGCTGCTGACTGTGGACGACACCGAACCAGGCGCAGTACTTGCGCCGCAGCCCACCTCGGCCGGTCGCTCAACGGTTTTGACCAGGCACCTGACGCGCTGGGTAGGCGCCGACGATCCCGGCGGCCCACAGCGCGTCAATCTTCTCGAGGTGGCCTCGCCGGGAGTGCTGGTGTTGTGCACGGACGGGCTGTGGCAGTACTTCGACCGTCCTGGTGACCTGGCGGCGCTGATCGGGCCCCAGCCGGTGGAACGCGACGATGGCCTGGCGGTGGCCCGCCGGCTGGTAGCTGGGGCACTGGCCGCCGGTGGGGGCGACAACATCACCGCCGCGGTGCTGGCTCTGGGCCCGCCAACCCCTGCGGACGGGTCGTGACCGGGATGGACTTCGAGATGGAACTTGATCTCAACGAGTACCTTCCTGAAGGTGCGCGGGCGGTCGACGCGGTTCTGACTTTGACCTCGAGAGACGGTGGTGGGCGACCGTCGCCTACGCAGGGCGTCGAACCCCAGGTCGCCGAGGTGATTGTGATCGACGCCTCCGGATCGATGGCAGGTGCAAAGTTTCAGCAGGCGCGTGAGGCCGCAAAGGTGGCGCTGTCTGGCCTGCGGTCGGGTACCCGCTTCGCGATCGTGCGAGGCACCGATACCGCGTCGCAGGTGTACCCGACTCATGCACCGTTGGCGGTGGCCAGCCGCAGCACCGTCAACGAGGCCGTTCGGGGTCTGCGCCGCATGCGGTGCGCCGGCGGCACTGCCGTCGGCACGTGGCTCGACCTCGCGTCAAGTCTGCTCAGTGGCGTGGACGGGGTCCGGCACGTCACGTTGCTCACCGACGGCCGCGACGAGGGGGAGTCCAGCGGTGACCTGCGACATGCAGTGGACCGGGCCCGCGGGATCTTCCAGTGCGACTGTCGAGGGGTAGGCACTGACTGGTCTGTGGACGAGCTGCGGATGATCGCTGATGCCCTCCTCGGGACCGTGGACATCGTGGCCGAGCCCCGAGGGCTCGCCGAGGACTTCGCCGCGATCACTGCCCGGCTGATGGGTCGGGTCGACAGTCGGGTAGACCTGCACGTGTGGACCCCACGTGGGGCACACGTGGAGTACTTCAAGCAGGTCCATCCGCAGGTGGTTGACCTGACGAGCCTGGACGACGGTTCCGAGCCGAGCGTGAGCGAGTACTCGACCGGCGCTTGGGGGCTGGAGGCCCGCGGCTACCAGCTGCGGGTCGCGTTGAGCCCCGGCGCCGTGGGGGAGCAGGTGCTTGCCGCCCGGATCAGTCTCGTCGTCGACGGCGCCGCGGTGGACCGTGCGCTGGTTCGCGCGACATGGACCGACGACCTCGAGCTGTCCACCAGGGTCAGTCCCCTGGTGGGGCACTACACAGGTCTGACCCAGATGAGCGTCGCCATCCAGAATGGGCTTCGCGCGCGACGTGAAGGTGACGACGTGGCTGCGCAGGACGAGCTGGGCCACGCCACTGCGCTCGCGGCAGCGGCTGGCGCGCGGGAGACCCTCGACCTGCTCGCCAAGGTCGTCGACATCCAGGACGCCGATACGGGCAAGGTGCGTCTGCTGCCACACGTGTCCGCCGTGGACGAGATGACCCTCGACACGCGCTCGACACGAACCACCCCGGTGCGTCGTATTCGCCCGCCGGCTGGGTGAGCAGCGTCACTGCGCACTCGACTCGAGTGTCCCGCCGGTGACAGCCCGGGGGTGGGTCCGAGGACGAGTCTCCTGTTGCCAGCAGCACGCTGCGACGGGAGGCCGACAATGCGCACTTCGACTGTCCACGACACGTTCGGCGAGTCCACGGCGGGGGCGTGGCGGACTCTTCACGACTCCGTCCCCGAGGTGACGGCCGCCAAGCCCCCAGACACGAGCACCAGCACGGTACCTACCCCGGATGTGGATGGCGTCCTGCGGCACCTGTTCGAGGATCACGGACGCACCGAGCTCGACATGTGGCCCTGCCGCGACCGACTCGGTGACCTGCACCGGTTCGAGCACGTCGAGGCGCGGTGCGGCCTGGTCTGGCTCGGTCACGCTCATCCGTGAGCGGCGCCGTCGGGCGTGGCGCCGAAACGGCACCTGGCGGCTGAGGCATGCTCCGCATATGTCGCTTCACCTGACGGAGCGGATCCTGCCTGCTGGTCAGCGTCGAACCCTCGAGGAGCTGGCCGAGGACCTCGATCTGACTGCGGGTGACGCTTCGTCGAAGAAGAGTGCGTTCTGGACGATGCTCGTCCTGTCGGCGGTGATAGCGACCGCCGGAGTGCTGGCCGACTCCACCGCGACCGTCATCGGCGCCATGATCATCGCGCCCCTGTCCACCCCGATCATGGGGGTGGCCCTGGGTGTCGTACGGCGCAGCAGCACCGGGACCTGGCGCGCTGCCGCATTCACCTTCGCCGGCGCCACCCTCGTCGTCGCGATCGGGCTGCTCTTCTCCCTCATCCTCCCCGAGGGCGTGAACCTGCTGGCCAACAGCCAGATCGCCGGCCGCACCACGCCCGGACTCGTCGACCTGATCTCGGCGGTGGCAACCGGTCTGGCAGGGTCGGTCGCGTTCGCCCGCCGTGACGTCGCAGCCGTGCTGCCGGGGGTCGCCATTGCCATCTCGCTGGTACCACCTCTGGCCGTCGTCGGAGTCTGCCTCGGTCAAGGTGCCATCGCCCTCGCTGTTGGTGCCCTGGTGCTGTTCGCGTCCAACTTCGTGGCCTTGGTGCTGGCAGGGATCCTGGTGTTCACCAGTGCCGGTTACGCGGCGGAGGCCGGCAAGGCCAGGCAGCTGTCCTATCGCCGCGCCTACCTGGCCATCGCGATCCTGCTCGTCGTGGTCGTCGTGCCGATGGCGGTGAATACCGTCGGCAGCTACCTGGTCGACCGGTGGACTCAGCGGGTGCAGACAACGGCCGAGCACTGGATCTCCCAGCAGCCCGGCGCGAGCATCAAAAGTGTCAAGGTCGAGTCCAGAACCATCTACGTGAATGTGCAGACGCCCGGGCCTCTGCCGTCCACCAGCCAGCTCGTCGCCGAGCTCAGCGGTCAGATCCCGAGCGGTCTGCCGATCGTGGTCACCACGACGATCGGTGAGCAGATCAACGCCGGGGTCGTGGGCCAGACATCGACCCCTTGACGCGGTGTCGAGACATGTCGGTGGGGAGCCAACAGGGGTGCCTAAGTCGAGTCGGGGGTTACTCGCTGCAGGGCACCAGATGCCGTAGCCACCCTTTACGTGCCGGCGTCGCTGCCTATTGCCAGGGTTGTGGCAGTGAAGCCGGGGCCGGGGCAGCGACCTTGACCGTCCTCGAAGAACGCGGCCCCGGAGACAGTCGCTGAGGTCACCGAGGCGAATCCACCACTCACGCATTGGGGTCGCGAACCGGCGTCGCGAGCCGGCGGCTGCGAAGCTGCGACCGGCCGGGACACTCCCAGGTCCGGCCGGTACCGTCCAGATCATGCCGGTCTGGGCGCTGCGGGAGGGGGGTACGTGAGCGTCAGCGTGGACTCGGCGGGCGTCGACCGCCGGGGTCTTGCCACGCTCGTTGGTGGTGCAGCCGGCTGCGCTGCCGCCTTCGCCTTGGTAACGCTGGCAGTGGCGACCGGCTGGCGGGCCACGGGGGCGCTGGACGACACGTGGTCATCAATGGCGTTCTCCTTCACGCTGCAGCACCAGTGGACCCAGGCGATCGCCCGGGCGGTCACCTGGACCGCCAACACCTCGACGCTGACCGTGCTCACCGTCTGCGTGGTCTTGGCATGCGTCCTGGCGCGCAGGTTCACGCTCGCGACGTGGCTGGCAGTGACCGTCGCTGGAAGCGCGGCCCTCAACAGCGCCGTCAAGGCCGGGATGGAGCGTCCTCGGCCGCCCACCGTGGGCATTTTGGCCTCAGCCCATGGTTTCGCGTTTCCATCCGGACACGCTCAGGGGGCGGCCGCGACCTACACGGCGATCGTGCTGGTGGTCGGCTGGCAAGTTCTGACGCCGGGTCGCCGCATGCGGGTGATCAGCGCTACAGCTGTGGTGCTGCTGGTGGCCGCAGTGGGAGCCTCCCGGGTGCTCCTTGGTGTGCACTGGCCGACCGACGTGCTCGGAGGCTGGCTGCTGGGCAGCGCCTGGGTGCTGGCCGCGGCCGCTGTCGCTCTGCGCTGGCTGGTTCCCCCGGTCCCGGCCACCCAGTTGGGGTGACGGTCCGGCACGCGGACCCTGCCGGGCGAGAGCGCGGTTGAGACCGGCCCACCCTTCACGCCGGTGTCGTGGTCTGGTCGTGTGCAGGCTCGCTCAGCCGTGCCAGCGCGGTGCATCCCTTTGCCCAGGCATGTGACAGCGCGGCGAGCGCGGGCTGACCCAGCCGCGACGGGTCCACGCAGCCCAGCGCCGGACAGGTCGGCGCAGCGGCGGCGCGGGCTGGTTGGCCGCACACCTGTCCTGTGGTGGACACTGGGCGACGGCACATCGACGGGTAGCACCCACCAGGAGGACAACGCATGACCATCGGCAGCGTCGCGGACTACAAAGTCGCAGACCTTGGACTGGCGGCCTTCGGGCGCAAGGAGATCCAGCTCGCCGAGCACGAGATGCCGGGGCTGATGGCCACCCGTGCGGAGTTCGCCGCGGCGCAGCCGCTGGCCGGCGCCCGCATCGCCGGGTCCCTGCACATGACCGTTCAGACTGCGGTTCTGATCGAGACGCTGGTCGCGCTGGGCGCCCAGGTCCGATGGGTCAGCTGCAACATCTTCTCAACCCAGGACCACGCCGCTGCCGCGGTCGTCGTCGGCCCGGACGGGACCCCGCAGGACCTGCGCGGGACCCCTGTCTTTGCATGGAAGGGCGAAAGCCTCGAGGAGTACTGGTGGTGCACCGAGCGGCTGTTCGAGTTCACCGACGCCGACGGGAGCCCAGTTGGGCCGAACCTGATCCTCGACGACGGCGGTGACGCGACGCTGCTGGTCCACAAGGGTGTGGAGTTCGAGCGGGCCGGTGCTGTGCCGCTGGCCGACGACAGCGACGCGCATGAGTACCGGATCATTCTGGACGTGCTGCGCGGCAGTCTCGCCACGGACCCAGAGCGTTTCACCCGGATCGCCGCTGGCATCCGCGGAGTCTCCGAGGAGACCACCACCGGAGTACACCGGCTGTACGAGTTCGCGCAGGCCGGTGAGCTGCTCTTCCCGGCGATCAATGTCAACGACTCGGTGACCAAGAGCAAGTTCGACAACAAGTACGGCTGCCGGCACTCCCTCATCGACGGGCTGAACCGCGCCACCGACGTCCTCATCGGCGGCAAGGTGTGCGTGGTGTTCGGGTTCGGCGACGTCGGCAAGGGCTGCGCGGATGCCCTGCGAGGCCAGGGCGCCCGAGTGGTGGTCACCGAGATCGACCCCATCTGCGCGCTGCAGGCAGCCATGGAGGGCTACCAGGTCGTGCGTCTGGAGGACGTGGTCGCCACCGCCGACATCTTCATCACCACCACCGGCAACAAGAACGTGATCATGGCGCCGGACATGGCCCAGATGAAGCACCAGGCGATCACGGCCAACATCGGTCACTTCGACAACGAGATCGACATAGCGGGCCTGGAGCGCTTCCCCGGGATCACCAAGACCGAGGTCAAGCCCCAGGTGCACGAGTGGCTGTTCCCCGCCACCGACAGCCGGCCAGCCCACACGATCATCATGCTGAGCGAGGGTCGGCTGATGAACCTGGGCAACGCCACCGGGCACCCCAGCTTCGTGATGAGCAACTCCTTCACCAACCAGGTGATCGCCCAGATGGAGCTGTTCACCAAGCCGGACCAGTACGACAAGCGGGTGTACATGCTGCCCAAGTCCTTGGACGAGAAGGTAGCCCGGCTGCACCTGGACGCCCTGGGGATCCATCTGACCACCTTGACCAAGGAGCAGGCCGAGTACATCGGGGTGTCGGTGGAGGGTCCTTACAAGCCGGACCACTACCGCTACTGATTGCCTCGTGCGCACAGTCGTTGGCAGACCGTTACCGCCAATTCCGGCGAATCGGTTGACCGTCTGATCAGGGGACGAGAGGCTGCGCCCGTAGCCGACCCCTGGGAGCACACAGATGGATACGCACGAGTTCCACCCGATCGGCCTGCTGGAGCACAGCACTGCTGCTGCCCAGGAGGAGAAGGCCAAGCTCAAGAAGCACTTTGGGCGCTTCGACATCTTCTTCTTCCTGATCTGCACGATCGTGGGTTTGGACACCCTTGGGGCGGTAGCCAGCTACGGTGCGCAAGCGTTCGTCTGGCTGGTGGTGCTTGGGGTCGCGTTCTTCCTGCCCTATGCCATGCTCACCGCAGAGTTGGGGTCCACGTTCCGGGAGGAGGGCGGCTCGTACATCTGGACCAAGCTCGCGCTCGGCCGACCGGTCGCCTCGGTCAACGCGGTGATGTACTGGATCTCGAACCCGATCTGGCTTGGGGGCTCACTGACAATCACCGCATATGCAACATTCCAGACATTCTTCTATGATCCGTCCGGCCACGGGACCGCGGTCGCGAACACCTTCCAGATCATCTTCGGGGTGATCTTCATCTGGATCGCCACCTGGTCCGCGATCCTGTCGTTCGGCGTCGGCAAGTGGATCCCCACCATCGGAGCGTGGGTCCGGGTGCTGCTGCTGAGCGTGTTCACGCTCACCGTGGTCGCCTACGCGATCAAGCACGGCGTGCACGGGGTCAGCGCCGGCGACTTCAAGCCGACGTCGGTCGTCTTCTTCGCGGCGGTTCCGGTCCTGTTCTTCAACTTCGTCGGTTTCGAGCTGCCCAGCGCGGCCGGGGACGAGATGAAGGACCCGCAGAAGGACGTCCCGGTCACGATCCGCCGCGCGTGGCTGGTGTCGATCCTGGCCTACGGGCTGCCGATCCTGGCGATCCTGCTGGTCATCCCTAAGGCTCAGATCACCGGGCTCAGCGGGTTCATCGACGCGATCAAGACCGTGTTCACCGTTTTCGGCGGGCACATCGACACCGCTAAGGACGGCACCATCACCCCTGTGCTGACCGGCTTCGGTGCCTTCATGGGCGGTCTGGCCGCGATCGGGTTCATCCTGGCTCTGCTGTCCAGCGGCGCGACCTGGATCATGGGGGCGGACCGGTCGCAGGCGGTCGCCGCCTACGACGGCGCAGGTCCACGCATCCTGGGGACCTTCTCCAAGAAGTACGGCACGCCGATCAACGTCAACTACATGTCCGGCATTCTCGCGACCACCGTCCTCGTCCTCGCCACTCTTCTCACCTCCGGCAACACCGCGAAGTACTTCACGGTGGTGTTGTCGCTGGCGATCTCCACAACGACGATCTCGTATTTGGCGATCTTCCCCGCCCTGTACCTGCTGCGCAGGAAGTACCCGGACGTGCACCGTCCCTATCAGACGCCAGGCGGCCTCAACGGCAGCCTGATCATCAGCGCTCTGACGTTCCTGTGGGCCCTGGTCGCCTCCATCAACCTGCTCTGGCCGGGCGCCTTCAGCGTGTTCGCCGGCGGGAACGCGGACGACAGCCTGCCTCCGTCGTTCGCCGGACAGCGGGGCGCGTTCGAGATCAGCCAGCTCGTGCCGCTGCTGTTGATCGTGCTTCTAGGGGTGTACTTCTACGCGGCGGGCGCCAAGACCCGAGCCCAGCAGGTCGACGTGCCACTGGAGTAGCTCGACCGCACCTCGAACGGCGAGCGCCGAGCGGACGCTACTGCGACCGGTCGGCGTTCGCCGTGACAGCGTCGTGGACGTACTGGGCCAGCCCCGCCGCCTGGTCGTCGTAGTGGGCGGTGAACCGCTCGTCCGTCACGTACATCGTGGCCAGGCCCCGGTGGATGTCGTAGCTGCAGTCGTAGAACCATGAGGTGATCGCCTGCCGGTGTGCCTCGGCGGCGTCCATCGCCTCCGGCCCGTCGGCCGCCAGCCCGGCCCGGAACGCCTCCAGGAAGCGGGCCTCGACCGCTGACGTCTCGGTCTTCATCCGCACCCAGTCGGCCTTGCTGTACGCCGAGGTCCGCCGGTGCGACTGGCGGTAGGCCGGTTCCTCGCCCCAGCGCCGCTGCGCCTCAGCCGCGTGCTGGGTCGGGTCCTGTTCGCCGAAGACCTCGAACAGCTCCTCGGCGGTTAGCTCGATCCCCATCGAATACGCCTCCATCGTCGTGTCGATCGCGGCGATCTGCCGCGAGAGCTCTGCCGCTCGCGCGGTCAGCAGGGCACGCTGGGCCCGAAGCTGGTCCAGGGGATCGGTCACCGGGTCGTCGAGCATCCCGGCGATCTCGTCCAGGCCCAGTCCGAGCGAGCGGTAGCCGAGCACACGCTGGAGCCGCAGCAGATCGGGGTAGGAGTAGGTCCGGTAGCCCGCCGGGGTGCGAGCGCTGGGCACCAGCAGCCCGATCTGGTGGTAGTGGTGCAAAGTGCGCACGGTCACACCGGCAGCACGTGCTAGGTCGCCCACGCTGAGCTCGACCTGCGGCGTGGGCCCGGTCGTCGTCATGCCGCCTCCTGCGGTTGCGTTCTCCGGAGTCGACGCTAGGGCCTGACGCGAGGTGAGGGTCAAGGGGAGGTCTGCACATCTGCGTGCCAAGGGCACAGCGCGCTGCCGAGGCAATGCGTGCCCCGGCGGGTGTGCTCGGTTACGCCAGGGGAAGCTCCGGCGGAGCCTTCGCGGCATCGCGGGCATCGGTGCCCGACGGGGCCGGTGGCTTGCACGGGCTCGACGGGTTCTGCAGCCACGCTCGCTGCGGGGCGGGCAATGACCGAACTCACAGGTCGCTCCCAGACAAACCCCGGTACCCTTGGTCATCTGGGGTTGAGGTGGGTCGATCCATTACGGAAGGTTGTCTCGGTGCTGGAGGTTGCCCGTCGAGAGCGCATCGACGCCCCGCACCTGGTCGAGGACTCCCTGGCCGGTCGGTTGACCAAGCCACTGGTGATCGGATGCATCGTGGTGTTCGTGGTGCTCACCGTCAGCGTGCTGGCCGCCGCCGGTCCTGGCCTCGCGTTGGACAAGTGGTTCTCGGCAGTACCCGGCCCGGACACCAAGAACTCCGTGCTTGCACAGCTCTTGGCGGTCATCGGCCAGCGCGCCTACTCGGCGCCAGTGCTGCTCGTGGTCGCCGCCTTCTTGTCCTGGCGCCGCCGGATCTGGCGACCGATCACGTTGGCCCTGGCTGGTCTGCTGGCCCTGAACGTGATCGTCGGGGCGATGAAGCTGATCATCGCTCGCCCGTCCCCCCGGACCGGTGACTTCCTGCCTTTCGCCGGCGGCACCGACTTCCCGTCGGGTCACACGTCGAACGCGGTTCTCACCTGGGGGCTGGTCGCGTGGCTCTTGTTGGCCTTCAGTCGGCCGGTGCCGACCCTGACCCGCCAGCGCATCGCCTACGGGCTGGTCGCGCTGGCATCGGTCATCGTCGGGTTCGCCTCCCTGTACCTGCGGACCCACTGGCTGTCCGACATCGTGGCGGGCTGGGCCGTCGGCTTCTTGATCCTGGTCGGGGTTACCCGGCTGCACAATGTCGCACGCTGGCGAAGCCTGCTGGACCGGGCCGAGGCCGTGGTCCTGCGGTTCGGCCGGCGGGTGGGGTCCACGACCGACGATGAGCCTCGCTCACATGTGCGGCACAGCCGCATGAGCAGCTCAGACCGTTCGAGCATGGCCAAGGGCGCGGCCATGCGTCGCCTGACCCCTTAGAGCAGGTTCCGGCCGCGGACGGTCCGGGTGGCTATCGCGCGACCTGATCGGCTACGCGTCCGCGTCGTCCAACTGTCGGCCGGCGAAGAACATCAACGGGTCGCGCAGGAGCTCGATCTGGATCCCGTCGGGGTCGCGGAAGTACATCGACTCTGGGATGCCCTGGTCGGGCCCGCCGTAGACAATGCCTGCTTCGTCGAGGCGTTCACGCAGGCGCGCGTGGTGCTCCGGGGTGACCGAGATGGCGATGTGCTGCACCGTGCCGATCGCTTCGACGCCTTGCTCCAGGCCCAGCTCGGGGAAGTCGAAGAAGCCGAGCAGGGTCTGGTTGCCGAGGTCGAAGAAGAAGTGGGTCGATCCCGCGTAGTCACGGTTCTCCACAAGCTCTACCAGCGGGAAGCCCAGGAGGCCTTGGTAGAACTCGATGGTCCGTTCGACGTCACTGCAGATCAGTGCAGCGTGGTGGATGCCTCGGCCGCTGGTCTGCGGTCGTTTGGCGGCAGGGACCAGATAGGCCTCACGCAGCCTGTCCCGATGGGCGTCGATCTGCCTGCGCTGCTGCTCGGACACCGGCGACATGTGTTTCTCCCCTTATTGGCTGCGTTCGGTAGGCCCTGCCCGCAGTCTGCCGTCCGGCCAGCCATCGAGGAAGACGGATCCAGAAAGTGCCGACTTGTGCGCTGAGCTCGATGCGGGAGGTGCCCCGACCGGCGCCCGAGACGGCGAGCAGTCCAGGCGCGGCGTCTCCTATGGTGCTGGCTCGGGGCTGGGCCATGGACACGGGCAGGGCAATGGCGACGGCTGGCATCGAGGTCGATGCGATCCGACGCACCTACCGGGCCAGGACCGGGATCGCCCGCAAGGCCGCCAGAGGATGTCGAGGCGGTGTCCCTCCTCCCGACTGCAGAGGCCGTAACCGACGAGTGAGGGCGAGACAGCGCGAGCGTGTCGCCGATTCGACCCACCGCGAGGCCACCTTGAACGGCGCATCTCATCTACAAGGAATGGTCAGTGGGGGATGATCGAGGCGATCAAGGCACACACTCGAAGGCAGGGCGAAGGCGCCCAGCACTCGTGTGAGCCGGCGTTAGCGGCCTGGTCTGGACCGAGGTCGCCGTCGGGTCGGGCTTTTTCGTCGTGGGGTTGATGCCGCTGGCCTGCTTAGACGGGGCGAGCAGACGCAGGGCGACACTCAAGCTTGCCTGAGGCGTCGGCGCACCGGCGGCCACCTGGCACAGGGACAGGCCAATGCCGGCTGGCGCGCCGGCTACGAAGGGGGCAGCGCCGCAGCCGCGGCGTCGTACGACAACGCGAACGCCTGGACGACGCGGGCGGACAGCCCCTCGGGCTGGCGCAAGGTGGCCAGCAGCAGATGCTCGGTGCCCACGTAGTCATGCCCCAGCCGCTGGGACTCGCGGACAGCCTGGTCGAGGAGCTGCTTGGCGGCGATCGTGAACCCGGGACGATCCGGGACATTGTCCACCGGCGGCCCAAGCTCGGCCAGCAGCGCCTTCCCCAGCTCACCCGGGCTGACCCCGGCGGCCACTAGCATGCGTGCGGCAAGTCCGCCCAGGTCACGGCAGCTGGCCGCCAGCAGCAGCCCTGGGCTCACGGCGGCCTGACGATGCTCGCGGGCCAGCCCCTGCGCTCGCTCGACGACTCGAGTCGCACGCTTGGTGTACCGCCCGTAGGCAGCCGGAACGGTGCGCTGCTGGGCCGCCTGCTTGCTCACGCCCAGAGCGTCGCCGATGGCACTCCAGGTGGCGCCGCTAGCGCGAGCCCGGTCGACGAACAGCCCGACCAGCCGGTCCGGCAGGTCACCGAGCTCTTCGGCGACGTCCACCGCCACGGCCAGCCGCTCCAGATCGCCACTGCCGGCGGCCCGCTCGTCGACCAGGTCGACCAGCGCGGCCAGGATCGTCGCCGGCTCCGTCACAGCGTCAATCGTAGATTGACCAACCATCGCACGTCAATCGGTCATTGACGTCTTCCGCGACTTCGCTCATGCTGGACGTGTGCTCACCACGGGGGAGGAGCCACCGGCAGCCGATCCGGCTCCTCCGGACGCTGACGCTGCGGGTGCCGCAGCAGGCGACTCGGTCATGTCCATGAGCATGCGCACTCGGGTTCTGGTGGCGGTGTTTGTCGCCGTCGCGATCGCCGTGGTTGGCACCGGTGTGGCGGTGGTGCGGCATGTGCTGAATCAGTCGGTCGACCCGCAGGCCCTTGCCTCGGCCTCCGCCAGTCGTCTGGACACCCTCGATCCTTCGATCCCGGGTCTGACGGCGGACGGTCGTGACCGCACCGCTGGCGTCAGCTGCGGGCAGCTCGTCTGCGCCAGCGCATCCCGCATGTTCACTCCCCGACCCCGAACCACGGCTGGCGCCGCGGTCGACGCCGTTGACCTGTGGGCCACCCAGTCCGGGCTCGGCAGCAAGAACCGGTCAGCTCCGACCCAGGTCAGCTGCGGGTTCCTCGCGTACGCGCCAACCACGCTGCTGACCTGTGACATGGCCACTTACGACGTGCCGGGCCAGAGCGGGCAGGTGGTGCACCTGTATGTGCTGGTC
>Ga0075030_100001647_pt1 | contig 20138 bp, 20 predicted proteins | sample LitLauG_LLR_2012_FD_71393 | JGI IMG/M metagenome (GOLD analysis project Ga0075030, IMG submission 71393) | Freshwater sediment microbial communities from Pennsylvania, USA - Little Laurel Run_MetaG_LLR_2012 | ecosystem: Environmental > Aquatic > Freshwater > Creek > Sediment | place: USA...
GTACCTCGCTAGGAGGAACAGATTTACAGTCTGTCGGCTTTAACCACTCACCCACCTGTGCGAAACTGTGCACTTTGTTAGATCCTTCGCCAAAAACGCTCAGGATTTCGCCAGCAGGCTTCTGCTTCGCTCACGCCTGCTAAACGGCTCAACTCTCGGGCGATGCGGCTAGCGTCGTCCGGCAGACTGCGCTTTAGGACACTGGGAGCACTGAAGCTCACCCGCAAACCAAAACGCAGCACAGCTCATTGTGAACTATCGCAAAACAGGGAAACCAAGGTCGCGCCAAAGACAACCGCGAAGATCACTACACGCGGGAAAAGTTCCGAATGGAGTGCGTTTTGGAAAAACCTGTTGCGCCGCTACTGACCCCGCCGCCTGCCGGAAATTCTTTGCTCTTTAAGAGCTACGTTCTCTGGAGCTGGCGAAGGGATTCGAACCCCCGACCCTCTGATTACAAATCAGATGCTCTACCGACTGAGCTACGCCAGCAACTGGGGAAATGCGCGCCTCCGCGCAAACTTATCCCTCGGATCCCTTCCAGATGTCCGGGACAATTATATAAAGTACCATAGTGGGAAGTTTGGGCGCAACACGTGCGAAGCCACTGCAGGCAACGCCTGTGTCTTGCGATTCTTCAATTAGCCCATGGAGAGAGTTGGGGACCGACTCTAGGGCCATTCGGCAGATGACCTTCGGAACCTCAAAGCGCCAATTTGAGCAAAGGCGCATGGGAGACTGCCGGGTGCCGACTCTCTGGCTTGGAGAACTGCCAGATCAACATGGTTTGGTTCCGATGTTTGTAGGTCCGCTTTCGCTCCCGTCGCATCCGTACGTCACGTCGCCATGATAGACGACGACACCTCCAGCGGTGAATATTTCAGCATTGAAACTGGCATAGTCGACATAGAAGGCCGTTGGAGGACACGTGCCTTCGTCGTAGTATTCGGTTGTCGATCTCTGTATCAGCGCGTACGGAATATACGGCACCGAGCAGTTAGCGATTAAGACCTCGATGTTTTTGTTGATGCCGCCAATAACGCCGCCCGTACAGTCACTATTCAGCGACACGAGCACACTACCGTTTTTCTCAGCTGGGCCCTCTTCCTGACATGTTGAAGGAGAGCATAGGAAATACGAAAATTGGTAGTTTGTTTGTGCTAGCGACGGCAAACAGACTACGACGCCCAAGAAGAAGAATAGCGTTGCAGCCTTCCATCGAAATGTCATCGCAGATCTCCTATATGGCGGAATGTAGGGGGTTGGGTTTGGGTCTTCAATTGCCGAAGTGTTCCCTCAGGGTTTGGGCTCCGCTGCAATAGGCCAGAATAATAGGAGCGCCGCGAGGAGGCCTTTGAGGAAGGAGTGCCGAGCTTTCCCTCGGCATCACTGCGAACCCGAGCGAGGATCGTCGACAGATCCTCGCCTGCGGCTCTGCCAGTTTCGACCTCGCCTACAAACTCTTGCACCGCGGAATATCGTTCCTGGATTTCTAGATAGTATTGGAATTTATCAGGGCCCAAAACCTGGCCGTCCTCGAAGATCACCGAATCAAGATAGACATGTATCGCAGCAAGTGGGTCTACGGACATCGGGCTTCCCATCGGAGTAAGCGGGGATCCGATTAATGCACCGGTTGCCAAACGTGCGAACAACTCCTGTTTGGTGCATCCGTACGGTGTTATGAGCGAGAGATCATTCGCTTTGACAATCGGGTCAAGGGGGGGAGGGCGTACGCATCGCAGTTCATTCTACGCTGTTTCATTTCGCCGCCGCCGTCTGTATATGTCCAGCGAACTACGATGGCCGTAATCGAAATCCCCCTGCGATTGACCAAAACGAAAGAGCCGGGCGGAAACGTTAACCCCAGATCACCTAGCGATCGGGGTACGCCGGTTCGATGGGCATCGTCGATCGGTACTATCTCGATCCTCGGGTCCGCCTTGTTGTCGATCTGGATTGTGGGCCCCACGCCAGCCTCCAAACACGTCGCAGCTAGCAGGATAAGAAAAACTCCGGCTGTTTTGATCCGCCCGTGCATATCTCCTCCATAATGCAAAACTAGTTCCCTGATCCAGGCACTCGCCTTTGATGCCCACGTAGTTCCCTCTCCAACAGCTCCCGTAGGTCTTCTTCCGAGCGAAGGCGAGGGGCTCGTCGGCCATCGACATAAATAGTGGGCGTGCTACTAACACCCAATTCCTTGGCGACCGCCACGTCGCGGGCAACAAGCCTAGCTCCAGTCCCCGCTGTTACGCAGGAGGAGATCTCCTGGACCTCAGAGGTCGATGCGTGCGGCAATGCCACAACAGTTTTGTCATTGATATTTGCGGGCGTGATCTCATCCTGGTGGGAGAGGAAATAGTTCGCTAATTCCCAAAATGCGCCTGCCGACTGTTGGTTCGCGCAAGCTGAGTATTCGGCTGCCAGCACCGCCCAGGAATGCGTTGGAAGTGGTAGATGCTTGAAGACCAGCGTCGTTCCGCTCAGGACCTCTGGAGGAAGGGCCCGATACCATTCGGCAAAGCGCTTGCAACAGGGGCACTGCAGATCGCCAAATTCTACAAGTGTAATGCGTGCGTCGCGACTAGAAGTCTGCGCGGATTCATCACGCATTAGCAAATGTCGCACGCTCGCGGCTACCTGAGCTGCCTCTTCGTCCGGGTCCGTTTCAAGATCGTAAAGAGTGGAGGTTAGAAATCGCTGATCCGGCGAAAGATACAGGGTCATGGGTTCTGAGGTCCCAGGAACATGGATAAGGAGCTTTTGATAGCAAGTGCCAGGGACTAAGCTTGCAGCTGAGATCGAGGGCACGCCAGGAGTTTGAGGGACCGTTCGATGCACGAGATATTGAGCGATACGGGAACTCAGCTCATCCGATAGGGGGCGGCAACCATCGTCCGATGCCAACCCTCGTGCTAAACAAAAAGTCAGCACGATTCCCAAACGAACCCACGCTCCTGCTGTGCGACTTGCCTAACGTAACCCAGCGTCGAAGTTGGTAATGCCGTGCGTGGCCAGTACAAAGAATACGTCGTAGGTCAAACGACCGTCCTTGGAAATACCGTCTTTCGGATCGGGATTCAACGCCGCCTGGTAGTGAAACCAGTTTCCATATTGGTCGAAGAAGTGCGCATCATCCCGATAGTGAAGGCTGATGGAATACATACCCAACTCGGGAAGCGAATGCAGTTCTCCCGGCTGGGAGACACCGTCATGGTTTTCATCGATCCACAGGCGAAGATGTGAGAACACCGCGTCGCGCTTGTCGATGATACCGTCGCCGTTGCCACCATTCTCCGGCTTGTCGAATTCCGCCAGGGCCAAGTAGCCGTTGGGTTGGTTAGAGCTAGGCTGGTCGGTGACATTTCCGAAGAACTCCTTGCCGTTGTCGATCTTTCCATCATGGTTGCGATCAAGCGCCAGGAAAGCGTTTCCGGAGCCGGGTGCAGTCCACGAAATACGAATCGGGTGCCCGTCGGCGAGGATGTCGAAGACGACACCGTCCTCCGCAGAAGTCAGATGAAAGCCGTGTCCCGTAGTGTCAATAATGATGGGACTGGAATTGTTGCAACCACAGGTATCGAAGTTGCAGGTCAATCCGTAGTTGCTGCAGATTGATTCGTCGCTACAGCAACCGCCGCTGCCGCATTGGGCATATGCGGCCACTGTGGCCACTGTTATTAAGATCAAAGGCAGAAATAGCAGCGCAGGTACTGTGAATAAACAACAAGCGTTTCGAATCGCTCGAGGGGCCCAGGTGGACGCACAGCATCGTTCAGATAGCATGTCGTACTCCTCATGGGAGTCTCCTTCGTACTACGGCGCGTTGCGGCCTCCCCTGTCAATTTTTTGCGTTACGAAATCAGGAAGTGAGTTCCTGATCGGGGGGCAAATACGAACGTAAACCTATGAACCAGCAAGAAATCGTAGCGCTTCGAATTGCGGTTTGCGCCAATCGGGACTTCCCGTTCATGAGGGTGAGATATGCAGCCAGGCGTTACGATTATCCGAATGTCGCAAGTAGAGCCAGAAGGCCGCTCGGCAGGAGTGCAACCGCTGTTCTTCCACCGGCGTTCCTCTGTGACAGTGCTATCATCATTTCCAGCCGCATTTCATGCGAATTCGACGCACCTTCCCCATTGCGCTCGCGGTCGTCATTGTGGCCGCCGCCGTTACTCTCGTCGTCCAGCTGCGCAAGCACGCTCCGCCCGAACCGGCGCGGCTTCTCCCCAGCGCAGACGCCTTCCTGTACGCCAACTTCGGCTGGATCCGCAAACTAAGTCCGAATCCGTTTCCGCAGGTTTCCCACGATCCCGAATACGAGCGCTTCATTCAGGAAACCGGCATCCAGTTCGAGCGCGACCTTGATACTGTAGCCTTCGCAGTTCATTATCCGTCGAACTGGGGCACGGGAGCGACCGGCGGCACGGCACCGGAGCCGAGGTTCTCCGAAGTTTTCGTCGGCAAATTCGATGGGGAAAAGCTGACCGGCTGGCTGAAACACGAAGCCCGATCCGTTGAAAACTACAATTCAGTCGACATTTTCACGATTCCGATTCAGAATCGCGCCTTTCGCGTCGCAATCCTCAGTGTTGATGCCGTCGCGGCCTCAAATCATGACGATCCGGCGGTGATCCGTGGCATCGTCGACCGTTCGCGGCGCCTGGCGTCGCCCTTTGGCGGGCCCGCTTTCCTGCGCAAGTACTACAAGCGCGTTCAACTGGCCAGCCCGATCTGGATGGTGGCACGGCTCGATCCCACTTCGCCGCAATTTGGCGGCTGGTCGGATTTTCTTTCCAAGCCTGCCGATCTGGTAGTCTCCGCCAGCTACAATCCGCTCCATCTTCCCTTGCGCACCGGCGCCCTGCATATGCGGGCGGAAGCCTGGGCCGCTAACGACGAGGACGCGCGCAACATCACCGACAAGTTAAGTGTTTTTCTCGCCATGTTTCATCAGGCCGAGGTATCGGTGGGATCGCCGGGCACCGATGCAGACGTGAAGGCCCTGTTCGACAGCGTGCAAGTGCGCCAGGAAGACAGCCGGGCTGTGCTGTTAGCCACGGTGCCAACGGGTATATTCAAGAAGCTGGCGGAGTCTCCGCCGAATATCCCGGCCCCGGCGACCCCCGCGGTCCCGGCCAAGACGATGAACCACCGCTGATTCTTGCTTCTTGAAACTAAATCGCGCGGGAAGCGTCTTATTTCTGAGGAGTTTTCGCAGCCTTGGTTTCTGATCGCCGACGGCCGCAGGTACAATAAAAACGAATGACGACCCTTCCACTGCCCATTGCCGCATTCCTCGCGGGACTGATCTCATTTTTATCGCCGTGTGTGCTTCCGCTAGTGCCGGGATACGTCTCGATGATCTCGGGCGCGGGCCTGGAGGAATTGAAGTCGGCGCAGGGACAACTGATGCGCCGGGTGATGATCAATTCCGTAGGATTCATACTCGGCTTCAGCGTTGTGTTCGTCACGCTGGGCGCGATCTCCACCGAGATTGGACAACTGGCCGCGCAATACAAGCACACGCTATCGATCGTAGCCGGCGTGGTCATCATCATTTTCGGAATCCACCTGACAGGAATATTCCAGATCAAGTGGCTGTTACAAGACGCAAGGATGCACGGCGTCAAAGGCAACAGCACGCCGATTGGCGCATTTGTCATCGGCTTCGCCTTCGCGTTCGGCTGGACTCCTTGCCTGGGACCGATTCTGACATTGATCCTCGGTTTTGCCAGCCAGGAAGACACGCTGGTCAAAGGAGTTCTGCTTTTGGCTGTGTACTCTCTTGGGCTCGCGGTGCCGTTTCTGGCGACGTCGCTCTTGATGGAGCGCTTTCTAAAGTTCTATAGCCGCTTCCGCTCGCACATGCATGCCTTGGAAGTTGCCAGCGGCGCACTGATGATTGCCCTTGGGATTCTGCTCGTGCTCGGGCGATTCACCCTGATCTCGAGTTGGTTGTCATTCTTGAATCGATTTGCGTTGTAGTGAGGTTCTGGCTTTTATGTCTACCGTTGAAAATACTCATCGACCCCAGGCTGAAAACGCCAACGTTTGCCCAAAGTGCGGATCGCCGGTAGAGGCGCGAGAAGCGGTTGCCCCTGAGCCGGGAACTGCGATCTGCGACCTGTGCGGAGCGCCCATGGATGAGGCGCCAATCGATGCGGCCCAAGGTACCCAAGACGATTTGGAGGCGCCGTCCGCGCCCCCGTCCCTGCAGCCACCAGTCAGAAATCCATGGGCATTGGTGTTCGTCGCGTTGATCGCGGCGGGCATGCTGTTCGTCGGATTTCATATGGCCCGGCGCTCCGGCCCCACTCATCCCCTTGGGCTGGCGCACAACACCGCAGCCCCTGATTTCACACTGCAATCGCTCGACGGCAGTAACATGAGCTTGTCCGATTTCCGCGGTAAAGCGGTGCTGCTGAATTTCTGGGCCACATGGTGCGGTCCCTGCAAGATCGAGATGCCATGGTTCGTTGAACTGCAGAAAGAATACGGCCCGCAAGGATTCCAGATCGTCGGCGTGGCCATGGACGATTCGAGTACAGAGGACATCGCCAAGTTCACCAAGGAGATGGGCGTGAACTATCCCGTGCTGCTGGGGAAGGAAGCCGTCGGCGAGGAGTACGGCGGCGTTCCGGCGCTGCCTGAAAGCTTCTTCATCGGACGCGACGGGAAAATCGTCGACAAAATCATTGGATTGCGCGGCCGCGCCGAGATCGAAGACTCGATCAAGAAAGCGCTCGATACGCAACCCGGAACCAGCACGGCGAGCACGGGCTCGTCCAGTAATTAAGCGGGCTCAGAAATGACAATAGAAACGCTACGCTGCTGGTTCTAGTATGGATGTGCGGTTTTCGTGAACGTATGAATTCGCAAGCCTACAAGCACGCCCTGATCTGCTGCCTGCTGTTGTTCAGTTCGATGGCTGGGGCACAAGCGAGCAAAGGGCTTTACGTCACTTTCGCTCCAGTTCAGCTCGTCACCGCTCCGCGCACCACCCAAACGATGGTGGACTTGAATTTTCGCGTGTCGAAGGGCTTCCACATCAACTCGAATACCCCCAAATCCGAGTTCCTGATTCCAACGGCTTTGAAGATGGACGTGCCCACCGATATCGCGCTGGGAAAGATCGCCTACCCGGCCGGACAAGACGTAAGCTTTCCTTTTTCGCCTGACGAAGCCCTCAACGTCTACACCGGAGATTTCACCATCACGGTTGCGGTGCATCCTTTGAAGTCAGTTGTCCCTGGCAAGTACGTGATGCACGGCGTCTTACGCTACCAGGCCTGCGACAACGCTCAATGCTTCCCGCCCAAAACATTGCCGGTCAGCTTCGACGTGAAGGTGGTTAAAGAAGCACCCGGCCCGCGACATAATCCCGCGCAGAGTCCGCACGTGCACTGAGGGAAGCAAACCCTCGGCGGTGAGCGATTCGTCGCCTTTCCTCAAACTCACCTGATATCAGGAACTTCTGAACCTCGCTAGTGTCCGCCAAAAATGGCGAGCGCGTGAGGAGAGATCACACTTACTCCGAACAGCAAGCCGGCGGCGATCAGGACCACGACCACGCCAAGAGCGAGGATGTTGGCCCACACGGGGCTCACCAGATCTCCCATGATTTCGCGATCGTTGACCAGCATATAGAGAAAGAGCAAGGCAGGCGGCATGGCCAGGACTGCGATGACGTTGACGATCAGGACGATGTAGACGAGCGGGATTCCGGGGATCAGGACGAGCGCAGCGGCCACCGCAGCTTCGATGATCAGAACGAGGTAGAAGGACTTTCCCTGGCGGAAGGGAAGGTTGAGGCTGTGCGGACGGTGCGCGACCTCGCCGAACGCATAAGCCGAAGACGTGGAGATCGTGATGGCAGCGACCATGCCCGCTTCGAACATTCCGAATGCAAACAAGGCGGCGCCCCATTCGCCGACGAAGGGGCGTAGGGCCTGCGCGAATTCACCGGCTTCGAAATTGGAGGCGGACATGCCGTGGGCGAACAGAGGTGCGGCCGCGATGATGGTGGCGATCGCAGCAAGGGCGGCAAGTGCTGCGCCTAAAACAGTATCGACGCGCCCCATGCGAATATCGTGGGTGGTAAGGCCTTTGTCGGCGATGGCACTTTGCTGGAAGAAGAGCATCCAGGGAGTAACGGTGGCGCCAATGTCGGCGAGCAGGATGAGAATCATTTCCTGATTGAGGCCGCCGGGCAAGGGCTTCCATGTGAACAGCGCATTGCCGATCGCGTGCCAGTGCGGATGGCTCAACAACGCGACCGGCACGAATACAAGATTGAACAGCGCGGCGGCAAGCGTGACCCGCTCCCAGGTCCAATAACGGTGCGACATCAGGGCGGCGAAGAGAACAATCCACGCGGCGAGCACAGCGATCCAGGGAGGAACTCCGAAGAATCCGAGTCCGGCGCGGATGGCGATGAACTCGGTGACCAGCGTCAGAAAGTTCCCGACGATGAGGTCGATCATGGAAAACCATCCCCAAAAGGGGCCGAAGCGATCGAAGATCAATTCGGCGTGACCGCGGTGGGTGGCGGCGCCGAGGCGAACGGTCATTTCTTGGACGACGCACGCCATCACGAATGTGAGGACGACGAAGGGGACAAAGAAGCCAATGCCGAAACGCGCGCCGGTCGCGGCGTAGGAGAGCATGCTGGGACCGTCGTTTTCGCCGAGCATCACGAGGATGCCGGGGCCGACGAGAAGCCAGAGCAGGCGCGCCCGGGGCCAGATTCCGCGGCGAGCGCGGGTTTGCCAGACCCGTTCGCGGTCGTGGGCGCGGTCGATGTCTTCGTGGGTGATTTCAACGTCGGCGGCGGCTCGGGATCCACTAATGAAAAGAGGCGTGCGGCTTTGGAGGTCCGGGGTTGGGTTCGGATCGGACATGCTAGTTCAGGCAGGGGCCCCAGACGTCATAGTTAGCGTAAGTATACAACAGGAAGTAAACCATAGTTAACTAGATCGAACGTTTGGACCGCTTCCTGGGAACTGGAACTCTTAAACCAGCGAGCGCGCAGAGAATTGGTGCAGAGATCACGGAGAAGAACTACGCAGGTTCAAGGAATCACCGGGGGGCACGTCCGCGCAAAGTTTTCTGATTGTTGTTGACATATAATGCAGCGGACCTATGGGGCTAAGTGCGGGGACCAAACTAGGGCCGTATGAGATCCAGTCACCGATTGGTGCTGGCGGCATGGGAGAGGTGTATCGGGCGAGGGATACGCGACTCGACCGTATTGTAGCCATCAAGATCCTTCCTTCTCATCTTTCAGAAAATCCAGAGGCGAAGCAGAGATTTGAGCGCGAGGCGCGGACGATCTCGTCGCTGAACCATCCCAACGTGTGCACGCTGCATGACGTGGGACACCAGAATGGCGTCGATTTCCTGGTGATGGAGTATCTCGAGGGCGAGACTCTGGCAGATCGTTTGCGCAAAGGAACGCTGCCCGTGGCGCAGGTTTTGAGATACGGAGTGGAGATTTGTGATGGCCTCGAGAAGGCGCATCGCTGCGGCGTGGTGCATCGCGATCTGAAGCCCGGAAACATCATGCTGACCAAGACCGGGGCGAAATTAATGGACTTCGGGCTGGCGAAGGCGGCGGTAGTGAAGTTGGATTCGTCGTCGAGTTTGACGGTGACGTTGTCGACCCCGGTGGTAAGCCATCCGTTGACCGCGCAGGGGACGGTAGTTGGGACGTTTCAATACATGGCACCGGAGCAAGTCGAGGGAAAAGAAGCGGACGCGCGATCAGATATTTTCGCGTTGGGTGCAGTGCTGTACGAGATGGCTACCGGCAAGCGCGCGTTTGCAGGGAAGACAGCGGCGAGCGCGATGGCGGCAGTGCTGGAGCGGGATCCGGTGCCGGTGTCATCGTTGCAGCCCGCAGCGCCTGCGGCCTTGGATCACGTTGTGCAGGTTTGTCTGGCCAAGGATCCGGAAGAACGGTGGCAGAGCGCTGGGGATGTGGGGCGGCAGTTACGCTGGATCGCGACCGAACCGGCGAGTGCGGCACCGGTCGCGCCGGCAAAAGTTCGACGCGGGCTAACCTTACGTTACTGGGCGCTGGGGTTTGCGGTGTTGTTTTCGATCGGGGCACAACTTTGGTCAATGTTCCGTCATCGAGAGCAGCCCCAGGTCATTCGCTTGTTCGTGCCTCCGCCGGCGCAAATGAGCTTCGACTTCACGGGAGATTTTTCCGGGCCTCCGGTGATCAATGCGGATGGAACGGCGGTCGCCTTCAGCGCGCGTACACAAAAGGATCGGGACTCGGTATGGGTGGAGTTCCTGAACGACGTGACGCCGAAGAAGATCGAAGGCACCGAGGGGGCAGCGTTTCCGTTCTGGTCGGCGGACGGGAAGTGGATCGGATTTTTTGCGGATGGGCAATTGAAGAAAGTGGCGGCAACGGGCGGTCCGGTTACTGTGCTGGCGCCGACTCCGAATCCGCGCGGAGGATCGTGGAACCAGGATAACGTGATCATTTACGAGCCGGATTACCGGGACACGCTATGGCGGATCAGTGCGAGTGGCGGAAGTCCGGCGCGGGTTACGAAGTTCGACTCGGCCAAACACACGACACATCGCTGGCCGCAATTCCTGCCGGACGGAAAGCATTTTCTTTTTTTCGCGACGAATCACTCGGGCAACGCGGAGCAAGGAGTGTATTTTGGTTCGCTCGACGGAGGCTCGTACAAACACGTGACGGATTCGGACTCCGAGGGGATTTACGCCTCAGGATATTTGCTGTATCACATGCAATCGCAGTTGGTGGCGCAGAAGTTTGATGCGTCATCGGGAACAGTTTCAGGCGATCCCGGGCTGCTGGCGACCGATGTGGAATACGACAGCGGGACGTGGCATACGAGTTTCACGGCGAGTCAGAACGGGTTGCTGGTGTATGAGCCGGGATCGAAGGCGCTGGGAAATGATTTGGTCTCGGTGGATCGGCAGGGAAAGATGCTGGGGAAGGTGGGGGAGCGCACGTTCTACAAAGGAGCGGGACGGCTTTCGCCGGACGGCAAGAGGCTGGCGCTGGCAATGGGGGATCCACAGGCGGACATCTGGGTGATGGATTTGACGAATCGAGCGCGGACGCGGCTGACGTTTGGCGGCGCGACCCATCTGGAGCCGTCATGGTCCGCGGACGGACAGCGTGTGGTGTACACGCGGCAGAACGGGTCGAGTGTGGTCAGCGGGACGTCGATCCGGGCGCGGCTGGCGAATGGCGGAGGACAGGAAGATACCTTGCTGGAGAATCATGATGGTCCCGAGCCCACCACATTTTTCTCGCCGCAACTCTCGCCGGATGGGAAGTATCTTGTACACACCGCACAGCAGGGTCCGAACGTTACCGGAATTTATGCGACACCACTGAGCGGTGAAAAGATACCGATCACTGTGGTCAAGCCGGCGAGCGACCTGACGAGGATCGTGCAGTACCGATTGTCGCCGGACGGGAAATGGCTGGCTTACAGTTCGACGGAATCGGGGCGGGAGGAAGTGTACGTTACGCATTTTCCGAGCGGTGAGGGGCGCTGGCAGGTATCACAGAATGGCGGGACGTTTCCGGTGTGGCGCGGCGACAGCAAAGAGATCTGGTATCTGGGGAGCGACTCGGTGCTTTACGCGGGTGGGGTGAGCGTGAACGCCGGAGAGTTTGAGTTGGCACCGGTGCATCCAATGTTTCAGGTCACGTACACGAGCCCGGTGGGAACGCCATTTGACGTGTTTCCCGACGGGCAGAAAGTAGTGCTGAGTTCGTTTCCGGAGAGCGTGCCGACGCCGATGGTGTTGGTGACGAACTGGACAAGCGATGTGAAAAAGTGATGGCGGCGGCCGTTAGTCTCTCGCTCGGGTGGGGAAGACCCAGACCCGGTCGGAGGCGGCGGGCCCCAGAGAGACCGTGCCGGCGGGCGTCAAAACGGTAAGGGTTTGGTCGTAGTTGCGCTCGAGGAGGCGGAGTTTGGCGCCGGGCCTTACGCCGCGATGTTCAAGAAATTCAAGGAGGCCGCGGTCACGCTCGTAAATTCCACTGACGATATAGGATTTTTCGAACGCGGCGTCAGAGAGCAGAACGAGCCCACGACGGCGACGGCTCGCCGGACTTTCCATCTCGCTGAGGTTGCCGTGAGGACACGCGCCGCCGGAACCTAATTTGGCAAGGAGCTTGGCTTCGAAGTCAGGGGAGACGGCGTGTTCGAGGCGCTCGGCTTCGTCGTGAACCTTCCACCACTCCATTCCAAAAATTTCTGAGAGCATGCGCTCGATCAGGTGATGCCGGAGCGTTAGCTTGCGGGCGATTTTGCGCCCCGTACCCGTGAGATGGACTTCGCCGCTGGCGGAGTCGACCCCGACGAGCCGATCTTTCTTGAGGCGACGCAGAGCCATGGTGACGGCGGGAGGGGAGACTTTGAGGAGATCGGCGAGGCGGGCTGAGATGACGGTCTCGCCTTCGCTTTCAGCTTCCAGGATCGCTTTAAGATAGTCTTCCTTGGAGACTGTGATCATTAGGAAGATTATACGATGTAGTTAAGGATTCTGGTTAACCATAGTTAAGTCGCGGCGGTGGGAGATTGCAACGCAAATCCAAAGGGTTTAAACCACAGAGGGCACGGAGAGCTGCCGCGGATTTCGTAGAGCAGAGTCGCAGTGGCTGAGGAAGCGGAGAGAAACAAAACAAAAAGGACAGCCCGGAGCCCCCGAGACTGCCCTCGAAACCCTCCCGGTTAGAAGGGTAACTTGATGGGACTAGGGTACTGTCGGGATGTTGCAACGCGATTGCAGAATGATGAATATCTGATGAATTAACGGGCTGTTATAGTAAACGGTTATTCGCTGGATCTTTTGACGTCTAGTTTCTCCTTGTCGAGAGGATTGGATGCCGTCCACTACATCACGGAAAACTGAGCAGTCGCGGAAGTTGCAGCAGCGCGCGGAGAGCATGATTCCCGGGGGAGTGAATTCTCCGGTGCGGGCGTTTCGGTCGGTGGGAGGAGACGCGCCGTTCATCGTGCGCGGCAAGGGATCGCATATCTGGGACGCGGACGAGAATGAATACATCGATTACATCGGGTCGTGGGGGCCGCTGATTCTGGGACATGCTGAGCCGGGTGTGCTGGATGCGATCGTGTCGGCGGCGTGCAACGGGACGAGCTTTGGAGCGTCAACACCGTCGGAGGCGGACCTGGCAGAGTTGGTGCTGAGCGCTTTTCCGAACATGCAGAAGGTGCGGTTTGTCAGTTCCGGGACCGAGGCGACCATGTCGGCCATCCGGCTGGCGCGGGCTTACACGAAACGGAAATACATCATCAAATTTGAAGGCTGCTATCACGGGCACGCGGATTGTTTACTCGTGAAGGCTGGGTCGGGTGTGGCGACATTGGGGATTCCGGGATCGGCGGGCGTTCCCGAGGAGTTCATACAGTTCACAATCGCGCTGCCGTTCAACAATCTGCCGGCGGTGGAGCACGCATTTTCTAAGTACAAACATCAGATTGCGTGCGTGATCGTGGAACCGGTTGTTGGGAACATGGGTTGTGTTCCGGCGGCGGACGATTACCTCGTCGGATTGCGGCTGGTCACTGAACGTGAGCGGTCGGTGCTGATTTTCGATGAAGTGATGACCGGATTTCGCGTGGCTTTTGGCGGGGCGCAGGAGCTATACAACATCAAGCCGGACTTGACGACGATGGGAAAGATTATCGGCGGAGGGTTGCCGGTGGGCGCGTACGGCGGGCCAAAGGAGATCATGGATCTGGTTGCGCCGCTCGGACCGATGTATCAGGCGGGGACGCTGTCGGGAAATCCCCTGGCGATGGCTGCGGGATGCGCGATGCTGAAGGCGTTGCGCGAGCGAAAGGGTGAGATTTATCCGCGACTGGAGAAACTGAGCGGACAGTTGGTAGAGGCAGTCGCTGCTGCCGCGGCGGATGCCGGCGTTACTATGTGTCATAACCGCGTGGGATCGATGTTTACGTGGTTTTTCCAGAAGGGTCCGGTGACCGATTGGGATTCGGCGTCGAAGTCGAATACAGAAGCGTTTGGGAAATTCTTTCGCGCGATGCTGGATGCGGGAGTGTATCTGCCCCCGTCGCAGTATGAGGCGGCGTTTTTAGGCGCGACGCATACGGAAGAAGATATTCAGAAGACTTTGGCCGCCGCAAAACAGGCATTCACTGAAATGAAAAGCTAATCACCACAGGGGACACAGAGGAACACAGGGACCTCAGCACGGTTTCGATTTTCAGCGCCTGACGCGGCGCTAACCGTCCCAACCGTGGCACCACTCTTCCGGACGTTTCTTACAACTCATTTGTGAGACGGCAACAGCGACCAGATTTCCGGGTCTTCCGTGCCAAGGACCCAGGAGCAGAATCCTTCCAAGCCGCGGTCACGAACTAAATTGAGCCGTTCCTGAAATCCGCGTTTGTCGGTGTAGAACACCCAGTCTCGCATGTCATCGCGATAGAAATAGAACCAGGCGACTCGATCCGCCGAGTCCCATTCGACGTGCGGGTGGTAGGCGGCGATGTATGCGTCGATGTCCTGCTGGCCGATGTATTCGGCTGTTGGATTGGGCTTGCCATCGTCGCCGGGGTCTCCGGCGAACCAGTGATAGCCATAAATCGGAATTCCCATGGACAACTTTTCTTTGGGAACGATTTGCAGTGCATACTCGAGATTCTCCACGGTCCAGGGATATCCGGCGACGGGGCCGGGCATCGTCCACCGCGTGTTCTGGTCGTAGGTCATGAGGCAAATGAGGTCGGCCGATTGGGCGAGCGCTTTGAGATCGTATGCACCTCGCCAGTTCGCATAGAGCCAGTGCGAGTACGCGCTTTTGCCGGGAGAGCCGGGAGCATTCGGGACTGTGGCAATGCTGAGCTGAAGATTTTCTTTGTGGAGAGCCGCTGCAGTTTCGGCGACGAAGGCCGAAAGGAGATCCCGATCGGTCCAGTTGATGTTTTCGAAATCGAACTGGAATCCGGAGTAGCCATTCTTTTTGCATTCGCTGAGCAAGGCATCGATGAAAGCTGTTTTCGCGGTGTGGGTGGAGAGCAGTTTGTGCAGGTCGGCTTGCACCATCAGCGCGACGATGGGCATGACTGGGACGTGATGCGCAGCGGCGGTTTTCAGGACGTCCGGATTTGGGCCGCCCCAGACGAGGCCATTCGCGTCGGTGGAATACCAGGTGGGAACGAGGATGTCGATTTTGTCGGCGTGCTCGGTGAACGACTTGACCGAGTTTGGCGTCTCGGTCATGTAGAAGAGGGATTTGGGTTGAGCGGCGGCGAGGAGGGGGGTGGAGAGGAGGAAGAAGAAGAAAACGATCCGATTCATGTTCGTTGCTCCTGGTTGGAACGGCCCCACTTCTGCCAAAGTCAGGGAGAAATGGGGCAGCCTGAATTATTTAGTGGTCAGCATTTCTGAGATTGTTTTGAATGCGAATCCTTCCGCCTTGTACTTTGTGATCAGGTGATCGGTGGCCTGAACGGTTTGGGAGCGGTCGGCGCCCATGGCTTTGTGGCCGCCATCGTGAAGCAGGATGACGTCGCCACCGCGGATCCATCGGGAAACTTTTCTTTCGATGACTGCGGCAGGCGGGGCGTTCCAATCATATCCCGTGATATTCCACATTACAGGCTCGAGGCCTAACTCACGCGCGACGCGCAGAGTTGCGGGGCGACGTCCGCCGAATGGGGGGCGGAAGAGATTGGAATGATTGCCGATTGCATTCTGGATGACGGTGCGACAGCGAATGAGTTCATCGCGAGTTTCGGACTCGGATTTGAGTGTGAGGAGCGGGTGAGTAAAGGTGTGGTTACAGATGATGTGTCCGGCATTGAGGATGTCGCGGACGATGTCCGGGCGTTGCTCGACATATCGTCCGATTAGAAAGAAAGTCGCGCGGACGTTGTGGCGCGCGAGAACTTCGAGCAGACGGAGGGTGTGGGGATCGTTAGGTCCGTCGTCGTATGTGAGTGCGATTTGCTTTGTCCCTCGTGCAGCGTTGGTGAAGGTGCGTCCGTACCATTGGCCCGTCGGAGCCATGGATTGGTATCCAGCGGCAACGGTGGCAGCAGCGGCCGTCCCGGCGAGCAGCGATGGGAGCATGGAGCGATTTTAACGAGAATTTGGTAATTGAGTAATTTGGTAATTCAGTAATTGAAAAATCCCGCAGCAGCGGGCGATTTCCGATTTCAATCACACAATTGCTCAATTTCCCAATTACTCAATCTCTGTTAACTTTTCGCGCAATTGTCAGTCGGGCACTTCCGAGATATCCTGCGGTATCCGAACCAATCTAGCCCAATGGCAAATCTCTTCGAACTTCCCCGGTACATTGCAGTGGAGGGTCCAATCCGAGTCGGCAAGAGCACGCTGGCGCACATCCTGGCAGAACGGTTGAATGCGCAGCGCGTGATGGAGCCGGACACGAATCCATTTCTGACGCCATTTTATGAAGGCGAGCGAGGGGCTGCGTTCCAGGCCCAGTTCACGTTCCTGGTGCGGAGATTTGAACAACTGCAGGCGCTCGATCTAGGTGCGCGTTCGCAGAAGACGATCGTGGCGGATTTCATCTTCGAAAAAGACAAGTTGTTTGCGTGCCTGAACCTCACCGATCAGGAACTGGATACGTACAACCGGTATTACAACCACTTTCGTGAAATGTTGCCGACGCCGGACCTTGTGATTTATCTGCAGGCGACGCCTGAGGTGCTCAAGAAGCGGCTGAAGAAAAAGAACGCGCCGGGCGAGCGGGCGGTGAGCGATGAATATCTGGAAGAAGTTGTAAAGGCGTATGAGCACTTCTTCTTTCACTACACGTCGTCGGATTTGCTGATCGTGAACACTTCGGAAATTGACTTCGTCGATCGCAACGAGGATTTGCAGGAGTTGCTGCGGAAGGTATCGGAGCCGATCAAGGGGACGCAGTATTTCCTGCCCCTGGGCGGGCAGGAGGCGGCGAGCGCGTAGAGGTCGGTGGTCGTTGACTTGGGCTATTTCTGATGGCGCGGCAAGGGGTACAAAACCCATTGCGGTAAGACAATGGATATCTGTCTTATGGATTACGGGTTTCATTTGCGGTAAGCGCTTGGAAACAGGGCTCTTTGCGGTCATTACGAGACGAAATGTTTGGGCTGGCGGCCTCGGCTTTTTACGGCTAAAATACTTGCAGCATCATCCCAGATGCGCAGGCTCTATCCGGCGTAGCCGGAGGGGCACTGGAGGACAACATGAGCATCACCCCGATCGGGCCTCGTCGTCTCGACGGATCCGAACTGAAGGTCACAACCGCGTCTCTGCGGGAACAAAAACTCCGACATGAACTGATTACCTGCCTGACCGCCTACGACTACGCCACGGCGCGCCTGGTCGATGAGGCTGGCATTGAGATGGTGTTGGTGGGCGATTCGCTCGCTCAGACCATGCTCGGGTATGAGAACACGCTCTCGGTCACGATGGACGAGATGCTGCATCACGTGAAGGCGGTGCGGCGGGGTGTGAAGAATGCGCTCCTAGTAGCGGACATGCCGTATGGGTCGTACCAGATCGACCCGAAGGCGGCCGTCAGCAACGCCGCACGCTTTGTGAAAGAAGGCGGGGCCGAGGTGGTAAAGATCGAGGGCGGCGAGAAGCGGGCGGAATTGATCCGGCAGATCATTGATGCGGAGATTCCGGTCGCGGGGCACATTGGATTGACGCCGCAGTCGGTCAACGTGATGGGCGGATACAAGGTGCAGGGCAAGAACCTGAGCGGCATCGAGCAACTGATGCGCGATGCAGTGGCGCTGGATCGCGCGGGAGTCGCCTGCCTGTTTGTTGAGGGCGTTCCGCGGGAAGTCGCGGCGATGATTACGGCGGAGATCAGTGCGCCCACGATCGGCATTGGCGCCGGACCGGAGTGCGACGGGCAGGTGCTGGTGTTCCATGACATTTTGAATCTGACGTTTGGGCCTCCGGCGAAGTTCGTGCGGCGGTACGGGGATGCGGCAGCGTTAATTTCGCAGTCGGTCCAGGCGTTTCGGGCGGATGTTCGGTCGCATGCATATCCATCGGATGCGGAGTCGTATCATTTGCCGAAGGATACGAAGGCGGCGATGGATACGGTGCTGGCGCGGAAGAGGGCGATGGCACGGTAGACCCGTACCCAGTACTCTGTACTCAGACGTCAAAGGGAACAACACCGTCAGGAAATACGTATCTATATGCTGTGGGACTGGGTGGCCTGTGCGGGCTGCGGTGACAGTGCTACGCTAGTTTGGATAAGGAGGTAAGAATATGCATCTGGGGATGTTCTTCTTCCCATTTTTCGGGTTCGGGTTCGTAATGTACTTTCTGCCCTCGATTATTGCCCTGGCGAGGAGCAAGCGAGATATTCTGGCGATCTTCCTGTTGAATCTGTTTCTCGGGTGGAGCGTAATCGGGTGGATCGTGGCGCTGGTCTGGGCGCTGAAGAGCGACGTGGTTGTGGTGATGAGGTAGGATCGGGCTGGTGATGGTCCGTTCCCTACGCACCGCAATTCTGGTGTGGTTGAGCCTGGTTGGCGCTGCCTGCAATTCTAAGCAGGCAGTGGGCGCCCCCGACCCTTCGGCGGTCCTCGAAGCGATTCCAGCGGCGGACTCTGCGCAATACCAAAACATCCAAGACATGAAGAAGTGGCGCAATCCGTACTTAATTGTGCGGGCGGATGGCGTAACGCTGTACGACGCTGCGGACAATGCCGAAATCCTGCTGAAGACGGATGAGGTGCTTGCGGCGCTGGGGAAACTTCCCGCCGCGAATTGGCCGTATGGGCGCGTGGTGGCTGCGGCGGAGAGTAACGATCGCAAGACTGAGCAGGATGCGGTAGCCATTCGGCGCAACAAGGGCATTGTCGGCGGGATACTTCAGGGAGCGCATGTAGCGGTGAAGTGGGTGCCAGCGGGGTGAGAGTCGAGCTTCGCTCGACGGACAGCCGGGGGCGGCTGTCCCCACATTCGAACTTTGAAGACCTTCAACACGATAAGCGAAATGAGAGCGGCTTCGCGCGCGGTGCGGCGTGCAGGCAAGCGCCTGGGGTTTGTGCCGACGATGGGGGCGCTGCATGAGGGGCATCTGTCGTTGGTGCGCGCGGCGCGGGCTGGGTGCGAAGTCGTATCGGCTTCCATTTTTGTGAACCCTACACAGTTTGGTCCCAATGAGGATCTGGTGAAGTATCCCAGGTCGTTTGAGCGGGATTGTGAATGGCTGGAGCGGGAGAGCGTGGAGTTTTTGTTCGCGCCTTCGGTGGAGGAGATGTATCCGGGGCACGCGGACAGGAGTGTCCGCGCCACGCAGTCGACTTGGGTGACTGTGGAAGAGTTGAGCGGGAAGTTGGACGGGAAGTCGCGACCTGACCACTTTCGCGGGGTGACGACTGTGGTGTCGAAGCTGTTTCACATTGTCGACCCGGATGTCGCGTTCTTCGGACAGAAGGATGCGGCTCAAGTGGCCGTGATCAAACGCATGGTGCGGGATTTGAATTTTGCAGTCGAGATTGTGGTGTGCCCGATTGTGCGGGAGCCGGATGGGCTGGCGATGAGTTCGCGGAATGCGTACTTGAATCCACAAGAGAGAAAGCAGGCGCTGGTGCTGCATCGGTCTTTGATGCGCGTGAAGGAATTGGTTGCGGCGGGCGAGCGGAGTGCGGCTGCGCTGGTGACGGCCGGGCGTGAAGTGTTTGCCGCCGAGCCCGCAGTGCGGCTCGACTACCTTGAAACCGTAAACGCCGAGAGCCTGGATCCAGTTGAGGAAGTCTGTGGTGGGACGCTCGTTGCAGTTGCAGCTTACGTGGGGTCCACGCGGCTGATTGACAACGAAATACTGTGACGCTTATGGGAAAGCCCCACTTCTGCCGCAAAAAGGGGCGGCGGAGATGGGGCACCCGAAAGGCTTTCACCACAGAGGGCACCGGGGCCACGGGGGAGGTTCAAAGCCCTCAGCTAGCTCGACTCCTACGACTCAATACGGTTCGTCGTAGCCGTAGTCGTACGCGTAGGGATAGCCGTACCAGTAAGGGTTGTACCAGTATGGGGACCAAGTCCAGAAGGGATCCCAGCCGAGGCCAAATCCCCAACCGCCCCAGCCCCAACTG
>Ga0075030_100001650_pt1 | contig 20104 bp, 16 predicted proteins | sample LitLauG_LLR_2012_FD_71393 | JGI IMG/M metagenome (GOLD analysis project Ga0075030, IMG submission 71393) | Freshwater sediment microbial communities from Pennsylvania, USA - Little Laurel Run_MetaG_LLR_2012 | ecosystem: Environmental > Aquatic > Freshwater > Creek > Sediment | place: USA...
CTGGGCGTCACCAAGCCGCAGCTCGAAGAGGCGCTCGGCATGGCGGTCTACATGGGCGGCGGGCCCTCGCTCATGTATGCGGCCAATGCCATGGGCGCGTTCGAAGAGTTCTCTCGGCCCGACTGACTTCGCGCCGCAGTCCGATCGGGCCGTGTTCGGAACGCAAGCCCGGCATCGCCCCAAGGTGTCATGTGGACCGTTCCGGCTTCGCACGGCTTTATCGCGTCTTTGGCGAACTGCCCGCCGCGCTGACCGAACCGTTCTACCGAAGCGCGCGCACCATGGCCGTTCCGGCCGGTGCGCTGCTGTTCGACGAGCAGGGCTCCTGCCTGGGCTTTCCGCTGCTGCTCGAGGGCGCCGTTCGCGTCGTGAAGTCCGGTGCGCAGGGGCGCGAGCTGCTGCTCTACCGGCTTGTACCCGGCGATTCCTGCATCATTTCGACCAGTTGCCTGCTCGGCGCCGTCGACTACGACGCGCGGGGCATCGCCGAGGTCGATTGCCGCCTGGTCCTCATGCCGCGCAGCGTGTTCGACGAATGGCTGCTCGAACCGCGGTTTCGCGCCTTCGTCTTCGCGGCCTTTTCCACGCGCATCGGCGATCTGATGGCCTTGGTCAGGGAGCTCGCCTTTCTCCGCCTGGACCAGCGCCTGGCCGGACGACTGCTGGGCAAGGGGCCGCTCCTACGCACTACGCACCAGCAGCTTGCCGATGAACTCGGCAGCGTCCGCGAAATCGTCAGCCGCCTGCTCAAGGGATTCGCGCGGCAGGGGCTGGTCCGGCTCGGCCGCGAACAGATCGAGATACTCGACCCTGCCGGTTTGCGCCGGATCGGATCCGGAAGCGATTCTTTGTGATCTTGATCACAGACCGGGCTTCGTTCCAGGTGTCCAATCCAGTCATCGCACACGCCGGATGGGAGAATGTCGATGAAAATCAACGTGGGTAATCTGGATCGGGTCTTGAGGGTCTGCGCCGGACTGGGCCTGGTTGGCTGGGCGGCGATGGGTGGCCCGGTGTGGGCCTGGATCGGCCTCGTTCCCCTGGCAACGGGCGCAGTCGGACTGTGCCCCCTTTATTCGATGCTCGGCCTCAACACCTGTCCAATGAAAAGGCAGATCGGCCAGCACTGAGTGCCACCGCCGGCACAATTTCTGGGTGCCCGGCGGACAAATCCGAAGGACCTCACGGGCGGACCGGGGAAGTTTCGCCTGGTGCCGACGCACGCCCTTGTGGATGATCGTCCCGACGTGCTCGCCGCGCAGTTCGGCGGCGGGCCGGCCGGGCACGAGTCCGTTCACGATCTGCGCGCGCTCAAGGTGGCGTGCCGTTGCGATGAACCATGCGAGCCCGCTGTCCGGCGGCAGGGTGCCCTGCTGCTTTGGCGGATCGGCGGCGCTCAAGGGGTCGTGGACACCCTACCGCGGTCAGCGGTCAGGCGGGCATCTTTCTTTTGCCTCCCGCATCCCGCGCTCCAGGTCAGGGGCAGCTCGTACGCGCTGCCCTATTCCGGTGCCACGACACCCCGGCGTATCTTGTGACGCATTGGCGGCGCTTCGTGCTGCGGCGAATCCGGGTGCTGGGTGATGTCCACGGACCAGGCGGTGTTTCATGATCTCCGGATGACCGGCGCGCAAGAGCCGGACATGGCGCACGATGTTCCTTTGGATGCGGCTCCGGCGCGGCCGCTACGGTGGCTCGACCAGCCCGTCTCCATGACCGGTATCGCCGTCATGCAATGGCTGTGCTTCGACGGCATCCACGTGACACCGGTGATCGATCTCACAAGTAGCAAACTGATGCGCGCGGGTATCGCACTGGGCGAGGGCGAGGCCACGGCCGCGGCCGACGAATTGCGCCGCGCCGCGGCCGAGCTGCGACGCTGCGCCATCGGTGCGGCCGCGCCGGGCGGCGCAGCGATGCGGGCCGAAATCAAGGTCGCCCAAGCCGCCTCGTGGCGCTTGGCCTCGAGCGCGGTAAAGATCGCGGGAATGGCGCGCTCGGTCGAGATCGGGGACATCGTCAGCCGTCACCAGTTGCACGCCGCAATCGATGTCGCTTGCAGCGCCGACCTCGAGCAGCGCTGGCTGGTGGCCGAAGAGTCCGTCTGGTTCCCGGCCTGCGAGGAGCTCCTGCGCCGATTCGTGCGCACCAGACTCGCCATGACGCGCCGCGACTACGCCCTGGCAAGCGGCGAACTTGCCCAGGCCGCGGGCTTCCTTCGACTCGAAGCAGCACGCGCCATCGGCCATGCCCGCCGTGCCATCGAGCGCACTGCGGCCGAGCTGGCCGGCTATGGCGCTCCGGCGACGCTGGCACCGGCGGCGACACGGCGCAATCTTGAGCGATGCTTTGCCACGGCTTGCCTTTCGCTGGCGCTTGCGCACCGCCGCTGGGGTGCCGAACTGGTGCAGCGCGGCGTGGCGTCAAAGGCCGGACATGAATTCCATGCGCTCTCCCAGTGCCTGTACGGCCTCACGGGCTCGGTCGAGGGCAGTGCCGGCCCCGCGGCATCGAGCGCCGCCGAGCTCGCAATGGGCGTCGCCTTGCCACTGTTGGGCCGCATCCCGGCAGCCCAGCCGGCGCTGACCAAGCGGATCGAAGCGCTTGGGCGCGCGCTGCTGGGCCTGAGCGCGATGGTTGCGCACGGTCAGGCCGCGGTCGAGTTATAGCGACCTCAGCGAGGCTGAACATGCGGCGAAATGCCAGATGTCCCATTCCCACGATCGTGGGCGCCGTGCTCACGCTGGGCGCCTGCGCGACGGTGCCGACCGGGCGCACCGGCGTTGAATGGACGCCGACGCAGGGCACGGTTCCCGGCTTGCTGGGCGAGGGCTTCCATGTCATTTCGCCGTTCGCCCACGTCTACCAGGTGGATGTCCGCGAACAGGAGCAGGAAGAGCCCCTGGACGTGCTGGCCAACAACGGCCTGGACATCAAGATGACGAGTTCGATCCTGTATCAGCCTGTCGGCGCTGAAGTGTATGAGCTCATCACGCAGACCGGATCCGACTATTACAGAACCCTGGTCGCGCCGTACGTGCGTTCGAGTGCACGCAAGGTGGTCGGGCGCTACAACCCGGAAGAGATCTACTCGACCAAGCGCGAGCAGATCGAACGTGAGATCCGCCAGGAGGTTGCCGAGAAGCTGGCCGACAAGCACCTGCGCGTGAACGCGATTCTCATCCGCGAAGTGCACCTGCCAGCGGCGGTGCAATCGGCCATTCAGACCAAGCTCGAGGAGGAGCAAAGAGCCCTGCAAATGCGGTACATCCTGGACCGTACGCGCCAGGAGGCCGAGCGCAAGCGCATCGAGGCCGCCGGGATCGCGGATTTCCAGACCATCATCGGCAAGGGCCTGAACGACAAGGTGATCGAGTGGAAGGGCATCGAAGCCACGGAAAAGCTGGCCGACTCACCCAACGCCAAGGTCATCATCGTCGGATCCGGCAAGAACGGCCTGCCGGTGATTCTGAACACGGGCGACGCGGAGGCGAACCGCGAACCGCCGAACGTGCATGGAAACGCTGGGCACGAGATGCCGTGAGCCCCGCCCCAAGGAAGGCAGCGTGAGACGCGCGGATGATAAGTCGGCGCCGTGACGGGCGCCGTGGCGCTGCAGCGCGGGCGCCCACTGGGCGGTCGGATGACGAGCCAACGAGCGAACGGCGATCGCCGCTGCAAGAGACGACCATTGACGAATCGATTGCCGCGACAAATTCGACGTTTTCCGGATTCTCGACGGAGACGAAGCAATCGATTGCGCTGCCCTTGTCGGCAGCGGCGAATCGAAATCGGTCGCGCTGCGCTGCATCGGGCAGCGTCTTAACCGATCTGCAGGCGCCGAAAGACGGGAACCTTGACCACGTCAAGGACGACGGCGAAAAGCGCCGCTGCAGCAAGCGTGCAGCCCACGATCAGCGCCGGCAGAGGTGTCATGGCAATCCCTCCCACGGAGAGCGCTGCAGCGATGATGATATCGGCCACCGACGAGGCGACGAGCCAGAGGCTGGGCCGAGAGTTCCAGAGGCGTTGACGTTCGCGAATCGCGTAGACCATCGCCTGGCTGCCAAACACCAGGACGACGAATGCCAAGGTTCGCAGTGCGTCGATCGGCAAGCGCAGCTCGAATATTCCGACGGCCAGGACTCCGGTACAGAAGGCCAAAAGACAGACGCCCATCGTGACACCAGCCTTGGTCAAGTTGCCGATCCGCCAAGCGTTAGGGGTCGGCGACCACCGTACGTTGTCGGTCGACAAGGACATGGCGAGAAAATCGCCGGCGATCATCAAGATGACCATCAGCATGGGCGTCAGAATCGCTTGACCGGTCATGATCAAGCCCATGACCAGGAAGAGGACGGTGACGATCTTCTTGGTAATGGAATTCAATGCATAGGTCAGGATCCGCTGGAATGTCTCGCGGCCTTCCTTGACCGCCATGATGATTCCGGGGAGCCCAGGCGCGGTAAGCACCATGCCGGCTGCGGACTTGGCCACGTCGGTTGCCGTCGATACGGCGATACCGATTTGCGCCTGGCGCAGTGCCGGCGCATCGTTGGCCCCGTCGCCGCACATGCCCACCGTGTGGCCGGCCGCCTGGAACGCCTTGACAAGTTGGTATTTGCCTTCAGGTAGGATTTCTGCGAATACCGCGAAGGACTCCGGGCGCACGTCCTTCGGTAATGGGCCGGGCGGACAAATGGCCCCATCGAGCCCCACGGCGTGCGCCACGATGCCCGCGGTCGCGGGCGCATCGCCCGTCACCATGACCGTGCGCACGCCGAGGGCACGTAACTCGGTGATGAGTGCCGCCGAGTCGCTTCTCGGAGGATCGCTCAAGGCGATGAGCCCGATCATTCTCATCGCAGCCGGCGCTCCTGCGGCCACCGCGAGCACTCGATACCCCTGCCCTTCGAGATCCTGGACCGCGGCCGATGCGGATAGCGATGCAGGTGCAAGTCCAGCGACCGCCGTGTAGGCTCCCTTTACGATGTGCTGCGCGCATCCTTTCGAATCGGCGGCCGTCGCTTCGGACATCTTGCTGGACGGATCGAATGGCGTGAGCTTGACCAGCCTTGGAGCGTCCGCCGTCTCCTTGCCGGCGGCTGCAGCGCGGATCGCCGCGTCGACCGGGTCCTGGCCGCCATCCGAACTGGCCAGCGCTGCCAGGATCAGGACATGGGCTTCGTCGATGCCTTCTTCCGGTCGCACCGCCTTCACGGTCAAGGCATTGCGGGTCAGCGTTCCGGTCTTGTCGGTGCACAGCACATCCATCGTCGCCGCTTCATCGACGGCCGATAGCCGCGTGGGCAAGACGCCACGTCTAGCAAGGGCTCGAGCACCGAAGGCTGAGGCTAGCGTAAACGTTGCGGGCAGGGCTACGGGAATCGACGCGAGCACCGCGGTCAGGACCAAAGGAACGATTTCCAAGAACGGCAACTTGAGGATGTATGCATACGCCACCAACATCGCGATGACAACCCCATTGAACATCGCCAGGTTGCGTACCACGCGTAGGACGGCCTTTTGCTGGGAACTCACGACACGTGCCGTCCGGACCAGCTCGGCCGTGCGGCCGAACCTTGTGCGTGCGCCCGTCGCCGTGACTTCGGCGACCGCTTCCCCGCGTCGTACCAGCGCGCCGGCAAAGGTTTGCACTCCCGCCCCAGCCTCGATCGGCACGGATTCGCCAGTCAGCATGGACTGATCGAGCAAGACTTCGCCCGACGTCAGGCGCACATCCGCGGCAACCACGCAACCGAGCGAGAGTTTCACCACATCCCCCGGAACCAGGTCGGTAGCAGGCACGGTCTTCCAGGCGTTGTCGCGCCGCACCGACGCGTTCAAGGCCAGCCGCGACTTCAAGGCCGCCAGCGTGGCCTGGGCGCGGCCTTCCTGGAAAAGCCCGAGTGCTGCATTGAATGCCAGAAGGCCAAAAATGATCGCCGCCTCGACATCCTTCCCAAGGATCACCTGGAGGACGATCGCTGCTTCGAGCATCCACGGAACAGGCGCCCAGAACTTGCCTAGCGCGCGCCACAGAGGGCGTTCCGTTGTGGCGGGCATCGCGTTGGGTCCAACCTGCCCCAGCCGATTGCGAGCCTCATCGCTCGTCAGGCCGGGAGCGGCAGCATCGCTCGCCATCGTCGGTACGTTGGCCGGTGACGAAGCTTGGGGCGATCGTGCATCCGTATTGGTCATGGATCTGCTTTCGGGAGAGCTTCGACCCGTCGATGCTCCGCCAGCCTCGAAACGGCAAGTCGCCTTGCCGTCTCGAATGAATTGATTGAAACGCGCGGAGGCCCGATTACCGGCCTTTCGATCCCTCAACGCGAAGCGGGATGAAAGCCTGCTCTCCGTTGCGCTGAATCAGCAGGGCAATTGCCTTGACCGCTCCGGCCACCAATTCGCGTACCTGGTCGGCGCTGTATACCGGTATTCCATTGATCGCCAAGAGCTCGTCGCCGGGCCGGACCCCGGCCGCAGCCGCCGTGCCGTTGACGACTTCCACCAGGACACCGTTGCGCATCCCGGCCTCGAGATTCTCATGCGGCGGCATGGGACGCAAGCCAAGGCCGAGCGTCCCTTCGGCGGCATTCCCCAGGCCTACGGATTCCTGCGCGGATGCACCACTGGCGTCGCCCAGCGTAACGACGAGTTCCTCGCGTCGTGTCAGGTGCCATACAGCCAGCACCAGCTTCTCGCCCGGTACTTTCTGACCGATCAGGACCGGCAAGTCCCCGGATGCAACGATACGATGGTTGTCCGCCTTCAGGACCACATCCCCGCTCGTCAGGCCAGCCTTGTCCGCCGGACTTCCCCTATCAACCTTGGCGATCAACGCACCCTCGGGCTTGTCGAGCAGGAAGGAGTCGGCAAAATCCTGATTCACATCTTGAATTTCGACCCCCAGGCTCGCGTGACTGGCCTTGCCGGTGGCCAGGATCTGGTCTCTGACTCTTATCGCAACGTCGATCGGGATCGAAAACGAAAGCCCCTGATACCCGCCATTGCTGCTGATGATTTGCGAATTGATTCCCACAACTTCCCCGCGTGTGTTCAATAGCGGCCCTCCCGAGTTCCCCGGGTTCACGGCCACGTCCGTCTGGATGTAGGGAACATATCCCGCACCAGGGAAGTTGCGACCCTTGGCGCTGACGACGCCTACCGTCACCGTGTTGTCGAACCCGAACGGCGATCCGATCGCAAGCACCCACTGGCCGACCTTGAGATCATCGGCACGACCCAGATGCAATGTCGGAAGATTCTTCGCGTCGATCTTGAGCACTGCGACGTCCGTCTTCGCGTCGAGTCCGAGTGTCCTGGCGTGGAATTCGCGTCGATCAGTGAGTTTGACGATCACCATGCGAGCGCCGTAAACAAGGTGCGCGTTGGTCAGGATGACCCCGTCCGAGCTGACAAGGAAGCCGGAGCCGAGACCATTCGAAAGAACCGGACTCCGCCCTTGTACGGCGCCGCTCGAACTTTGCGAGTGCATGAAATAGTCGAATATGGGATCGTTCTGCCCCGCATCCGGCACGCCTCGATTGCGCCTTGCGTTCGCATCGTCCGCCACACCATTTGACGTTCGGTCCTGATCGCTGACCGTGATATTTACGACTGCAGGGCCATCGCGCGCCGTGATCTGCGTGAAGTCAGGCAAGACGGCCGCCGTCGGGAATTCGGATAGAGAACCGGCGACCGGCGATTCCGCTTCCAGGTGCGAGGTCTCTGGACCGGCAAATGCGGAAGCACCTGCCCGGTCCAGCGGCACGATTGCCAACGCCAGATATGCACAAAGCGAGTAGGGGTTGACCACAAGCAATCCTTTCATCGAAATGGGAGATGCGGACCAAGTGAGAGTGAGCCGCGAGCCCAATCGTTCCCGTCGACAAATAAAGGGCCCGCCAACCCTGAGATTCCGCGACAACGTGCTGCGCTCGGCAAATCGCACGCTACGTATAAGCCCTATTTCCGGTATCGAGACAGCTGGCTACCATCGCTTCCTGCAGGGCGGAGTCGGCCGCAGGATCGGCCGATGACCTTGTCAAGTCGTGCAACGAATGAAATGCGCGACGAAAATCGTGAAGACGACTCCGACTGCTCTGTTGCACCTTTGCGTTGCATCGGTCGCGGTCACGACGACGCTTGCGCGAGAGCACTCCGTGGCGCCCGCATGGCTTCAGACCCAAACGATGGCGACGGATCCGCATACGGCATATCCATATGCCCGCTTCAGCCTGCCGGGTCGATATGCGGCCGCGCGCAATCGGTCACCAGACAGGTGACCGGATCCGCGGCTTCCTGGCGTAGGGTCTTCACGATCGGCAAGGCGCCTGCGCCGAGCATCATCACTGCGAAACCCGCCGCAGACGAAGTCCGGCGATGCGTGGCTCGATTCGGACTTGCGTCGCTGTCCGAGCGGCGAAGGCGAACTCGGTTTACCCGTGTTGTTGTACCCTTGCAACCGCTATCGCCAATCCGTGCGATGACATCTCTGATTCCGATGGGGCGCAATGCCAATGGCGGAGGCGGATCCACGCGTGTACTTTGCCGCCGAGCGCACCATGCTGGCGTGGCTTCGCACGGGCTTGACGATCATGGCGTTTGGCTTCGTGATTGCCAGATTCGGCCTTTTCCTAAAAATTCTCGCGGTACAAGTGCCGGGGGCACCGCTCCATGTGCAATCGTACGTGTCCGGCGTCTTTGGCATCGCACTGGTCGGCGCGGGAACGTTGATGATCCTGGCGGCGATGTTTCAGCACCGCAAATTTGTCAAGACGTTGCCGCGCGACGATCACCCGGCGGGTTACGGGGGCGGCATGCTGATTCTCGCTTGCAGTGTCTGGATGGGTCTTGTTGGCATCGGGTTGACGATCTACCTTGCAGGCTCGCTGGATTGAGCATCGTTCGCCTGATCCCAAGATGAAGGTCCGGCTCCGAGACGGGTCGGAGATCATTGTTGGCCAGGCGCGCTCATGCTTGACGCCGCGATTTCATCAGGCTCTCCGCTTCACGACGCGCGGCTTGCCGGTGGCGCCCGCGGCCTTGGGTCGCGCTGCAACCTGCACGAACAGGGCCCGCTCCTGCGCCTTTTCGTCGAGCCGGCGCGCGATCCGCTCGCAGACGAGATCGCATAGCGCGTAGACCGAGTCGTCTGCGATGCGATAGAACACGCTCGTTCCCCGACTTTCGCGCACGACCAGCCCGTGGGCGGTCAGCAAGGCCAGGTGGCGCGATATGTTCGCCGACGTGTAGCCGCACCGTTGCGCCAATTCCCCGACGTTGTGCTCGTGCTGTCGAAGCACGTTGAGGATTTGCAGGCGCGTCGGTTCCGACAGCGCCTGGAAGAACGCCGCCACCTGTTCCAGCGCCGCCGCGGGAAGTCCTTCCATTTTTGCGCACGCCTTTGGTGGTCCGGAACGCACTGCATGGCCTCGATAACAATGTGATCAACCGCGATGCTGCGTATATGCATACTTGACTAGGTAGTTAATTAGCGGCATACTACCGGAAACGACACGGCCGCGCCAGCCCCGAATCCACACCTTCCGCATGCCAAGGGATCGCAAGAACGCCATGACAAACAAGCCGTTACGGGTAATTGCGAGCGGCGCATTTCTGGCCCTGGCGATGACAGCAGGGTCGCGTGGCGCCACCGAGATCCTGGCGACGGTGCCGGTACGCGCGTCCTTGGGGGCCGGATCGGCAAGCTTCGACGCCGTTGTCGTAGCGGTTCGCCAGACCGCCTTGGCGGCCCAGGTAGCGGGCAGCGTGGTGGAAATCCGCGTCAAGGCGGGTGACACCGTTCGCGCCGGGCAGGTGCTGATCCGCCTCGATGCCAGCGCTGCGGAACAGGCGGCGGCATCCGCCGACGCGCAGACCCAGGCCGCCCGCGCATCGCTGGACGCCACGACCCAGGACGTCGAACGCAAACAGCAACTCCTGTCGAAGCATTACATCAGCCAAGCCGCGTTCGAGCGTGCCCAGGCGCAATTCAAGACGACGCAGGCGCAGGTCGCCGCCCAGGTCGCGCAGGCCCGGGCGGCGCATGCGCAATCGGGCTACTACATTGTGACGGCGCCCTACTCCGGCGTGGTCGCCGAGGTTCCGGTTGCCGTCGGCGACATGGCGCTGCCCGGCAAGCCGCTGGTCTCACTCTACGATCCCCTGGCTTTGCGCGTGACCGCGTCGGTTCCGCAGACGGCCATCCCGCAGGTGCCGGCTGCCAGTGAGACGAAGGTGGAGATTCCGGGACTGGCCGGCGATCAGCAGTGGCTGGTTCCAACGCGCGTGCAGGTGCTTCCGACGATCGATCCGGCGACACACACGGTCGAGGTCCGAATGGATCTGCCGCGCAGTGGGATCGGAATTTCACCGGGAATGTTCGCGCGTGCCTGGCTCCCCGCTCGGCCCATGACATCGGAAGCCTCTTTCGGCGGCGCGCGGGAACCCGGGGCGGCGCGGCTCTTCGTGCCCGTCAAGGCGATCGTGCGCCGCGCGGAACTGACGGCCCTCTATGTGGTGGAGGATGGTGGCCACCCGGTCTTGCGCCAGGTGCGACTGGGGGAGCGTCGCGATGACAGTGTCGAGGTGCTCTCCGGGGTTGGCGCCGGCGAAAGCGTTGCGCTCGATCCACAAGCTGCCGCGCGCGTGCGATGAGCAGGACGCCAGTGCACGCCATGGGCATATCGGGCCGGATCGCGGCCTATTTCCTCGCAAACCGGATCACGCCGTTGCTCGCGCTCCTGGCGGTCCTTCTGGGTGGCTTCGCCGTATGGGTGACTCCCCGGGAGGAAGAACCGCAGATCAATGTGACGATGGCCAATGTCCTGATTCCGTTCCCTGGCGCCGGTGCCCGGGACGTGGAGCAGATGGTTGCCACGCCGGCCGAGCAGGTTCTGTCCCAGATTTCCGGCGCCGACCACGTGCTGTCGGTGTCGCGGCCCGGCTTGGCGATCCTGACCGTCCAGTTCAAGGTCGGCGTGCCGCGTACGGAGGCCCTGGTTCGCCTGCACGACACGCTGCGTTCCAATACCGATTGGCTCCCGCGCGGCCTGGGTGTACTCGAACCGATCATCAAGCCCAAGGGCATCGACGACGTGCCGATCGTCGCGCTGACGCTGTACCGCACCAATGCGAGCGCAGGCGCCTACGAACTGGAACGGGTCGCGCACAGCATAGAGATCGACCTCAAGCGCGTGCCGGGAACGCGCGAAGTCAGCACGCTGGGCGGCCCAGGGCGCGCGTTGACGGTGGAAATCGATGCGGCTCGGATGGCCGCCGTCGCCGTGACGGTGGCGGATCTGCGCGCGGCGCTGCAGGCGGCGAATGTCGGACAGCCCGTCGGAGAGCTGCTCTCCGGCAACCGGTCGGTCACCGTCGACGCCGGCGAGTTTCTGCAGAGTGCCCGCGACGCCGGTGACCTGGTCGTCGGCGTGCACGGTGGCAAACCCGTGTTCCTGCGTGACGTGGCGACCCTGCGCGATGGTCCCCCGCCCGCAAATCGCTACGTTTGGTATGCCGGCCCTGTAAAGGAGGCGGGAACCGCATGGTCGGAGCATCCGGCCGTGACCATTACCGTGACCAAGAAGCCCGGTGAGAACGCCATCGACGTCGCCGATGCCGTCATGCAGAGGATCGCCGCGCTTCGCAACAGTGTCATTCCCGGCGACGTACAAATCGCCGAGACCCGCAACTACGGCCTCACGGCCAACGACAAGGCGAAGAAGCTCATCCAGAAGCTGATGTTCGCGACCGCCTCGGTCGTCGCGCTCGTCTTCTTCGCGCTGGGCCGGCGCGAAGCCTTGATCGTCGGCAGCGCGGTCGTCCTGACCCTTACGGTAACGCTCTTCGCGTCCTGGGCTTGGGGATTCACCCTGAACCGGGTGTCGCTGTTCGCCTTGATCTTCTCGATCGGCATCCTGGTGGACGACGCCATCGTCGTCGTCGAGAACATCCATCGCCATCAGGGGCTTTTTCCGGGCAAGAGCCTCGCGCAGATCATCCCCGGTGCGGTCGACGAAGTGGGGGGGCCCACCATCCTGGCGACCCTGACCGTCATCGCGGCCCTGCTTCCCATGGCCTTCGTCTCCGGGCTCATGGGACCGTACATGAGCCCCATTCCGATCAACGCCAGCATGGGCATGCTGCTATCGCTGGCCATCGCGTTCATCGTGACGCCCTGGATGGCGCGATTGTGGATGAAGTCGAGTCATCGGAGCGGCGCGCCAGAGCAGCCTGCCGGCCTCACCGGCAGGCTTGCCCCGGTCTTTGAACGCATCTTCCGTCCCTTGCTGGACGATGCCCGCGGCACACGCAACCGGCGGCTGCTGGGCCTTGGCATCGCGGCCTTGATTGCAATCTCGCTGGTCCTCCCGGCGACGGGGCTGGTCCTGCTCAAGATGCTGCCCTTCGACAACAAGTCCGAGTTTCAAGTGATCGTCGATATGCCGGCCGGGACCCCTCTGGAGCGAACCGCAGCCGTGCTGCATGAGCTCGGCGCATATCTGGCCACGGTTCCCGAGGTCACCGACTATCAGGCATACGCCGGTACCGCTGCTCCGATCAATTTCAACGGCCTGGTTCGCCAGTATTACCTGCGCTCCGGCGGGGCGATCGGGGACATCCAGGTCAACCTGGTCGACAAGCATCACCGCGACACCCAGAGCCATGCCATCGCGACGCGAGTCCGGCCGCCGTTGCAGAAGATCGCCCAGCGCCTTGGCGCCAACCTCAAGGTCGTGGAAGTTCCTCCGGGGCCGCCCGTGCAGGCGCCCTTGGTGGCGGAAATCTACGGACCCGACGCCGACGGACGCCGCGCGGTTGCCAAGCAGGTGCGCGCCTTGTTTGAAAAGACCGCCGGGGTTGTCGACGTGGACGACAGCAGTATCGTGGCGGCGCCAAGAATCGTCCTGCTCGTCGACCGGCGCAAGGCGGCCATGCTCGGGGTCACGCAGGGTCAGATCGTCGAGGCCTTGCGTGCCGGCCTGTCCGGAGACCCCACGACGTTTCTTCACGACGCGAGCAAATACCCCGCGGCGATCGTTCTGCAGCTGCCGGCCGAGCGCATGGGCAATCTCGACGACCTGCTGCAGCTTTCCGTACGCAGCGCGGCCGGCCGGCTGGTCCCGATCCGCGAACTCGTGACCCGGAGCGATACGAGCAAGGAGCAGCCTGCCTATCACAAGGATCTGCTGCCGGTGGACTACGTGGTCGGCGACATGGCGGGCAGGATCGACAGCCCCCTGTACGGGATGTTCCGCATGCGGGGCGACCTGGCAAACATCAGCCCGCCGGGCGGCGGTTCGATCGTCGAGTACTTCATTCGCCCGCCGGCCGAGGCCTATCGCGACTACGCCCTGAAGTGGGACGGCGAGTGGCAGATCACGTACGAAACCTTCCGCGACATGGGCGCGGCCTATGCGGTGGGCCTGGTTCTCATCTACCTGCTGGTGGTTGCGCAGTTCGGTTCCTACCTGACCCCTTTGATCATCATGGCCCCGATCCCGCTGACGATCATCGGCGTCATGCCCGGGCACGCGCTGCTGGGCTCGCAGTACACCGCAACCAGCATGATCGGCATGATCGCGTTGGCCGGAATCATCGTGCGCAATTCGATCCTGCTGGTGGATTTCATCCATCTGCAGGTCGCCGCCGGCGTGCCGTTTCGCGAGGCGGTCGTGCGTTCGGCCATCACGCGTTCGCAGCCGATCCTGCTGACCGGGCTGGCGGCAATGCTCGGCGCCTTCTTCATCCTGGACGACCCGATCTTCAACGGACTCGCGATCTCGCTGATCTTCGGGATCCTCGTCTCGACGCTGCTGACATTGGTTGTCATCCCCACGCTGTACTACGCCGCCTACCGGAAGAAGTTCCAACTTCCAGGACTAAGGTCCGACAACATCGAATCGCAAGGAGCCTGAACCATGACGACCTGGCAGACCGTTCGCGTCATCGCGGGCAGCTTCATCCTGATATCGCTGGCCCTGGGCATTCCGGGAAGTCCCGTCTTTGTCAGCCAGTGGTGGCTGGCGTTCACGGCCTTTGTCGGCGTCAACCTGCTGCAAAGCGGCCTGACGAAGTGGTGCCTGATGGAATCGATCCTGCGCAAGCTTGGCCTGCGGCCCGGAGCCTGAAGGGGTCTGCCATGCACATCGCCTGCCCCGCGTGCGGCAGCAAGAACCGGGTCCTGCAGGATCGGCTCGACGAGGAGCCGGTTTGCGGCCGTTGCGGCGCGCTGTTGCTGCCCAGGGAACCGGTCGCGCTCGGTGATGTGGCCCTGCCAAAATACATCGCCAATACCGAGATGCCCGTGATCGTCGACTTCTGGGCCGCATGGTGCGGACCATGCAAGGCGATGGCGCCGAACTTCGCTGCCGCGGCGGCGCGCCTGCCCAAGGTGCGATTTGTCAAGGTGGACAGTGACCAGGCGCCCGAGGCGAGCGCGAATCTGCGCGTTCGCAGCATCCCGACCCTGATACTTTTCGATCAGGGCCAGGAGCGCGCGCGCGTCTCCGGAGTGATGTCGCCCGGCGACCTCGTATCGTGGATCCAATCCCACCTGGGGGAGCACGCGACATGAAGCGGACCGACGTCGCACGCTTCATGGTCTTGCTTATGCTCGGCATCGGATCATGGCCTCCAGCCCGTGCGCTGGATCTCGTCGGCGCCTGGCGTGCGGCGCAGGAACATGACCTCGAGTATGCGGCGGCCCGAGCGGCCCATGATGCCGGTGTAGCGCGTCGCGCCCAAGGCACGGCACTGTGGCGCCCGACCGTCGACCTCGTGGGCACGGCGGGCCGGATGAGCAGCAGCACGGCCACGAGCGGCGCCCAGTTCTCGGCGCCGGGCTTCGGCCAGAAGCAGAACGTCGACTTCAATACGTCGATCAATGGTGGCAACTCGACAAGCTGGACGATCGCCGCCCGCCAGGCGCTGCTCAGCGGCGCCAGAAGCGCACGAAGTCGCGAGCTGGAATTGTCGGGCGATCTGGCCGATGTTCAATGGGAGGCGGCCAGGCAAGACTTGATGTTGCGCACCGCTCAACGCTATTTCGAGCTGGTCGTTGCCGAGGAGAGCTTGCGCGTCTTGCGTGGGCAACAAGAAGCCCTCGAGCGCTCCTGGGCAGAGGCGCAGGAGAAGTTCCGGCTGGGCGACGCGCCGATCACCGATGCGAATGAAGCCCAGGCGCGGGCGCTGGCGGCCAAGGCGCAGGTGTTTGCCGCGGAAACGGATCTGCAGGTAAAGCAATTTGCCCTCTCCGATGTCACCGGAATCGCAGCGCAGGACCTGCATCCGAGCATTCCGCCCGAGAGCCGGGGACCGCCCGACCTTGCCGCACTCGAGCATTGGATGAGCGAGGCGTCGCTGCATAACCCCGCCTTGCGCATGCAGGCGGTCGGCGTCGAAATCGCCCGCCAGGACGTATCCAAGTCGCGCCTGCTCGCCAGCCCCAGCCTGGACCTGGTGGCCAAGGTCGGCAAGGACCGTTTGTCAGGGAACGGCGATTTTGGTTCTGCGAGCAATACCGCCAGCAGCGGAATGATCGGCATTCAAGTGACGATTCCGGTCTTCACGGGTGGCTACCGCAGTGCACAGCACGAAGAGGCCCTCGGCATGGCTGAAAAGGCGCGACTGGACGAGGCCCGTGCTCGCCAGCAGGTCGCGCTGCAGACGCGCGCGTCCTGGATGGGCTTGACTTCGGGAGCCGACCGCGTGGCCGCCTTGGTGGCGGCGAGAGATGCAAGCCGCGCCCGGCTGGATTCGATGCGCCTGGGGCAGGAAGTGGGCGATCGAAGCACGCTCGATCTGCTCAATGCGCAGGCGGACGCCGCCGCCGCGGAACTCGCGCTGCTGCAGGCGCGCATCGGCCTGTACACGGAGCGATTGCGCCTGGCGGCCCTGGCGGGCGCACTCGACGAGGATCAGCTTCGGTCGGTGAGCTCGGGTGCCCCACCGGACATGCCGTCAGCACGGCCGTAGTGCAAGGCAGGGGCTTGATCCATCACATCTACAAGTCATCAAGGACGGAGGAGACAGACATGGCACATATCGTCATCTTGGGAGCCGGTACAGGCGGAATGCCGGCAGCCTACGAGTTGCGCGCCGAGCTCGATCGCACGCACAAGATTACCGTGGTCAACGCCCTGGAATACTTTCAATTTGTCCCGTCCAACCCCTGGGTGGCGGTGGGTTGGCGCGAACGAGAGGCCATCACAATGCCCATTCGGCCGGCCCTGGAAAGAAAAGGAATTCACTTCGTCGCCCAGCGCGTGACCCGGATCGACGCCGAGGGAAACGCGCTTGAACTGCTCGATGGAACCCGTCTTGCGTATGACTATCTGGTCATCACGACCGGCCCCAAGCTCTCGTTCGAAGAGGTCCCCGGGTCCGGCCCGGATGCCCATACGAATTCCATATGCACGATCGACCATGCCGAGAAGACCTGGGCCGATTATCAGAATTTCCTGAACGATCCGGGTCCGGCAGTCATCGGTGCGATGCCGGGCGCCTCTTGCTTCGGTCCAGCGTATGAATTCGCGTTCATCTTCAATCGGGACTTGCGCCGCAGAAGGAAGCGCAACAAGGTTCCATTGACGTTCGTCACCAGTGAACCGTATATCGGCCACATGGGACTCGGTGGTGTCGGTGATTCGAAGTCGCTTCTGGAGAGCGAGCTGCGCAACAACGACATCAAGTGGATCACCAACGCAAAAGTGACCAAGGTCGAACCGGGCAGGATGTTCGTGAGCGAACTCGATGAAAGCGGCGGCCTGAAGAAGGAGCATGAGCTTCCCTTCAGGTTCAGCATGATGTTGCCCGCTTTCAAGGGTGTCGACCCGGTGGCGGCCGTCGAGGGACTGTGCAATCCACGCGGCTTTGTCCTGATCGACGAGCATCAGCGCAGCAAGAAGTACCGCAACATCTATTCGGCGGGAGTTTGCGTCGCCATTCCGCCGGTTGAAGCGACGCCGGTTCCCACGGGTGCGCCGAAGACGGGGTACATGATCGAGACGATGGTCACGGCCATCGTCCACAACATCGCGGACGATCTGGCCGGGCGCGAGGCGTCCACCACGGCCAGCTGGAACGCGATCTGCCTCGCCGACATGGGAGACACGGGCGCCGCGTTCGTCGCGTTGCCGCAGATACCGCCGCGCAACGTCAACTGGTTCAAGAAGGGCAAGTGGGTACACGTGGCGAAGATCGCCTTCGAGAAATACTTCATGTACAAGATGCGCAACGGCACCTCGGAACCGATCTACGAGAAGTACGTCCTGAAGGCGATGGGCATTCTTCGCGTGGACAAGAAGCCCGTGGCGGCAAGGTAAAGGAAGCCGGGCGCATGGCACGCGATGTATTCGGGTTCGCGGCCCGCCGCGGCTCCGATGCGCGGCTTGCGCCGCGCATCGCCCTGGTGCTGTTCGTCAAGGCGCTCGGGCTGGCGGCCCTCTGGCTGCTGTTTGTGCGTGACCGGCACGTCGCTGTCGATGCGCACACCACGGCGGCCGCGTTCGGGCTTGTCGAGGCCAAGGCGAATTCAAGCCTGAAGCGGGAAGGAAATGTCCATGGGCAGTGAATCACTGGTCGACCTGTCGCGCCTGCAGTTCGCTGCCACCGCGATGTACCACTTCCTCTTCGTGCCGCTCACGCTTGGCATGGTCTGGCTCCTGCTCGTCATGGAGAGCGTCTATGTCATGACCGGCAAGGTCATCTACAAGGACATGACCCGCTTCTGGGGCAAGCTTTTCGGGATCAACTTCGCGCTGGGCGTGACAACCGGGATCACGATGGAATTCCAGTTCGGGACGAACTGGGCCTACTACTCCCACTATGTCGGGGACATCTTCGGGGCGCCCCTCGCCATCGAGGGTCTCATGGCGTTCTTCCTCGAATCGACCATGATCGGATTGTTCTTCTTTGGCTGGAACCGGCTTTCCCGGGTGCAGCATCTGATGGTCACGGCATGGATGGCAATCGGCACCAATCTGTCCGCCTTGTGGATTCTCATCGCCAACGGCTGGATGCAGAATCCGGTCGGTGCGGAATTCAACGTCACCACCATGCGCATGGAACTGGTCGATTTCTGGGCCGTTCTCTTCAATCCCGACGCGCAGGCCAAGTTCGTCCACACGGTCTCCGCCGGCTACGTGACGGGATCGGTGTTCGTCCTGGCCATCTCGTCCTGGTACCTGCTCAAGGGACGGGATGTCGAGTTTGCCAAGCGCAGCTTTCGCATTGCCTCGGCTTTCGGACTGGCCTCCGTACTTTCGGTGATCGTCCTGGGCGACGAGTCCGGCTACACGGTCGGCGAAGCGCAGCAGACCAAGTTGGCGGCGATCGAGGCCATGTGGGAAACCGAACCGGCTCCGGCGTCATTCACGGCGTTCGCCGTGCCCAACGAGGCCGCGGCGCACAACGACTTTGCCGTCGAAATCCCCTGGGTGATGGGGCTGATCGGAACGCGTTCGTTCTCCAAGGAAATTCCGGGTATCCACCAGATCAAGGACAAGAACCGGGCGCGCATCATTTCCGGGATGACCGCCGTCGCGGCCCTGGAGAAACTGCAGCAGGACCCGCACGACGCCGGCGCCAGGGAGGAATTCGATCATCACAAGGCCGACCTGGGCTTTGGCCTGCTCCTGAAGCGGTTTGCCGTCCGCGTCCAGGACGCCACCCCGGATCAGATCCAGATGGCCGTTGATTCAACGGTTCCGCGCGTCGCGCCGATGTTCTGGAGCTTCCGCGCGATGGTCGGCCTGGCGATCCTGATGCTGATGCTGTTCGTGGCTTCCTTCTGGGCCACGCTCAAGGGCGGCTGTGCCGGCAAGCCTTGGCTGCTTAGATGGGCACTGTGGATGATTCCCGTGCCCTGGGTGGCCTGCGAACTGGGCTGGTTCGTCGCCGAGTACGGTCGCCAACCATGGACCATCTATGGTGTCCTGCCGACCAGCCTCTCGGTATCGACGCTGAGCGTCGCCAGTGTCTACGGTTCCTTGGCCGGATTCATCGGCTTCTACACCTGCCTGCTGGTCGTGGAAATGTTCCTGATGGTCAAGTTCGCGCGCCTTGGGCCCGGCAGCCTGGGAACCGGACGTTACGACAACGAACCCGATGATCATGGCACCGGCAACGCGCTCGCCGCCGCGAGCTGAGCGCAGCGGAGATCAAGATGATCGATTACCCGACGCTGAAGATCATATGGTGGCTACTCGTGGGCGTGCTGCTCGTGGGCTTTGCCGTCATGGACGGACACGACATGGGGGTAGGCACCCTGCTGCCCTTCCTGGGCAGGAGCGACCTCGAACGGCGGGTGGTCATCAACACCGTTGGTCCTCATTGGGATGGCAACCAGGTATGGTTCATCACCGGCGGCGGGGCGATCTTTGCCGCCTGGCCGGTCGTGTACGCAACGGCATTCTCGGGTTTTTACTGGGCGATGCTGGCCGTGCTCTGGGCATTGTTCTTTCGTCCCGTCGGCTTTGACTACCGCAGCAAGATCCAGGATGCACGGTGGCGTAGCGTCTGGGACTGGGGTCTGTTTGTCGGCGGAGCCGTCCCGCCGCTGATCTTCGGTGTGGCGTTCGGAAACCTGTTCCAGGGTGTCCCGTTTTCCTTCGACCACAACATGATTTCCACCTACACCGGAAGCTTCTGGCAGTTGCTCAATCCCTTTGCGCTGTTGTGTGGCATCGTCAGCACGGCCATGATCACCATGCACGGAGCCGTTTACCTGGCTCACCGGACGGACGGCGCAATCCAGGCGCGTGCAAAAAGAGCTGCAACGATCTTCGGCGTGCTGCTGGTGCTTGCCTTCAGTGCGGCGGGGGTCTGGCTGGCCAAAGGCATCGATGGCTACGCCATTACGTCCGTCATCGATCCGTTCGCGGCAGCGAGCCCGATTTCCAAGACGGTCGCGCGCGGCGCGGGATCCTGGCTAGGGAACTACAGCCGAGCTCCGTTGACGATGCTGCTGCCGGTATTGGCGTATCTCGGCACGTTCGCAGCCATCGGCCTGCTGGCGGGCGGTCGAACCGGCATGGCGTTCCTTGCCAGCAGCATCGCCTTGACCGGCGTGATCGGCACCGCCGGTGCAACGCTG
>Ga0075030_100001651_pt1 | contig 20103 bp, 16 predicted proteins | sample LitLauG_LLR_2012_FD_71393 | JGI IMG/M metagenome (GOLD analysis project Ga0075030, IMG submission 71393) | Freshwater sediment microbial communities from Pennsylvania, USA - Little Laurel Run_MetaG_LLR_2012 | ecosystem: Environmental > Aquatic > Freshwater > Creek > Sediment | place: USA...
CGCAGAACCGCGGCCTCGGCTTTGTGGACATGTGGTCGCCGCTGAATGACCTCACGCTCGACAAACGCAAGCAGGACGCAAACTGGACGATGATCCCGGACGGCGTGCATCCGGGGCCGGTTGGGCAGACGGTGATGGCGGTGTCCATCATCAACGATGTCGCGCCGAAGACCCAAGTCTCGCAGACGGTCATCACCGCAAACGCCGCAAAGCCGCTGGCGACCGCCGGCAATGGAAAGGTGAGTGATCTGAAAGTGGACTCCGGAAAAGTGTCGTTCACGCTGCTGGCAAACTCGCTCCCGTGGGTGCTCCCGCCGGACACGGCGGAAGGGCAGGTGCTCATGCACCTCGGGCATCACTACAGCAACGAAAAGATCACCGTGCGCCATCTCCCGGTCGGCAACTACGAGTTAAAAATTGACGGCGCAGTGATCGGAAAATTCACTGACGTGCAGCTCGGATTCGGCGTGGAACTCGAAGGCAACGACAAGACGCCGCAGTACCAGCAGGCGCTGAAAGTCGCGCTGCTGAACAAGCAGCGGAACGACACTGTCTATCAGAAAATCCGTGGCCTCTACGGCCAGCTCAAAGGCAAGCGCAACGAGATCGCGAAGCTCGAAGCCTCGAAGTCTCCGGAACTCGACGCAAAGAAGGAGGCGTTCGCAAAGTGGCACGCGGACCAGAAAACGCAGATCGCCGCGCTCCTCGACGAAGCGCGGAAAATCGAGGACCAGATCTACGTCGAGAACCAGCCGAAGTCGCGCGCCTACGAACTGACGAAGCTTTAAGCCGAAGTCGCGCACTCACCCGCGCGGGTGGAATTTCCGATGCACGGCCTTGAGCCGGCCCTGCTCGATGTGCGTGTAGATCTGCGTCGTCGAGATGTCGGCGTGGCCGAGCATTTCCTGGATGATACGCAGGTCCGCGCCGCCGCCGAGCAGGTGCGTGGCGAAGCTGTGCCGCAGCAGATGTGGATACATGCGTGTCTCGATGCTAGCGCGCTTCGCTGTGGCCTTCACGATCTGCCAGAGCCGCACCGTCGTGAGCAACTTGCCGTGGCGCGAGAGGAAGACGTGGCTGCCAGTGCGCTTCGATACGAGCCGCGGGCGCTCTGTCGCGAGATACGCACAAATGGCGTCGCACGCCTTCGTGCCAACGGGGACAATGCGCGTCTTGTTGCCCTTGCCGGTGACGCGGATCATGCGGTTGTCGAGATCGAGAGTCTCCAGTCGCGCGCCGGTGAGTTCGCTTGCGCGGAGGCCGCTTGCATAGAGCAGCTCGATCATTGCGCGGTCGCGCAGGCCGAGCGGCTGAGTTGTGTCCACGGCGGCGAGCAGGCGCTCGACGAGCGGTTCGTTCAGTGTCTCGGGCAGGTAGCGCTCGATGCGCGGCAGCGGCAGAACGTCGGCGACATTGTGCGGAATGCGCGTGTGCAGCGCAAGCCAGCGGAAAAAAATTTTCAGCGCGACGATTTCCAGCTTGATGCTTGATGCAGCGAGGCCTGCGCGCTTTCGCTCCGCGAGAAAATCCTGCAAGTGCGAGAGCGTGATGGCGGCGGGTTCCACGAAATGTTTCCGCTGCGCCCACGCGGCGAATGTCTCCAGCGAGCGACGCGTGGAGAGCTGGTAGTTGTCCGAGAGCCCGCGCTCGGTCGCGAGGTAGAGGATGAAGTCCTCGATGTCCGCGCGCATCAGGCTGCGGAGTGAAGGAATGCGGTGAGCGGGCTCGTTGCACTCGCGATGACGCCGCGCGCCGCGAGTCCCGTTTCGTGCGCCTCGCGTCCGGCCTCGACGGCGAGTCGGAATGCGCGCGCCATGCGGACCGGGTCGGGTGCGATGGCAATGGCGGTGTTCACGAGCACTGCGGACACTCCCATTTCCAAAGCTTCCGCTGCCTGACTTGGTGCGCCGATGCCTGCGTCCACGACGACCGGCACGGTGCATTGGTCGAGGATGATCTCGATTTGGGTGCGTGTCTCGATGCCGCGGTTGCTGCCGATGGGCGAGCCAAGCGGCATCACCGTCGCGCAGCCGACATCCTCGAGTCGTTTCGCGAGCACCGGGTCGGCGTTGATGTAAGGCAGCACGGTGAAGCCTTCCTTCACGAGAATTTCCGCGGCTTTCAGCGTCTCGACCGGATCGGGAAGCATATAGCGCGGGTCGGGATGAATCTCCAGTTTCACCCAGTCGCTGATGCCCGCCGAGCGTGCGAGCCGCGAGAGGCGTACGGCTTCCTCGGCGTTCATCGCGCCGCTTGTGTTCGGCAGCAGCAGGTATTTTTTCGGATCGATGAAATCGAGGATGTTCGCAAACGGGTCTCCCTTTCCCGAAAGGTCCGCGCGGCGCAGCGCGACGGTGACAATCACCGTGCCGCTCTCCGCAAGCGCGTCGGCCATCACCTGGTTCGAGGAAAATTTTCCCGTCCCGAGCAGAAGCCGCGAACGGAAAGTGCGGCCGGCGATGACGAGCGGTTCAGTGGGCATTGCGTGGGAGACTATCGTTTTGAAATAAGGCGCGCACGATCAAAGCCGCACGGGAACATTGTGCGTCGCGAGGAAGCGCTTCACATCGCCCACAGTGTATTCACCGAAATGGAAAATGCTCGCCGCGAGCACTGCATCCGCGTGGCCTTCGCCCAGGACTTCCGCCATGTGCTCCAGCGATCCCGCACCGCCGCTTGCGACCACAGGCACGCCGACCGCCCCGCTCACACGCCGCGTGATCGCGAGGTCGTAGCCTTTCTTCGTGCCGTCGGCGTCAATCGAGTTCAGTACGATCTCGCCCGCGCCGCGCCGCACCGCTTCCTCGGCCCACTCGACGGCGTTCCATTTCGTTTCCTCGCGCCCGCCTTTCACAAAGACCTTCCACGCGTCGGGCGCGGTACGCTTGCAGTCAATGGAGACGACGATGCACTGGCTGCCGAATTTCTCTGCGCCCGCGGTGATGAGCTCGGGCGTGGAGATGGCGCTGGAATTGATGCTCACCTTGTCCGCGCCGGCCTTCAGCATCGCGCTCATGTCATCCACGGCGCGGATGCCGCCGCCCACAGTGAGCGGCATGAAGCAGCACGCCCCCGTGCGCTCGATCACTCCTATCATCGTCGCGCGGCCATGCGCGCTCGCGGTGATGTCGAAAAAGACCATCTCATCCGCGCCTTGATCATTGTAGCGCTGGGCGAGTGCCACCGGGTCGCCGACATTGCGCAGCCCACCCTCTTCGGCGCGGCCGAACTGCACGCCGCGCGTGACTTTCCCGTCGTGGACATCGAGGCATGGGATGACGCGTTTGGTAAACATTTTTGAGGTTTTCGTGGGAGGGCGCTGTCTCTAGCCTGCGCGCCGCCCGTGTCCAACAGTATGAGCGAAATCCCTCCCGCGCCCACTCCCAAAAAAGAGGTGATCGCGCCGCGAAGGGAATCCATCGCCGAGGAATTCGCCGACGATCCACCGACGACGGAGCACAACTACGGCGATGCGCGCCTGTGGCTCGCCGCACGCGACCCGCGCTGCGTCTTCGCCTATTGGGAATTCCACCCCGACGAGCATCCCGACGCCATCGGTGCGAATGGCCGCGCGCAATTTTTCCTGCGCATCTCCCGCGATGGAAATGCGGAGGCCATCATCGAAATCGATCCCGGTGCTGGCAATACGTTCATCCCCATCGAGTCGCCCGACAGCGACTACTCCGCCGAGCTTGGATTTTTTTCCGGTGGCGTCTGGTGCTTCTTCGCGCGCTCCGGCGTCACGCGTACACCGCCGGAAATTTCAGCCGCACACGGGCTCGCCGTCTTCGCCACGATCCCTGCGCGCATCAGCCTCGAGAAATTCCGCGACGCACTTGAAGACTTCGCACTCCCCGGCGAAAGCGTCGCGATGACCGCCGCGCGCACCCAGTCCGATGCACGCCGTCACGACGAATGGACGCCCGAACACGAACGCCTCCTCGCGGAAATCCTTGGCGAGAACGCCGCAGGCGCGGAGACAACAGCCACAAATGCCCTCACCCTCACACAGCACATTCAGAAAAAACTCCGGACAGCCGCAATCGCCACCGCGCCCTATACGCCCATTCCTGCGTCGCATGGCGGAGGCGATGCTTCTTCCTCTGCAAATTGGTCCATCAATCCGACGATGACACAGCGGCAGTGACGCAGCACAAATTCACGACAAAATCGGTGGCCAGCATCCTGATTGCGCTGTTTGCACTGAACGCTCTGGCGTCTGCAGTCGAAATGTCAGTCGTGGAGAGTGCCGGAAAGCGGTTCACGGTTTGCAGGGTCAACGTGCGCAAGGAACAGCTCGAATTGTTTCACCGCGACGATGCGGGTGTGCCGTTCAAGCGATTTGAACGTCTCGCGACGTGGCTCCAACCGAGCGGGCGCAAGCTCGTCTTCGCCATGAACGCGGGAATGTATCACGGAGATTTTTCCGCCGTCGGCCTCTCGGTGTCAGCAGGCAGGGAACTGACTCCTCTCAATACCGCAGTGGGCGAAGGGAATTTTTTCCTGAAACCGAACGGCGTCTTCCTCGTGTCGGATACGGGTGCGCACGTCGTCGAAACTTCCGAATACCCGCGCCTCGGAGCTCGAGCGCGAATTGCAACGCAGTCAGGCCCGCTGCTTGTGCATGGAGGCCGTATTCATCAGGCGTTCCGGCCGAACTCGGAAAACAAACTTTTTCGCAATGGCGTCGGAGTTCCCTCACCGGATGCCGCCATTTTCGTGATCAGCGAATCACCGGTGAACTTCCACGAATTCGCGACGCTGTTCCGCGACAAGCTCGGATGTGCGAACGCGCTCTTTCTCGACGGCACGATTTCGAGTCTCTACGCGCCAGCCCTGAAGCGAAACGATTTTCGCATGGACCTCGGGCCGATACTCGGCGTGACCGAGTAAATCATGCATTGAGCGCGGAGTTGCGGCATGAGAGCCGATAGCCGCTCGACCATTTCAAAACTTCCGATGACTACAGGAAGAACTGTGATCCTCCTCATCTTCTCCAATGTCTTCATGACCTTCTCTTGGTATTTGCACCTGAGCGAACTGCGAGCGAAGCCGCTCGTCGTCGCGATTCTCGCGTGGGGTATCGCGCTTTTCGAGTATGCGCTACAGGTGCCGGCGAACAGGATCGGCTTCGGCACATTCACACTGCCGCAGCTCAAAATCATGCAGGAGGTGATCACGCTCGCCGTCTTCGTGCCATTCGCTTTGCTCTATATGCACACGCCACTCTCGCTGAATCTCCTCTGGGCCGGGCTATTTCTGGTCGGCGCGGTGTTCTTCACCTTTCGCGCGGCGTGATTTGCCGCGCCGCCGCAAAGAAAGCCGCTCCGAACTGGTGAACCGCTGCACATTCCAACTCCGACATTCCGCACTCAGAACTATTCCATGAAACGAACGCTCACATTTCTCGCCGCGATTTTCACCGCATGCCCCACATTGATCCACGCGGCGGAAGCGCCGCCCTCCTTCAACGATCCAAAGCCGCAACGCTACGAACTAACCGCGCGCGCCAGTGAGATCGATCCGCGCACGAAGCCGCACCCGGAGATTGATTTCGTCTTCGAGAAAGGCGGCAAGCCCGCGGACGTGGAGAACGCCTCGGTGGACACGCGCGTGAAGCTGCAGGGCAAGCTCATGATCTGGCTCATGGGCTACAGCGCGCCGCTCTTCGAGCGCGTGAACAGCTACGGGTTGCACGCCATCCGCGTGCATTACGCGAACGGCTGGTTCGGAAAATTCGGCAACATGTCTCCTGGCGACGACGGCCAGCTCCTCGGCAAAATCCGACTCGAAGCCGCGACCGGCGAGGACTTCAGCCCGCTCGTGGACATCCCGAAGCCCGACGGCATGATGGAGCGAGCACTGCAATTCGTGAAATGGCTCGCGAAGGAAAATCCGCAAGGCAGCTGGGATTATTTTCTCGCGCCGGATGGGAAGTCGCTGCGCTGGGATCGCGTGATCATCTCCGGCAGCTCGCACGGTTCCACGACAGCGGCGCGTTTTGCGAAGCACGTGAAAGTGGATCGCGTGGTGATGTTCTGCGGTCCGCGCGACCAGCTCGAGACGTGGCAGGGCCTGCCTTCGGCGACTCCGGCGAACTGCTACTTCACATTCAGCCACGTGCTCGACGGCGGTTGGACCGGCGGACACTACTGCCGCTCGTGGGAACTGCTCGGGCTACATCAGTTCGGCCCCATCGTGCCGGTGGACAAATCCAAGCCGCCCTACGGCAACACACGCCGCCTCACGACGGACGCCGATGTGAAAGGCGACGACAAGCGCGCACACAGTTCCGTAACGCCCGGCGGCGGGGCGGTGAAGGATGCGTCGGGGAAATTCATCCACGAGGACGTGTGGCGGTATCTTTTCAATCAGCCCGTCGAGCTGATCGGCCAACCCGTGCCGCACGATCCCGGCTGCGCGATGGATCTGCGCGGCTCTGAAAAGAAAACGAAAAAGTAGGCGCCGTTAGTTCGTCGCGATGGGTGCGGGCAGCGGAGTGATCTCGCGCACTTTCGATGGGTTGCGGCACGTGGGCCGCGGGTCGTGCCAGCGTTCGCGCGGTGCGGGTGCCTTCGCATCCAGCCACGCGCCGAGCCGCAGACGCAGCGCGGTGAGCGATCGGTGGGCCTCTGCGCCGAAAGCGGAGTCACCCGCATCGGCTTCTGACTTCTTTTTCAGCGTCGCACGCAGGCTTGGCTCCGCGAGCACGAGGTTGCCAATGTTTATGCGATCCTCGCCGGTGAGCGCCCAATACATGGTGAGATATTCGGCAAGCTGCTGGCCGGCTCGGAATGATTTCAGGCGCAAGCTCGGCATCGGGCCTTCGGGCGTCGGGTAGAAAAGTGAGAGATCATCGGGCTTCGTCCACGCGTCCGATTTTCCGATCGTCTGCCACGGCACCACGCCGTCGGCACCAAGCGCCCAAGTCTCCACGCACCACGCGGCGGGTATCACATTCGGCGTGCCGATGCGGTTCGCGGAGCCATACATGTAAACGAGATTCTCGAAGCGCCGCGCGCGCTCGATCACCCGGTCGCGGTAGGTGCGCAGGACTCCGCTCACGATTTCCGCACTCGTCACGCCATCGAGCAGGTCGCGCTGCCACTCGGGCCGCGAAATGTCCGCGCGGAATGCAAAGTGAGCGCCGGGATGAGACGCTACACCGCGCCAAAACTCGATGCCGAATTTTCTCAGTGCCCAGAAGTCCTGCGTATTCACCGGCTCGTCGAAAATCCACGGCGCGCTGCATGCGTCCCAGCGGTTTCCGCGGTCACGTTTGAAATACACCTTGTTGTTCAGGTAAAACTCGAACATCGGCTCCGTCCATCCCTTCGCCGCGAAGTGCTCTGCGAATTTTCCCGCCGCCTCGCGAAACTCGCGCCAGTAGCCGTCGTCGTAAGCGCTCTCGATCCAGTAGCCGCCGCGGAAATGCCGCTCGTGATCCATCGGCCAGTTTTCATTCAGCGGCAGGTAGAACGCCTCAGTCGGCACCGTGCCGCGCCGCGTGCCTGCGAACGCCGAGCCGTCAAGCAGGGGGCCAAACTCCGCGTCCCATGTGCTCCAGTCCCACGAGCCGTCGGCATTGATTTTCGGGGCGGCATTCACCTTGCCGGTCCAGCCGTAGGGCAGCCAGTTTAGCGTCGTGCGATGCTCGTGTGCGAGGCGGAAGTAGTCGCGCTCGTGGCCGGGCAGGCCGTAGCAGTTCATCTGCGGGATGAAGGACAGGTGATCGGCCAGTGTGAAACTCCATACGTTCACGAGAAGTGCGACGCGCTTGCCGCCGATGCTGAGCACGACTTCGTGTGGCCCGGCGCTCGCGTCGCGCGGCACGTGGATTTCCACGAGAGTGCCTGCGTCCTCCGAGTCCGGTGCGCCCTTCGATCCTGCGGGTACGAGTGGATCAAAGTGGCCGCCGACTTTGCGCATCGAGAAAAACGCGGGCTGTAAGCCTGCGTGATATTCGACAGTGCTGCCTGCTGATGGTGCATCAAGCGAGAAGGCAATCGTTTCATTCCGCGCGCCGAAAAACTCCAGCGATTCGATCGGCTCGCCAAATTCATCGTGCGCTGCGAATGGAGGCACACGCTGCATTTTCCTCTCCGGGGAAAAATCCGGCAATCGCGCGACGCCGCCAGTAATTTTCGCAAGCATAGAGTTTTCTGCCGCACGCTGCACTGCGCCATCATCGAGCCACAGCGTGAAATAAGGCGCGGTCTTGCGCGGGCCGTCGTGGCTCGCGATGTAGCGGTTCGGAAACTGCCGGTATTCGATCGTGTTGCCGTTGCGCGTGTATTCGCTGCCCACGTCGTCCATCATGCAGAAGCCGTAACTGCGTCCGTCGAGCCGCGCCTGCACGACCTCGGGTGCAATCGGGATCACCTGCCAGCCACCGGTATCGCGCGGTGATGCATCGCCGAAACCCCATACCGATCCACCGACGCCATTGATCGATCCGGTGATATCCGCATCGCGCCAGCGCCGCTCATCCGTTTGCGCCCATGCGAAACAGCTCGTACCCGGCAGGCGTGCGTAGCCGGTCCCGCCGCCCTCGACCCATTCCTCCGCGATGCTCGACACGGTAATGCGCCCGAGTGTCTCCGTGCCCTCGGGATGCACATGGAACTGTGCGCGCACCACGCGCTTTCCGCGCAATGGTGCGGGATCGAAATCAACCAGGAAGAATTCCTGAATGCCCTTGAGTTTGAGTTTCGGCGATGCACCGTTGTTCCCCTCGCGTTCCTTTTCATAGGAGGAAATCCAAAGGTCGCGTGTAACCTCGACGCGCTGCTGGATAGGCGCGGCATGGGCGATGCCGCAGAAAAGCAGCACTGTGAGGAGGGGAATTCTCATAATGTCGATTGGAGCGTGGCAGACATGCGGCTGCAATCCCGACAGCTTGCGTTGAGTTTCGCAAAAGGGATGACCGCAGCTCAGGCAGGAGTGTCCGCGCCAGGTTGCGCGAGGCTATTTCTGCGGCTGCAAGGGAACCTGCGGTTGCGGATTTTCCGGACGAGTACCAGGTCTTGCCTCGATGAATGCCTCGTGTTCCTCGCGCGTGATGAAGCCGTCGTGGTTCGCGTCAATCCGATCGAACAACTCCTTCGGCCCGCTGAATTCCTCGCGGCTTACTTTGCCATCCTTGTTCTTGTCGTCGCGCGCAAGCACCGCATCCCAAGTGGGGCCGCGACGTGCGCCGCTGGGCGAGGGCATGTTCGCACGAGGGTCACGCGCGGTGAGCACGGGATCGGCGTTGCTTTCCGTTGTGAGCGCCTCGGTTTTTGCGGAACCGACCTTGAGCCACCCGTCGAAAAACGCGGCGACCATGTCATCAATGTTCTTCCCCCGAAGCCCGGCCCGCCGTGGCCCGCGCCGTGGATCGTGTGGAAATGCGCGCTCACGCCCGCCTTTTTCAATGCGTCGAAAAGGATCTGGCTCTGGTTGATCGGCACGGTCGGATCCTTGTCGCCGTGAACGATGAGGAATGGCGGATCGTCGTGGCTCACGTAAGTGATAGGGTTCACGCGCGCGGCCTTGTAATCGTTTTCCATCACCGTGCCGCCGATCAATTTTGCTTCCGGTGATTCGGCGGTTGCGTGACTTTCGTAGCCGGGCGTGGTGACGAAGACGGTGAAATCCGTCGGCCCGTAGTAGTCGCACACGGCCTGTATGCGGCTGCTCTGATCGAGGTTCGAGCCGACGTCGAATTGCTTCATGTCGCCGCTTGTGCCGACGAGCGCGACCAGGTGCCCGCCTGCAGGACTGCCCCACACGCCGAAACGTCTTGGGTCGAGGTTGTATTCCGCCGCGTGCGCGCGGAGCCAGCGGATGGCCGCCTTGCAGTCCTCGATCTGTGCGGGAAAAATCGCATGCCCGCTAAGCCGGTAAGCGATGCTGGCGACTGCGTAGCCACGTTCCACGAAGCCGCTGTGCAAAGCCGGACAGCAGTCCTTGCTCCCCGCCTGCCAGCCGCCGCCGTGGATCCAGATCAGCAGCTGCAGTGGAGCGCCGGATTTTTCCGGCAGGAAAAGATCAAGTTTCTGCCGCTCGTGTCCGTTTTCCGCATAGGCGAGGTCGCGGTGTGCCTTCACACCCTCGGGCACGCGCGACTGCGGAGCCTGTGCGTGCGCTGCGACGAACGGGACGAGTGAGACAGCGAGGAGTGTCAGGATTTTTTTCACGGGGTCATTGCTGATGATGGGCATTCGCGATACGGTGGGAGGAAGCACAGCACTACTGGCTGATGAGAAGACGGTAAAAGCGTTTGCCTTGCGTTGCGGGGGTCGTGCCCGTCTGCAAGCCGTCGTCGGTCCACGTCATCGTGGCACCGGTGGCGAGGGTGAGGCTTCCAATTGGAAACCACTGTGAAAGGTCGGCGTTGTATTCGATCTGGTAGTGGAACCCCGCAACGGTGGGCCCTGTGAGCTGGATGTTTTTGTTTCCGAGAATGCCGAGCACGGGTGGAATCGGCTGCGGAAGCACGGTGAGTGTGAATGCTTGCGTGGCGGTCGCACCGTTGCTGTCGGTCACCTGGACGGTGGCGGTGAATGTGCCCGCTGCGGTGGGTGTGCCGCTGAGCATGCCGCTGGCATTCAACGTGATCCCGCCCGGCAGTGCGCCGCCGATCATAGTCCACGAATTGGGCGCAGCGCCGCCACTGGCGGTCAGTGTGATGTTCAATGCACCGCCTTGTACGCCATTCAGCGCCGTGCCGCCCTGGCTGCTGCCGAAGGTGAAAAGCGGCCCACGCATAGGTCGCATAGCCTCGCGCAGGGACGCTCAGCGACTGCCCGCGCAGTGTCCCGTTCCACGTGCTGCCGGTGAGCCCGTGCGCACCGTCGTAAGTGCCGAAGTTCACCACGATGCCACGCCCACTCGTGCCGCTGTCGTTGCTGAATTCGCTCTGTTGCACGGTGCGATCCGCAGTAAGGCGCGCGTGCGAGATCATCTCCATTTTTCCGATCTGCCCATGCCATGCGCACACCGTGTTGAAAGTCTGCGCGAAACGGCTGCTCTTTATCGTCCAGCGCGATGACCATGTGGTGCCGGACGCATCGGTCAGCATGTTTGGCATGCGGCTCGCGAGTCCCTGCACACCGTCGTAAGTGATGTTCAAAAGCGGCGCCTGGCCGCGCAGCATCGCGATGCGATCGTAGTAGTCCCATGCGTAGAGATATTTGTTGTGGCAGTTCTGCAAGTGGACGGTCGTGACGATGCAGTCGTGAAAAACAAGATCCCACAGCGGCACTTGGTAGCCGTCCGAAAGCAGTCCGCCGAGGCCGGTGCCGGGATCCTGCACATCTACCATGATTGAAGGATACGAGTTGTCGTCGAACGCGCCGCCGGGCAAACTTGTCCCCCATGTGCCCGGCCATTCTTTCCCCTCGGCCCAGTGCAAATACGGCACCGCCCACGACCGGCCCTGCTCGGTGCCGGTGAGCAGCAGTTTCGTCGGGTTCAAAAAGGCCGTGTTCAGCAGATTTACCCGGTTGCCGCGGTCGAGCGTGCGCGAGGCGTAGTGGCCGTAGGTGTTGTCGTAGTCCTCGGTCAGATCGGTGGCGCAGACCGTGTCAAAAAAAATACGCGTCGAGATTGAACCGCGAAATGTGCGCCGGTATCCGTGTGCTTGAGGCGAAACTCGCGGCCATCTGCGTGCTCGTGCTGTGCTGGATCATGTTGCCCGCGGGGTTTTGGTTCACGTCGAAATACGGCCACTGCGCGAATGCGGTGCCAGGCCACAAATAATAAAAGTCGTCGTAAGCCGAGCCGCCGGTGCCGCCGCTGCGCACGCCCTCGTAGATGTCGTAGAAACCGACAAGATAGCCTCGCGCGCGCACCGCGTCGAACCATGAATTGTTCGCAAGATTGGTGGCGGGGAAGTTTTTCTGCTGATCGACGTGATTCACCGACACTTGGATCAGCGCTTTGCCGATGCCTGCATTTTTCATCGCATCGAGCAGCGCTGTGCTGCGTCCGTCGCCCCACAGATAGCACACCGGCGCGCCAATCAACTGGTCGAGGTTGAGTGCGGGATTTGCCTGCTGTTTCGCCGTGAATGTCGTGATCAGGCCGCGCGTGGCCGCGTCCTGGCGGAATTGTTTCGCCATTGCGGCGTAGCCGCCCGAGCCGAGGAAGAGGAACCGCAGTGAGCGCGAATAGCTCAGCAACTGTGTCGTGTGCGTGCTGTTGTTGTTCGAACCGCGCCAGTTCAAGCCCGCACCGACGAGCGTGAGGCTCCCGAGTTTCGACGCATTGCGCACCTTGATTTCGTAATCGTCCAGCGTGTCCACGATCGCGAGCCACGCGCGCGAATTGTTCGCATCCGTGCCGCCAAACCATTCCATCCCGCGCTGCCCCTGTGGCGCAGTGAAAGTCGTCACGCTTGTCGGCACGACGTAACCGCTGTCAATCGGGAACACCGCGGAGCCCGAGCCGTCGCTCGGCAAAAATGGAAACGGCCAGCCCATACCGGCGGCAAAGTTCGCGCTGTTGTTGCCGAGTGTGACGCTCAGTTCGCTCGTCGCCGGCGTGAGCACAAGGGCGATGGTGAATGACGCCACGCCCGAGGTCGCACTGGCGCTCAAATCCTGCGCGTCGCTCTGCGTCACCGTGCCGCTCGTGAGCGTGCTGCCGCCGCCGCTGTCGGGGTTTTTCCAGATGAACCCGTCTGCCTTCAGCGTGACCGTCAGCTTGCCGCCGCTCGAATCAAATACGGCGCTGAAAGGGCTCGCCGGATCGTCAAGCGTGTAGGTCGTGGCGTGCGCCGGCGCCGCCGCCATCCACGGCGCGAGCAGTGCGGTGAAAACGGTTCGTGGTCAAACTAACATGGCAAAAAGAAGGGCTATTGTCTCGATTTGGCGTTGTGCCGGTGTGGAGCGAGTTTGTCCTCGCGCCGTCCCGCCTCGTCGGCGCGCAGGTTTTCCAGCACACGCCCCAGCAGCCGCTTGAGTTCCCCGACTTCCGTGGCAGTCAGCCCCACATGGAGTACCTTGATTGCGCGGGTGTGGCGAGCGCGAAGGCTGGTTTCCATGGCACGCGCCTTGCGTGTCAGTCGCACGCGTTGCGCGCGTCCGTCAGCCGGACATTTCCAGCGCTCGACCAGTCGCATCTTTTCCATGCGTGAGACGAGCCCGGAAAGCGTGCCCTTCGGCATCCGCAGCCGGGTGGCGAGATCCTTCATGATGCAGCCTTCACTCTCGCAGAGCGCAAAAAACACGCTGCCCATGCCAATAGCCACGTCTTCACGCAAGCCGGCATCGGCGCGGAGACGTCTGAGCATCGCCTGAAAGCCAAGCGCGAGCGCCACGATGAGAAAGGGCAGATCGGTAAGGAGGGGATCAGCGGAACGCTTCATTGGTTCGACATCGAACTATCCAAATGCTGACGGCAAGGCAAAGTTGCAAGAATACTTCCGGAGGGCGGCGGCAATGCGGCATTACACAGCGGGCAGGATGCTCTAATCCCGGCAACCTATGATGTCCTCATTCAAAAGATTTCCCACGTGTCTTCACTGCGCCGTCATTCCCTGGCGTTTTCGTTGCAGCGTTCGCAGCTGGGCTGGTGCTTGCCTGGGGCGATGCTATTCTTCGATTATCGGGGCTGCATTCGATGCAGTGCCGGAATGGGCGTGCGGCGTGCCCGCTGAGCAGAGGGCAGCGTGGCATTCAGGATTATCGCGGACGGCGGGCAATGATCGACAGCGGCGTGACGACGGTTGCTGAAGCTTCGTATAAAATCATGATGTCGATCCGGCGCGTGCGCGAACTGTCATTCGATGTCGGGGCGCACGGCGCTTCCGCACCGGGAAAAACTATGCGGTGATCGCTGAGCCGCTGTTGCCCAAGGCGAAAGCACCGCCGAGGTTGGACATCCCAAGCGTGCAGTAGCACACGAAAATATCAACATCTTCGCGCCGCAAAATGCCCGTGGCTTTTCCGTGATACCCACGTGCGATCAATCCGCACTTGATTGTCCACCGCGAAATGCGCGGAATTTTCTCCGCCAAAAAGTTTGCACGCTGGCACAAAATCCCACTCTGAGAATGGCGCCGTTTCACTCGTAAATTCCGCGATTTTGCTCTTGTCGCGATCCGGCGTCGCGCATATCACCGGCTGCGTATGGCTACCAAACCCAAAAAAACCACTCGTAAACCGAACGCCGCATTCATGAAGCCCGTCCAACCGGACGCGACTCTCGCTGTGGTGGTCGGCTCCAAGCCCCTCCCCCGCACGGAACTCACCAAGAAGCTCTGGGCATACATCAAAAAGAACAGCCTGCAGGACAAGAAAGTGAAGACACAGATCAATGCCGACGACGCGCTGAAGGCGGTCTTCGGCGGCAAGGCGAAAGTCTCGATGTTTGAGATGACGAAGCTCGTCTCCAAACACGTCAAGGCCTAGCGCGCACACGGCGGCGAGCGGGCATCGAGCAAGGCTTCGTAATTTGCGAGTTTTGCCAAGCGAGATCTTCGTTGCATAAAAGGATCGCCTCGTCCAAAAAGAGGCCCCCTCATTACCGTTCCCTCCTGGTGGTGTTGACCGCGCCGGTTCTTCCAGCGCTGTGTTGCGTACCGACACAGTGGCGAAACATGTCTATGTGTTGTCGTCGAATGACGGTCATAGCCACTCAGGCGGAAAGGCGGACTGCTTGTGTCGCGCGCTTTTTTATATTCGGCGTAGCAGCTCGGATTTTGGTCAATTCACCACGCGCAGCACATGGCCCGGCGTTTCGCCGGGGACGAACCGCACGAAGTTCGCGCGGCCCTTCCAGTGGTAGCGTTCGCCGCTGAGGAGATCTTCAATCTCATATTGCTGATCTTCGCGCAGCCCGAACTCGTCGATCGGGACGTAGACGGTTGCATCCTGGGTGTGCCAAGCGTCGAGGTTCACGATGACGAGAAGATGGTTGCCGCCTTCGCTCTTCGACCATGCGAGTACAAATTCGTTGTCCGTAGGTTGAAAATGGAGGTTTCGCGTGCGTTGGAGCGCCGGGTTTTCCCGGCGGATGCGATTCAGCCGCGAGATAAAGGCCTTGATATTCCCCGATGCGTTCCAGTCGCGGCCTTTGAACTGGTATTTTTCGCTGTCGAGATACTCCTCGCGGGCGAGTTGCCTGTAATCGCCGTCGCACAGTTCGAGAAAGCGACAGACATCCGCCGACGGGTTCCACGGATTCGGCGCGATACCTGCATTTTCGCATAGCTCAAAACCGCTGTAGATCCCGTATACCGGCGCTAGCATCGCTGCGAGTATCGCGCGGACGAGGAACGCGGGGCGCCCGCCGAACTGCAGGTAGCTCGGCAGGATGTCCGGCGTGTTCGGCCAAAGGTTCGCGCGCATGTATTCCGCCGAAGGACTGTGCGCGAGTTCGTTGAAATAGTCGGTGATGCCCCGCTTCGTGTTGCGCCAGGTAAAGTAGGTGTAACTGTGTGTGAAACCGACTTTTGCCAGCGCGCGCATCATCTTCGGCCGCGTGAACGCCTCGCTCAGAAAAATTGCATCGGGAAATTTCCGCTGCACCCGACCGATAAGGTATTCCCAAAAGTGCACCGGTTTCGTGTGCGGATTGTCCACTCGGAAAATGCGTACGCTGTGTTCGCACCAAAACTCGATGATGCTCGTGAGTTCGTCCCACAACTTGCGCCACGTCGGACTGTGAAAATTCAGCGGATAGACGTCCTGGTATTTTTTTGGCGGATTCTCGGCATATTTGATCGTGCCGTCCGGGCGTTTGAAGAACCACTCGGGGTGTTCATGCACGTAGGGGTGATCGGGCGAGCAGTTGATCGCAAAATCAATCGCAACCTCCATCCCGCGCGCATGAATTTCTGCCACGAGCCAGTCGAAATCCCCGAGGGTCCCGAGCTCCGGCGCGACGTCCTTGTGCCCGCCGCCATTTGGGCAATCCTGATGCCGGTTGCCGATCGCGTATGGTACGCCCGGTTCCCCAGGTTCGCATGTCACCGAATTGTTCCGCCCCTTCCGCGCCGTGATGCCGACGGGATGGATCGGCGGAAAATAGATCACGTCGAATCCCATCGCGCGCGCGTCATCCACGCGGCCCAGGCACTCGCGGAATGTCGATCCACGATCCGCATGGCCTTCAGCGCTGCGCGGGAAAAATTCGTACCACGAGGAAAATCCCGCGCGCTCGCGATCCACCCGCACGCGCGGATGACGGAGGTCTGGCTTCGCCTTTTCCGGGATGAGTTCCTGCGTCTCGGCAAAAGCGAGCACGAATTCGGTGCTCACCGAACGATCGCCGTGCAGCCACATGAGCGCATCAAGTTCCGAGTCGTGGACAAGATCGTTCACGTGCTCCGGCGCGGATTGTTTGATTTCCCTGGCGAGCCGGCGCAGCCACTCCGCGTCGGCCTTGTTCTTTCGGAGATTAGCGAGGCGTGCGGCTTTCTCGATGATGCCCGTGCCTTCCAGCGTTTCGCTGCGCAGGTCTGGCTGCCGCGCGTCGAATTTCATGTGCCATTCGTGCTGCCACGATTTCCAAGTGTCACCCCACGCCTCGATGGTGAATTCGTGCGACCCCATTTCCAGCACGGTGAAATTGCCACGCCAATGATCCTTGTTCCACGGGTCCGTACATTCCATCGCGGTCTCGTGCCAGCTTTTCGCGGCGACCTTCCGCCATTTCAGCACCACGCTCATCACATCGTGCCCGTCCTTGAAAATGTCCGCGTTCACTTCGACGGATTCGCCGACGATGCGCTTGATTGGATAGCGTCCGCCATCCACGAGCGGGCGGACATTTTCGATCACGACAGTGCAGGGGCGTGCTTTCATCCGCGGAGACTCGCCAAGCGCCGCCCCATTCCTCAAGGGCAAAGCGCGGTGCGCGCCCCGGTGCCGCGTCATTCGAGCAGCACGCCTGGCGACGAATAGCCGATGCGCTGGCCGTTGCGCATGATCTCCACGGCTTCGGTGTCCCTGAGTTCGATGAAGTAGCGTCCGCGCGGCAGCCGCAGCGGTTTTGCAGTCGGGTAAAGATAATCCTCAAACAACACTTGGCCACCGGGGCCTGTGCGAATGATCACCCAGCTCTTGCGTTTCGGGTCGAGAACCGTAATGCCCCGATCTGCGGCGATTATGCCATTTTCCTCTTCTGCAATTGGGGGCGGCACCGCGGGGGATTTCGCCACCGCGCCCTGCGAAATCACGCGCGGCTTCGGTGGGCTGAGGTCTGCCAGCACGTCGGAATCCGAGGCCGCCATTTTGGCAACAGGCGAAATCGGACGTGCGCGCGGAATCTCACCATCGGCGGACGTGGCAGACGCGCCGGTCTCCGGTGCCGAGATGATTGCGGGATGCGGTGGAATTAGTGCAGTTGTCGGTTGCGCGGGAATCTGCGGCGGCGGCGAGGTGAGTTTCGGAGTCGGAGGGTGCGCGAGCGGTTCGACCGCTGCGGCGCTGTTGCCAGGCGGCAGATTTTTTGCGGGTACGGAAGGCTGCCCGTCGCTGAGGCGGTTCACATTGCTCCAGATCACAAAGCCGACAATCACGATGACAAGTGTCCCGCCGAGCACCAGCAGCGGCAGCCACGAGCCGGAGGATTTCGGTGCGGGCGCGGCGCTAAAGGTCAGTTCGGGTTCCGGTTTGGTCTTCGGCTGCACGGCTGCGCGGTTCGTGAGATATTGGTAGCCCTCGACTTTCATCTGGGTTGTCGTGTCAATCTGCGCTGCGACGGATTTCAAATCCACGCAGAGGAAACGTCCGTACATCAGCAGAAAACTTTTCGCGTATGCCGCATTTGGAAATTTTGTGAGATCGCTGGCTTCGAGCGCGCGAAGAAATGTCGAGCGGATGCGGATCGCCGCAGCCGCCTGCTCGATGCTCAGCCCGCGGTCCGTGCGCGCCTTTTGCAGATGCTTTCCAAAATCGTGATCCATTATTAAACGTCCGGCTGGCGGAGAATTTCCCGCGGTTTCGCTCCGTCACCGGGCCCGACGTATCCGCGATCTTCCAGGATGTCGAGGATGCGCGCCGCGCGTGTGTAACCGAGACGCAGCCGGCGCTGGAAAAGCGAAGTGCTCGCCTTGCCCTCCTGCTGCATCACATCGAGACATTGCCGCACGAGTTCCTCGTCCTCGTCGCTGACTTCATCCTCCTCGTCGCCGGCGCCAACGGATTCGAGCTTCTGGTGGATTTCAGATTCAAAACATTGCTCGCCCTGTTTGCTGACGAACCCGACGATGCGGTGAACTTCCTCGTCCGTGACGAGCACGCCCTGCGCGCGCACGAGCCGCGAGGTGCCCGGCGGACGGTAGAGCAAGTCGCCCATGCCAAGCAGGCGCTCCGCACCGTTTTCGTCGAGGATGACACGCGAATCGAGTGGACTTGCGACTTGAAATGCGATGCGGCAGGGGACGTTCGCCTTGATGACGCCGGTGATGACATCCGCGCGCGGAGTCTGCGTGGCGATGAGCATGTGAATGCCCGCGGCGCGTGCCTTCTGAGTGATGCGCGCAATCAGCAGTTCCACGTCCGCCGGCGCGGTCTGCATGAGGTCCGCGAGTTCATCCACGATGATGACGATGTAGGGCATCTTCTCCGGCACCACGATCCCGTCGTCGCGCGGAACGCTGATGCCGAGCTCTGCCTGCTCGGCGCGGTTGAGTTCCTCGCCAGCGATTTCGCGCTCGCTGTCCGGCGTGCCGTACTGCTCGGAGTCGCCGTTCAGCACTGCAGGTTCCTCGCCAAATGTTTTGCCAAGGATGTCCGCGCTGCTCGCAGTCACAGGCGTGGCGTCGGGCGCGATTGTCACCGGTGGAGCCACGGGAGCTTCGGTGGCTTTTGCATCGCATTCCTCGTCGAGCTGCTTTTGCGAGCGGGGCTTCGGGCGCGAGTTAAAACTGGCCATGTTGCGCACGCCGCATTTTGCAAAAATGGCGTAACGCTTTTCCATTTCGTTCACTGCCCACTTCAGTGCGAGCAGGACTTTCTTCGGGTCGGTGACGACGGGGACGACAAGGTGAGGCAGCGTGTTGTACATCTGCATCTCGACGACTTTCGGATCGATCATGATTAGCCGCAGATCCTCCGGCGAAAAACGGTAGAGGATGCTCGCAATGATCGAATTGATGCACACGCTCTTGCCAGAACCCGTGGTGCCTGCGACGAGTCCGTGCGGCATCGCGGCGAGGTCGGCGATGATGGCCTTGCCATATACGTCCTTGCCCAGTGCGAGCGGGATCTTCGCTTTTGCGGACTGAAAATCCTCTCCCTCGAGCAGTTCACGGAGCGTCACCATTTGCTTGCGTGAATTTGCGATCTCGATGCCGACGGTGTCCTTGCCGGGAATGGGCGCGAGGATGTTGATGCGCTCGGCCAGCGTCGCGCGCGCAATATCGCGCTCATAGGTCGCGATGCGATCCACGCGCACACCGCGGGCGGGATAGACTTCGTAGCGTGTGATGGTCGGGCCTTTGGTGATGTCACCCGCAGTCACGGCGATGCCAAACTCCGAGAGTGTCTCGATGATCTGGTTTTGCACCGAACGGAGTTCGTCGGGGCTCGTCACTTGGCGGGTCGAGTGATCCACTGCGTCGAGCAGATCGAAATCCGGCAGGCGGTAGTTCTCGCTGGGGATCGTTTGGAGCAACTGGACCTTTTCCTTTTTCTTCTCCTTCTTCGCGGCCGGTGGCTGCGGCGCAGCGGCGTCGAAAATCTTCGGTGCCGGACGCTCGGGTTCCGGCTCGGCTGCGGCTTCCTTTTTTTCCTCGGGCGGAAGCAGTTCGGTCTGCTCGAGCTTTGCGGTTGTGGCTTCCGCATCGGCACGTTTGCCGAAGTCGCGCTCCATGCGCCGCCGCTCGCGCTCCATTTTCCGCTGTTCGAGTGCGACACGCTGTTCCTCGCCCGCCCGCTCGAGGTAGCGCCTGCGTCGTGCAGCGAGCCACGCCCGCGGAAGCGCGATCAGCTGGCGTGCGACTGCGATGGGCCGCAGTCCGGTCATGAGAATGATGCACACGACGTAGATCAGCAGCAGCACAAGAATCGCCGTCGGGCCAAAGACGGTGGAGAAAATCTTCCCGCCGACGTATTCGCCGATGAAGCCGCCCTCGCTGCCGAGGTTCAGCCTTGCGCGATCAATGAA
>Ga0075030_100001655_pt1 | contig 20072 bp, 18 predicted proteins | sample LitLauG_LLR_2012_FD_71393 | JGI IMG/M metagenome (GOLD analysis project Ga0075030, IMG submission 71393) | Freshwater sediment microbial communities from Pennsylvania, USA - Little Laurel Run_MetaG_LLR_2012 | ecosystem: Environmental > Aquatic > Freshwater > Creek > Sediment | place: USA...
AAGTCGGTGCGCAAGGACCTGCTTATCGTCATCAATGAAGAAAGTGACAGAATCAATCGACTGGTGGAGGAAGCTGCGGAAGTAGCACAACTGGATTCTCGCAAGCTGGAGTTTCATTTCCAACCGCACTCTATTCAAGAAGCAGTAGACAGGGCTGTCCAAGGGTCACGCCCTGCTTTGCAACACCACATCATACGGATCGATATACCGGAGGAACTTCCTCTGATTCGCATGGATCTGGATCGCGTTAGCGAAATACTGATCCAATTGCTGGATAACGCCGGCAAGTATTCTCCGCCGGGTGCCCCCATCCGCATCACAGCCGAACGCCGCGACGGACAAGTGATTACCAGCGTTGCAGACCAGGGCCCAGGCATTGACGATATGGAGCAAGAAATGATTTTCGAGAAGTTTTATCGCGGGCCTAACCAGCGTATGTTCGCTCAGGGCACCGGCATGGGACTCGCGATTGCAAAGGCTATCGTCGAACTGCACGGAGGAAAAATCGGGGTCACCAGCCAGGTGGACAGAGGTTCTGTCTTTTACTTCTCGCTTCCCGTCGCCTGACCGTCCCAGTCATTGGCTCAGTGGAATGCTGTAGTGGGACGCGATGACCTGCCAGGCGCCCCCCGTTTTCATCCAAACGTCGGTCAGGCGATCACGATATTCATAGGCCTTACCCTTTGAGTCACCCTTCTCATGGTATGAGCCCGTAACGACGGCAGTGCTCCCGTGCATGCGCACTCTGAGGTCCGAAAGTTCCGCTACGTCCACGCGAACCGAAGAATCTGCGCTGTGACTAATGTATCCGGCTTTTCCATATGTGTTGCCGTCTTCAACTGTGATGACGAAATCCTCTGCAAGCAGAGAGGACAAAATTGCGATGTCTCGATGCTTGTATGCCTCGGTCCACTGTTTTTCAAGGGCAACGATCTTGGCACTATCGGACGCCTTTTGTTGAGCTGAGAGCAGCGGCAGGCACCAAAGAAAGAAGATGAAGGCCTTTCGACCCGGTCGCGACGTCATGGCTTCTTTGTTACACAGCTTCGAGTGCCCTGCCAAGTCGCTGCTGAGTAACCCCACTTTTTATCCCAGCCGCGGAGGTACAGTGGCCAACAGGCCATACAGCAGGTGACAACTGGGCAGTAACCGCCTATGTCGTCTGGGGACGAATCTCGCCTTTTTGTTCAAGGTTCCCTGAAAACAGACCGATGGCCATTTTGCGGACGATTCCCTGGACGAAACGACCCGCGTGGCTGCGTATCTCGCCAGGCTTTGACGGCGTCGAGGGACTGGGTGTCGGGCGTGCTCCGATGGCCAACTACAACGGACGTGGTCAATTGCCCGAAAGGAGACTGCACCGCCAATGTTATTAAGAGCCCTGCCAGAGATTCTGTTGGTGGACGATAACCCGGCCGATATCGATCTGACCAGCGAGGTCCTGGCCAGCACCAAGCGGAGCTACCACGTTAACGCGGTGTATGACGGCACAGAAGCAATTTCCTTCTTACGGCGGACTGGAAAGTATGCGAAAGTGCCCGCTCCGGACCTTGTGGTTCTCGATCTGAACCTCCCGCGTAAGGATGGGCGCGCGGTGCTTTCCGAAATCAAGGCGGACCCCCTTTTATCACGGACGCCAGTAGTTGTTTTCACAACGTCGCAAGCCAGCTCTGACATCGCGCGGAGCTATGAGCTCGGCGCAAACTGCTATCTCAGAAAACCGGGCAATCTCAGAGATTTCGTGGCTGCCGTTCAATCCATGGCAGATTTTTGGTTGGGTCACGCCAGCCTGCCGCAGAAAGAGGGCAAATGAGTGAGGCGGCAAACCATGTTTTGCTGATCGAGGACAATCCCGGTGACGCCGACCTGGTGCGACTGCGCCTGGTCGAAGCTAAACCGACGTTTGATGTGAGCTGCGTAAACCGCCTATCAGACGGGCTGACCTCTCTCCAGGAAAAACCACCCATGCTCGTCCTCCTGGACCTGAACCTTCCCGACAGCCAAGGGGCGGACACGTTTCGCAAGGTGTTAGAGAAAGCGCCGGGAGTGCCTGTAGTCATACTTTCTGGACAGGATGACGAGGCGCTTGCTGTCAAGGCGCTGCATCAGGGTGCGCAGGACTATCTCGTGAAGGGCAGCTTTACCAGCGCCGGCCTCGAGCGGGTCATGCGCTACGCGGTGGAACGACAGGCTCTGCTCCGTTCGCTCGAGATGAGCCGGAAACAGCAGTTGGATTTCAAGAACCAGTTCCTGTCACATGTCTCACATGAACTTCGCACGCCTCTGACCTGCATCCATCAATTTGTCAGCATTTTGCTCGATGGCCTGGCGGGCGAGGTCAGCATGGAGCAACGCGACCATCTGCGCACCATCCTGAAGAGCGCCCATCAGTTGGGGGCCATGGTCCGTGACTTGTTGGAGGCCACCCGTGCGGAATCAGGAAAGATTCGCATCGAGCCGCGCTGCGCCTCCATGATGGACCTGGTTCAGACGGCCGTCGCCATGCTGCAGGCCGCGGCCCGGGAGAAGAAAGTCGGCTTGGAAATTCGGGGAGACGCGGCGATCCCCTTTGTCCATGGCGATCCCGATCGCATTCTCGAAGTTCTCATCAACCTGATCGACAACGGTATCAAGTTCACGCCTGCGGGCGGATCCATCACGTTGCAAGTCTCGCTCGTACCCACGGATCCGGAATTCGTGTATGTCTCCGTTGCTGACACCGGCTGCGGAATTGAACCCGCGGCGAAGTCGCTGATTTTTGAACGGATGTACCAGCATCCGAATTCCGTTGACAGCAGCCGCAAGGGACTAGGGCTGGGTCTGTTTATTGCGAAGCAGCTGATAGAGCTGCATCGAGGGCGCATTTGGGTGGTCAGCGACCTGGGTCATGGCAGCACGTTCTCGTTCACTTTGCCGCTCTATTCCCTCCCCAAACTGCTCCTGCCCGTTATTACCCAGGCCGGAGTATTAAGAGACGCTCTCGTTTTGGTCAAAGTTGAATTGAAGTCAGGCTCCATTCCTCCGCGTGGGAATTGGAAGGAGGTAGGACCTCACTGCCACGAACTGCTGCAGCGGTGTGTTTTTCTCGACAAAGATCTTGTACTGCCGGCGATGACAGCTTCCGGCTCGACCGAGACCTTCTTTGTCGTGGCTTCGACTGACATGGCGCGCGCCCCCATCATGACGACGCGCATTCGTGAGCAACTCGAAAAGTTACCCGAGCTCAAAGCCAATTGCGATCTCAGTGTCTCAGTGCGAGCCGTGTCTTTGCCACACACCGCCGCCGACCGCTCCCTGGAAGAAAGGGTGGCTGAAGTGGCCAAACGCGTGACCGAGATGACTCGAATTGCTCTCGGAGAAAGCAAACTTGCAACCAACTGAAATGAGGCACACGTAAAACCCGTGGGCCTCCAAATAAGGAGAATTGACATGAGCAACGAGAAGATCCTGATTGTTGATGATGATCCTGACTTGAGAAAGGCGCTGCGGCTGCGTTTGCGGGCCAACCAATACAACACCGTGCATGCGGTTGACGGATATTCGGCAATTGCCGCCGCATACAAGGAACAACCCAACCTCATCATTCTGGATCTCGGTCTCCCAGCTGGAGACGGCTTTGTAGTGCTCGACCGTCTGCAGCGGGACGACAAGCTCTCCAACATTCCGGTGATTGTGCTGACGGCGCGCGATCCTCAAGGGAACGAACAGCGCGCGCTTCGCGCAGGCGCAACCGCTTTTTTCCAAAAGCCGGCAGACAACGCCGAGTTGATGGATGTGATTCGCGCGACCCTGCCGAAATCCCCGTCGGAAAGCTCGTTGCCCTCGTGAGCGGTATGATGCGGAGCCCCAGACACCGGCGGCGGCCGTTCAGACCGCCGCTGTGACACGCTCGACAAAAACAAAGGCCTCTTGAGTCAGTGCCTGTTTCACGCGACAGCGTTTCGAACTGGCCTCGGAAGGCCGCCTCGGTCAACCGGCGTTCCTAATTCCGGACAGAATCAGCATAGTCGACAACTTAATCACTGGAAGTTGGCACAATCGGGTGTACAATTTGTCGACACTGAAACGACCAATCATCAATTCGTAAGAACACCAGCAGACCGCCCGTTGCGCGGCGTTGCTCGTGACGGCCCTACAGTGAAGCACGTGTACGTCTTCAGAAGGAGCAGTCATGAGAATTCTGCTCTACAACCCCGACAATGGCGTAACTCGCAACTTCATGCCCCACCTCTGGATGTTCTTGCTCCAGTCGCTGACCCCTCCGGGCCATGACGTTCTACTGATTGACGGCAACGCCCAACCCATGGACGAGGTTCAGATCGCGCAATACGTGCGTGATCAGAACATTGGACTGGTCGGTATAGGCGCGATGACCCGAATGATAGCCAAGGCATACCGCATTGCCGACGCGATCCGCGCCACTGGTGTGCCGGTCGTCATGGGTGGACCTCACGTGACGGAGTTGGCCGACGAGGCCTTGGGTCGCGATGGAGGACCTCGTCACGCTGACGCGGTGGCGCTGGGCGAAGCTGACGACACTTGGCCTCTGATCGTGAACGATGCCGCTCGGGGTCAACTCAAAGAGGTCTACGCGCCGGTGGACGCAGCCGGGAAAGAGAGCAAACCTCCTCTCAGACCTTATCCCGTGATCCCGTGGGATAAGATCGACCTCCATCAGTTCAACCTGATTCCAAAGGTGGTGACCCCGCTTCTCAATCGCGTCGGCGCGGGCTGGGGAACCTTTCGTATTATCCCGGTGGAGTCTGGACGCGGCTGTCCTTACGGATGCGAGTTCTGCACCGTGACCGGTTTTTTTGGCGATTCGATTCGCTTCCGAACCAATGAGAGCGTGGTGAATGAACTGCTCCTGCTGAAGGCGCGCGCGCGCAAAGAAAAAGGGCAAATCGCCATCTTCTTCATTGATGACAATTTCGCCATCAACGTCAAGCGCACGAAATCGCTACTCCGCGACATCATCGCCGCTGGAGCCCAGCTCAACTGGGTGGCACAGATCAGTGCCAACCTGCTTCGTGACGAGGAACTCGTTGACCTCATTGCGGCTTCAGGCGGCAAGTGGGTTTTCATTGGCATGGAATCGATCGACCCCACGAATCTCAAGGATGTTAACAAAGGATTCAACAAGCCCGGTGAATATGCGGCGGTGCTCGAACGTCTTGCCAAACGCAATGTTTATGCCATCACATCGTTCATCTTCGGCATGGACAACGACACGGTGGGCGTGGCCGAGCGCACGCTCTCGCAAGTCCGCACCTGGCCACCAGGTCTGCCTATCTTTGGCCTGTTGACACCGCTGCCCGCGACTCCGCTTTACAAACGTCTGGAGACAGCCGGCAGACTCACTCGTCCCAAACACTGGCAGGAGTTCATCCCCTTCGCCATGGCGCACACACCGCTGAAGATGAGCATCGATGAGGCTCACGCAGAAGTGAAGTATGGATGGTCTCAGGCCTACAGCCCTGAGGCCCTGGCTCATGCGGTCGAGTCCCTGGACGATCAGCCGCTTGGCTATCGCCTCAACATCTTCCTCTCCCGCCTCTGTTTCCGTGGTATCTACTTCCCGATGATGGGCCGCTTTGCGTGGCTGAAGGTTGTGGGGGAAAATCGTCGTACAATCTACAAGTTGTTGAAGGAAGCGTGCTTCGGCCGGAAACCGCGATCGAAGAATCCGCTGAGTCAGGGTCCCCCTCTTGAAGCGCCTTCACCCGAGGTCCAAAGCGAAATAAGCGCCTGAAGCGATGGCAGTCGGCAACGATCCATCCCGGTATAACCGTTTTCTGCTGCTGGTGGCTGGGCTTGGCGGATTGCTTTATGGAGTCGACGTCGGAATCATCGCGGGCGCTCTGCCTTACCTCGACGCCACTTCAGGCTTCAGCCCAGCGCAACTTTCGTCAGTCGTGGCCGCAGTTCTTCTAGGTAGTGTCTTCTCTACACTGTTTGCCGGCATGCTCGCGGACTGGATGGGTCGCCGTCTACTGATGGCGCTCAGCGGCGTGCTGTTTGTCATCAGCATTCCAGTGATCGCGCTCTCCCACGGATATTCCGCGTTGATGCTCGGCCGGCTTTTGCAGGGCATTAGCGCCGGACTCATCGGCGTCGTAGTCCCCCTTTATCTGGCAGAGTCTTTGGTCGCAGCCCACCGAGGCAGGGGAACCGGAATATTTCAGTGGCTACTGACCCTCGGCATTTGCACCGCAGCCGTAATTGGCATCTTCTTCAGCATCCGTGTGGATGAGATCGCGAAGCTGGGTGATCCCGTCCGCGAACTCGCATTCAAAGACAGCGCCTGGCGCGGCATTTTCTGGGTGTCGTTGCCTCCGGGCGTCTTGTTCGTGATCGGCAGCCTAATGGTGTCGGAATCGCCGCGCTGGCTGTTTCGCAAAGGCCGGATTGGCGCCGCCCGCGCCGCCCTGATGCGTTCCCGAGCGATTGATGCAGTTGAATTCGACCTAAGAGAAATGGCGACTGCTGCCACCGGCCAGAAAACCACCGGCAGTGGAAACAAAGAATCTCTGTTGCGCCGCAAATACCTGATTCCGTTTCTCCTGGCTTGCGTCATCCTCGCCTGCAATCAGGCGACGGGCGTGAACTCCATCATTGCCTACAACACCAACATCCTCATCCAGAGCGGCCTCTCTGACGTCGCGGCGCACTGGGGATACGTCCTATTCACGCTGGTGAATTTTCTCGTCACGTTTTTGGGCGTCATGCTGGTGGATCGCAAAGGGCGCAAGTTTCTGCTGTCCGTTGGCAGTGCGGGCATCATCCTCTCTTTGATCTGTACCGGAGTCTTATTTCGCCAAAACGAGAGGTTACGCGTGGAGGTTCGGAGTGCGATGCAACCCATGATCTCGGCTGACCAGAAGCTTACGGTTGTGTATGACCAGCATTTGGCCGAAACACTGCTGGCCAGCGCCGGTCAACAACATTCGTTCTCAGTTCAGCCCACGTCTCTGGTCGTGATCTATTCTTACGGTGATTTTCGCGGAACGACCAAAATCGCTCGGTCCGATGACACTGTCGCCAAACCGATCGAAATTGCCCGTGAAAACAGCCTTCCAGCCAACCGCGTTGTGGCGTTTTTCTCCAATCCCTTCAGCAGCCTTGGCACGGGCAGGCGTGCCCCCCTTAGGATTGAAAACGCGCTGATCACTCCAGTACCGAGTCCGCGCAGCGGCCGGTTGGTTGCCATCAGTCTCTTCGCGTTCATGGCATTTTTTGCAGTGGGTCCAGGTGTATGCGTCTGGCTCGCACTCTCCGAGCTTATGCCCACCCGCATTCGTTCCAACGGCATGAGTATCGCCCTGCTAATCAATCAGGCGGTTTCGACAGCGATCGCTGGCATTTTTCTGCCCACTGTTGGCAGGTATGGCTATTCGATTATGTTCTTCTCATTCGCGTTGTGTACGGTGGTCTATTTCGTCACGGTGACATTTTTCCTGCCCGAAACAAAGGGCAAGACCCTCGAGGAAATCGAGGCGTTTTTCGAAAACGCGGAAGACGCCTAAAGGAACCTAGTCGTTGGCTGGCGGCGTAGCGATTTCGCACAGGCCACTTAACCCCTGGCGGAGTTGGCCATCATCAGAATAAACAGGAGCGGGAGATAGATCACGCTTGCGCGCAGCACGTGCCGCGCCCGCATTCGTGATGCAGCGTTGGCGACCGGCATATTCAGCCACGCGAGGCGGGCACCGTAATACAAAAATGCCCCGCCCAGAATTGCCGCTCCCACGAGGTAAATCTTGCCCGTCATTCCCATCAATCCCGGCAGAAGGCTGATCGGGATCAAGGCCATCGAGTAAGCCATGATCTGGCGAACGGTCGACTTTCCATCTTCCTCGACGACCGGCAGCATCTTGATTCCGCCCTGCGCGTAGTCCTCGCGATAGACCCAAGCGATAGAAAAGAAGTGCGGAAACTGCCACGCAAACAAGATCGCAAATAGTACAAGTGTGCCGAGTTCTATGTGTCCGCGGGCGGCCGTCCAGCCCAGCACTCCCGGCATCGCACCAGGGATCGCGCCGACAAAGGTGCACCATGGCGACACTCGCTTTAGCGGGGTATACGCCGCCAGATAGACCACCGAAGTCAGAAGAGTCAACAGTCCCGTCAGAGGATTAGTGAACACCGCCAAGTAAATCGACCCTCCGACCGAGGCCAGCGTGCCAGCCAATGTGGCGTGCGCGAGGCTCATTCGTCCCGCAGGCAATGGACGCCGCGCCGTGCGCCGCATCCGGCCGTCCACTTTATATTCCATCACTTCATTGAGGGCTGCAGTGCCGCTTGAAACCAGAGCAATCCCCAGAAGCGCATGGAACAAACCCCAGCATAGTGAGCTCATTCCGTTTTTCTGGGCGCCGAAGTAGTAGCCACACCAGGCCGTCATAACGATCAGTGTCGTTACGCGAAGCTTGGTCAGCTCTGCATAGTCCTGAAAGAGCGCTTTCACCCGACTTTGAAGGTTCGCCAATGGGAGGGTCATCGTGCTCATGCGGCAACCGGAAACAACTGATTCACTATGCGGTGTAGATACAATCGACAGAATACCGCACACAGCGAGTGCAGAACTACAAGGATTGTTTGAATACTCCTGCGCGCCCTGGAAGTCAAGAACAAAGGTGCAGGCGCCATCATTGCCCACCGGACGAACTCGGGACGGTGAAAGCCTCGGGAGGATCAAAAAAGCATTGATGCCAAAGCGCCGAGTCGGACAATTTGCCTGCTTTCCACTGCTCCAAGGAAGAAAGAGTTGCAGCTATCATTCCTCCATCCGCTGAGTCGAAAATCAGCACGACCCCTGACGTCTCCCCCGGCGTTCGAGACATCTCATCGTAGCTCTTCTGCAGCAAGTATTTCGCAAAGCTTAGTTTCACCGGCAGATCGACGTCTTTCCCGTTTTCGTTGGTCTTCTCGATCGAAATGATTTTCACTCTCTTCCCGCGTAGCGGTGCCCAATCTCCAGGAAAGGGCGCCGCCTCCTCCTTGGAGACGTGGAACACATCCGCCCCGGCCACCGGCCCGGCACCACCTTCGGCTTCTCCTTGCGGCAAACTGCCGGGCAGTTCCAGACTGTTGCGCCAGATCCATCCTCGCGATAGACCTGAGACCCGTACGTGAACCCAGTCCGGCGTAAAATCCAGCATCTCGAACTCGTCGTGAATGCTGGCTAGGAACAGAGTTTTCGCCTTCAGGCTGGGCGCATCTACAACGGGTGTCCCCGACTTCTTTACCGCGACGATGTTATCCGGGTGTGCCTGATTCTTAAGCACTTCCTCAAGGCTTGTGGCCTCAGCCCGGAGCGCCTCCGATTGATCTTCGATTTTGGGCTTTGGTTTTGGCGCGCCGGACTCGCGCGCCGCTGGACCCTGCGTCAACGTCGAGGAGAATGAACCGGCGGCAGGAAGTCTCTTTTCAGCCGACGGAGCTTGTGGCTCGGTGGAATCGGCACTGGCGTTCGCCTTCGCGGGCAACGATCCAGAGGGATTTAGGGCTGTGCCCGTCTCTCCCAGTTGATCAGCCAGTTGATCAAGCAGGTCGCTTTCAAGTCGCCCATTCGAGGTTAGAACTTTATATCCCGACTTTGAAGGGGACGTATCCGTATACCAAGCCGTCACTTTTGTGTTCACGCGCACCAGCGTTCCGCCGGACGCCAAAGGCTCCACTTGCACGGTGGACTGGTAGTAGGCACGACGATAGCCACTGAGGGAATGCTCTTCTGCCAAGGCGAATCCCTCAACCACCGGAAGTCTGCCGGACATCGTCGACTCCAGCGCCTTCAGTGCCTTTTCTACGCGAACTTTCGACTGTGGGAATCTTCTCTCCACAGTATTGTTCTGTGCCGTGCCCAGACAGGCCAGCAGCCACAGCGGCGCTGCAAACGCTGCCCAGCGACTCAAGCGCTTGGGAACGACGATGCGTTCCAGATTCACTTAAGAGGCTCCAGTTGGTCGCGCGGAATCCATCCATGGTCGCCATCGTGGGTTTCGACGCCGTACCAGTATGGCGTCAGGATCACCAGCAGCACCTCCGTGCCGGGTGTCAGAGACTTTAGAGTCGCCGCGGTCTGGAACGGCGCGGACTTCAATGGCGCTCCGGGTTCTTTAACCGTCCGCTCCACTTTTCCACGAAGTTCCCGAATGTGTTCCTCGAAGCTCTGCTTGGGGCTTTCTTCCAGAATCGGCGAGGAATCGGTCTTGTCGCCTGCACCGTCTGCGGCCGGGCTGGATTCCATTGGCGAGCCTTTGCTCGAAGAGACCTGGCTTGGCAAAGACGCGACATTCGGCGGCCTGTTCCGCTGTTCTAGTCTTTCACGCTCCGCCTCGGCCGTCTCCTTCTTCATCAACTCGATGGCGGCGAGATGGTCCTGAATGTCCTTGTATTCGCCACTCTCAACGCTACCGTTGGAGAAGTGCACGCTCTTGCGAAAGTCCTCGACGAAAACGGCGTCGATGCGAAGGATTGAGTTCTTTTCTCCCTGCGGCTGGACAACATATCGCACCGCCAAGGTTCCCACATCGCCGCTATCCTTGAAGTTCCGCGGATCAAGCGCGTGTTTCTTGATCTTGTACACAACCTTGCCGTCCTCCGTCCAACCTGGGAATGCAGGCGTGCTGGCGGCAGCTTCTGCGCCGGTGATGTACTCGTCCTTGTTGTATTCCTTGCTGCCTCGAATGATCCCATTCTGGGCTACATCCGCCACCACTTGAGACACCTCGGCGTCTGGCAGAGGAATGTTGACGATAATCCCCATTCCATACTGCCCCTGATCCTTGGCCCGGCCGATGACCGGAATCTGTGCCAGGGAGGTGCCCAAGAGGCACATCGCAGCTCCGCAGCGAGCAATTCGAATTGCAGCTCTAAGGGTCAAAGTGTCGTATCCCATGGTCATCGTTACACTTCTTTACGAAAAGGTGCTTACGGGGGAACTTCTTACTCATACTCACGCCCGCATGCGCTGTCAACTGAGGTGGCAATCCAAGTGCCACAAAAGTGTGGATCACTGAGAGCGCGAGTGCGTGTCACGGAAATGTAAAAAAAATGTAAACTCCTCTTGCGCTTTCAACTTTCAAGTTGTAGGATTCGCACCCTTGGGCAATCACGCACATCGGCTGCAGACGCAAGGTCGTCGAAGTGCTTACTATTGTCTGTGATTCAGCATCGTTTCGCGAAGCTCTTAAACAATTCGAATTTCCGCCTGAGGAGTCCGGCATGACCGTTATGACGTTATCCTTGCTGTGGAAAAAGGCTTCTCCTGCCGTGCGGTTTCTGTCCTCTGCTGCCTTCCTGGTTTTGCTTCTGTTGGCGACCATTCAGCCCGCACAAGGACTGCCCGCTTTTGCTCGCAAGTATGGCCTGCGGTGTTCGGCCTGTCACGAGTCTTGGCCTATGCTCAACTACTTTGGCCAGAAATTTAAGGACAATGGCTACCAGATCATGAACGACCGCGATGCCCCGATCTGGCAGAATCCGAGCTACTGGCCGGTCACGTTCCGCATCACCCCGATCTGGCACCGGGTCAGCACGGGCAAAGTCCCGGTCGACACCTACGCTGGCGGAGCTGTCTCCGGATCAACGATCCAGCGGATCACGAGTTCCGGCTTCGACCTTAGCGGCCTCGACTTCCACACCGGAGGTACACTTGAGAAGAACTTTTCCTTCTACGTGCTTCCATCCTCGAACAACTTGAGCCAATTTCACTTCGAGACGGTCATGGCGCGACTGGATAATCTGTTGGGCAGCCCATGGCTAAACATTAAGTTTGGAAAGTTCGAGCTCGACAATCTGTTGTCCGAAAAGCGCATCCTGACGCTGACGGGAAACGGTGGGGTCTACCAGCTCTATCACTTCGCCCCGGTCGGCGACGGCAACATTTTTGGACAAATTGGGGCGAACCAACTAGGCGCCGAGTTGATGGGACACTCCTACAATGATCGGACTCGCTACTCGATTTCCTTGTTGAGCTCCGCCGCCGGTAATGTGGCCTTGCCCTATGGCAATGCCTATACCGGTTTCATTGCCGCCAGCCAAGCATTTGACGCGGGCAAGATGGGTGTGGACCGCATAGGCTTCTATGCCATGGTGGGCCAGGCTCCCACCACCTGGCTCACAACCGGTGGCGGCACCCAGCTTTTTGGCGGTGCCAACGGCACGGGTCCTTCGGCGGGCGGCAACAAGTCTTTCAGCCGCGAGGGCTTCGTTGGTCAGTTCTACTTCGGACAGCATGTTGATCTCCAAGTCGTGACTCAGCATGGCCAAGATAACGTGTGGTTCGGGCAGAATTATGGCGATCTGATCGATGGGAAGGCAGGCAATAACAACGTTTCTGGCACGACGCTGCCTGTAGGTTCACGAGCCCCAACCTGGAACGGCGTTCTCTTTGAACCTCACTACGTCTATAGCCCGCAGCTCATCTTCATTGGGCGGTTTGAGACGATCAGAATGTCGCAGCAGGCCAACGGGCCGGGTTACACGGGAGTAGGACCCACGGGAATCGTGGGCCCGTCGCCTTCTAACCTCGGCAACATTACGACCTACACGATCGGCTACCGGTACAACCCGTTTATGACTAGCCGGGCTGGATTCGCTTGGCACAACGAGTATAACTGGCTGCACTCGGACGGTACCGGGCCAACTCCCGGCTCCAACATCAACACGAGCGAACTTTTGCTTGGCTTTGACTTTGATTTCTAGGCTGGTGGCTGCTGGCGTGAATGCGGGATGAATTTTATGGCGAGGAACGATGCATATGAATAGCCGCAGGGCAGTTCGATTCGCAGCAGTCTTCTGTATCGGATTGGGCTTGGGCCGCACAGCAGGGGCCTTCGGTCAGGACGCACCCGAAGTGGGCCCTCTTCCGGTGAAGCCGCTGAAGCACATGGAAAGCCACATTGGCAACCTCACCGGTCACTCTCAGGACGCTAAGACCGACTACCGCCGCTATTGCGCCGGTTGCCACGGCGAGCTCGGCGACGGCCAGGGAGAGAACACGCCATGGCTCGATCCAAAGCCACGCAACTTCACTTTGGCTACTTTCAAATGTCGCTCCACTCCGACGGGCACTCTACCCAGGGACGAAGATCTTTTCAACACCATCGCCCGGGGTCTAACCAACTCCAACATGCCGATCTGGAACACGTTCACCAAACAGCAGCGTGCCGACCTGGTCGCGTTCATAAAGACCTTTTCTCCCCGGTGGGACAAAGAAAAGCCCGGTGATCCGATCAAGATTCCTGCCGAGCCGCCGGTAACCATCCAGAGCATTTCTCATGGCAAGTATCTGTTTACCAAACTGGAGTGCTGGAAGTGTCACGGCCCGCAGGGCAAGGGTGACGGTCCTTCGGCCGCGACTTTGACCGACAGCCAGGACAACCCGATCCGGCCCTACAACTTTTCGGCGGGTACAGATGATTCCCGCTTCAAATGCGGATCGACCAATCAAGATATCTACAAGATTTTTATGACCGGGGTTGATGGTACGCCGATGCCTTCGTTTGCGGACGTGATCCAGCCCAATGATGCGTGGGACTTGGTGCACTTTCTCCGCACCATGCAGACCAACCGCCATAGCGTTGAAAATACCGTCCTGAAGGCAGCCGGTGGCACGATCCCGCCCTTTGTCGAAAAGCAGGACCAAAGTGCGCCCGCCGCGGATAGCAAGCCGTCGGGCAACGAGTAGCATATTTCGGTAAGGAGGACTTTAGATGAAGATCAAGAAACTCTGCTTCGGACTACTATCGGCGATGGTTGCGCACTCCCTGATGTTCGCTGGCACAATCAGCGGCAAAGTGACCTACACCGGCACTCCCGCCCACCAAAAGCCCATTGACATGTCGAAGGAGCCCACCTGTGCCAAGCAGCACCCTACTCCGCAAACCACCGAAACCGTCGTGACCGGCTCAGGCAATAGCCTGGAGAATGTTGTGGTCTACATTTCCGCAGGGGCCCCCGACGAAAATGGAGCTTCCGCTAAGGCCGTCACTTTCACCCAGCAGGGCTGCCACTATACGCCGCATGTTCTGGCGTTCCAGGTCGGCCAGGAACTAGATGTGGTCAACGCCGATCAGACATCTCACAACATTCATCCCTTGCCTAAAGTTAATCGGGAGTGGAACAAGTCGCAGCCTCCGGGGTCGCCGAACATTAAGGAAAAATACGACCAGCCGGAGTTCATCTCGGTGAAATGCAATATCCATCCCTGGATGCACGGCTGGTTCGCCGTGCTGAAGACTTCGCATTATGCCATCACCGGCGACGGCGGAGCCTTTACGCTTCCCAATCTGCCCCCCGGAAAGTACACCGTGACCGCGTGGCACGAGGATTACGGCACCAAGACTGCCGACATCACGATCACCGGTAATGAAACAAAAAGTGTGGATTTCTCATTCGTGGCGAAGCCGTACTGACGTGGCGCTAAGGCAGCGGCGGAGTTTCGGTCTCCGCCGCTGGATTCCCGGCGTGCATGGACCTAGGAGGCATTAACCGGAGGACGAAGCATCATGGCGAAACTCTTTGCGGTCACTCTGCTCATCATCGCGATCGTTTCTGCGATACCCATCATCCGCAACACCTGGCACCCGATGGAGGACATCTCGGCCCATGGCCAAGCGATCGACGACCAATTGTCGGAAACGATGTGGGAGGCCGGCATTTCTTTCCTCGCCTCGCAGATAATCCTGGCGTGGTTCATCTGGAAATTCTCTGGCGATCGGCCGGGCGAAAAGACCCAGAAAAAGTTTCCCGGCGGTGCAAAAGGGCTGGTGATAGCGGCGATCGTTCTGGTCGGCATAGAGGTCTTTGCCTTGGGGATTTTCGGAGTGAAAGCTTGGGGTGCTATTTACTTCACCCAGCCTGGTCCGGACGCGCTTCCCATCCAGGTCCAAGCTGGGCAGTTTGCCTTCTACTTCCGCTATCCGGGACCGGATGGCGCGCTCGGCCCCATACACGCCGACAAAATCAGCGAGGGCAATCAGAACTTCTTCGGCCTGGATCCGGCCAACGATGTCGACTCGAGAGATGACATTGTGACCGCCGAAATGGCTATTCCGGTGAACAAGGAAATTCGCTTGCTGATGCACGCCAAAGACGTAAGCCACTCTTTCTATGTTCCGGCGTTGCGAATCCATCAGGACTTCGTGCCCGGGTTGGATCTCCAACTCCATTTCACGGCAACGAAGGTCGGGAGATACGAGATTGTCTGCAGCCAGCTGTGCGGGTTGGGGCATTACAACATGAAGGCGTACCTGAGCGTCTTGTCTCAACAGGACTACGACGACTGGCTCAAGAAGGAAGCGGCAATGCAGTAGTGCGGTGCGAAGAGACCGTCTGCGCTGGTAGCGGCGGAGAGATCACTTTTCGAGGTGAGGACAATGCACGACACAGCACACGCAGGGGCACACCATGCACCGACAAGTTTCATTCGGAAGCATGTGTTCAGTCTGGATCACAAGGTGATCGGCAAGCAGTATTACGGTCTGGGTCTTGTTGCTGTGTTCATCGGCATGGTGCTTTCCTGGTTGATGCGCATCCACCTGGCTTGGACCAACGCTCCGATTCCCGGGCTGCACCTCCTCTCCAGTGCCGGAGCTCCGGGCGATGTAATGACGCCGGAATACTATCTGCAAGTGATGACCATGCATGCCACGTTCATGGTCTTCTTCGTCCTCACGGTCGCGCCTTTCGCCGCCTTCGGCAATTTCTTCATCCCCATCCACACCGGCGCTGAAGACATGCCTTTCCCTCACTTCAACATGATGTCGTTCTGGACCACGTTCGTCGCATTCTGCGTGATGATTCTGTCGTTCTTCGTGGCCGATGGCCCAACCTTGGGAGGGTGGACCCAATACGCCCCGCTTAGTGCGGTCGGGAAGGTGGCCGGTCCGGGCCAGGGCGCGGGCGTCGTGATCTGGGCCACGTCAATCGCGATCTTCTGCGTGGGTCAGCTCTTCGGTTCATTGAATTTCATACCCAACATCCTCGACCTTCGTTGCAAAGGCATGAGTTTGTGGCGGCTGCCGCTGCCCACGTGGGCGTGGTTCATCACCTCTTGCATGGGTCTGACATCGTTCTCAGTTTTGATGCCAGCCTGCATCCTGCTCATTCTCGACCACGTGGCGGGGACCAGCTTCTTCGTCGCATCCAACCTGGTGATTAACGACCAGTTGCAACCCCACTCGGGTGGTTCGACGCTTCTCTGGCAGCACCTGTTCTGGTTCTTCGGACATCCCGAGGTGTACATCGCCATCGTGCCGGGCATGGGCATTGTGTCTCACGTCCTGATCACCAGTATGCGTAAGCCGATGCTCAGCCACCGCGTGCTCGTGTACTCCATGGGCGCCCTGGCCGTGCTCAGCTACATGGTGTATGGGCACCATATGTTCGTAAGCGGAATGAATCCGTTCTCGTCGGTGCTGTTCTCTTTCCCGACGTTGATGATCACCATACCATCCACGATTATCGTGCTGATTTGGATTGGGAGCCTTTACGGGGCAAAGATTCGCATTACCTCCGCTTCGCTGTTTGCCCTGGGCTTTATTTCCCTGTTCATCACGGGCGGGGTAAGTGGCTTCTTCCTGGCGCAGCCACCGATCCAGATTCTGCTGCACGCGACCTACTTCGTAGTGGCGCATTTCCACTTCACCATGGCCATCGCGGCGATTTTCGGAATCTTCTCCGGAACTTATTTCTGGTTCCCCAAAATGTGGGGAAGGATGATGAATGAAACGCTCGGAAGGATCCACTTCTGGTGCACTTTCGTCGGCGTCTATGCCATCTTCATGCCGATGCACTATCTGGGTCTTGCGGGGAACGTTCGGCGCTACTCGTCATTTGCGCCGGATTACATGCAGCCGCTGGTACCGGTTCATCAGTTCATCACGATCGCGGCACTATTCACTGGAGCAGTACAGCTGATTTTCCTTTACAACTTTTTCTACAGTAAGTTCAAGGGTCCCATCGCCCCAGAGAATCCGTGGGAAGCCACTTCGCTGGAGTGGACGATTCCCTCCCCGCCGCCTCACAACAATTTTGGAGACGTACACCCGGTCGTCTATCACGATCCGTATCAGTACGGTGTTGAGAGCTCCACGGGTGATTATCTGATGCAGAATTCGCCGGAACAGCTAAAGTCCGGCGTCATCAATGATGAGCCGTAAGCTTAACGAGTCGTTGCAAGTCGCATGAGGAGTTGAATTACTGATGGCCACAACTATTCCCGCACCACCGAAAGTTGAACCGCGTCGCTCACCATTGCCTGGGAGTCCCGGCAATGGTGGCTTCCGGAATCTGGTTCCCAGCGATGGCAATTTAAGAGCGGTTCGGGATCACCGACCTGCGCCGTCAAAAACTGGGATCTGGGTAGTGCTGGCCGCGATCAGCATGAGTTTTGCGGCCCTCACTAGCGCCCTGGTTGTTCGACAAGGAGCTTCTCTGGACTGGCACCATCTCGTGCTGCCCCGCGTTCTGTACTTCAATACCCTGCTTCTGTTAGCCAGCAGCTTTACGCTGGAGCTGGCGCGGCGTCGGGTCGCGGCCTTCATGGGCGGCCCCAGGGATGCCTCGCTCAACCCGTCCCGCTGGCTCTACGCTACGTCGTTTCTTGGGCTGTGTTTTGTAGCTGGCCAGTACGCCGCCTGGCTGCAGTTGCGTGCCGAAGGGCTTTATCTCGCTACCAACCCCAACAGCTCGTTTTTCTATGTGCTGACCGCCATCCATGCTCTGCACGTGCTTGGCGGGTTGGTTGGCATGGCGCATGTCCTGCGCAAGCTGGGTCAGGGCAGTTTGCGGCGAAGCACTCTGGATTCGTTCTCCTACTACTGGCATTTCATGGGCATTCTCTGGGTCTACTTGCTGTTGCTGCTCTGGATCAAACTCTGAGGCGTAAAACACAGGAGGCACTGTGAGCGAAGCACATTTGACCATGGGAGCACATTCGGCTGCGCCGATGGAGGCGCCGCCATTTGCCATTCCCTCCAAGAAGCTGGCGATGTGGCTGTTCATCATGTCCGACGTCATGACGTTCGCTGCCTGTGTCGTGGCCTACGCGTTCGCGCGCAACGCCTCCCCCGATTGGCCGCGCCCGTTCCACAGCGTCACCAGCGTGGCCGTCATGACCGTCATTATGCTGACCAGCGCCTTGACGATGCTGATCGCGCTCAAGGCCGCCAAAATGAGCGACAAGGCGGGATGTTTCCGCTGGATGATGATCACTGCCGCCGCTGGCGCTCTATTCACCATCCTGCACATTCGCGATTGGATGAACATGATGAACCAGGGAGTCGGTTTGTTTCAGAATCCCTGGGGACCGGCCGCTTTTGGTGCCGCGTTCTACACCATCACCGGATTCAGTCTTTTGCATATATCGGTCGGAACTCTCGCCGTGATCGTGGTGGCGATCCGCTATCAGGGTGGCCGCTACAACGCTGATGATATCGAGATCGTCAGCATCTTCTGGCAGTTTATCGGCCTGGTCTGGCTGTTTATTGTCCCAGTCGTCTATCTCATGAACATGGCACGCTAGGAAGAATAGGCACGGAGGCGGAAAACTATGACGACATCGGAAGGATCAAGCATCTCGAAGTACGCAGCTGTTTATGTCGCGCTTCTGGTGATCATGGGGGCGCAGTTCCTCATCGGGTACCAGAACATCTCGGGAGGTCAATTGGTGACGCGCTTCTTCACCTTCGCTGTCATCGAGACCATCCTTGTGGTGCTGTTCTTCATGAATTTGGGCTCGGAGAAACCGCTGTTTATCAAGTTTGTTGTCTATTTCACACTGTTTGTGCTCGCTTGCATGAACTATCCTTGGACGGACAGCTTCCGGCTGCTGGTCTTCCGGCTTACCGGTTTCAGCCCGAGCTAGTTCTTGAGGCTATCCCATGCGTGAATTGCGCCTTTGGCTTGCTAGGCTAGCGTTGGCGGGACTGCTCCTGCTGACGGCGTTGCCAGCCGTTTCCCAAACCTGCTCCCTGTGCTATACCCAGGCAGCTTCTTCAGGGCAGCGCATGATTCGCGCCTTGCAAGGTGGCATCGTGATCCTCGTACTGCCCCCGACTCTTGCTTCCGTCGGCATGATCTTTGTGGTGTATCACAAACGCAATCCCGTCTGTCGCGACGAGGGTGCGCCTAATGCTGATGCCTGGTAGAAGGAATCGCGATCTGGCTTATGGGCAGTTGCTGGGCGCCGCATAACCGGCAAACCTTGCCTTGATCCAGCTGATCTGGTCCGCCACCGATTCTCCCATCGCGCCGCTCGCATCGACATCGCCATACTTCAGAAAAAGCACGCGGTCTGCCAGTTTGCACATGCGGGTGACGATGTTCTCCGCCGCCAGATCGGCCTGGCCGCTGATCACGAGCAATGGAGCGTGGGCGGGCCTGAGCCCAGGGTTCAGACCGAATGCAGCAGCCTTGCCTTGCGCTGCGGCCAGGCCCGGACCGACAATGCTGCCGAGGAACCCAGCGTTACGCACATCGCTCTCCGCGACGCCGATAGCAGCCATTGCTCCCTGCCCTGAGCCGACTGCAATCCAGCTGCTGCCAATCTGCGGGACCGCCGCCCGCGCGGCCGCGACCGCATAGATCACGTCCAGGGCGTTCGAGTGCATGTTCTGCACCGCGTTGCCTCGTGTCCCCAAGCCGGCATAGTCCGTGGCTACCACCGCATAGCCGAGATTGGCGTACATCGCCAACACTGGCCCAACGGCCAGGTTTTTCATCAATGACGGCGCATTCTCGCGCGACGTTCCCATGAACTCGTGCGCCCAAGCGATCACCGGCCACCCCCCGGCCAGGGGCTTGCCGTCCGGAACCAGCACCACTCCGGAGACGGCCACATCTTCTCCATTTGCCGTCCGCGAGTAATAAAGGATGCGGAACACCGACAACTCATAAGGAATGTGGTAATTATCGGCAGGCTCGGACCGGATCAACTCTCCAGGCCTGCCCGGCGGCAGCCGCTGGGGCGTGTCGTAAAAGCTGGAAAGGGGCAGAGTTTGCGACGGTTTGAGTCGGCCCGGATTCTGACCCTGGGCAAGTTGCGGAAATCCGCCAGGGATCAA
>Ga0075030_100001660_pt1 | contig 20041 bp, 17 predicted proteins | sample LitLauG_LLR_2012_FD_71393 | JGI IMG/M metagenome (GOLD analysis project Ga0075030, IMG submission 71393) | Freshwater sediment microbial communities from Pennsylvania, USA - Little Laurel Run_MetaG_LLR_2012 | ecosystem: Environmental > Aquatic > Freshwater > Creek > Sediment | place: USA...
GTTCTCTCTGCCTCCGCGACTCCGCTGGCTTACGATTCGCAAACCGGACGTGCCGTCAGCGCGCTGGTCACGGTCAGCATTCAGGTCACATTGACCGACCGCCAGGGCAAGGTGCTTTTCGACAATCCGACGTATCTGTTTCACGATCAGTACGAACTTTCGCGCGATCTACACAGTTTTTTTGAGGAGGATTCTCCCGCCGTCGACCGTCTGTCCCGCGATTTCGCACGCACGCTCGTCGCAAATATTCTGGAGGCCTACTGATGAAGGCCTTCTCCCAAGCCGATCGTTTCTTCTCGGAAATCGTTTCGCGGAAGCTGAAGCCTGCGTATGTTCTGGTCGGCGATGAGGCATTCTTCCGCAAGCGCTGCCGTGACGCAATCCTTGAGCATCTCGTCGCGCCGGACTCGCGCGATTTCGGCCTGTTCGAATTCGATCTCGCCGAAACGCCGCTCAACGAAGTTCTCGATCGCGCGCAAACGCCATCGCTGATGGCGCCGTTCCAGGTGTTCTTTGTCCGTGGCGTGAAAGCGCTGTTTGGCCGTGGCTCGAACGAAGAGAAGATCGGAGCCATTGAGGCCTACTGCAAGAATCCCAATCCTGACGCGCTTCTGGTGTTCGTCGCCGATCACATCAGCATTCCCGCCGATGTGCGTCGCATGGAAATGACGGATAAGGACCGTTACCAGAAGATCCGCGAAGACCTCGGGCCCTTCTGCGGCATCGTCGAACTGGCCCGCGTCGAAGAAGGCGAAGCGGTTCGCTGGATCGGTGAATACTGCGTGACTCGTACAGTCAAGATTGACGCTGACGGCGCCCGCGAGCTTGTAGACGCGCTCGGGGGCGACATGATGATGATCTCGAACGAACTCGAAAAGCTCATCCTCTACGTTGGCGAAAAGAAAAAGATCACGCTCGGCGATGTCGAGACGATGGTGCTCGCAGCCAAACAGCGCTCACTCTACGAACTCACCGATGCTATCTCGTCGAAAGATCGCGTCCGTGCCTTGTCAGTGCTCGACGGCTTGCTCTCCACTGGAGATGGAGAGGAAGCCGCCATCGGCCATCTCTATATGCTGGCTAAGACTTTCCGGCAAATGCTGGTAATCCTTGAGCGCAACGTCCGCGACCAGCGCATGCTCTGGGCCGCATTGTGGCAAGGATTCCGTGTGCCCCCGTTTGCCGCCGATGACATCATCCGCCAGGCGCGCCGCTACAAGTCCAAGCGTGAACTCACCCGCGCCATTCGTCTGGTTGCCAAAGCCGATCTGGCACTTCGGTCGAATCCGCCCGGCAAACGCTTCATTCTCGAAAAGCTGGTGCTGGATTTATCTGGCGAACCGAAGGTCGAGCCTACCGGTGGATGGATGCAGGAAGAGTTGCCGGTGTAGAGACGAGGCTTGCTCTTCTAAGGCCGCCAAAATGGACGTTGAAGCCTATCTAGAACGCATTCGCTATCGCGAGGCCTCGAATCCATCCACACATCGTCCGACCATTGATCTTCTTCGCTCTCTCCACCGCGCCCACCTCTTCACCGTTCCCTTCGAGAATCTCGACATCCACATCGGCCGCACAATCACGTGTGACGAACCGCGCATTCTGCACAAGATCATCAACGAGCGTCGCGGGGGATTCTGCTACGAACTCAATGGAGCCTTCGCAGCTCTTCTGCGCGAATTAGGATTCTCCGTGACCATGTTCTCGGCCAGAGTCGCTCGCGACGACGGCAGTCTCGGTCCAGAATTCGATCACCTCACTCTGCGAGTCGATCTGGTTCAACCCTGGCTGGCCGACGTCGGCTTTGGTGACTCTTTTCTGGAGCCTTTGCCTCTCGAAGACGAGACTGAGCAAGAACAGGCAGGCCGCATTTATCGGGTGATACCGCAGCCTGCGTCTTCCGATCGTGAATTCGCGCTGGAAGTGATGGCCAAAAGCCAGTGGAAAAAACAATACGTCTTCACGCTCCAGCCCCACGTGCTCTCAGATTTCGCGGGAATGTGCCACTATCACCAGACATCGCCCGAGTCGCATTTCACCCGGCAGCAAATCTGCTCGCTGGCAACGTCCGAGGGGCGAGTCACGTTATCCGAGAACAAGTTGATTGAAACGCGTTCCGGCGCGCGACTGGAATCAGTGCTCGCAGGAAGAGACGAATGGCGCGCCGAGTTGAAGGCGCGCTTCGGAGTCGTTTTGCCCAGCTGAAAAAGTCTATCCCTTGGCCTCAGCCACTGCTTTTCGCAGCTCATCCACATCCGGGAAATTCGGTTTCAGCTTTACCACGCGGTCCAGTTGCTGCTTCGCCAGTGCGGCCTGCCCATTCTTGGCGTACGCCAGACCGAGGTGGTAGTTGAAGAGCGGGTTTTCGGGTTCTTTCGTGACCGCTTCTTTAAAGAGCGGAATCGCCGACTTGTAAACCTGTTTGTGATAAAAAGCCCAGCCCAATGTGTCAGCGGTATTGGGATTGTCCGGCATCTTCTGACGTGCTGTCTGAGCCATGGCAAACGCCACATCCACGTTGCCACCCTGCTGCAACATCACGTAAGCCAGATTGTTCGAAGCCAGCGGATTGTCCGACTGAATATCGAGCGCCTTCTGATACTGCTGCTTGGCACGATCCCAATCCTGCCGGCCCTCGTAGATTCCTCCTGATAGCAGGTAGAACGAAATTTCCCGAGGATTCACTTTCGATCCATCCGTACATGTTTTCAGCGCGTCGTCGGTCGCGCCGCGAGCCGCCTGTACGGCCGCCAATTTCACCGCTGCCTCGGCGTTGTTCTTATCTAATTCCGAAGCCTGCTTCAATTCCGCTTCCGCTCCTGCCAGATCTTTCTTCTGCTCCAAAAGGAGTTGGCCCAGCATGATGTGAAAGCCGACGTTCTTCGGATACTTTGTCAGCTGCGCCCGCAACGTGGCGACTGCCTTGTCCGGCTGCTTCTGCAGCAAATCGACGTTGAGCACGCCGCCCATGGCATCGGTCAGATTGGGGTCCTGGTCGAGCGCCTGCTGAAAAGCTTGCTGCGCTTCGCCGTACTGGTTCTGCGCAACCCGCAGGTTGCCCAACTGCACGTACGCGGCAGGATTGTGCGGCTCTTTCGCCAGCGACTTCTTTAAGTACTCGTCCGCTTCGGGATAGCGCTTCCGATCGATTTCCGCCACCGCGCGCAACAGATAACCATCGGGAGCACCCGGCTGGATCGAAATGATCTGATCCGCCTCCTGTGCGAGGCCGCTCGGATCACCTCGATGAATCGCAACTCCTGCCAGCGCACGGTGGGCTTCCACCAGATCGGCGCGCTGCTGAACGGCGGTGCGCCATTCACCTTCCGCTTTGTTGGAGTCCCCTAATTGGTCGTAGGCCAAGCCGAGTTGGTAGTGGGCAATGGCATTGTCCGGATCGCTCTTCAACACGGCTTGTAGCGTTGGGACGGCGTCGGCCGCCTTGCCAGCTCGAATGTCGATCTCCGCCTTGTACACCTGAGCATCCGCATCGTCGGGCTTTGCCTTGACGATTTCATCGTTCAGCTTGCGAGCTTCATCGACACGATTCAGCAGAATGAGAAGCTGAATGTAGTTCTTCTTGACCAAGATGTCCTTGGGGTGTTCCTGATACAGCGAGGCATACTCCGTTGCCGCCTTGTCAAGCTGAGCATTGCCGTAATAGAAATTGCCGAGCATGCGGTAGCCGTCGGAGTTATTGGGGAAATCCTTCTTCGATTGCCGCAGATAATCCTCGGCCTGCGAGTATTTGTTCTCGGCCAGATACAGTCCCGCCAGCGAAAGTCTTGGATTTGGGTCGTCGGGCGCGACTGCAATCGCCTGCCGGTATGCTTGCTCCGCTTCCGGGAAACGCCCGCGGGCCTGGTAGAAATTCCCCATCAGGAGCAGTCCGTTTGTGGACCTGGGATTCAATTCCACCGCTGTCTTGAAGTTTTTTTCTGCCGCATCCCATTGTTGCCCGCGCAATTGCAACAGAGCCAGATTCAGGTACGAATCTGAGTGTTTCGGATCCTTCTGAATCGCCTTCTGCATGTTCGCCAGAGCGGCTGGAATGTTGTTCGTCCCGGCATAGTAGTTGGCCAACGAGATGTAGACCTCGGGATTGTCAGGGTCTTTTTGCTCAAGCAAATCCAGGTGTTGCTTGGCATCGTTGAACTGCCCGGCCATGAGCAGTAGATTCGCCAGGTCGAGGCGAGCCTTGTAGTTCTCCGGTTGGATGTCGATGGTCTTCGACAACTCGAGCACGGCAGTGCGGCCATCCCCCAGTTTCACCGCCGCTTGGGCGAGCAGATAGTGGGCCTCGGCGAAACGCACATCGTTCTGAATCGCGTTCTCAAACTGAATCTCGGCCTCGCGGTACTGCCCCTTGTCGAGGTAGCGTTTCCCGCTTTCCAGGTACTTCTGCTTGCGAACCTCGGGGTTCCGCGAGGAACAGCCCGCCAGGAATACCATCAGCATGGCAATCGCCGATCCCATCAACAGCCATCTCGACCTCAGTGCTATACCCATATCTTTGACCGCCTCACATCGCGCAAACTTTGTATTATCAGTGCTCTACTAGACCAAGGTACTCTTCCGGACACCCGCCCGGAAAGTTACTGCCGTTATTATCGCAAAACCCTGACCAAAGCAGCTCAAACCGCTGTCTGAGAACGCGTTAACGCCTCTGTACACGCGCTTTGGTAATCTCGCTCGGTCTTTGCCGGCGTGGCATAGTTCAGTTGGCTATGACTCACTTCCCCCAAAGCAATGCCAATCATCGTTCGCCCCGCGTAAAACTCAATGGATCGGTCGGCGCTGCCATTCTGGCCGAAGGTGGCCAGCAGGCGCGCGCCAAGCTCCAATCCATTTCCATCACCGGTGGCCTGCTGCAGCTGCAGCATGAACTCTCCGCTGGAGATTTCGTCGAGATCGCGTTCCACACCCGCTCTGGTCCCATTCACGGCATGGCTGAAATGCTGCACCCCACGCGCAAGTACCAAAGCGCCTGCCTGCAGCCTTTCCGCTTCATTGCCCTGGGAGATGAAGACCACCGTAAGCTCCGCATGGCGCTTGACTCGGCTCTCGACCGCAGTTTCCTGGATCCGGTCTCCGAGGAACGCAGGACGCCTCCTGGTTTCTGAACCGCACGCTGGCCACCCCAGAACTGTCCCGTGCCCGGTTCCTTGTCGCTATACTGAGTCCTTGGGATGCCCAACCGGACTGTCACGCACGAGACCATTACTCACTCTGCCGATGAGACCATCGCCTACGGGCGGGGTCTGGCTGCGAAGTTGTCACCTCCCCTTATCGTACTGCTTCGCGGCGACCTCGGAGCGGGCAAGACTACCCTAGTGAAGGGAATTGCCGAAGGCTTCTCGGCCGCGCGCGCCGACGACGTGACCAGCCCAACTTTTACCCTCATTCATGAATACCGCGGTCCGCAAGTCACCCTGTTTCATATCGATCTGTACCGCATCGATACCGAGAGGGAACTGGAAACCCTGGGTCTCGACGACCTGCTCGCTCCCGGCAGCATCTTACTGATAGAGTGGGGAGAGAAGTTCCCTCGTTTGCTGCGCGATACTACCGTGGAGATCGTTCTGGAGCAAACGGGGAAGAGTGGTCGCAGCATCCAACTACGTTCCCGTTGAATCTGCGAACCGGGCTAGGTTGCCACAAATCACGAATATGGAGCTAATACCATCTTGAAACGTACGCACTTGGCATTGCTTTACCTGCTGGTCGCTGCGACTTTTTGTGCTGGACAGACTGTGCCGCCGGCGACAACAGCCGGCCCGGAAAATACACCGGTAGTTCTGGCGGAGCTCCCCGATGCGCCCGGGGCGCAGCAAAGCTCGTCGCCCGAAGGCTCGGGCGCTTCGACCACGGATAACAAGACCAAGTCCGAAGAGAAGAACGCGGGCCAGAGTACCGCCGCGGCGAGTTCGACGCCAGAGGGCCAAGTCACCGCTCCAGGACAGCAACCGAAGCGAATTCTGGGAATCATGCCCAACTTCCGTGCGGTCAGCGCTGGTGCAGTCGCGCCTCCTCCGACGCCGAAGCAGTCTTTCATCATCGCCACCCGGAACAGCTTCGACTACTCCTCGTTCATCTTTGTTGGTGTCACGTCGCTTATGGCCGAGGGAACTAATGCGCACCCGCAGCTGGGCAAGGGCGTGGAGGGCTTTGGGAGATATTACTGGAGAGGCTTCGTCGACAAGACGGACGGCAACTACCTCGTCATTTTTGCTTTGCCCAGCATTCTGCATGAGGACGAGCGTTACTATGCCAAAGGCGAGGGCGGATTCTGGAAGCGCGGTATCTACGCAGCCAGCCGCATTCTCATCACACCTGACTACCATGGACACAATACCTTCAACGCTTCCGAGGTTTTCGGCCGCGCCATGGCGCAAGGAATCTCAACGACCTATTACCCCAGCAAAGACAGGACAGGGGGAGCTCTTGCCGTTAAGTATGGGTATGCGATGGGTCGTGACGCGCTCACCAATGTGTTTCGCGAGTTCTGGCCCGACATCGCAACTCACGTGTTGCACCGGCATCCATGAGCCGCAGCCGCAGACGGCCAACATAGCAAGCGATGCATATCTAAACCAGTTGTATTTGGAGCCATCATCAATTTTGAAACTTATCCATTTGGTACTCGTCTGCCTATCGGTCTCGCTCACTGCAGCTCTTTGCGGTGCTCAAAGTTCACCACAAGCCAGAACCCCTGACGCGGACCACCCGGCTCAGTCTTCCGTGAGCAGTCCTCCGAACCAGGACAAACCCGGAGACCAACGGTCCGCCCATGGTGATTCTGGAGATCCGGCCAACCCAGCTCAGGATACCGACAAGAAGAAGAACGACCGGATGTTCTACGTGATGCCAAACTACTTGACTGTAGATGGTCAGTCGCGAGTGCCGCCAGTCTCCTGGAAAGAAAAATTCGCTATGGCAGCGAGGGGTTCCTTCGACCCGTATGAATTCACAATCGTCGGCATTGTGTCAGGTATTCGCCAGGCGGAAAATTCCGATCCAGAGTACGGACAGGGAATGAAGGGATATGCGACGAGATATGGAGCGGCTTTCGCCGATCAGGTGGATGGGAATGTCATGGTGGGCGGTGTCTACCCCACGATTCTGAAAATAGATCCTCGCTACTATCGATTGGGCAGGGGCCCGTTCATACACCGCTTTGGCTATGCCATCAGCCGAATTTTCGTCGCCCGAAGAGACTCCGGCACTTCCATGTTTAACATTCCCGAATTTGCTGGCAACGCAACGGCGATCGCCATTTCCAATGTGTACTACCCCGCTGACGATCGGACCGCCGTGGCGAATTTCAACAACTGGGGAGTGCAGATGGGACTTGACGCTTTCGGAAATGAGCTGAAGGAGTTTTGGCCGGACATTCACGAATATATCCAGAGGAGACACGCCCGACACCTGCAGAAAGAAATCGGCCGCGAGTAGCCCGCGTACATCCAAAAGCCAGTTCTAACAATCCAACTGTGAATAGTTAGTAGGAGATCGCCCGAAAAAGGGAAGTAGATGGCACTCCGAGGGTTGAGAAAAATCGATGCAGGGAGGAAATTTGAAAGCGATCCGATCATTATGCATGGCGGCGGCGCTGGCCGGGGTATTGGGATCTGCGGCTGTTCGGGCCCAGGGGCCAACGAGCGCGCCAAAAGAGTCGTGGGAAGGAACAGAGCAATCGCGGCTAGACGACGTTGCGCTACTCACCCCGGACTCCCAGCAACCAAGCACAGAGACGGATAGCAAACCCCCTTTGCCAGACGCGCCTGCGCCCAATGTCAAACCCGCAGATTCCACTAACCCCGATGAACAGTTTGGCAAGCAATCCAAGAGAATTCTGGGGATCATACCAAATTACCGAGCGGTCAGCGCCAACACCCATTTGCCGCCGCAGACTTTCAAGAATAATTTCTGGCTTGCGACTCAAGACACGTTCGACTATTCCGATTTCATTTTCGTGGGAGCGCTCGCGGGAATTAATATGGCCGGCAAATCGGAGCCGTCCTTTGGGCAAGGCGCTGAAGGTTACGGCAAATACTACTGGCACGTCTTTCTCGATGGCGCCGTAGAGAACTACATGACAGAAGCCATTGTGCCGGCGGCGACAAGAGAAGATCCGAGGTACTATACCCTGGGCAAGGGTGGGTTCATTAAGCGGACCGGTTATGCGGCAAGTCGGCTGTTCATCACAAGAACCAACGCGGGAAAGAACACCTTCAACTTGTCCGAGATCGTGGGCGCTGGAGCGGCCGCGGGCCTCGGCAATTTGTACTACCCGGCAGAATACAACCCCTTCGTGAAAACCTATCAACGCTGGGGGACGCAGGTGGGCTTGGACGGTGTGTTCAACGTATTAAAAGAATTCTGGCCGGACATCAATCATGCCGTATTTCACGGAAAATACTAATGCGGGGTCAACGTTGCCTCGAATTATTCCGCGTTAGGCCGAGTCGCGGACAAGCTATCGGCGCGCTCCATTCCCGAACCATCGAGAACAGCATAGCCGCTGCGAACACGGCAAATACCAAGACGCGAGAGCGCATATTAATATTATGAACCGGAGTCCGCAGACCTCGCAATTGTGGGTGGTTCTTCATACCACTTCATTCATCTAATTCCATGATGCCTACTCGATCCGAAGCGCCCGTCAGAAAAGCTACTGAGCAAGATCTGGAAGTGGGTTTAATCTGCGCCGACCGTGACGGGAATCGCATCCGCATCGACAGCATCGACCCTGCGGCAGGGAGGCTCTCTTACCACTTCTTGAACGATGAACTCCGCGTGCAGGAGGGAGTTCAGGACGGGTCGATTAAGCAATTTCTGGCTGAAGGTTGGTACATGGCTGCTCCCGGAAAGTCCCTGTAGGAAGCGGTTCCCAGTTCCGACGCTCAATGAACGTAGGAGGCTCATAGGTCTGCCCTGCGGCCAGCCGTCTTTCTTCCCGCCGTGTCGCCAGCAGCAGAATCGGCCCCAGCGACGCGGCTGCCAGGCGCGCCATGACTGGGAACTCCTTCTCCACCTCGCGGCGCAGTTGGTGAATCTTCTCGCTGACGCTACGATTTACCTTCCTGAACTCTTTCTCCATCACCCAAAGAGCCGCGTTGTAAGCGCTACTCAGCTTCTTCATTTCCCGTGCAAAACGTTCCCGCACTCGCGGATCGGGATAGTCTTTGTAGCGCCGCCAGCCCATGAGCATGGTTTGACACATGCGATAGAGGCTCGGCCCATTGCATTCAAAATCCCGCCAGAATGCCCAATCGAGGAATCGCTTCGAATCGTCGCGCGAGATCGCGGCATGCTCGAAGTTGAATTTGTACTGTCCGTGAATGTCGGCAAAATCGATGTCGGTGAGCAGTCGTCCCTCTTTGGCCATGTCGTTGTAGAGAGGCGTTCCCGGAACCGGCGTGTACAGCATGAACTGATGGAAATCGGTCCCATGCGCGATGGCCGCTTCGATCTCCTCGACAATATTGTCGGGGGTGTGATGCTCCAAGCCGACAATCGTTGAGCCTTGCACTCGAATTCCGTGTTCCCGCAGTTCCCGGGTAAGCTGCCGGACATCGTTTCCTTGCAGCTTGCTGTAGTTCGACTTCTCGGACTCCAGCCCCATCCAGACCCACGAAACCCCGAGTTCGACCAGTTCCTCCATCTTGTATTTCCGGATCGCATTAGCCGACGAAAAAACTGAGAGCTCCCAGCTTTTGCCCGCTTCCTTCATGCGCTCGAGCAACCGCATGGCGCGCGTACGATGGAGCAGGAAATTTTCATCCATCACAAAAAATGACTGAACCTTGAGCTCCTTTTCCACCCGGCACATCAAGTCAAACAACTCATCTCCGGTCTCGAAGAAGTTCACAAACTTCCCCTTGCCTCCAAAGAAAGAGGAAGTCGTGCAGAAGTTGCATCCCATCGGACATCCCACCGACGGAATAATCGTGGCGGCCGTCGCGCCCTTGCGATTCGGCAGCCGGATGCCCATAATGCGCGTCTCCAGCCCCGACACAATTGCGGGATGGTGGATCGGCGCCGTCTCGTCTTCCCCTAGGTACCGCCGCATCCATGAGATCCCTTCGCCGCGCACGATGTGGTCGGCATCGATCATCATCTCCACGCCTGGAATTGCGGTGACATGCCCGCCGACAATAATCGTCGAACTTGGCGACAACTCTCTCACCATCCGGCACATCTCGCGAACCTTGCCCACGTTCACGATTATGCCGGAGATGCCGACGACGTCGTACCCTTGCGTGGTCAACTCACGGGCAAAGGCTTCGCGCGTTGGAAAATCCAGCACACTGCAGGGCGCCGAGACATTTTGCTGAATCATCATGATGCCCCACGAGCGGTGGAACATGCGCAGCGAGAAACTGCCTTGCGCCCGCGTGACCTGGTTGTGATACAGCTCCATAGGATTGATGGAGCGGCTGCCGAATTCGTCGTCTTGCGCATACGGCCCGAAGACCGAACTGAGCAGAATACGGGCCTGACTTCCCTTGGGGTGCTTTTCCAATTGACTGGGTTTCATAGGTGTATCTTGAAGGGTATGGGCCGGAGAGAGTGTTTCGCCGTGATCAGAATTACATTACAAAACTATTACGTACACCGAAGTACTGCTTCACGATGATCAGCGGGCGCGATCCGCACCAGCGCCAAGGTCGTAAGATCGTTGTGTGTAGGAGCCGTGCGAGTGAACTGCCGGGCCGCTTGCAACACACTCAGGCACGCGTCGTGTGCGCTCACGACCGTCGCGTCGTGAAAGGCACGCTGCGCTCCCTCCAGTCCGAACTCCACGGCCTCGTCCTTTTCGTTGACCGAGTCTGCTTCGACGATTCCGCGTGAAACCACCAGAAGCGCCGCCCCCGGCACCAGATGACAAACAACCGCGCTTTGGGTGGTGTGCGAAAAAAGACCCAGAGGCAGCCCCGTGGCGCCAAGCAGTGTGACTCCCGAGCGATCACGAAGCATGCCTGGAGTGTGGCCGGCGTTCGCATAACACACCGTACCCAGATCTTCGTTGTAACAACCGAGAAACGCCGGACAACTTCGCAATCCGCCGCGCATGACGGTGCGGTTCATTTCATAACAGAGTTCGATCATGGCCGTGGTTTCGTTGAAATCATCTCCGGCGAAAAAGACAGGTGCGAGGCTCCGAAAGGTCTTCTGCACTTCGATGAGAATTTCACGTGTGTCTGCCCGCATGCCGGCAATATCCAGTAAAACAAAAAGCATTCTGGACGGACTCACGCGCAGAAATTCGTAGAAATCTCCGGCGACGCGCTGCCCGGTGTAGACCGCCGCAATTTCAGCATTGCGCAGCACTGGCGCATCACAGCGGATCGGCTCAGCAAGAGACTGCACCACTTCGGGCGCCTTGAACACCGACCGCCACAGAGGCGATCGCCAGAATAGCGCCTGCGGAGCAAGATGAGGGCGAGAAGGCATCTGCCTGATCATCGGCAGAAGGATGTTGAGGCTTTATCGCGACCAGTTTAGCGGGGCACTCTCCGTCGAGTGAGACCTAATGGGGCAAATACCCCGATTCCATGGGCAACTTGCCATCCACCCGGACGACTGTGACCCGATCGGTGATGGAATGCTCTTCCACAAACCCAACAGCGCCGGGAGTGGCCGAGACTGCGGCAATCACATCCGCATCCGACTCCACCCTTTGCACGGACTCCTTGCGCGACGTTAACAGCGCTTTCAGACCCGCTTCGGTCATCTTACTGATGCGCTGCAGAGTGCTGATCTCGCCGGCGGAGGAGTTGTGGAGCACGATCACCACATTTTTTCCGTCAGGCCACTTCTTCGTATCGCCTTTAAGAATCCTGGCTAGCTGTGCCGACGTGACGTTCTGGGTCTTGTTATCTTTGTCGACCACGACCGCCATGTGGTGCGCAAAGCAAGGGGCCGCGAACAACATCACCCACACGCATAAGCCGAGGATTCGCTGGCACTTCATAGAGTCCCAGCTTACCCTTGGCGCCACAGACTCTGTGTGTCAAAGAATTGTCAACAGGTGACTAGGGTAACCGAGTCCAAAAGGAAGAGGGCGACTTACTCATGTACGGATTGACTTACGGATTTCGTACGGCATTCCAGACTGTGTTAAAAACTAGGGGCTGGAGGAATAATGGTGAGGAGATTGGTCTTGCTGGTTGGCCTCGTTGCTGTTGCGCTCTTCGCGCAGACACCGTCCACAGATTTCCCGCAAACCACGATCCGAGTAGCCACGCATATGGTTGTCGTCGACGTGGTCGTTTCGGATAAGTCCGGTAATCCAGTTCCTGGATTGCAACCCTCCGATTTTTCAGTGAACGAGGATGGCAAGACCCAAAAAATAGCCGCCTTTCGATTCGAAACACCCCGATCCACAGATGCCCCGCAACTACCGTCTCTGCCGCCGCACGTCTATACAAACCGTACCGTTTACAAGGCACCAGCAGGCCCACTGACGATGATCGTTCTCGATGGTGTGAATACAGCAGTGCGGGATCAGATTTACGCACGCCAGCAACTGTTGAAGTACCTCAAGACCCAGCTCCAACCCAACCAACGTATCGCAGTATTCGCACTCACTGGTCAGCTTCACCTTCTTCAGGATTTCACCAGCGATCCTGCGCTCTTACTGGGTAAAGTCGAGCATTTTCTTGCGCAAGACCCACGCGGACTCAGTATCGAAGAGGAGCCGATGCAGCCACTGCGGCGAACCGCTTCCGGTGCCCAAAGTACGTTTTCAGCGAACGTGTTCCAGGACTTCCAGCACGTTTTGTTGGAGCGGGGGGCTGTCAACTATGACGCCAGAGTTTCCGAGACTCTTTTGGCATTTCGTACGCTCGCCAGCAGCGTCAGTGGTTATCCGGGACGCAAGAATCTCATCTGGATTTCGAGTTCGTTCCCCTTGGTTTTCATGGCCGATTCTAGTGCCCTGCCGAGTTTCGCGCCGCGCATTTTTGTAGATAGCAATGTTCATGCTCAAGCCAGATTAACCGCAGAGAAATTGTCCCAAGCCCAGATCGCGGTCTATCCAGTCGACCCGCGTGGTTTGGTGGGTGCCCCTGTGGAGGATGCCAGCCGCGATCTCCGCGACATCTTCGGACACACATATGCCGGTGGCGATTTTTCACAGCAAGTGAACGGTAGTGAGGCGCGCATGCTAAGCAGCCAGGGAACCATGGAGGAGTTCGCGAAGGAAACTGGCGGCGTCGCTTACATGAATCAGAACGAAATTTCTCAGGCGGTTGCGCTTAGTGTTACAGACGGTTCTACCTATTACAGTCTGGCATACTACCCTACCGATAAAGACTGGGACGGAAAGTTCCGGAATATTCAGGTCAAGATCGCTCGGGCGGATGTTCATTTGCGCTATCGGCGTGGCTATTATGCGGTCGATACATTGGGCTCTTCCAAGCCAACAAAAGCTGCGGCGGAAGCTGATCTTGCCTCGGCACTGCAAGGGGAATTCGTCGGCGCAACGTCAGTTGTCTTCGATGCCAGGGTGATTCCTCCTCCCCCCGCACCTTCCATGAGTTTGCCAATTGAGTTCTTGGTGAATGCCGATACGGTTTCCTATGAACCAGCTACAAACGGGGGGCGTCACTATTTCCTTGATTTCCACATTGCCGCATTTTTGCCGGACGGCAAAATCGCCGCTCACGTGGATAAGACGTTCGATGCGAGCGCGTCCCCCAACGAGGTAGAACGTATCCGCCAACATGGGCTGCCACTTCAGACGGCGCTCGATTTGCCAGCCGGCAGCTATGTCGTACGCTTGATTATCCGAGACAGCCGAACAGGCTTGATGGGAGGCCTCGAGTTCCCTCTTGTGCTGGCTGGGGCAGGTAAGGAAAATTGAAACGTCCGAAGCACTCGCCCTCAGAATCCCATGATGTTGTAGCCGCAATCGACGTAGATGGTCTCGCCCGTAATTCCGGAACTGGCGTCGGAAGCGAGGAAGACTCCCGTGCTGCCCACCTCGCCCACCTCGACATTGCGTTGCAACGGAGCGCGCTCGGCGTGACCCTTCATCATGTCTCCCAGGCCCGAGATGCCCCGCGCCGCCAGCGTTTTGATCGGCCCCGCGGAAATTGCATTCACCCTGATCTTCCTTCGTCCGAGGTCCGAAGCCAGATAGCGTACCGCGCACTCCAGCGCGGCCTTGGCCACGCCCATGACGTTATAGTTGGGCACCACTTTTTCCGCCCCGTAGTACGTCATGGTGATCACACTGCCGCCGTCTTCCATCAATGGAGCGGCGGCCCGGCAGACCGCGATCAGTGAATACACGCTCACGTCATGCGCGATACGGAACCCCTCGCGCGTCGTGTTCACGAAATCACCCTTTAACTCGTCGGGCGGAGCAAACGCCACGCTGTGCACCAGCACGTGCAGCTTGCCGTAGCGTGCCTTCAACTTGTCAAAGGTCCGCGCAATTTCTTCGTCTTTCGACACATCGCACATGAAGCCTTCCGCGCCCGGCAGCGACAGAATCAGGTCTTTCGCTTCCTGCTCCAACCGTTCATTCTGATAGGTAATGGCGAGGTTGGCGCCGGCGGTATGCAAGCCCTGCGCAATCGCCCACGCGATCGACCGCTTGTTCGCCACGCCAAAAACGACCGCGGTCCGTCCCTTAAGATCCTCAAACATGAGTAGGTCTCCCCAGAGAACAAAAAGAATACCAGCAACCGAGGCCGTGTGGGGCGGACACTCGTGTCCGCCGCTCTTGATCTTGGTGTTGATTCTGGCCTTGCTGGCAAGAAAACAAAAATCAAAAACCAAAGGCAGCGGACAAGAGTGTCCGCTCTACCTAAACTATTCCGCGACCGCTGCTGCAGCTTTCTGCGCTTTCATTGGCCAGCAGGCGCTCCCGAATGCCACCGCATACACTGCCGCGATCATTCCGAATCCCGCCGCCAGGCTTACGCGCGACGCAACCCATCCCACCGCCAGTCCCAGCGTGATCTGCAGAAACGTTCCGAAGAAATAAAAGGTGTTCTGTACCCGCCCCATGAAGTGCTTCGGCACCTGCTCCATCAGACTGGTATTCATCGCCACGCCACTGACCCCGCGCGCCGATCCCATCAGTCCATAGAGCAGCACCGCCAGCGCCAGCCACGGCGAAAACGGAGACAGCGCCATGGTAAATGTCAGCAGCAGCATCGAAAGAGCAATCGCCCACCGCGCCCCGACCTTGCCAATCAGCAACGGAGCATACAACGCGCTCAGGAACGCGCCCACGCCCCATCCGCCATTGAGCCAGCCATATCCGGTTGCTCCTGCATGAAACACACGATCGCTCAGCGGTGCCGTAACTACTACGCCGGTCATCATTGCGCCGAGAAATAATGCCCAGCTCGTGCCGAGAAAAACGACACCCGGGTGGCCGCGGAGAAAGTCCAAGCCCTCGCGCATCTCGCGCAGGAAGCGTCCCACTGCAGTTTCGGCCGCCTCGATATCATGACGCAGTTCGACCACTCGCGGCACCACGCGTCCCTGCCGCACCGCGAAGTAGCAGGAGAACGAAACCACATAGGTGCCCACGTCGATGAGGAGCACACCGCCGAGGCCGATACGTTCATAGACAAATCCGACCAGAGCTCCGGCAATCAGCCAGCCCCCTTGAACCCCGGCGAGAAGAAGAGTATTCGACTGCACAAATGCACCCTCGGGCGTCAGTTCTTGAATCAGCGCCGTGATCGTCGGCCAGAACATCCAGAAGCCAGCCGCGACCAGCGTGTTCATGAGGTACAGTTCCCACACTTGTACCCGATGCAGAAACGCCAGCACCATGACCACGAGAATGACGATGGCCCGCAACGCGTCCAGCCACATTACCAGCCGGCGCCGGTCTTCGCGGTCGATAATCACTCCAGTGAAGGGAAGCATCACCATGGCCGGGATCGTCTGCAACGCGGCAAACACGCCTAAAGACATTTCCGAATGCGTGCGCTGCAAAATCGTCCAGGCCACGGCGGCGGAGTTCATTCCGCTGCCCAGCATGGAGATCACATTCGCCGCAAAAACAAATCGCAGCGAGCGTTTTTGCAGGATGGAGCGCATCACACGAATCTAACATGCAGAGCTGTCAGCTCTCAGCTATCAGCTTTCAGTTTCTCCCCGCGGACTCTTCGTCGAAAAACTCCAAGTCCCGGGCGTCGTGCCATCGGCGTCGTAGAATGAGACGTGTTAACGGCTTGATTGCAGCAGGAGTACATATGCGACGTTTCGCCCGCACTAGCGTCATCGCATTCTTGGTTGTCTGCGCGGCTACATCTCTCGCTGGATCAGCATCGGCGCAATGTAGTGCGCCTGGACTAGTCAAAGGGGCTGACAAATACAACGAGTTAGTGTGTAAGGCATACAAGGCGTCACAGAGCGGAGACTACCGGAAGGCGCTCGATCTCCTCGTGGATGCTTCCAGTCAGCCCGTATTGGAATCCCCAAATATCCGGCTCTTTCCGGAGATTGCCAGGACATATGCCAAACTAGGTCGCTTTCACGAGGCCGATCAATACCTGAAGTATGACAACCTATCCGTCTTGTGGATGATCGGAATTGTCCGATGCAAGACGGCATCGAACTCGATCGAGGCGAGCCTCCTCCAAGACGGGGAGCCATTAACTTCAGATGAAGCCAAGCACATGGCCGCTGTTTTATGCGGGCCAGTGTTTGACGAATTTAGTTACTTCCGAAACCGCGACACAGAAAGCTTCATCCCTGCCGCAAACGCAATCCTTGAGTATGCAGCCCTTCGCAAAGAAATTGGAGCCATGCATCGCAGATAGAACTGACAGCTGATAGCTGAGAGCTGACAGCTACCGCAGCCCCTTCACCACGTACGCCTCCGACAGCACCCGTATGTAGAGATATGCGTACGCATTCCCATCGGCTGAAAGACGCGGTAGGCCAACGGATGCCACTCCCGCAGCCGTTCCCGCCCCGAAGGTTTTCCACGGCTCCATTTTCCCGGTTTGGATATTCACCCGCGACACTTCCACGACTGTCCTGCGCCCGCCATTCGGCACCACGTAGACCGACCCTCCGTCCGGTGTCCAACCGATGACGGAGTATTTAGCGTCAATACCCGGGATGGGGCGAAGCCCGCCACCTTCCAGCGGCCAGATGCCTCGCTGTCCTCCGGGCCCACGAACCACCGTGTACTTGCCGTCCGGCGAAATATTCACACCAGAAACACCCTCGGGAGTGATGGGCTTGGATTCACCACTGCTCACATCAATCAGGTAGTCGCGCCCGCCATGCCCCGCTTCGATTCCTACAGCCAGCAAATGCTTGCCGTCGGGCAAGAAGCGAACCTGGCCATAGCTGACGGAGTCGTGAGTAATCTGCCGGGCCTCGCCTGCTCCTGTGGGTACCAGGCTAAACGCTCCAACTTTGTTCGGTAGCGTGACTACCCATTTGCCGTCGGGAGAGATCGCTCCTGCCAGGCCCTCGCCCAGGCGCGCCGGAGGCGAGCCATCGGTATCGCGCAGGAAGACGGTGTAATTCGCTCCGCCGCCATCGCCTTCTTCTTCAAACAGAATCTTGCGGCCGTCGCGGCTGATGTCGCGAAGTTCAGACCATCCAAACCATCCCAACTCGCGCTCTTCCTTGGCGTCCGGTCCCTTGCCGCGGATATCAAGGCGTGTGTGATTCGCTACGCTCAGCACAGTTCCATTGCGCGAGTCTTCCAGCCACATACCACCCGGCACGTTGGCGAGCGTCCGCAGCTTGCCCGAAAGGGTTACCGCGCGCGGGTTCGAGGCGCTGCCCGTGCTGGTGGAGGTGAACCAGATCTCATCGCTCGCAGCCGACCACAGAATTCCCTGCAGTGAGGTCCAGCCGGATGACAGCTTTTTCTCCGGCACTTTGCCATCGGCCCCAATCACCGCGACGGAACCTTCGTCGTCGCCTCCAGTGTTTTCATGGTCGGCAAAGGCAATCCATTTTCCGTCCGGCGAAATCTTGGGATGGCTCATCCAGTTAATGCCGTCGATCAGCACCTTGCCCGCCGGATATTCCAGACGCCAGTGATTATTTTCCGGAACGTAGCGCACCACGGCCATGCTTTCGCCATTGGCAGCCCAGTCCGCGTCCTGCACGTTGTCCAGGACCTCTCTCGGAGTCCCGCCACTTAGCGGCACTCGCGCCAGCGTGCCGCTGCGCGCATAGCCGCCGTAACCCACGGTATTGAGCCGGATCGCCATTTCTCCATTCTTGGAGATCGAAAGCAGCTCGGCGTTTTTGATTCCCAGTTCACGCGCGCCCGGATCGTCGGTGCGCGACATATAAAGCTGGTTGTCACCGCCGTCCCACGACGCGCTGTACACAATGCTGCCGTCGGGTGTAAACCGGGCGTTACCAATCGAGCCGGTGCGAAACGTGATCTGCTGATACTCGGCTTGCGATCCCTGTGCGCCTGATTTTCCCGTCCACCAGCCGAGGCCGTAGACCGCAGCGGCGATTGCGAGTCCTGCTGCGATCGCGATCACCAGCCTGCGGCGCGACTGCCCGATAGCTGCATTCGCGCCACTGCCCGCCGCCACTCTCGCCGAACTTCCCGACAATCCGGAGAGATGTTCTAGGTCGAACGCAATGTCGCCCGCGGAATGAAAACGCGACTCCGGGCTTTTCTCCAGGCAGTGATGCACGATGCGTTCGAGCGCGGGAGAAACATTGCGATTCGTTTCGCTCAGCTCCGCCGGCTCTTCTTTCAGAATCGAACTCATCGTGTCGGCTGCGGTATCTCCATGAAACGCCCGCTTGGCCGAGAGCATCTCGTAGAGAATCGCGCCGAAACTGAAGATGTCGGAGCGCGGATCGAGCGTCAGGCCCCGCACTTGCTCGGGAGACATGTATCCCGCCGTTCCCATCACGACGCCCGCTTCGGTGGCGCCGTGCGTTGCCGTGGCCATGGAAGTCTGTGACGACGGATCCGTCTGCGTCAGTTTCGCCAGGCCAAAGTCGAGAATCTTCACCCGCCCGTCCTTTGTGATGAACAGGTTCTCCGGCTTCAGGTCGCGATGGATGATTCCTTTTTCGTGCGCCGCCGCCAACCCGCGCGCAATCTGGATCGCGTAGTCGAGCGCCTTGCGCTGGGGAAGCGCACCGCTGCGCAGTCGCTCACGCAGAGTTTCGCCTTCGAGCAACTCGGAGACAACATACGGCGAGCCGTCGCTGGTGCCGATATCGAATACCGCGAGAATATTGGGATGATTGAGGGCCGCGGTGGCCAGCGCTTCCTGCTCAAAGCGCCGCAAGCGGTCGGCGTCCGCCGAAAGAGTTTGCGGCAATACTTTGATGGCTACTTCACGCTTAAGCCGCGAGTCGCGGGCGCGATACACCTCTCCCATGCCGCCTGCGCCGAGAAGAGAAACAATTTCGTAAGGACCCAGTTTCGTGCCAGAGGCGAGATTCATCAGTGGGCGAGATTATACCGCAGAAGTCGGACCGGCCCAGTTCCTGGCTGTTGGCTGTACACGACTCCTTCGATCGCGTTGTCGACTCGTGTTGTATCGTCCTGAAGGGAAAGCAAAGGAATCGATGTCCAGCTCTGCCGGGAAGCTCTGGCTGGTGTTCTCGTGGCCACAGCCGAAGGGATGTCGGTCACGATATAAAGGAAAACCGCGCCGAAGCGCGGCTGTCCTTAAGTCCTGGCTCAGCCGGGCACTTCTCCCGGGCTCGTTCCAGAATCATCTCGATGTCCGCTTCTTTTTTAGCGACGCAGAGTCATTCTGCGCGGCAGTAGCGGCGGGGGGACTCAGTGCTCGCGTTTCCCTCCGCCGCTTATATGAGGATGTTGGCCCGAAGGAGAGGCCACAGCCAAAGCAATCGGCTATTTGAACATCACGGTCAACTGGCAGATATTTTTGCCCGCAGTCGCATTTAGCGTGCCGTTGCTGAGCTCACCCGTTGCGCTATCTCGCGCCCAACTGTAGATGCTGGTGCAGTAGTCGTCGGCGAAGAGGAACTTGCCGGTGGGATCCAGGGCCACGCTGTTGGATTGCTTGTTCGTGGTATAGAACGGCGA
>Ga0075030_100001663_pt1 | contig 20030 bp, 19 predicted proteins | sample LitLauG_LLR_2012_FD_71393 | JGI IMG/M metagenome (GOLD analysis project Ga0075030, IMG submission 71393) | Freshwater sediment microbial communities from Pennsylvania, USA - Little Laurel Run_MetaG_LLR_2012 | ecosystem: Environmental > Aquatic > Freshwater > Creek > Sediment | place: USA...
CACGATGACTCGGGACTTGGACATCCCCCATCGTCGTATTCACTGCGATATCAACGATGTCTCGACTCATCTATCAACAAGGTCGTGAATCTCCACACCTCCAGCCGCACCAGTGTGATGTTTCGCGTCATCACGGACAAACGAACCCCTGACGCTGATCTTGCTCAGGCCATGTCGCCATCATTCAATGATTCTTCTCTGGATTGGTGGTGTTCTCGCCGAGGAACACCCCGTTCTCGTCCAGCACCCTGATGTGGTCGTCAATGATGTAGAGACGCAGGTGTTTGCCGCGATGGTGATGACGGATTCGCACCTGTACAAGCCGTCCCCGGTAGCGCAACGTAATTCTGCCGTGAGGGTCGACCAGGACGTCAGCACACCGTGGTGACTGGTCCGGCTCCGTCGGCCCCCACCGGGCGACGAATCCGGCGGGATAAGAACGTCACCATCTCGGCGCCCCCGAAGCGCCAAATAGGATGCCTACTGAGACAATCGTTCCTCAAGGAGTAGCAGTGGCCACGACTTCCCGATCGCGCGTGAGCCGGTTGACCATGCTCATCGGCACCGTGGTGGGGATTATGGCGGTGGTGGTCGTCGCGCTCGTCGTCCACAGTGGGTCGCGCCCGTCATCGGTGGCGAGTCCCTCGACGGCTCTGTGTAGTGCGCTGAAGAACATCAACACCTACGCCTCCACGCACCCGACCGTGATGAAGTACCCGAACCTCGAGCAGTCGTTGCAGTATTCGAATCAGCAGATGATGAGTGTGACGACTCCGCCCGCCGTCGTCGCGAGCAGCGTTCTCTCGGCGCAGACGTCGAGCGCGTCCATGGTGCACACGGTCCAGCAGATCATCGCGCACGTCACCATGACGAAAGCGCAAAAGATGGCGTCGCTGAACCAGATTCTCGTCTGGCGCAAGAGCATTGCGGCACTGGGCGTCTGGCAGAAGACGCACTGCTAGTCGTTGGCCCGGGCCCGCTCGCGTGGAGCGCCGCGTCGAGGCGAGCACGCCCGGGTCCCTAGGATCACCGTGGCGCCCACGGTCACTGGTCGTGAGGAGTTGCTACCGTACGTACATCATGAATTGGTGGCGCAGCGGTACTCGGTGGTTGAGCGCCGTCCTCATCATGGGATCGTCGGGGGTCGGTGCGGGATTGTCGCTGACGGCCGCGGCGTCGACGAAGGCGCAACCCACGGTGCACCCCTTGTTGCCGCCGCACTATCCCTCGTCCAACTTTCGACTGGGTTCGATCTACCAGGTGCTCGCGTCGGTCAACGCGGCGCGAGCGAAGCAGGAGGGTCTGGGTCCACTGCGCTTTGACGTCGCCCGGTTCTCCCACCTCAGCGTGGCCGAGCAAGTGTTCGTCCTCTCCAATCTGGAGCGCACCACCCGAGGTCTCTACCCCGCGATGGCGATGGTGCGCCGCCTCGACGTCATCGCCGCTGGCGCCGCCGTCCGCGACGAGGACCCGACCGATCCCGGGGCGGGCTATTCCTCCATCTGGTCGAGCGCGCCTCCTTCACTCGGCCAATTCGCCGCCTTCGCGGACTTCGGCTGGATGTACGACGACGGTCCTCCGCCGCAGTACATCTTTCGCAATATCGACTGCGTGCACGCCGGACAATCTGGTTGTTGGGGGCACCGCCAGAACATCCTCTCGAACCCCCTCGCGACCGCGGGGCATCGCGCTTGTCCGCCGGAACTGGTGGCCGGTACCGGATTCGCCTTGCACAGTGTCGACGGTCCCTCGATGACCGAGATTTTCGAAGTGGCGTGTTCGCGCCTGGGGTCGTCCGCGGTGTTCACCTGGCCTTTCGCGGTCTCGTACCTGCGAATCCCGGCCAGCCAATCCGGGCTGAAATAGTTTCGCCCCACTCGTCGACAAGGCCTGTTGCGAGGGGAGGTTCTAGTGCTACTCTGCGGACATGCCGCATCGACGCCGGCGTGTACCACGGGCCCTCAGGGGTCTCGCGGTTGTCGGATGCGTGTTGGGCACGGTGGCGGCCGCGGACTCGGCTGCGGTCGCCACCAGTGCGCCCTCGGGTGTCGCGAGAAGCGGTGTCGTCGACCTCCCCGGGACGAACTGTCCGGTCTTTCCCGTTGACAATGTGTGGAACACCTCGGTGGCCTCGTTGCCCATCAATCGGCACTCCGCGCAGTGGCTCACCTCGATGAACGCCGCAACGAGTTATCTGCATCCGGATTACGGTCCGTCGGGCGATTCGCGGGCACCCTACGGCATTCCCTGGAGTGTCGTGCCGGCGACCGCGGTGTTCACCCGCGTGACGTTCCAGTACGCCTCCGAGAGTGACCCGGGACCCTATCCGCTGACGGCCACGACCCCGGTGGAGCAGGGGTCCGATCGACACGCCCTCATGGTCGATCCGCGGGCGTCGGCGACGTCACCGGCGTGCACGCTCTTTGAGACGTACGACACGTATTACCGGCCCGCGGGACGGTCGACTGCGGGATCGGGCGCCATCTGGCACCTCACCTCCAACGCGCTTCGACCGGCGTCCTTCACGTCCGCCGACGCCGCGGGACTACCGATTTTGGCGGGCCTGGTGAACTTCGACGAGGTCGCCAGTGGCCCCCTGCGCCACGCCATTCGGTTCACCGCGCAGTGCACGAGTCGGGCGTATCTCTGGCCGGCCCGACACCAAGCGGGGAGTTCCGACGTGCGCTGTCCTCCCATGGGCGCGCGGTTTCGCATGCGGGCGAGCTTCACCTTGCCGGCGAAGCGCTGCGACGCATTCTGTCAACGGGTTCTGACCACCATGAAGACGTACGGACTCATCCTCGCCGACAACGGTTCCAATTGGTATTTCCAGGGGACGGCCGACCGGCGGTGGACGTATCAGCAGGTGGACCAACTCAAGGCCATTCCGGCCAGCGTGTTCGTGGCGGTGGACGAGTCCTGCTTGATGATCGCCCCGAACTCGGGTCAGGCGCGTCAACCCGGTTCGACGTCGTTCGCTCGCCATTGTCGACGAGCGTGATCAGCGGGTGATCGCGCCCTCGCTACATTGATTGCCCGAGCTCGCGAAGGTTGTTGCGCAACCGACCGACCGCCGTCACCCGGCGTTCATACCGGCATTCTACGGTGACTCCCACGAGCAGTCATTCCTTGGAGGTTGTCATGAAGAGCCATCTTTCCCGCTACGCCCGACTGGGACTGGGTGCGACACTGGTGTCGCTCTCGGTCGCCGGAATCACCTCGAGCGCGAACGCGCAGCCGGTTCACCCGACAGTGTTCGCGCTCACCGCGGTCCCGGTGTTGCGTGGTAGCACGCTGTCGCACACGTTCACTCCCGTCGGGTCGGAGTCCTCGGTGACGGAACCGCTGAGCAAGATCGACGACCTCAGTCAGTTCGGCGGTGCGCTGGTAGCGGTGTTCCAGAACGGTGTGGGACCCAACGGAGAGGCGAGCACGTCGGGCAACCTGGACAGCACCGTGGTCGAGTTCACGCCGTCGGGCCAGGTGTTAGGTCAATGGGACGTGGCCGGTCGCACCGACGGTGTCGTGGCGGACGCCGCGGGACAGCGCATCATCGCCACCGTCAACGAGGATGGGAACTCCTCGCTCTACGTCATCACGCCGGGCGCGCCCGCGCTGTCCCAAGTGACGCACTACACCTACGACGCCGGTCTCACCCACGGTGGCGGTACCGACTCGCCGGTGCTCTATCGCGGCCAGCTCCTCATCAGCGCGTCGAACCCGGGAACCGCGAACGGCCCAGCCGTCTACGTCGCGTCCCTCAACGCCAGCACGAAGGTGGCGTCGCTGACTCCCCTGATGCGCGACAATGATGCGGCGACGGTGGCGAACGTTGGCGCGACGTGGGGCGCGACGACCACGTTGGCCCTGAGCGACCCCGACTCCTCGATCGCCGTGCCCGACTCAGCGCCGCGTTTCGGGGGCAGCTTCGAGCTCACCTCCCAGGGCGACCAGCAACAGATCTACGTTCGCCACGCGGGCACGCCGCGTCAGTCGCTGGCGGTGTTGAACCTCAGCCAGTCGGTGGACGACACGGCGTGGGCCACGTCGCGCCACGGCACGCTCTACGCCAGTGACTCCGCGGCGAACAGCGTCGACGCTCTGAGCGGCCGCTTCTCGGACGAATCCGCCTACGCGGTGGCCACCCCGTGCAGCGCCAATAGCGCGCCCTCGGTGTGCACGGCCCCGAATTATCTCGCCACGGTCAACCCCTGGACGGGTCAAGTCAGTGCCGTCAGCGTCGTCGGTGCACCCTTCACGCCCAAGGGAGCCCTGGTGTTCGTCGCGGCCGGCGAGACGCACGGTGGCCACGAGTTCCACTTCGGCGGCGACCACCGCTAGAACGAGAAGGCTCCCCGCGACGGTCGTGGAGACCGTCGCGGGGAGCCTTTTGCTGTGCGCAACATTTTCAACGGCAGCCCATCGACCGCGGAGAGTTCCCTCGGTGACGCGGTGCACCGCTCGACCGTGAACTCCGGCGAACCCCGGGGGGCGAGTGGGCTCGTAAGTGTGACTCACGACGCCGCGATACCGAGTCATCTTGGTCAACCAATTTGGTTGCGACTCCGAGTACTCGGCGTATTACAAATTGTCGGCAACGTGCGAAAATCTTCACCCTCGCGCGGAGCCGCTGTGTTACGTTCGTCAGTACTTCGTCGCTCGGCGAGAGATAACAGCTCGGCGAAATGATGTCGAATGAAGTGTTCGGGGGGACATGAGCATTTTCTGGATAAGCCTTGGTCAAGGCTTAGCAGTGGCGGCAATTCTCGCTCTCTCGTCGGTGGCCTTTACGTTGGAGTACGCGGTGAGCCGTGTCGTGAACCTGGCGCACGGTGAGGTCCTCACGATTGGCGCGTACGCCGCCTACGTGGGCGAGACCAATCTTCATTTGAATATCTATGTGTGCGCTTTGATGGCGACCATCTTCGGTTCACTCGCCGCTACGGGGATCAATTACTTTCTCATCGAGCGATTCCGCACGCAAAAGCCGCTGTCGACGCTGATCGCGACGTTGGGTGCCTCGCTGGTGCTCCAGAACGCCCTGTTGATCATCTTCGGAGGCGCCAGTCTCACCTACGCGTTCTCCCAAGGAAACCTGCTGCACGTGGGCCCGTTTCTGTGGACCACGCTCACCATCGAAGTGATGGTCTCGGCGGTGGTGGTGGCCGCCCTGATCTACCTGTTGCTGCAGCGCACCCGTCTGGGCAAGGCCCTGCGGGCGGTCTCGCAGAATCGCGAGCTCTCCCAGGTGAGCGGCATCCCCGCACGCGGCATCGTCATGCAGACCTGGGCCGTGGCGGGTGCGGTCTCGGGTTTCGCCGGATTCCTCTACGGCGAGACCGTCGGCACCATTTCGCCCACCATCGGTAATGGCTTCTTGCTGCTGTCCATCACCGCGGCGGTCGGTGGGGGGCTGGGTCGGCCCTACGCCACGTTGGGGGGAGCACTGGTTCTCGGTCTGGTGATGTCGATCGCCGGCACCTACTTGTCGTCGGCCTACCAATTGGTGGTGGCCTTCGGCTTCCTCGTCGTGATGCTGCTCATCAAACCCAACGGCATTTTCGTGCGCGGTGCGGCCCAGACGGTGCGTGCCTGATGCTCCAGTACTGGACCGCCATCATGACCGAGGCCGCCATCTTCTCGGTGCTGGCGCTCGGCATCGACATGATTTGGGGATGGGCGGGTGACTTCGACCTCTCCGCGTACGCGTACTTCGCCCTCGGTGTGTACATGACCATGGTGATGACCATCGGCAAGCCCCAAGCGCCGGTGGAGTACATCTTGGGGTGGCACCTTCCCTACCCGGTGGCCGTGGTGTTGGCGGTCGTCGTCGTAGTCGCCTTCGCCGCCATCATCGGTGCAATCGCCCTGCGGAGCCTGCGCGAGGTGTATTTCTCCATCACGACCCTGGGCGCCGTGTGGGCGATCTACTACGCGGTGGAGAACTACACCCCACTCTTCAACGGCTACAACGGCGTCTACGGTCTCTTCGACCCGCTCGGCGGTGGCCTCTCCTACAACGCCTACCACTACGTCTTCTTAGGGGTGTGCCTCGTCGTGCTGCTGATCGTGTACCTGGTGGTCCAGCACCTGTCGTCGAGTGCCTTCGGTCGCATGGTGCGCGCGGTGCGCGACGACGAGCGCGCGGCCTCGGTGTACGGACGAAATGTCTTTTGGGCCAAGTACCGCACCTACCTCTTCGGCGCGGGTCTGGCCGGACTCTCCGGCGGATTGTTCGCGGCCTACATCGGCGCCTTCAACCCCCTGGACTGGAAGCCGACCGAGATCTTCGTCCTGTACGCGGCCATCCTGGTCGGGGGACGCGGTAACCCGAAGGGCGTCGTGCTCGGTTCGTTCATCGTGTACGTGGGCTTCGTGGAGATGACGCGCTACATCCCGTCGCCGGCGGCGCGCCCGGAGCTCGGTCCGGCGTTACGCCAGATCTCGATCGGTCTGTTGATCGTGTTGATGCTCAAGTTCCGCCCCAGTGGTCTCCTGCCCGAGAAGTTGGGTGACGACGGCACCGTTGCGCGCCGGTCCTGGCCGGAGCGACTGTGGCGTAGCTCGACGAGCGACGGCGACCTCGCGACGGCCGTGCCGGCCGAGGCGATTGACGAGGTGGCCCCGTGACGACGCCGCTGCTCGAGGTCAAGAACGTCTCGAAGAACTTCGGTGGCGTCGCGGCGGTGCACGAGTGCTCGATGTCCATCGCCGAAGGTTCGGTGGTGGGACTCATCGGACCCAACGGCGCGGGCAAGAGCAGTCTGATCGACCTCGTGTCGGGGTTCGAACGTCCCGACACCGGCAGCGTGCTCTTCGCCGGACAAGAGATTGTCGGACGGCGACCCGACGTGATTTCGCGCTTGGGACTGATCCGTACGTTTCAGACGCCGCGCGAGTGGCGCGACCTGTCGGTGATCGACAACGTGCGCGTGGGCCGCTCGGCGCTCGAGCGCGAGTCCATCTGGCGCACGCTGACCTCCGGACGGCGCCTGCGGCGCGAAGAGATGGCGGAGAGTGAGGAGCTGTTCGATCTGATGACGCACTACCGCCTCGATGCCGTGCGCAACGCCCGCGCGTCGGGTCTCAGTGGCGGTCAAAAACGGCTTCTCGAGTTCGCGCGCATCGCGGCCGCGAAGCCGAGGCTCACGATTCTCGACGAACCGATGGGCGGAGTGAACCCGGTGTTGGGCGAGCGCATCGGCGAGGCCATTCGCGAACTCAAGCGCGCCGGCAGTACGGTCGTGGTGGTCGAACACAATCTGCCCTTCATCGAAAAGACCTGCGACGAGGTGGTCGTGATGGACCTCGGTTCGGTCATCGCCCAGGGGCACTTCAGCGAACTCCGCGACAACGCCCGGGTCGTGGACGCCTACCTCGGAAATGATGACGAATGACCGCCCCTGAACACGACGCTCCCGTGGTCCTGCGCGTCAAGGACCTCACCGCCGGCTACGGGGGGCCCCCGATCATCGATCACGTGTCGCTCGAGGTGCGCAAGGGCAAGATCGCGGCCATCGTCGGGCCCAACGGCGCGGGCAAGTCGACCCTGCTCAAGGCCATCATGGGCGTGATCAAGGTGACCAGCGGCGAGGTGATCCTCCTCGATAAGAACTGCACCAACATGGCGCCGGAGAAGCTGGTGCGCCACAAACTTGCCTACGTGCCCCAGGTCGCCAACACGTTCCCCGACCTCACGGTCCGCGAGAACTTGGAGATGGGGGGATACACCCGTCGACACGGCGTCCACGAGCGCATCGAGGAACTCGGGGACCTCTTCCCGGACCTGCGCAAGTCCCTGCGACGCAAGGCCGGCGCGCTCAGTGGTGGCCAGCGCAGCATGCTGGCGATGGCGCGCGGTCTGATGCTCGACCCCGAGGTCATGCTGCTCGACGAGCCCAGCGCCGGACTCTCGCCCCTGCTGCAGAAGTCACTGTGGGAACAGATCGAGGCCGTGGCCGCCACGGGTGTCGGCATCTGCGTGGTGGAGCAGAACACCCGACGGTCCCTGCGCCACGCCGATTGGGGCTACGTGCTGGTCCTCGGTAAGAACCGCCTCGACGGACCGGCGTCGCAACTGCTCAACGACCAGGAGGTCATCGACCTGTACGTCGGACGGATGTCGTAAGGATCTGGCAATTCTCATCAGAGAAGCAACAAACTAAGGGGGAGAAGTGAAAAAGAGAAGCAAAGTACTAACGGCGAGAGCCTTCACCGCGGCGCTGGCCGTCACCACCGTCGTCGGCACGGGACTGAGCGTCGGCTTCAGCGCGAGCGCGGGAGCCACGTCGGGCAGCGTGTCGTACGGCGTGCTGTCGTGCTTCACCGGTCCACTGGCCAGTCTGGGTGAGGGCATTTATCAGGGCGCGCAGATCGCGCAGGCGCAAGTCAACGCGGCCGGCGGCGTCCTCGGTAAGAAGCTCTCGATTCCTCAGGGTGACACCGGTTGTGACCCGGTTGAGGGTAAGACGGCGTTGCTCAAATTGCTGTCCGGCGGTGGCATCGCGGGGATCATCGGCCCGACCACCCAGGAGATCAACACGGTGGAACCGGTGCTCAAGGCCAACAAGATTATCGATGAGTTCCAGGGCGGTGACACGGGTCGCGACCACCAGACCGACCCCTACTTGTTCCGCGACAGTCCTTCGGACTCCCAGCTCGGCGTCGCCATGGCGACGTACGCGCACATCAAGGGATACAAGAAGGCCGACCTGGTGTTCTACTCCGACGCCGCGGCTCAGACCATCGTGGCGCCGGTGCGGTCGACCTTCATCAAGCTCGGTGGCACGGTGATCCACACCTACATCATCACCGCGGACCAGTCGTCGTACACCAACACGGTCGCTCAGGTGATCTCGGATCACCCGCAGGTGATCTTCTCCCAGACGGACGCGCCCACCGTGGCCGTTCTGTCCACGGAGTTCAGTCAGTTGGGTTCGAAGATTCCGTGGATCGGCACCGACGTGACCACCAGTAGCGACTACATCAAGGCGTTCGGCGCGGCACGCGCCCACTCCACCTTGACGTCGGTGATGGGGACCTCGGTGACGGGTACCGCCAATAACGTCTTCATGGCGGGCTTCACGAAGATGTTCCCGAGCAAGGCCGCGGCGGGACCGCTGTCGGGGGCGAACTACGCCTACGACGCCGTCATCTCCCTGGCGCTGGCGGACACCTACGCCAAGACCTTCAACGGGACCACCGTGGCGGGCGACATGACGATGGTGACGAACCCTCCGGGGACCAAGTGCTACTCGTACGCGAGCTGCCTCAGCCTGTTGAAGGCCCACAAGAAGATCAACTACGAGGGCGCCAGTGGCAGCATCGACTACAACAAGTACCACAACACCTTCGGTCCCTACGCACCGTTCATCGCGAACGCGTCGACCGGTAACGAGGTACAGGGCTCGCCCCTGTCGGCCAAGGTGCTCGGTGACGTGACGAACTGCACGACGACCAGCGCGTGCCTGGCGGCGCTGCGCGCGGACGGCATCAAGTAGACGTCCGCACTCGTCCGCGAGGACGCCGGGTTGTCGCCGGCGTCCTCGCGGACGAGGGACGAACACCTCGTTTCAACCGACCGCAGCCAGAGGAGCGCTTCACGTGAGCATCGAATCCCCGTCCTCGACATCGAGTGAGTCACGCGGACCCCTCGACGGGCTGCGCGTGCTCGATCTCTCACGGGTGCTCGCCGGTCCCTTCGCGGCAATGATCCTCGGCGACCTGGGCGCCGACGTCATCAAGATCGAACAGCCGGAGTCGGGTGACGACACTCGCAAGTGGGGACCCCCCTTCATCGATACGCCCACCGGACGAGAGAGCACCTACTTCCTTTCCGCCAATCGCAATAAGCGCAGCGTGACGATTGACCTCAAGGACCCCGACGAACGCCCCTTCATCGAACGCCTCGTCCAGTGGGCCGACGTGATCATCGAGAACTTCCGGCCGGGCGTGATGGACCGGCTCGGACTGGGCGACGGGGTGCTCGAAGCGCTCAACCCCTCACTGGTACGACTGTCCATCAGTGGCTTTGGCGACGATGGCCCCGAGAGCGGTCGCGTGGGCTACGACCACATCCTCCAGGCCGAGGGTGGTTTGATGTCGATCACCGGCGAACCCGAGGGTCCGATGCTCAAAGTGGGCGTGCCGATCGCCGACATCACGGCGGCCCTCTACGGCACCATCGGCATCCTGGCCGGACTGGTCGAACGCGCGACGAGCGGGCGCGGACAGCGCGTCTCGACGTCGCTCCTGGCGGGGCAAATCGGACTGCACACCTTCCAGGGAACGCGCTACCTCGTCGCGGGCGAGGTACCTCCCCCCTCGGGGAACCAACACCCCACGGTGTGCCCGTACGGCGTCTTCACCGCGAGCGACGCGCCCATCGTGATCGCCGTCGGCAACGACGCCATCTGGCGCCGGTTCGCCCCTCTGGTCGACATCGACGCCGCCGATCCGCGATTCGCCACCAACGCGGTGCGCATCGCCCACCTGAGCGAACTCCACGACCTCATGGCTCCCGCGCTCGGCGCCCGGACGGTGCGCGAGTGGCTCGTGCTCTTCGAAGCGGCGGGTGTTCCCGCCGGCCAGGTCAAGACCATCGACCAGGTCTACGCGAACGACCAGGTCCGCCAGCAGGGTCTGGTCTGGCGCGCCGAGCACTCCTCACTCGGCCCCATCGAATTGTCGGGGAGCCCCTTGCGTTATGGTCGCAGTCAGGTGGGCGTGCGATACGCCCCGCCCACCCTCGGTGAGCACTCGGCGCAGGTGAGAGATGAGTTACTGCATGACGAGTGACGCGAGTACGCGCGTTGAGGCGGCCCGCGCCGACCTCGAACGTCATCGGGGTCGAACGCACCACGGGGATTCTCAATGAGCGCCGCGACTCGTTTCGGCGCGACGATGTCGCGGGTGCGCTCGCGCTTCGATAGTCGGTGGCGACACTCCACCCAGTGGCTGCGGGCACGCCGTGGACCACGACTCGCCGTTCCCCCGGCCACGCCCGTCGTCGTCGAGAAGCACGCGGACGGGGTCGTGGAGATTCGCCTGACCGCGGGCGACCGTCGCAACGTCCTGGGACGGTCCACGATTGATCGCCTCGAGGAACTCGTCGCCTCGCCCCCTCACGGGACGAAGGTCATCGTCATCACCGCGGAGCCACCCGATTTCTGCGCCGGATACGACCTGGTGGAGGCGTCGCGCAGTTCCCCCCAGGACCTGATCGCGCACGAGGACAATTTCGTCCCCCTGCGCGCGTCGACGATCCCCATCGTCGTGGCGTTGACGGGCAACGTGATCGGCGGCGGCCTCGAACTCGCCCTCTCGGCCGATATCCGCATCGCCGCGCCGGGAACCCGCTTCGCCATCCCGGCGGCCAAATTGGGACTGGTGTACTCGGAGGCGGGGATTCGACTGGTGCGCGACGCCGTCGGCGAGAGTGTGGCCCGAGCGATGTTCCTCGGCGGTCGTGACCTGTCCGCCGAGGCCGCCGTGACCCTGGGGCTGGTGACCGAGGTCGTCAGCCGCGAGCAGGTGCGCGAGCGCGCCCTGGAGTACGCGGCGGCCATGGCGTCGTGGTCCTTCACCGCCGCCACCGGCAATCGCCAGATCCTCGACGCCGTGGCGGGTCGCGTCGAGGTCGACACGGGTCGCCTGCGCCTGAGCAGTTTCGAGCCCCACGGTGACCTCGCGCACAGCATCGCGGCGTTCGTGAAGCGCCGCGCGCAGGCCCCGGGCGGCCTCGTCGACAAGAACCCGCACTGACGCCGCCGGGGGTCCCGCGGCGTACTGATCGGCGGTGTCGCTGCGCCTACCCCTCGGGGGAAGGAACGCGACGCGGGGTCACCAAGACGTCGAGCACGGCGACGTCCAGACTGACCCGCGTGCCGAGTTCGAAGTCACCGGCGTCGACCGAGCGGACGTCGGTCTTCACCACCACGTCGGCGAAACCGATCTCCAACCGAGTGCTCGCGCCGAGGAAGCTCCGGTGCTGGACCACGCCGGCTCCCGTCGGGTCGGGACGAACACTGACGTCCTCGGGCCGCAACAACGCGTCCACGGGTCCGGCGTCGAGGGCGGGCGACTCGCCGCGGATGGCGGCCTCCCGCTCGAAGAGCACCACCCGGTCCCCGTGCCGTTCGACGGGCACCCGGCTCGAGACGCCGACGAATTCCGCCACGAACGCGCTCGAGGGGTGCGCGTAGAGCTCGGCGGGCGACGCAATCTGCTCGACGCGTCCGCGCGACATGACGCACACCCGGTCGGCCATCGACAACGCCTCCTCCTGATCGTGGGTCACGAAGAGCGTGGTGATGGCCAGGCGCTGCTGGAGGGCCCGGATCTGGTCGCGCAGCTCGGCGCGCACCTTGGCGTCGAGGGCGGAGAGGGGCTCGTCGAGCAGCAGCACGCGGGGCTCGATGGCCAGCGCCCTGGCCAGCGCGACGCGCTGCTGCTGTCCCCCGGAGAGCTGGTGGGGGTACTTGGTGACGTGTTCGGCGAGTCCCACGAGGTCCAGGAGCTCGTGGGCCCGCTGGCGACGCAGGCCACCGCGCTGATGGCGAAGTCGTAGACCGAAGGCCACGTTGTCGCGCGCCGACATGTTGGGAAAGAGCGAGTAGCTCTGGAACACCATGCCCATGTCGCGCTTCTGGGCGGGGATACGCGAGACGTCGACGCCGTCGACGAGGATCTGTCCGCTGTCGGGGGTGTCGAAACCAGCGACCATGCGTAGCGCGGTCGTCTTGCCGCACCCCGAGGGACCGAGCAGGGCGACGAACTCCCCGGGGGCCACGTCGAGCGAGAACTGGTCGAGGGCTCGCGTGGTGCCGTAGGTCCGCGTCAACTGGTGGAGCACGACCGGCGCGCCGTCGCGGGAGTGCTCGGTGGTGGTGCGCGAACGCTGGGGGTCGAGAACGTCGGGGGAAGTCACGGGGTGTCCTTTGTGCGTCGGTGGGTGCGGTCGAGCGAGACGATGAGGGTGAGCACCACCCACATGGCCACGAGGAAGATCATCGCCACGGCGGTGACCACGTGGGGGTTGTTGGACGAGGAGTTGTAGATCCACACCGGTACGGTCGTCCACAGGTCCAACTGGGCCATCGTGAACTCGCCGAAGACCAGCGCCAGGGTCAGCACCGAGGCTGAGAGCAGCGCCGAGCGCAGGTTCGGGATCAGGACCCGCCACATGGTGGAGATCCACCCCGAGCCCAGCGACCGGGCGGCCTCGACGAGCGTGCGCAAGTCGAGCGCGCCCAGGCCCGAGTCGAGGGAGCGGTAGACGAAGGGCATCGCGAGCACGACGTAGACCAGGGCCAATAAGTAGGGCGACGCCGAGAGCCACTGGTACGGGCGCGCGGCCGCCAGCACCCCCAGGATCAGCACGATCGGCGGGATGACGATGGGCAAGATGGTGATGACCTCCATCACCCGGCGAAAGCGCGGCAGGCGCAGGTGGACGTAGATCACCGTGGGCACCATGATGATCAACTCGAGCGCCAAGGTCACCACCGACAGCTTGAAGGAGAGCCCCACCGCGGCGCCGAAGCCCGGCTGGGCGGTGATCTGGGTCAACGGGGACAGCGAGAATCGACCCTGGATATCGCGCAGGGCGAAGTCGAGGGCCGCGTAGAGGGGCACGAGGAAATAGGCACCCGCGAGGAGCAGGACCACGCCGCGCCCCACGCGCAACCGACGTCGACGCAGACGTCGCACGGCCGGAGCGCTCGCCGGCTCGACGGCCAGGGCGTTGAGCGTGTCGATCTGCGTCACGGGCGCAACCACCGCGAGGTACGCCGCTGGAGCAGCGCGTAGGCGATCACCGAGACGAGCAGGATCACGATCATGCCGAGCCCCAGGGCGTACCCGACGTTCTCCTGACCGGAGATGACGTTGCCCTGGAGGATGGAGCCGATCTGGATCGGGGTCAGCGCGATGGTGCCCCCGGTCAGGGCCTCGGTGGTGGCGTAGGCGGAGAATCCGCTGCCGAAGAGCAAGAACATGGAACCGAGCACCGGCGGCATCAAGACGGGTAGTCCGACGTAGCGCCAGAACTGCCACTTCGACGCGCCGAGATTGGCGGCCGCTTCGCGCCACTGGGGACGCAGCCCGTTGAGCGCGGGCGTGATGACCAGCACCATCAGCGGGACCTGGAAGTACATGTAGACGACCGCGACGCCGCTGAACTTATAGAGGCTCCAGCCGTGCGACCAGGGGTTGAGGTGCAGGTGCGCCAGCCAGCCGCTCGCGATGCCGGCGGGCCCCAGGGCCGCCACGAACATGAAGGCGAGATTGACGCCACCGAAGTTGGCGAACACGCCGGCCGCCGCCGCGATCACGCGCTTGAAGGATTCGTGCTCCGACTGCGCGATGGCGTAGGCGATGAGCGTGCCGACCACGCCGGGGATGAGGGCGGTGACGAAGGCGAGCTTGATGCTGGTCTCGAATCCCAGCAGGTACTGACCACCGCTGGTGATCACCGAGAGATTGTGCATCGTGAGGTGACCGTCACGGGTGCGAAAGGCCAGGTTGGCGATGATGTACGTCGGGACACCGAGGCCGAGGGCGACGTAGGCGAGGAAGGGGAGGACCGGGACGAAGGTACGGGTGTGTCGCCACAGTGCCGCGCGGGCGGTCAATGAGCGACCCCCGACACCGCGGGGGGAGTTCGCGGTGTCGGGGGTCGTCGTCATTGACATGGTGAGACGTCTACCGGATCAACCGGCAGCACCAACCTCGGACGCCCAGTTGGCCGCCACGGTGGCCTTGGCCTTGGCGAGCTGGGGCAGGGTCGGGTACGTCGTGACGCCCTTGGGCGACGCCGGCAGGAGCTTCAGCCACGTCTTGTTGACGGTGCCGGCCTTGATCATCGAGGCGAGCTCGATGGGACGGGCGTACCCCTGCAGGAACAGGTTCTGACCCACCGTCGAGTACAGGTACTCCTCCCACAGACGCGCGGCCGCGGGGTGCGGGGCGTCGGCGGTGATGGCCTGGCTGTAGTAGGCGGCGTAGTTCGCGTCGGTCGGGATAATGACCTTCCAGGTCTTCAGGTTGGCCTGAATACCGTTCTGCAGGTAGTCCCACCAGATCAAGATCGGCGTGGTGCCGGCGACGGCCGTCGCGGCGCTGCCGCCGGGGACGAAGTTGCCACTCTTGTTCAGGCTCGCGAAGAACTTGATGCCGGGCTCGATGTTGTTGAGCGATCCACCGTTGGCCAGCGACGCCGCGAAGACGGCGGAGAATGCGGCCGACGCCTGGGTCGGGTCACCGTTGATGCCGACCTGGTTCTTGTACATCGGGTTGGTCAACTGCGCGAACGACGTCGGGCAGACCTTCACCTTGGCGGTGTCGCAACCAATCGAGACGTACCCGCCGTAGTCGTCAAACCAGCGACCCGTGGGGCTCTTGGTGCCGGTCGGGATGGCGTTCCAGGTCTGGACCTTGTAGGGGGCGAGCAACTTGGCGTTCTCCACGGCGTAGCTGGTGCCCACGTCCAAGACGTCGGGCGCGGCGGCCCGACCCTTGTCGTTGATCACGGCCGTGATCTCGTCCTGGCTCGAACCGTTGGGGTTCTCGTCGTTGATCTTGATGCCGTACTTCTTGGTGAAGTCCTTCATGATCACGCCGTAGTTGGCCCAGCCCTGCAAGGGAAGGGTGATGACGTTGATCGAGCCTTCGGCCTTCGCGGCGGCCACCAGAGCCGCCATGCCCTTCGTGCCCGAGACAGACTGCACGGTCGACCAGTTAGTCATCGACGATGCGCCCGCTGAACTACCGACAATGGTGAGACCCATCGCCAGTGAGCCCAACACACCGGCGGCCGTGGCCACCTTCAGTTTGTTCAACACTCGTAATCCTCCTGAATTTGAGCACCCGTGTGGTGACTCCGGCAAACCCTACGAAGGCTGGTTTACCGATACGCGACGCCAGGAGGGGCAACGCGTGACAACTCGTCACACGCGGCGCAAAAAGTTGGGAGACTTACAGTGACCGACGTGCGACGATTTCGTTTGCCAACGTCGACACGGAGTCGAGGATGATATCGGCGCCGTGCTCGCGCAGTCGAGCTTCGTCATCGTTGCCGCTCGTCACGCCGATGCGCAGGCCGACGCCGGCGCGGCGTCCCGCGACCATGTCCGACGCGGTGTCGCCCACGACGGCGATGTTGGCCATCGCGGTGACTTGAGCGCGCAGCGCACAGACCAGCAGCATGTCGGGGGCGGGCCGACCGCGTCCGGCGTCCGCGGGCGAGACGCGCACCGTGACCAGGTCCTCCCAGCCCAGTTGCGCGACGAGCGCCTCGCGAGTGGCCGGTGAGAATCCGGTGGTGAGCGCCACCTGCACGCCGTGCGACTGCAGGTCCTCGATGGCGGCGCGGGCGCCGGGGATCTCGCTGACTCCGCGGTCGCGGGCGGCGTCGACGAAGTGCGCCTCGAACAGTTCGTTGGCCTCGCCAGCGCGGCGATCGAAGAGGGCGGTGAAGACTTCGATCTTGGACTGCCCCATGGTCTCGATCACGTAGTCCCGGGCACTCGACGCCGACTCGTCGTCGAGGCGCAACGAGGCGATGGTGCGCTCGAAGGCCTCGAGCACGAGTCCGTCATCGTTCACCGTCGTGCCCGCCATGTCGCAACAGACCAGTTCAATCACGCGAAACTCTCCTCGGCGATCGCCGGCGCGAGGGTCATCCCCCGGCCACCGGCCCCCGTGACCACGGTGACGTCGCGCGCGACGTCGCGGCGTAAGTACACCTCGTCGCTGCGCGCGGGATCCATCTGGTGATAGACCCCCGTCCAACGTCGTTCGATGCGCGGCATGGCCGGACCCACCAGTTGGCGGGCGGCGGCGAAGATGATGTCCATCGGACGGTCGGGGGCGTCGAAGACGCCGGGTCGGTCGCCCTCGTGGGTGTCGCCGATGGTCAGTCCACCGTGGCACCGTTGCTGGACCAATAGTTGAATGGCGTAGTGAGCGGCGGCGGACTCCTGCTCGGCCAACAACTCCAGGGCGTCGGTGCGGAATTGGGGGTAGTAGCGAAACGAGTCCCCGTTGGCCACCGAAGTGGTCAACGCGTCGGCCAGCGGTTCGGTCTCGGCCATTTGCAGGCGCACGCCGCGAATCGGCTCGCTCTCGAGAAGTTCACGGGCGAAACCGCTGACGTACGCGCCGACGCAGATGAACACCCGATCACCCGCGTGCACGTCACCGCGGTGATCGACGACCGCCCCGTCGCGCAATCCCACGAATTCGCGACCCGCGTGATACGTGTAGCGGCCGGTGGCGATCATGGCGTGACGGAGCGCGGCCAGCGCGAGGCGCGATTCGACCGCGGCGTCGCGTTCGCAGTAGAGCCCGGCCAGGAAGTGTCCCCGGATCACGGGATTGCGCATGAGCACTTCGGAGCGGTTCATCAGGTCGAATCCCCGGCGCGCGGCGCCCGGTCGGGCGAGGGCGCGTTGGGCGACCTCCACCTCGGCCTCGGTGGCCAACAACGTGAAGGAACCATTGGCGCGGAACTTGATGTCGGGGACGTCGTAGCCGATGTTTTCCCATAGTTCGCGCGCGCGCAGGGCCAGTTCGGTTTCGCGGCCCTCGGCGCGACCCGACACCCACACCAGACCGAAGTTGCGCACCGACGCGCCGGCGGGGACGAGGTCGCGTTCGAGGTGCACGACCTCGGCGCCGTGAGCGAGGGCGAAGTACGCGTGCATCGTGCCGAAGATGCCGCCACCGACGACGACGACGCGCTGACCGCGCAGTGGGGACTCTGACTCGAGGGGCATGGTCGAAGGGTACGCAGTGAAGATTGTTCACGCGTGACGACGACGTGTCCGGGCGGCAACAAATCGACGACCTCTCAATCCATACGCGGTGTGGCGAAAATCGGTGGACGAAGCCACTCGCGCGGTGTTAAGAATGCTCGCAACGACCACGTGAAGGGACCCCCATGGCGGAACACATTGAAGAAGGCCTGCCCGATTTCTCCGACGCGGAAAGCGCGGGCGTCGCGCACCGGGTGCTGGGCACGACCCTGCCGGTGCTCGAGGTGCAGCTCCAACCCGGCCAATCGGTGATCTCCCAAGGGGGTGAGATGTCGTGGATGACGCCGTCGATCGTCATGACGACGCAGACCAGCGGCGCGGGCGGTTCGGGCCTGGCGGGCGTGTTCAAGCGCGCGGTGGCCGGAGGCACCATCTTCATGTCGCAGTTCACCGCGCAGGGCGGCGTCGGCGTCGTGGCCTTCGCCGCCAAGATGCCGGGCCACATCCGCGCCATCAACGTCAGCGCCTCGCGCGAATACATGGTGTCGCGCCACGGTTTCTTGGCCGCCACCGACGAGGTGTCGCTCAATCTCGGGTTCCAGCAGAAACTGGGTGTGGGCATCTTCTCGGGTAACGGCTTCGTCCTGCAGCGCATCGCGGGCGCGGGCACGGCGTGGATCGAGTTGTCGGGTGAATTGGTGACCTACGACTTGGCCGCCGGCGAATCGATGATGGTGCACCCCGGTCACATCGGGCTCTTCGACGCCAGCGTGCAACTCGACATCCAGATGGTCAAGGGCATCAAGAACATGTTGTTCGGCGCGGACACCATCTTCTTGGCCAAGTTGACCGGGCCCGGCACGGTGTACTTGCAGACCATGACGGTGCCGGGACTCGCCCACGCCATCGCGCCGTATCTTCCGGCCAACGAGGGCGGACGCAGTGGCGGCATCAATATCGGTGGTTTCAACCTGGGCTGACCGATCTCGTCGCCGGCGCGACGGAGTCTGGGAATTGGGTGTGAAGGACTCGTCGCGCCCGTGGGCCCCCCGTGGGGCGCTGTTAGTGTTGGGGCGCCCTGCGACCTCAAGGCAGAGGCGCGCCGTCGCGTGTGATGGCCCGACACATTAGGAGTTGACATGAAGGTTCTGGTACTGGGTGGCGACGGATTTTGTGGCTGGCCCACGGCCCTGCACCTCTCGGACATCGGTCACGACGTCACCATTGTCGACAACCTGAGTCGCCGTGAGATCGACCTCGAGCTCGAGGTCGAGTCGTTGACCCCGATCCGCCCCATGGGCGAGCGGGTGCGCGTCTGGAAGGAACTGACCGGCAAGGACGTCGGCTTCGTGAACCTGGACTTGGCCGAGGAGTTCGACCGTTTCGAGACCGTGCTGCGCGAGTTGGAGCCCGACGCCATCGTCCACTTCGGTGAGCAGCGGGCGGCGCCCTACTCCATGCGTTCCACCATCGCCAAGCGCTACACCGTGGACAACAACGTCCGCGGGACGCACAACGTGCTCGCGGCGATCGTCGCGAGTGGTCGCGACATCGCCCTGGTGCACCTGGGTACCATGGGGGTCTACGGGTACGGCTGGAGTGGCTCGGCCCCCATCCCCGAGGGTTACTTGACCGTGAAGGTCCCCACGCCCGACGGCGAGATTGACCGCGAGATCCTTCACCCGGCCAATCCCGGCTCGGTCTATCACCTCACCAAGACCCTCGACCAGCTGCTCTTCGCTTTCTACGCCAAGAACGACCTGTTGCGCATCACCGACTTGCACCAGGGCATCGTGTGGGGCACCCAGACCCCCCAGACCGCCCTCGACGAGCGGCTCATCAATCGCTTCGACTACGACGGCGATTACGGCACGGTGCTCAACCGATTCCTGATGCAGGCGGCCATCGGTCACCCGCTCACGGTGCACGGCACCGGCGGCCAGACGCGGGCCTTCATCCACATCCGCGACACGGTGCGCTGCATTCAGATCGCCCTGGAGAACCCGCCGAAGAACGGCGACCCGGTGAAGGTCTTCAATCAGGTCACCGAGACCTACCGCGTGCGCGAGCTGGCGGAACTGATCTCCGCGCAGACCGGCGTCGAGGTGGCCTACTTGCCCAACCCGCGCAACGAGGCCGCCGAGAACGACCTCAACGTGAGCCGTGAGCAGTTCCTCGAGCTTGGTCTGAATCCGACGCTGCTCTCCGACGGACTCCTCGAGGAGTCCGTCGGAGAGCAGCGTCGGATTCAGACCAAGCTCGAGGAACTGCTCA
>Ga0075030_100001665_pt1 | contig 20026 bp, 19 predicted proteins | sample LitLauG_LLR_2012_FD_71393 | JGI IMG/M metagenome (GOLD analysis project Ga0075030, IMG submission 71393) | Freshwater sediment microbial communities from Pennsylvania, USA - Little Laurel Run_MetaG_LLR_2012 | ecosystem: Environmental > Aquatic > Freshwater > Creek > Sediment | place: USA...
GAGCTCGCGCGCGGCCAGCACAGCATCGTCGAAGAAGAGCTCGTAGAAGTCCCCAAGACGAAAGAAGAGCAGGGCAGTGGGGTGTTCCTTCTTGATGGCGGCGTATTGCCGCATCAGCGGAGTGGACGGCTCTGTCATTTGGTGCGGGGTCGTGCGGATTATAACAAAGGCAAGGGCCGGTTTCGTGCGACGGGGGTCACGCAGAAATGCCAGTTGACGCGCGATCCCAAGCGATGTTTTCCTTAGCCATGGAACTGCGCAAAGATCCCATCACAAGATCGTGGGTAATCACGGGCGACGATATTCCAGAGCCGTCTGCGCGGACGGGTGCGGCGTGCCAGTTTTGTCCAGATTCGCCCAAAGCAGCGCAGGTGATTTCGGCGGTGACAGACGGTGGGGGGCTGCCGTGGTCGGCGAGAGCCGTGGTCCATCCCACACCCTTGTACCGGATTGAAGGTGAACCGGGCCGGCGTGCGGACGGCTTGTACGATCGCATGCGGTCTGTGGGGGCGCATGAAGTGCTGGTGGAGAATCCGAAGCACGACCGCGAATTGTGGAATGCCAGCGACGTGGAGATCGGGCAATTCCTGCGACTGGCGGCGCAGCGGATACAGGACCTGAAGCAGGATCAGCGCTTCAAGTACGTCAGCATCTTCAAGAACTATGGCCCCGATGCGGGGCAGGAATTCGAACACCCGAACTCGGAGCTTACGGCGACGACGTTCGTGCCACGCAGGGTTTTGTACGAACTGCGCGCCGCCCGAGATTACTTCGCCACGAAGGAGCGCTGCGTATTCTGCGACATCATCGGGCAGGAGGAGCGGCAAAATCTGCGTCTACTGGAGATCCGCAACGACTACGTAGCGCTTTGCCCTTACGCCCCGCGAGTTCCTTACGAGACCTGGATTCTGCCGAGGGTTCATGAAGCATCCTTCGAACGAACCGTGCTGGCGCGGGCCGGAATTCTCACCGATCTGAGCGCCCTCTTGCGCCGCACCCTGCAGCGCATACGGACGGCGAGCGAGGAGTTTCACCTGGTGCTGCACACGTCGCCGAACAGCCTGCATCGCTCGGAAAGCCTGGGATACTGGAAGACGATTGACGAGGACTACCACTGGCACATCGAAATTCTGCCCATCCTGGGCGGGAAGGCGAGATCGTACACCTTCAAGGAAGTGTATTACTCGCCGCTGACGTCGGAGACCGCGGTGAAACGGCTGCGCGAGGCGAAGGTGGACGGGTAAGAGTTCTCAGTTCCCAGTTCTCGGTTCTCAGGTTTGGGGTGTGATGGTTGCGATGAGGTGTTGGCTCACGCGAAGTGTCACGCGGTTTCCTCCCCTTGTCTTATAATGGCGGCCTTTCAGAGAGGGTTGTCTTGAAACGTCTTCTTTGTTTGGTTCTGCTCGTTGTCGCCGCTTTTGCTCAAGACTCCATCCCAGAAAAACAGAAAGTGCTCTGGCAAAAGCTGGAGAGCACGGTCGATACGGTGGATCGCGATCTCGATGGAACCATGGGGGTCGCCATCCTCGACCTGAACAGCGGACAGAAATTCCTGCTGCATGCCGACGATGTGTTCGCGCAGGCAAGCTCGATCAAGATCACGGTGCTGCTCGAACTGTACCGCCAGGCACAGCAAGGCAAGTTGAGGCTCACCGATCTCTACACGGTGCAGCAGTCGGACCTGGTGCAGGACAGCGACATCATGAACGGGCTAACGCCCGGCGTAACGAAGATCACTTTGCGGGACTTGGCCACCATGATGGTTGCGGTGAGCGACAACAGCGCCACGAATGTCCTGATAGATCGGGTCGGAATGGAGAACGTGAACGCGCTCCTCGATTCGCTGGGCCTGCCTCACACACGCCTGCGCCGCAAGATGATGGACGTGAAAGCGGCGAGCGAAGGGCGGGAGAACATCTCGACGCCGCGGGAGATGATGACGCTGCTGGAGGCGGTTTACCGGGGGAAGGTGCTCAACAAGGAGATGACCGACGATTTTTTCAAGATGCTGAGCACGCATAAAGACAGCTGGATTCCGCGCGAGCTCCCGGACGACGTGAAAAGCGCGAACAAGCCGGGCGCTCTGGAGGGTGTACGCAATGATTCTGGAGTTGTATTCGCTCAGAACCGGCCGTTCGTAATTTGCGTGATGACGACGTACCTGCGTCGCGAGCGCGATGGAGAAGAGGCGATCAGCAAGATTGCGTTGGCCGCCTATCGCATGTTCGACCGGATAGGGAGAGCGTCGGAGTACGGGCGGGTAGTTTCGTTCGGGAACAGCAGCAAGCCGTAAATGAGCTTGGTCTATTCATGACCTTCAGGGCTGACATCTCAGCGTTCTTGTTTTGCATCGGCACGACATAACAGGCCGCCGAGAGTCTAATTCGACGCGCCCAGCGCCTGAAGGCGAGCTGATAAATGGCCAGTTATGGCATGCCTGAAGGCATGCCCTGATACGAACCGGACTTCCATGACCCTCCGTCGCATGAAGACGTACACCGGCGAGCAAGGTTACGTATACCAGTATTACTTCGTCGGAAAGCGGCCTGCGACCCAGCAGGAACAAGGTACGGAATATATCTTCGACGTGACTTCGGATCGCAAGACGACGTATTCGGTGAGCGTCTTTCTGGGCGAAGAACTCCTGAGGCAGTGGGCGTCGCGGCACGGGCGTCCGCTGAACGAAGCGGAACAGTACGGCGCGGTGAAGATGCGACTCTTTCGCGCGTTCGACGAAATCGAAGACATGATGGCGAAGGGCCGCAACCTAACCCTCGACGCCGCGCAGCTGGAAGATGTGCTCAAGACTCTGGGAGTGGATTAAGAACGCGTTAGCCGTTGCTGCCGGCGGCTCGTCTGACTTGTCTGTCCGGCCACGGCCCGCCATGTGACCTTCGTCACAGTCCTATGTGACACGATCTGCTGCCATATGCCGCGGCGGTAGTGCAGACTATAATCAGCCTGATTGGGAGGATGGCCTTCAGGCTGGGCCTTCGACTGAATATGCACCTACTCTGGTTGCGATTTGCGCTCGGCTGCTACGCCGTGGGCCTGATTTACGCCTTGGTGGCGCTTTCCCGGACGACTGACCTTCTGAGCCGGATCGCCCTGCATGCCGTCAGCCTTGGAATGGTCTTCCATTTTGTGTCGCTTACCGAGGCCTATCTGACATCCGGGCAAGGGCAGGTGACGGCGACCTCGGTGCACAATTCCGAGTCGCTGCTGGCGTTCCTGATCATGACGGTGTTCATGATCGTTTATTTCATCTACCAGACGACGTCACCGGGCATCATCGCTTTCCCCCTCGTCTTCGTACTAACCTTCGTGGCAGCGACCGGGCAGCAGCCATTCCTTCTGATGTCGCCAGGCTTGCGCAAGGGTTGGCTGCTAGCGCACATCGCGCTGATTTTTACGGGTTATGCCGCCCTGGTGTTGAGTTTCGGTGCCAGCCTGGCGTACCTGCTGCAGGAGACGAGCCTCAAGTCGAAGAACCCGGGACGCATCTTTTCCCAGTTGCCGCCGCTCCAGGTGATCGACGAGATCGGGTACCGATCGCTCCTGCTAGGCTTTCCGTTCATGACCCTGGGCTTGATCGCGGGGTCAGTTGTGGCGCAGGCAAGGTTTGGAAGAGTGGACCTTCTCGATCCTAAAGTATTTCTTTCAGTCTTGATGTGGATCGTTTATCTGGTCATGGTTTACACGCGCTGGAATGCTGGCTGGAGAGGGCGTCGCGCGGCGCTGCTGGCGAGCTTTGCGTTCGTGGTTGCCATTGTCGCGTGGGCGGCAAATTACTTCAGCGGGATACACAGGTTCGTTTCCTCATGAGATTCCACCTCCTCGGCGTAAACCACAACACGGCGCCGGTTGAAGTGCGGGAGCGGCTCGCGATCCCGGAGTCGCGCTTGCCGGAGGCGTGCCGCAAGCTGGGCGAGCATCCTGGAATTGATGAGGGAATGATTATCTCTACCTGCAACCGGGTGGAGATTATTGCCAACCTGAAGAACGGCCACGGGGACCTGCGGGGCTTCCTGAAAGATTATTTCAGGGTCGATCCGGCGGAGTTTGAGCGACACCTCTACGAGTACCGTGAGCAGGATGCGGTGCGACACTTATTCCGGGTTGCCTCCAGTTTGGATTCCATGGTGGTCGGCGAGCCGCAGATTCTCGGCCAGGTGAAGGAAGCTTACGCGACGGCGCGCGCAGTGGGTACCGTGCGGGCGCAGCTCGATCAATTGATGACCCGAGCGTTCGCGGTCGCCAAGAGGGTGCGAACGGAGACGCTGGTGGGCTCGTCGGCGGTGTCGGTCGCCTCCGTGGCGGTAGAGCTGGCGAAGAAGATTTTTGGCAATCTGCAGGGCAAGCAAGTGTTTCTGGTAGGAGCGGGCAAGATGAGCGAGCTTGCCGCCCGGCACTTGCTGGCGCATGGATGCGCGTCGATATTCGTGGCGAACCGTACCTACGACCGCGCGATCCGTTTAGCTCAGAAGTTCAACGGGCAGGCGGTCGAGTTTAGCCGGCTCTATGAAATGTGCGATCGCGGGGACATCGTGATTACCTCGACCGGTTCGCCCCACGCCATCTTCAAGCGGGAGCATGGCGAGGCTTTCATTAGAGGGCGGAAGAATCGCCCCATGTTCTTTATCGATATTGCGGTTCCGCGCGATGTCGATCCGGGGATGAACAAGGTAGACGGAATCTTCGTCTACGACATTGACGACCTGCAGCAGGCGGTGGCGGCGCACGTGGCCGACCGGAAGAAAGAGGCCGAGCGGGCGGAGGCCATCGTCAACAGCGAGGTGGAGCGCTTCCAGGCGCGCATTCAGACGCTGGATGTCGTTCCCACGATTGTTTCCCTTCAGGATCATTTGGAGACGATCCGGCAGGCGGAAATTGACCGGGTGCGGGGACGGCTGGGTTCGCTGTCACCGGATCAGGAATTGGCGGTGGAGGCCCTGACACGGGGCATTGTGAACAAGATCATGCACACCCCTATCAGTGCGCTGAAGACGGCAGCGCGTGAGCCGGAGGCCACTACAGTGATCGATCTGGTTCGGCGGCTGTTCAACCTGCAGGAGAAGAAGGCTGCAAAGTCAGGCGGCGATCCGGGAGCGTCCAACTAGTGGCCCGCCTGCGTATCGGTTCCCGGGGATCACAACTCGCGCTCTGGCAGGCCAATCACATTGCCGCCCTGCTGCGCGAGCGCGGACACGAAATCGAGCTGGAAATCATCAAGACAACCGGCGACAAGATCACCGACGTGGCGCTGGCCAAGGTCGGGACGAAGGGAATGTTCACGAAGGAGATCGAGGAGGCGCTTGCGGAAGGGCGAGTCGATCTGGCGGTGCATAGCCTGAAAGACCTGCCGACGGAGCTTTCGGCGGGATTCGAAATTGCGGCGATCACGAAGCGGGAGAATCCCTGTGACGTGTTCTGCTCGCAGAAGTATGCGAGCGTCGAAGCCCTGCCACGCGGGGCACGAGTCGGCACAAGCAGCCTACGGCGGCAAGCGCAGCTGAAGGCGTTACGGTCTGACCTGGAGATTCATCCGTTGCGGGGAAACGTCGACAGCCGTTTGCGGAAACTGGAAGTGGGGGAGTACGACGCGATCATTCTGGCTGCGGCGGGGCTGAACCGACTGGGCAAGACGGAACTGGTAAAGCAGGTGATTCCGGCGGAACTTATGTGTCCGGCGGCGGGGCAGGGAGCGTTGGGGATTGAGATTCGTGCAGGCGATGCGGCGACGCGGCAGCACCTTGCTTTCCTGGACGACGCGGCAGCGCGCGCGACCACTACGTGTGAGCGCGCTCTTTTGAATAAGCTGGGCGGGGGATGCCAGGTGCCTATCGGTGCGTCGGCTGAGGTGCGTGGGGGCAGGCTTCACCTGAAAGCGATCGTGGCGCATCCCGACGGCTCGAAGGTGTTACGCGAGTCGCGTGAGGGAGACGATCCGGTCAAGCTGGGGAACGACGTTGGGGACACGCTGCTCGCACGCGGTGGCGACGCAATTCTGGAAGAGGTCTACGCACGCGGCTTGGCGGTTCCGCAGCAGCCATGAAGGCCGGTTCGGGGCGGGGCCGGTCCGAGTCTAAGGCGACACCCGCACAACGCAACCGGACTTCGCACAAATGGAATGCGGCGAAGCCCCTCGCGGGGATTCTCGTGCTCGTCGGACGCGCGCGCCATCAAGCCGGGGCATTGTCTGCAGGATTGCGCAAACTAGGGGCGGAAGTTCTCGAGATCCCGTTTATTGAGATCCGCAAGCCCCGTTCGTTCAAGCCGCTGGACCAAGCTCTGAAGAACCTTGCCGAGTACAACTGGCTGATCCTGACCAGCGTGAATGGCGTAGAAGCGATGTGGGAGCGGCTGGGAAGGCTTGGGGTCACACGCAGACATCTGCAGCACCTGAAAATTGCGGCGATCGGCCCCGCTACGAAAAAAGCAATCGAAAAACACGGCCTCAAAGTGGAGGTCGTTCCGGAAGAATACGTGGCGGAATCGGTGGTGCGGAGCTTGCGTCGGCGCGTGGGAGGGAAGCGCGTCCTGCTGGTTCGCGCTAAAGTCGCAAGAGATGTGATTCCTCGCGAGCTTAGAGGCGCGGGCGCACACGTGGATGTGGTCGAGGCTTACGAGACGGTTGTGCCCGAGTCGTCGCGTACCAAGCTGCGAGCCGCGCTCAGGAACGAAAAGCCCCGCCCAGATTTCATTACGTTCACTAGTTCGTCGACGGTGCGAAATTTCGCGGAACTGGCGGGGAGACTTGCCGTCAACAACCTCCGGGGTGTAAAGCTGGCGTCGATCGGCCCCGTTACTTCTTCGACGTTGTGCGAGTTGGGTCTGAGGGTGGATGTGGAGGCCGCCGAATACACGATTCCCGGACTAGTTGAGGCATTGGTACGCGCCGTCGACGGTTCGCGCAGTTAGCGGCAGGAAAGGTAGGATTTCCTCAGAGGCCACCGTAAGGCAGCGACGCGTGAGATCAGATTGGGGCGCCGATGGAAGCACGGCGCGCTTTTGGAAGTAGTTTCAGCTGGCTCAGAGAGAACGACACAAAACTCTCGATGACGTGATCGGCCCCGGCTCCGCGCAGTTTCGCCGCAGCGTCCGATCCACCCACGCCAATACATGCCAGGCCTGCCGATTTTGCGGCCTGAATACCTGACACCGAGTCTTCAATCGCGACTGAGGATCCTGCCCCACACTTCAGGCGGCTACACACCAGGTTATAAATGGCGGGATCAGGTTTGCCTTTCGGCACGTCGTCGCCGGTGACCACGGCAGAAAAAGAATCGGTCAAGCGCAAATGCTGCAAGGTCGAGCGAGTGCGAGTCCTGCTGGCCGAAGTGGCGACCCCAAGCAGAAAGCCGTCTCGCAAAAGGTCGGAAATAAAGTCAATCACGCCGGGAACAGGATGGACCTGGAGCGAAACCCGGCGGAAGAACTCGTCCTTCTTGCGGCCGTATTCCGACAGCTGTTCGTCGGAAACGCTCTCACCTAGAAAGTGGCGGAGAATCTCATGCCGCTTCCTTCCGTCGAGAATGAAATCCAGTTCGTGGGGAGAGACGTTCAAGCCGACGGTGGCGAGGAATTCCTGCCATGCCCGTCGATGGGCAGGGTGGCTGTCGATGATGACGCCATCCATGTCGAAGATGACGCTTTTCCGGTGTCCGTTACCAGAGGTGCCGTTGCCTGAGTTTGCCATGAATTCTCTACATTTTAAGTGGAAATTCCTGCGTTTGCGAGCCCGGGCCATGTCTCCTGTGCTGACTGGTAATTCTCCAGGGTCCCTATGTCGAGCAGGTAATCCGAGATCGGATAGGCCAGCATACGACCGGCGAGCTTGGGCAAAACATCAAAACCCAAGTCCAACGGGCTTTCTGCAGGAATCGCGTCCAACAGTTCTTGAGTGCCAATCAACAATCCGGAAAAAGCCCAATCACTTTTGGGGTGAGAAGGTTTTTCCACAAACTCCTGCACGACGTTGTCCTGGTCAAATTGTACGACGCCGCAACGGGATGGATCCTTAACTCGGTAGAGTCCGATGGTGGCTGCGGGCTGGCCTCGGCGATGCAGAGCCAGCATTTGGGCGAGATCGAACGTGGTGAGTACGTCGGCGTAAAGAACCCAGAACTCGGGGTCCGAGGCGATCCAGTCACGGTTGTGGCGCAACGTGCCTGCTGACCCCAGCAAAACCGGTTCTTCCGACAGCTGTACCTTAGGACCGATGTTTCTCTGCTGAAGGGCCACCCGAACGACATCCGCCTTAGAATGCAGGTTGACGAAGAGCTCTTCGATTCCCGCGCGACGGCAAACGTCCAGCCAAATATCAAGCATGGGTACGCCGCGGATTGGAACCAGGCACTTTGGGATAGTGTCGGTAATGGGGCGGAGACGGGTTCCGTGGCCGGCGGCCAGGAGAAAGGCTTTCATAATGGCTGGTTGGGTCAGGGGCGAAGCAAGAGGACGATTCAAGATTGCGGACTTACATTGCGGCGGAGGTTGGCACGAAGACCCAGCGCGAGCCGCCGCGTTCATCGCCGTCGATGAAGGGGTCGTTGACGATGACCTGGGCTCCCTGAAAATCGAAGGCAAAAGCCATCTCCTGGATCCCTTCCGCTTCCATCGCCTGGCGAACGGATTCCTGTTTCGCGGCCTCACAGTAAAGAAGCAGGAAGCCGCCGCCTCCCGCACCAGTGATTTTTCCGCCCAAGGCACCATGCTGCCTAGCAATGCTGTAGAGGTGATCAATCTTGGAACTGGAGATCTTGGCGGAGACCCGCTTTTTTGCCTGCCAGGCCTCATCCAGGGCACTGCCAAAGGCGTTGAGATTTCCGGCTTCCAGATGTTTTCTCATTTGGTCGGCGAGAGCGCGGACCTCATGCAAAGCTTCGACCGCATATCCAGAACGTGAGCGAGTGGACTTTTCCTGCTCTTCCAAAATCGTCCAAGAGTGGTGAGCCGAGCCGGTAAAGAAGAGCATCAAATTCTCCTCAAGGTCGTGGAGCACTTGAGGATCGAGATCGACTGGCTCCACGCGAGTGCCACCGTTCGATTCGAAGTGAATGAAGTTGAGTCCGCCAAATGCAGCCGCATATTCGTCCTGTTTGCCGACATGACGCTTCAATACGTTGCGAGCGATTTGGAAGGCTCCCTCCGCCAGATCAAACTTCGATAGTGGCCGGTGCAAATACGTCGTGAGGGTTTTCAATAAATTGACACAGACGCTGGCCGAGGAACCCAAGCCAGTGCCGGGAGGGATTTCTGAGGCCAGGAAGAGATCGACGGAGATATCGCAGGCCAGGTGCTTGAGGAGGGCAACGGGGATTTCCAGACCGCTGCCTTCAATATTCATAGCTGCGATATCGCGCCAGGTCTCAAAGATCCGCAAATCGGAGGAGATAATCTGGATCCGGCCGTCACTGCGCTTGCCAAGGATGGTATAGAAGTACTTGTTGATGGCCACGCTGAGCACAGCGCCGCCAAATTGTTCGTAATAAGCAGGGAGGTCGGTTCCGCCGCCGCCAAAACTAATCCGCACTGGACTGCGTCCGATGAGCACTGTGGACAATCTCCTCAAGCAGCGGCGCAATTTGGGTCGGGGTGGAGGACAGAGCGTTGGCCGAGCGTGAGCTGGCGCGCAGGGATCGGGCCATCAGTGTCCAAACGGTTTGCAACAAGAGCGAGAGATCAAGGAACGGCGAGCAATCCAGCAGGTACTGCAGATCGAAACGGCATTTCTCAGCGGAGGAATGCTGTTCACGAAGACCATGCACTTGCGCAAGGCCGGTCATCCCGGGCTTGGCATTGAGCCGTTGCCGCTCCCACTCACTATAACGTTCCACGCGAGTCGGATCCTCAGGACGGGGGCCAACCAGGCTCATGTCTCCGATAATCACATTCCAGAGCTGAGGTAGTTCGGTAGTGCTCAGATCCTCGAGGAGCCGTTGCGCCATGGTCAAGTCGCGTGCATTGCGATTTACATTCAGCCGAAGCATTCGGAAGCGCTTCCCGTGTTGTCCGCATCGCACCTCCCAACGGAAGGCACGACCCTTCTCGAACCGAACGAAGGCAGCGCTGATCAAGACGATCGGCAGGGCAGGGATCAGGAGCACCGTCCCCAGCACCAGATCCATGACGCGCTTGATGCTACCAGTTACGAGCGACCGGGGTTCTGGCAGTTGAAGCACGGGCAGACCATCGAGGTCGAGAAGATTCGGTTTGGACAAGTAGAGTTCGTACAGTTCCGGCACCAGGCTTACATGAATTCCTTCGTTCCGGCAGCGGGCGGCGAGGTTGATCATCTCCCCATGGGAACAGCTGGCCCCTACCAGGATGAGTTCCTGGACACCGCGAGCTTTCAGCAAATCGACGATCCCCAAAGTTTGCACCGGAACTGCCGAAGCAGCATCGGATGCCGAAAAGATCTCGCTATACGTATCTTGTGATGTGAGATAACCAACTACGGTGCACAGCACTTCCGGATGCCTTTCAATCCGAGCGGCCAACTCTCGAGCGGTGTGACCAGAACCTGCAATGACCACGCGGCGACGCGCGTTGGCGACAACCTTGGATTGAAAAAGTGAACGGGTGATCCAGCGGATGCTGACGAATCCGATCAGAAGGAGGATACCGAAGTAGGACAGCACCAGTCTCGAAACAAAGGCCCGTGCCAGATACGCGGCCGCGAGCAGTACCGCCATGAGCGTGAGCAGTCCCAGAAAGACTCGGGAAAAGACCGCCGGCAGATACCAACCGCCGCGAAAACCGTCCAGCCCCAACCACTCATGCAGGGCTACCCAGATGACCAGGGCGGCTACAAACTCGAGACCGAACATGGAGAACGGTCTCCAGAATATCTGGGCGTGTTCGCTCAGTCCGTAGCGCAGAGCATACGCAATGATAAGAGAGACGGCAGCCCAGACCAGATCGGCTATGAGAATCCAATGACGTAACTTGCGTGCGTCCATAATTCAGTACATCGACTGCAACTACCCGAAAACGTATTACCTTGAACTTGTCACCAAAGCTTGATCGGCCCGCCGCAGCGGGCGGTCACTGATACGCTTGTGCCGGTCAATCATGACGCTGCCCACAAAATTAGTTTTTTCAGGCGCAATGTCTTCCCGGGTAAGCTCTTGGTTGCCGTCCTCTGAAGGGGTGAATAACAGGTCGGAAAATTGATCGATCAGCAAACGATTCACTTCCTCGGGCATGGTACGGTCTAAGGACCGAAAACCAGCCTCGACGTGAGCCACAAGTATACCCAATTTAGCACAAACTAAGGCAGTGAATCCCGTGGAATTGACACGCAGATGTAGCGGGACAGTATCAGGCTGGTAACGAAGAACCGCTGGCCAGGGCTGCGACAGTGCGCCTGCAACATCACGGGCGTGCCTTCTATCGGTCGACCTCATCGCGCTCCCTGCAGAAAATAGAAAAGACTGGTTGCTCGAAGTCGGTGATCTTTGGTATCTGGACGATTCACGGGGTAACCCCCGCCAAACTGGTTGTAGTGTCGACCAAGGCGCTTTCCAACTTGTGCCGAATCGTTGTGAACAGTGCGTGCGCGACACTGAGGTGAACGTCTTCGATCAGTTGCATGTTATCGGAGGGGACAATCAGATAGAGGTTGCAGAGTTTCTTCATTTTGCCACCCTGGAACCCGGTGAGCCCGACGGTAAATCCGCCTGCCGCGCGGGCGGTCTCCAGGGCCTTCAACACGTTCGGGGAGTTCCCGCTGCCGCTGATCGCAAATGCCACGTCACCGGGCTCAATCAGATTCCGGAGCTGTTCGGAGAAGATGTCGTCATAACTCGAGTCGTTGGCCCATGCGGTCATCATCGGAATGTTGTCCGTAAGAGCAATGGCGCGAAATCGTTTGAGAGGATTGCAGCAGCGTGCCGTCGTCCCTTTTCCCAGATCGCAGGCGAAGTGAGAGGCCAGAGACGCACTGCCCCCATTGCCGAAAAGAAGAACCCGCTTGCTGTCCTCGCGAGCGCGGAGAAGGACCTCGGCAATATCCTCAACCCGGGAAGCCGGAATTCGCTGAATCAAAGCCGCCAGAGCTTTAAAGTAATCCCCTGGCCGGTTGACCTGAGATGTGCTCTCTGCACAGACCCGAGTCCGGGCATGGCCGTTGTTGGACATAGTTCCCCTAACCTGGAATGACCTGCCTACGCAGGATTACTGACAACCGTGGCCTGCACTACGCCTCGCGCACGCATGAGTTCCTCGGCATCGGGGATATCTGAGGGAAGGGTACCGAGCTTGTCTATCCAGCTCAGGAAGTCATCCATGATGTCATCCAGGCTGCGACGGGGATACCACCCCAGTTCCCGAATTCTTTCGACAGCAGAAACGCTGTGCCGGTTGTCTCCGACCCTAAAATCTCCTGAAACTTTCAGGTCGATCTTGGCACCTGCCTTCCGGGCCAGGCGACGGGCATACTCCAAAATGGTGGTTCGCTCCCCACTGCCCACGTTGTAGGCCTGGTAGTCCGCCCGTTCGGCGTCGAGAACCGTCAGATTGGCGTCTACGACATCGTTGACGTGGACAAAATCACGCGTCTGCAGCCCATCCTCATAAACGATAACGGGAAGGCTGGCCTTGATTCTCCGCAGGAAGATGCGCAAGACGCCGGAATATTGGTTCAACAACGACTGCCTTGGTCCCTGGGTGATGGAGTACCGCAAAGCCACGGTTGGCGTGCCCAGGGCGCGCCCGAGACGGAGAGCGGTCATCTCCTGGGAAAACTTGGACAGGGCATACTGGTTAAACGGATTGGGAAACTCCTCGTGCAGCAGGAGCGATTGCACTACCGTTCCACACTGTGGACAACGCACTTCCCAGTCCGCGTTCTGCATCTGTTCGTTGGACCTGGCAGCGGGCAACACAAGTCCGTGAGTCGGACACTCATACTGCCCTTCGCCGTACACCGCCTGAGAAGAAGCCACAATTACCTTGCGGATCGGCAAGTGGCGCTGCCGGATGACCTCGAAGAGGAGAGCTGTTCCCACGACGTTGGTATGGAAGAAGGTGCTGTAGTCGGTCATGTAGTCTTGATACGCGGCCTGATGGAAAACGACGTCGACTCCGGCGAGAGCCTTTTCCCATGCGCCCTTGTCCCGCACATCCCCGTGGAGGAATCGAACGCCGTTCGGGAAAATCGGCTGGGGCGACTTGCCGTGTATTCGGGCTTCCAGGCTGTCTAGTACAGCCACTTCCCAATTCCGCTCCAACAGCGCGTCTACTATGTGGGAACCAATGAATCCAGCCCCACCGGTGACCAGTGCTCTCAACGTAATCTCCCTAAGTTGTGGCTTGCGGCGATTACCACCAAGGATAGTCGCATGTTGTTGTTATAGTGTCACTTTCCTGCACCAAAGTAGATACGGGCGCCGGAAAGATGACTCTGCTAAGTAAGCGTCCGGTGGTTGTGGCAGCGGGCTTGCTCGTGGCCGCTTTGAGACCCGCTATTCTTACCGTCCTCCTCCGATTGAAGACGCCGCCAATTCGGTGCTTGCATACGTACTCTGTCCGCCACTCCTGAGTGAATTGGAGGCCGCTTCAAGCACGCGCACGACCTCCAAGGCTCGAACTCCGTCGCTAAGCGGCGATTTTCCGGTTTGGATGCTGGACAGAAAATCTTCGCACTCCGCTCGCAACGGTTCGAACGTCTTCAGGGGAGGACTCCAGATTCCACCGGGAGAGAATCCAAGTGCAGCAGAATTCTTCTCTGCGGCGTGAACCCGGTTGTCCACACCGGGGTCATACACCATGACTTTTTGCACCGGCTGCATGTCGTCGTAAACCAAAACACGCTGGCTGCCGATTAGTTGCATGACCCGCGTCTTCGCAGGCGTCAGCCAACTCACGTGGACATGAGCCATGCGGCCGTCCGGGAATCGAAGAGTTACAAACACGGTCTCGGCAAAGCGCGTATTGGTGAATGCTGCTCCGTGGGCCGTGACTTGATTGGGAACTTCGCCCATGAAGTGCAGGATCATCGATATGTCGTGAGGCGCAAGATCCCACAGCGCGTCAATCTGGGTATTGGGCGGTCCCAGGTTGGAACGAACACTGGAGATGCAAAACACCGTGCCCAAGTGATCTTGTTCGAGCAGAGAGCGAATCTGAAGCACGGGCGGCGCGTACAGGAACAAATGGCCCACGAGGAGGGTCTTACTCTTGCGAGCCGCAAGTTCGACGATGCTTTCAGCGTCCCGCGTGCTGGTAGCCAATGGCTTCTCAACCAAGACATGCTTTCCCTGATCGAGGGCCTTCAAGGCGAGCGCGCAGTGTGTGTCGGGAGGAGTCGCAATCACGACTGCGTCCACCGACCCATCCTTGAGAATGTCGTGTGCATCCGCGCAGGTCTCGATGCCGGGATAACGTTTTGCCACGAATTCCCGCCGGCCGGGGCGCACATCACTGACCTTGGTAACCTTTGCACCATCGATTTCATTGAGGGTACGAAGGAGGTTGGGTCCCCAATAACCGCAGCCGATCATGCCGATTCGAATCAAGGGTTGTTCTCCGTGGAAGTTATGAAAAGATCGGGTCAAATGCCGGAAAGCATCGCCGCTGGTGTCTTAAGCAAAATCTTGAGGTCCAGAAAAAGGGATTCACGCCGGACGTATTCAAGGTCAATCCGAATCATCTCCTCGATGGGGACGCGATTACGCGCGGAAACTTGATACAAGCCGGTGAGTCCCGGCCTTACCAGAAAACGCTGCTTCTGCCAGTCTTCGTACAGCTGAGCTTCGTAAGGCAGCGACGGACGTGGTCCCACGAAGCTCATGTCGCCGCGCAACACGTTCCAGATCTGCGGGAACTCATCGAGACTGGTCCGACGGAGGAAACGCCCGACGCGAGTGATGCGACCCTGGTCCACAAGAGCGGTTTTGAAAATCGGCCCTTTGTCGTCGGCCGCAGTCGGTTGCTGATTTCGGAAATTGCGCTCCACATCGGCAACGTGATCGAAGGTGCGGGAGTTGGGCAGCATGCTACGAAACTTGTATTGAAAGAACGTCGCTCCATTCTTACCGATGACCGGCTGAACGAAGAAGACCGGTCCCTTAGAGTCTAGTTTGATCAACACCATCAGCACGAGCCAGACGGGGGACAGGAGAACCAGCAAAAGACCGCTGAGCATGACATCGAAGATACGTTTGAACATCTGATAGACGCGCCGGTTCCCGCTGTGAACCTCGATAGCCGACATGGGTGTATCGGCAACTTGTGGCGGCAAAGAACTCATTCGTCGTCTCGTCCCTGGAGCTTCATCTTCATTCCGTTTCAGGCGCCAACGGCTGCTGCGCGAGACCCGTGGCCACGTGTCCGCGCGAACTCGAGGATCTGCCGGTAAACAAAGTCGCGGGTCTCTCGGCTTCCACCGGAGCGGGACGGAATGTTGGTTCTCTTGGAAAAGGACAGCTGTTCAATCTCAGCAGCCTGACGAAGGAGTCGCAGTTTGCCAGCGGCGGCCAGAGCCTGGTCTGCTGCTCCCAACTTTCCGGCGAAGATGCTGTAGACGTCAATGCCGAGTAAAGCTGCTTCGCGTACCATCGTGCCGCCGCCGCTAAAGACGATATCCGAGTGCCAAATCAGGCTCAAGGCATCCACGGCGCGCTCTGCCATTTGGAAAGGTTTCGTGCTCATAGAATACTTTGCCGCCAGTGCGGAGCCCTGCTCTCTCGTGCGGGGCAGTACGACGATTTGGGCGAGCTCCTCGCGACGCAGTCGCTCGACCAGCGTCCGAAAAAGCACTTCCGATTGTTCGCTGTAGTAGTGAGCCCATTCGGCCGGAGGACGTATCGTCACAATAACTCGCTCGGGGTCGAGATTCAGTTCTTTCAGAACGGCCCGATCGGGTTGCAGATCGTAAATGTAAACCTCCTCTTTCAGCCCTGGGTACGGGATGAACTTGCGCATATCGAGGCCCTGCCTACGGAGGCTTTCGGGTTCCACAACCGAGGGTGCCATGACTTGCGATGAGAGTTGATTAAGCACGCGGGCGGAGATGAACTCATAATCGTACAACGTCAGGGTGGGCACACCCAGCACCCACGCCGCAAGTACCAGCGCCCGGGATCCGTGACTGATCGCGACATCGGGTCGAAAAGGCTGCACGTGGCGGCGAAGCTGCCGGGCCCTGAGGAGTGTAGCCGTGACCCGTGCTGCAAAATTGCGTGGCGTACGATGGTGGCCCACGGTGGTAAATGTCAAGCCGTGGGAATCCGCCAACTCTTCCGTTTGCGAGAAAGAACGAGCCGTGATCAAAACTTCAGCCCCGTCCCGCTCCAGTTGCCTGATGATCGGCGCGAAGAACAGAACGTGCGGGGAATTATCAAGATCGATCCAGACTTTCACGCCCGCCCCGCTTGCCCCACGGAAAAAGTTGCAGGGACGCCGACCGCTGACTGGTCAAGGAACGCCTGCTGCCAGAGTTCGAGGGTCAGCAAGGCCCAAATGCGGAGCGTATGGTCCTGCTTGCCCGTTTCGTTGTCGTCGACCATGCGGGAGACGGCGGCAGGTTGAAATAGACCTCTTTCTCGCACACGCCTTTCCGACAGCACATCGTGAACCATCTCGCGCAAGTCGTGTTTCAGCCAGGACCTGACCGGCAATCCGAAGCCAGCCTTCCGGCGGCGCAAGACGGGGGGCGGCAGAACCTCACGGAAGGCCCTCCGCATCAGATACTTTTGCGTCAACCCCTTGATCTTCAGGTTCGCGGGAACGCGCAGCAAGAAGTCGACAACTTCGTTATCCAGAAAGGGAACGCGAGCTTCGATGGAACAAGCCATGCTCATCTTGTCAGAGTAAGTCAGGTTGAGATCCGGTAAGAAAGTTTTGCAATCGACATATAGCAACTTGTTCAGCGAATCGGCCGCAGCACACGCCGTGAAGTGACTTGAAAATGGAGCGGGCCGCTGACGGATGCTTTCCTGCATCTGTTCCGAATAGAGGCCGTGAAGCATGTCATTCGTGAAGTAGGAGCGAAAGAAGGAGTATTGCTCCTCGATGGGCAACTCCGTGGCGTGTTGCATCTTCTCGGAGAAGCGGCAGAAGGCGAGGAGCAGTCCCGGATGTACGAAAGGAATATGCGCGCTGCTCTTTTTCAAGAGTGGCAAGAAAGAAGCGAACGCGCGTCGCAGAGAATGGGGCATACGGGCGAGGGCGCGAGTCAACCGTTGTGCGATATGCACACGATACCCCCCCAAAACTTCGTCCGCACCCTGTCCACTCATCAGAACGGTCACTTCTGGTTTGGCAGCGCGAGAGATGAGATACGTCGCAATAGCAGCGTGGTCGGCGATCGGTTCATCAAGTTGCCACACGATGTTGGGCAGCAGACTGGCAACTTCAGGCTCCACTACCAACTCCTCGAACTTGGCTCCGAACCGGTGGGCTACAAGGCGAGCAAATCTTGGGTCATCATCTGACTGCTCGAGTTCTCCGTGCTCGCGCTTGAAAGCGATGGAGTAGCAGCGCAACGTGGACATTCCAGACTCCGCGGCGCACGCGAGAAGAGTACTGGAGTCCAGCCCACCACTCAGGAAGAATCCGACAGGTACGTCACTGATCAGCTGTCGTCGTGTTGCGTTCACCATCAACTGATGAAACTGCCGGGTCAAATCTTCTTCTGACGCCTCGAAGTTGGGCCCGAATTTCATATCCCAATAGGAATCGACCGAAATTTCGCCTTTCTCCCAGCGCAGGCGCGACCCCGGCGACAATTTGAAAATTCCCTTGAACATGGTTCGCGGGTTGGGGACATACAGGAGGGCGAGATAGTCAGGAACAGCGTCGTTATCGATGGTCAGTTCAATTTCAGGGCAGGCGAGCAAGGCTTTGACTTCTGATGCGAAATATAAGCGGCTTCCTACCTGAGCATAATAGAGCGGCTTGATACCCATTCGGTCGCGGAACAACCAGAGGCGCTTCGCCGGCCCGTCCCACAGCGCAAAGGCAAACATGCCGTTCAGACGGTTCACCATTTCGGGGCCGTACTTTTCGTACAAGTGCGGAAGGATCTCAGTATCAGTGTGCGACGCGAAGTGATGACCATCCTGCTCGAGCTCGCGCCGAAGTTCGGCGAAGTTGTAAATCTCGCCGTTGTAAGCAACCCAGATAGTCCGGTCTTCGTTCGACATGGGTTGATGACCGGCAGGACTGAGATCGATGATGCTCAGGCGGTTGCTGCCAATCGCTACTTGAGAGCCACTGCTACGAGTCTTGGGCGTGGCGAAGATGCCCGTATCGTCGGGACCTCGGTGGCGAATACGCGCCAGCATATCCCGAAGCACAAACTCGTCTGCGCAACCCGCCATTCCAGCAATGCCGCACATAGGTTGGAATCTTTCCTAGGAAGCGTTTCCGGTCAGCTCGAAGCACCGCATGAGGGAGATTCGTGCTCCGGGTTAGTTAGTAGCAGTTGAAGGTGTGCAAGAGCTCGAAACATCCACGCCTGTCCCCACCGCATGTACGGAGTCTGATCCGTAGTAAATCTGCGGCGCTGATAATAAAACGATCCATCCTTTGACTGCATGTTGTGCACGGTCCAGGATGCGATTTTCTGAGCGAGTGACAAGGCGTCAGGATCGTGAGCCTGAAAAGCGCAAAAAGTTAGAATCGCCTGCGAGCAGGAGTGTATGTCAATGGGGTATAACCTGTCGTGAAAATACTTCGGCACACCATCGACGAAAAACGATTTCGTATAAAACAAGTAACCGGAATCAAGACTATCCTGAAAGGACCAATCACCTGTAGCTTGCATGTATTCCAGTAAGGCGCACAAGTTATAACCAGTGTGAAATCCATCTATCCACTTCTGTACACGTCCGGCGCCGTAGCTCCAGGATCCGTCAGACCGTTGCTGGTTTGCGAGATATTGCATGCTGCGTTTGGCCAGACTCAGGTACTCGAGGTTGTGAGTTGAGTTGCCTAAGCGCGCAAGAAGCGCTCCGACCAACACGCTGCTGTTGTAGATGCGCGTGCGATCCCCGGGAGTGTAGCTGAAGCAAACTTGATCCGCGGTTTCAACCGAGCGATGCAAGCGGCAAACCAGGAACTCTCCAGCCGACGCGGCCATGGCCGCAGCTTCGGCGTCACCGAACTGGGAGGCGGCTTGGAGGAGGGCCGAAGCGCAGAAACAAGTGGCGATAGCATTGGGGCTGAAGGCCGGCAATTTTGTTCCTCGCAGGGACACATAGTTCCAGTCGTACCCCCAGCAATAATGCTCTTCGTTGGGGCTTCGCAAGCGTCGAAGTTCCTGCTTGAGATACGCAATGCCCCCGGCAACATCGCTTCCATCGCGGGCCAGATCGCAATACCCGGCGAGTATCAAACCCAGGGCTTTCGGATTCTTGCTGGGCGGAACGTCGAGGAACCGGCGCAGGCGCAACCCCCCTATACGTCTTCCGGATTGGATGATTAGGGTAGCGAACGGCTGCTTGCCGGCCCAGTTTCCCCGGAAGTAGGGAGAGTTCAACAGGTCGTACGGCTCGAAGCCTGCATAGTCTCGTGCCTCGATCCAGTCACGAAGCCTGCGCAGCGGCGACGCGTAAGACGTTGCGTCGACCGGTCTGGAAACGGTTTGAGCTGATGCGGTCATCGACCTGAGAATTTAGCGCACTGCAACGGGTATGACCGAGCTAACCTGACGGAGCTTTCGGCTATGACCTTGCCGTGCGCGAGCAAAATCGATACTTACAATGGCGTAAAGAGTGGCCAGCGTTACCAGCCCCAGGGTATAGCCCGAAGAAGAAGGAACAACCAGCAATCCGGGCAGGGAACTGAATCCGATCGCGCTCCAAAACGCCAGTTCGAGCGGCCAGGGCTTCGGAAATTTGAAGGCGGCCAGGATCCCAACATTGCAAGCGGCCAGGAATATGAACAGCATTACACCGGCCTTTGCCGTCAAAGTGAGCAAGGCAAATCCTGGATGTTGCCGGATCAGTTGAAAAACCTGTCCCCGCAAAATCCGTTCATATTCCTGCGATCCGAATACAGTTCCCGGAGCCAGAGA
>Ga0075030_100001666_pt1 | contig 20019 bp, 16 predicted proteins | sample LitLauG_LLR_2012_FD_71393 | JGI IMG/M metagenome (GOLD analysis project Ga0075030, IMG submission 71393) | Freshwater sediment microbial communities from Pennsylvania, USA - Little Laurel Run_MetaG_LLR_2012 | ecosystem: Environmental > Aquatic > Freshwater > Creek > Sediment | place: USA...
TGCAATGCGCGGCCTCGAATTCGCTGTCGTCGGCAGGGCCATCGCCGGCGCCGCGGGACGGTACCGGCGCCGTGGCGCAGCCGGCCACCGCGGCCGCCAGGCAAATCATCAGTAGTGTCCATCGCCTGTGCATGTGGGGCTCCGAGCCGTGGCGGCGCCGATGGCTGTGATTCCGGCGCGCGCTGCGCGATTCTAGGGCGGACGGCGCCGCGTGATCGCGCCGCGGCGCCTCATCCCGTCCACCAGGACGGTACCCGTTGCCGATTTGCGGGGGCAATACCACGGGCCGTGTGCGGTTGGAAGCCGGGACCGGGCGGCAGCGATTAAACTCGCCGCACATGGCACGGGCAGCCGACCTGCGGCCGCCTTTATCGGAATCCGGCACCACGACGAATGCGCACGACAGCCTCGGCGTCTTTGGAACGCGGAACACCGCGCAGCCTGCTGGGGCGATCTGGCCGGCATGCCGGCACCGGCAGCAGCGGTGGGAGCCTCGTTGCTGCGGCAGCGTGGGCATGAAATCCCGCCGCCGTCCGGCGCTGTTGCACCGGTATTTCTTCTATGGCTGGCTGTTTCGCGACGCCAGCGCGGGCTCCTACCTGGAGCGCGCAGCGGCGCTGGCGCACAATCGGGTGCAGTCGCGCTGGTTGCCGCGTTACCTGATGCGCTGGCTCGTCATTTCCGCCTGCTGCCTGGCACTGGCGCGTTACTGCGAATTTGGCCTGGCCAATCGTCGCCTGGCCGCAATGTTCTATGTGTTCACGACGCTTTCCGTGATATTCAACGTGGTCACGGCGGCCTGCTGGCGCCTGCTGCGGGCCGGCGCGCGCCAAGGGCGCTAGGCGCGCCCGCCGTGGACCTCCCCGGCGACCGTCCCGGAAGGACCTGCCCCGCATGATTGCCGCCGACCCGATCCGCATCGCCGCCTTCGACAATACCTACGCACGCCTGCCGCCGGCATTTTTCGCGCGCCAGCAGCCTACGCCGGTGCTGCAACCACGCCTGCTCCTGTTCAACGACGCGCTGGCAGGCGCGCTGGGGCTGCAGCTCGAGGGTCTCGACCGCCAGACCCTGGCCGCCTTGTTCAGCGGCAATGTGCTTGCCGCAGGAAGCGATCCGCTGGCCATGGCCTATGCGGGCCACCAGTTCGGCGGCTTCGTGCCGCAACTGGGCGATGGCCGTGCCATCTTGCTGGGGGAAATCCTCGATCGAGAAGGGCGGCGCCACGACCTGCAGCTCAAGGGAGCCGGGTGCACGCCGTTTTCGCGTCGGGGCGACGGGCGCGCGGCACTGGGTCCGGTGCTGCGCGAGTACTTGCTGAGCGAACATATGCATGCCCTGGGCATCCCGGCCACCCGTGCGCTGGCAGCCGTGGCCACGGGCGAAACCGTGCTGCGCGAGCGCCCTTTGCCCGGTGCCATCCTGACGCGCGTGGCGGCCAGCCACATTCGCGTGGGCACGTTCCAGTTCTTCCGTGCGCGCGGCGATCTGGACGGATTGCGCCAACTGGCCGATTACGTGATCGAGCGCCATTACCCGCAGGTCCGCGCCGCGCCGCAACCCTACCGGGCCTTGCTGCGCGCCGTTGCTCGGGCCCAGGCTGCCCTGGTGGCGCAGTGGCTGGCGGTCGGATTCGTGCATGGCGTGATGAACACCGACAACATGGCAGTATCGGGGGAAACCATCGATTTCGGTCCCTGTGCGTTTCTCGAGCATTACGATCCGGATGCGGTATTTAGCGCCATCGATGAAGGCGGCCGCTACGCGTATGCGCGCCAAGGCCCGATCGCCCAGTGGAACATCCTGTGCCTGGCCGAAGCGCTGTTGCCGCTGCTCGATGCCCAGCACGAACGGGCGGTGGACTGCGCCAACGAGGAGATCGGCGCCTTTGCCCCGGCCTTCGAGGCCCAGCGGCTGGAGCGCATGCGCGCCAAGCTGGGCCTGGCAGAGGCCCGGCCGGGGGACGGCGCGCTCGTGGACGACTGGCTCGGCTTGCTGCACGCGGCGCGGGCCGATTTCACGCTCAGTTTCCGCGAGCTGTGTGCCGCCGCCGCCAGCCCGGCTGCGGCCGGTCCGCGGGCGCGTTTTGCGGATGCGGCCGCCTACGACAACTGGATCGCGCGCTGGCGCGAGCGTCTGCAGGCCGAAGACCGTGCGCCGGCCGAGCGCGCCCGCACCATGCTCGGCTGCAATCCGGCCTATGTCGCACGCAACCACCGCGTGGAACAGGCCCTGGACGCGGCCATCGACCGGGGCGACCTGGCACCGTTTCGCCGCCTGCTCGACGTGGTGTGCCGGCCCTACGAGGAACAGCCGGAATCGGCCGACTACGCGCTGGCCGCCGCTCCGGGCGAAGCCGTGCTGCGCACGTTCTGCGGAACCTGAAAGGCGCGCGCCGGTCGCGCGCCCCGCGTCGGCCAGGACCGGGCCGCCGGCCCGCCGGAGCCGGCGCCGGTCGAGGTCCTGCGGCTCAGTTCCCCGTGGCCGGCGCGATGGCCCGGTCGACCACCTGCTGGGCCTCGCTCAGGATGCGCTGCAGGTGATCGCGGTCGCGAAAACTCTCGCCATAGATCTTGTAGATGTCCTCCGTGCCCGACGGGCGCGCCGCGAACCAGCCGCTTTGCGTGCACACCTTGATGCCGCCGATAGGCGCGTCGTTGGCCGGGGCGCGCGACAACACGGCCGTGATGGCCTCGCCGGCCAGTTCCGTGGCATTGAGGTCCCCGGGGCCCAGGGCTCCCAGGCGGGCCTTTTGCGCCGGGCTGGCGGCCGCGTCGACGCGATCGGATACCGGGGCACCCAGTTCGCGGGTGATTTCCCCATAAAGGCTGCCCGGATCGCGCCCGCGGCGCGCCGTGATCTCGGCGGCCAGCAGCGCGGCGGCGATCCCGTCCTTGTCGGTGGTCCAGACGCGGCCATCGCGGCGCAGGAAGCTCGCGCCGGCGCTTTCCTCGCCGCCGAATCCCAGGGTCCCGGTGTAAAGGCCATCGGCGAACCATTTGAAACCCACCGGTACTTCGTGCAGGCGCCGCTGCAGGCGCGCGCTGACGCGGTCGATCAAGCTGGTGCTGACGATGGTCTTGCCCACCGCGGCGCTGGCGGGCCAGTGCGGGCGGCTGCGGAACAGATCGTCGATCATCACGGCTAGGTAATGGTTGGCCGCCAGCAGCCCAGCGTGCGGCGTGACGATGCCGTGGCGGTCGTGATCGGTATCGCAGGCGAAGGTGACGTCGTAGCGGTCCTTGACCGCGATGAGGCGCTGCATGGCGTAGGGCGACGAGGGGTCCATGCGCACGCGGCCGTCCCAGTCCAGCGTCATGAAGGCGAAGGTCGGATCGACGGCGTCGTTGAGCACGGTAAGGTCGAGGCCATAGTGCTCGGCAATGCGCGGCCAGTACTGCACGCCGGCGCCGCCCAAGGGATCGACGCCGATGTGCACCCGCGCCGCGCGGATCGCCGCCATGTCGATCACGGCATCGAGGTCGCGCACGTAGTTGCCCAGGTAGTCGTGCCGGTGCGTGGTGTCGGCCCGTAGCGCGCGCGCATAGGGCAGGCGCTTGACGCCGGCCAGGCCCTCGCGCAGCAGCGCGTTGGCCGCATTCTGGATTCGGTCGGTCGCGTCCTTGTCGGCGGGGCCGCCGTTGGGCGGGTTGTACTTGATGCCGCCGCTGTCCGGCGGATTGTGCGAGGGGCTCACGACGATGCCGTCGGCCAGGCCGCTGCTGCGCTCGCGGTTGTAGACCAGGATGGCATGGGAAACGGCCGGCGTCGGCGTGTAGCCGTCGTCGGCCGCGATCATCACGTCCACGCCGTTGGCGGCGAGCACCTCCAGGACGCTGGCGGCGGCCGGTCGCGAAAGGGCGTGCGTGTCTATGCCCAGGAACAGCGGCCCGGTGATGCCCACGGCGCGCCGGTAATCGCAACTGGCCTGCGCGATGGCCAGCACGTGGTGCTCGTTGAAGGAAAGCTCCAGCGAAGAGCCGCGGTGTCCCGAAGTACCGAAGGCGATGCGTTGTGCGGGCGCGGCGGCATCGGGGGTACCGGTGTAATACGCCATGACCAGCTTGGGGATATCGACGAGCGGCGCCGATGTGGCCGGCTTGCCGGCCAGCGGGCTGATGCGGGTGGTCATGGGCGATCCTGGCTGGGTGGGAGGGAAGCTCCTGCCGAACCCTAGTGCATTTTGCGCGGCCGCGCTAGCGGCGGATCGGCGAAATTTTGCTGCCCTCGATGCTGACACCGGCCATGAGCCCCTGCTGGCCGAAAATGAAGGCGTAGGCATCGTCCTTGAGCGTGGTGGTGGAGAGATTCTTGGCCACGCCTTCGTCGACGATGACGACCGTGGGCCCGACGCCAACTTCCCAGCCGTGCGTCTCGTGGATGTAGTGCAGGGCCTTGTCGGTCATCAGGAACATCGCATACCCATAGGTCTGCGCCCCCGCCTGAAAGCCCCACGAGGCGGTGACCGAGTTGTAGTAGCCGTCGACGGCGCCGCCCTTGAGCAGCACGCCTTCGCCGTAGCCGCCGCCGAAGACCAGCCCGGCCTTGACGATGTTGGGAAACACCAGGATAGCCCGGGCCTCGTGCGACAGCTTGCGCGCCAGCGGATTGACGCCATAGAGGCGCTCGAGCGCGTGTTGCGAATCCTGGTGCAGGTCCTCGGCGGTGGCTGCCTGCGCGCACAGCGGCAGTGCCAGGGCCAGCGTCAGCACTGCGGCCAGCGCCGCGGCGAAAAATTGTCGGGTGGGGGATGCCATGATCGTCTCCTTCTTGGGCCGGCACGCACGCCGTCACGGGCCGGGTCGGGGCCGCGGCGCGGCCGGTCAGCCCGGCAGATTGCACCGGCGCAGCGGGCGGGTCAATTAGGCCTTTTCCCGAGCGCCATGGCGCAAAGCGGGGAAGGCGCACTGCCGATCCCTCCCCGGCGAGCGGGGAGGGTGCTGGCGGGGGCTAGAAGTGATACGAGGCATCGACCCCGATGGTCAGGGGCTGGTTGGTGGCAACGCGATTGAAGTTGGCATTGGCCAGCGTGAGCTGCACCGTGTTCTCGAGCGAGGCCCGCTTGTTGAACAGGTTGTTGGCAAACAGCGTCGCGCTCCAACCCGCATCGGCAGCGATGCCGATGCGGATGTTGGTCAGGTCGTAGCCGGCCAGGGGCGTCTGCGTGTTGGGAACCCCGGCCGGAAAGGTCAGGTCGACGCGCGACCCGGTGTAGACGTTTTCCGCGCGCGCGACCAGGTCGTAGCGCTCGGTCAGCGGCGTGTGGTAGCTCAGGTCGACACTGGCGGTCCAGGGCGGCACGTCGGGCAGGCGGTCGCCGGCGTTGAAGCCGTGCGCGCTTTCGGCCAGGTTGGCGTGGGTATAGCCGGCGTTGGCGCCCAACGTCAGATTGTGGCCCAGGGCCGCGCGCAGTTCGACTTCGCCGCCGTAGATGTGCGCCGAATTGGCATTGTCGAACAGCGGATAGTTGCAGGGCAGCTCCTCGAGCTGGATGTCCTTCCAGTTTTCATAGAACACGCTGGCGTTGAGGTGCACGCTGTTGTTCAGGAACTTGAGCTTTTCGCCGGCTTCATAGCTCCACAGCGAATCGGCCTTGTAGGTCATGGGTTCGGTGCCGTTGGCATAGCCCAGGCTGACCAGGCCGTTGTAGACGCAGGACCCCGGCGAAATCGGCAGCGGCTGGTTGCCGCCGCCCGGGCGAAAGCCCTTGGCCGCCGTGGCATAGACCATCAGGTCCTTGTCCACATCGTACGAGACGTTGACTTTCGGATTGACGCCGGAGTTGGACTGCACCTGGTGCGTGGTGGTCGGGACATCATTGCCGCCGGGCGAGCCGAAGCCGGCGAAGCTCATGTCCAGCGAGTTGCGGTAGGTGTACCAGCGCAGGCCGCCGGTCAATTTGAGCTTATCGGTCACCGCGTAGGTGGCTTCCCCGAAAACCGCCGACTGCGTGATATGCGTGGGTTCGTCCAGGGTCCACACGTCGGCCACCGGCGAATCGAAGGCCGCCGGGTTCGGGAAATTCGTGAACAGCTGCCAGTTCGAGTGAAAATCGCTGTAGAAGACGCCGCCCACCCATTGCACGGGGCCGTCGCCGGTGGAGGCGGCACGCAGTTCCTGGCTGAACTGGTCGGACGGATCGAGTTCGTAGCCATACATCGGGCCGGTGCCACAGCTGCCGTACAGCGGGCTCGGTTGCAGGCAGGGGGTGCTGCCGCCGAACGGCGGCGCGCCATTGAAGCCGTCGAGCGGGTTCTGGAAGTTTTCACTGCCGTCCTGGATCTGCGTCGAGAGCCGGTGCCACTTCGACGTGACCGAGGTGACGTCGAAGGCCTCGAACCGGTAGTTCATCGTCAGGTTGCTGACGGTGATCGAATCGGCATAGGGCTCCGCGATCGAGAAGGGCTGGTAGTGCGCCAGCGTTCCCGGATTGCTGTCGAACGAGCTCGGGCCATCCTGCGTGATGCGCTGGTAGAACACCGAGGGCGTGATGGTGAGCTGCTCGAGCGGCTTCCAGGTCAGCGCGACGCGGGCCCCCTTGAGCATCTCGGCGTTGCTGCCCTTGTGGTCCTCGAGCACCGGCGCCGCCGCGACATTGCCACGCGTGAGGCCGCCGTCGGGCGACTGCGGGAAATTGCCGCCGACGATGCGGTCGATCCAGCCGCTGGTGGACGACTGCGAGACCACAAGGCGCAGCGCCAGTTCGTTCTTGACGAGCGGCGTGTTGAGCATGAGGTTTTCGTCGTGGTTGAAGCCACCGCCCTTGGTGCCGGACAAGATCGCCTGCGCGCTGCCCTCGAAGGTCGACAGGTTGGGCTGGTTGGTGATGAGTTTTACCGTTCCGCCCATCGAGCCCGAACCGTACAGCGTGCCTTGTGGCCCCCGCAGCACTTCGACGCGGCTCAGGTCGTACAGCGCCGGCGAGATCACCACCTTGCCGTTTTGCGCCGCGGCCGGCGCGGTGAGCGGCACGTCGTCCAGGTAAAAGCCGACGGTGGGCGAATTGCCGCCGCCGCTGGCCATGCCGCGCATTTCGAATTCGGTCTGGCCGGGCCCGTTGGTCTTCATCGAGATGCCGGGCGTCGACGCGGCCAGGGTGCTGAAGTCGCGGATGCCACGGTCCTGCAGGTCGTCGCCGCTCACCGCCGTGATGCTGATCGGCGTCTTGTCGACCGTCGAGGCGCGCTTTTGCGCGGTGACCACGATTTCGGGCAGGGCCTGGTCGGCAGCCTGCTGGGCGTGGACGTCGGTGGCCACGATCAGGACCAGCGCCGCGCCGGCGTAAAGGCCCGTGCCCAGGCCGGGGGAGTTGCGTTTCATGCGGTAGCTTCCTATGGATGAGGCGGTGTATGACGGATCTGTTACCGCGGTCGAAGATACCGTCTGTGGCCGTTACGGCCAAATGTGGCGGTCAATTTGCCCGTCCGGTTCAAGATTCCCGCAACACCGTGCGCCCGTGACCTCGCGGCTTCGCGTAGCCGCGGCCTAGGGGCGCGGCCGGCACCCGGCTCGGGCAACTTGCCGCCGCGACGTGCTGCCGGTACCCTGGACGACGCTCTGCCTTTTGCTACCGTCCTCTCGGGAGTCGGTCTGCTGCTTCTCATCGTTCTTGCCATCGTTGTCGGTGCCGCGCTGGGCCGGTATCTGTTGCGCTGGTTTCCGGCGCGCCTGCAGTCGGCGCGCCAGCGGGTACTGGCGTGCGCCTTCCTGGTGCTGCAGCCGATGGCCGCCTATGCGCTGCAGTTGCGCCACGATGAAGCCGGGCGCGTGTTTGCCTGGCTGCTGGCGGCCCTGTTCCTGGCCAGTGCGCCGGGCATTTTCACGCGCTCCGGTGAAGATCTGGACCGGTACACCGATACGGTAAGGGCCAGTGGCGGGCGGCCATCGGGCAAGCGCTTGCTCGAACTGCTCCTGTATTCCCTGTCGATCATCGTGGCCGGGACGCTGATGCTGCTGGTCGTCGACCGGCTGGTTGTCCGGGCCGGATGGCTCAAATAATCCCGACCCACCACCCGGAGCCGCCTTTGCCCGTAACGCCGCCCCAGCCGTCTGCCCCCCCGCGCCTGCAGCGCGTGCTGGCGCTACCCGGCTTGATCCTGTTCGGCCTGGTCTACCTGGTGCCCTTGACCGTCTTCACCACCTATGGCCTGGTCAGCCTGCAGACCGGCGGCCGCCTGCCCGTGGCCTACCTGCTGACCCTGCTGGCCATGATGTTCACGGCCCAGTCCTATGCCGCCATGGGCCGCGTGTTCCCCGTCTCGGGCTCGGCCTTCACGTTCGCGCGCGCGACCTTCGGCCCGCATATCGGCTTTCTGGCCGGCTGGGCGCTGCTGCTCGACTACCTGTTCATGCCGATGATCAACTACCTGGTCATCGCCATCTACCTCAATGCGGAGCTGCCGGGCATCGCGCCCTGGGTCTTCATCCTGGCCGGCCTGGGCCTGGTCACCGTGCTCAACATCGTCGGGGTCGCGTCGATCGCCCGCGCCAACATCGCCATCATCGCGGCGCAGGCGGTCTTTATCGTGGTCTTCGTCGCCTTGTCGGTGCGGCACCTGTGGGGCGCGAGCGGCGTCGATGTGCTGGCGCCTTTCACCGGAAGCGCCGCCTACGCCGCCGGCGGCGTGGATCCATCCGTGGGCTGGGCGCCATTGGCGTCGGGCGCGGCGGTACTGTGCCTGTCGTTCCTGGGCTTTGACGCCGTGAGCACGATGGCCGAGGAGGCTGCGCATCCGGTGCGCGACATTCCGCGCGCGGTGCTCCTGGTGACCTTGGGCGGCGGCTTGCTGTTCGTGCTGCTGGCCTACCTCGGCAACCTCGTGTTGCCGCAACCGAGCTGCCTGCCGGCGCTGGATGCGAACTGCGGTTTCGGCGACAACGGCGCGCTCGACGTGATGAACCGCGCCGGCGGCAGCGCACTGCGCGTTTTCTTCGTCGCCGCCTACGTGGCGGGGGCCTTCGGTTCGGCCCTGACCTCGCAGGCCTCGGTGTGCCGCATACTGTATTGCATGGGACGCGACGGCCTGCTGCCGGCACCGCTGGCGCGGCTGTCGGTGCGCTTTCACACCCCGGTGGTGGCCATCGGCCTGGTGTCGCTGCTGTCGCTGCTGTGCATCTGGATCGACCTGGCCACGCTGGCCTCGATGATCAGCTTCGGCGCGCTGGTGGCCTTTTCGGTGGTCAACCTGTGCGTGATCCAGCATCACGTCATCGACGGGCGGCGCCGCTCGCTGCGCGATCTGCTGGTCTTCGCCGCCCTGCCGCTGATCGGCTGCCTGCTCACGGCCTGGTTGTGGACCAGCCTGCAGCGCCAGAGCCTGGTCGTGGGCCTGTGCTGGCTGGCCGCCGGGCTTGCGTACCTGCTGTTCATCACGCGCGGCCTGCGCCGGGCGCCGCCGCCCATGTACATCGCCGACTGAGGCAGGCCTCGGGACCCCGGCGCCGTGCTTTGGTAGCGGCGGCAATATCGCGTATCTTCTGCCCGGTTCCCCTGTCGCGAGCCGCCATGCCCGAAATCTCCCGCGTGTCCGGTGCCCAAGGACTTGCCGACCGCCCCGCCGAACTATCCCACTCGCTGCAACCGCGCCACGTCGCGATGATCTCGTTCGGCGGCATCATCGGTGCCGGCCTGTTTGTCGGCGCCAGCAGCGCCATCTCCAAGGCCGGCCCCGGCGTGATGCTGACCTACGCCGCCTGCGGCCTGCTGATCTTCCTGATCATGCGCATGCTCGGCGAAATGGCCATGGCCCGGCCCGGGCAGGGCAGCTTCGTCGAATATTCGGCGCTGGCGCTGGGCCGCTGGGCCGGATTCGTCACGGGCTGGCTGTACTGGTACTTCTGGGTCTTCACGGTCGGCGCCGAAACCGTCGCCGGCGCCAAGCTGATCCATGCGGCCGGGCTGCCGGGGCCGCTGTGGGCAATCGGCGCCGGACTGGTGACGCTGATGACCCTGAGCAACCTGCTGTCGGTGCGCGCCTACGGCGAGCTCGAATTCTGGTTCGCGGTCATCAAGGTCTCGGCGATCGCCGCCTTCATCGCGATCGGCGCCGGCTTCCTGGTGCTGTTCGCGCCCGCCCAGGCGCTGCCGACGCTGCTCGACCACGGCGGCCTGCTGCCGCACGGGGCGGGCGGCCTGCTGGTGGCCATACCGGTGGTGATCTTCTCGATGATGGGCAGCGAGGTGGCGGCCATTGCCGCGGCCGAGTCGGCCGATCCGGCGCGCAACATCGCGCGCGCCGCGCGCACCGTGGCGCTGCGCATCCTGCTGTTCTACGTGCTGAGCATCGCCGTGATCGTGATGGTGCTGCCCTGGGACGGCCTGACGCCCGGCCTGTCCCCGTTCGTGCCGGTCATGGACCGGATCGGCATCCCGGGCAGCAGCGCGCTCATGACGATGATCATCATCACGGCCGTGCTGTCCTGCCTCAACTCGGGCCTGTACATCACCTCGCGCATGCTGTTCGAACTGGGGCGCAGCGGCGATGCACCGCGCTTTCTCGGTGGCGTGGCACGCAATCAGGTGCCCAGCGCCGGCATCCTGATCGGCTGGGCCGCCGGCCTGCTGGCGGCGCTGGCGCAGCTGTACCTGCGCGAGGACGTCTTCACGCTGCTGGCCAGCACCTCGGGCGACATCATCCTGTTCATCTACATGATCATCGCCTTCGCGCAGATCCGCCAGCGCCGGCGCCTCGACGCCGCCGGCGTCGAGCTGGCGCTGCGGATGTGGTTCTTTCCGTGGCTGAGCTATGCCGTGATTGCCGGCATTGTCGGCGTGCTGGTGCTGCTGGCCTTCATTCCCGACCAGCAAAGCACGCTCGCCTTGAGCGGCTTGACGGTGATCGTCGTGCTGGCCGCGCTGGCGCTGCACCGGCGCGGTCGCCGGTGATCCGAGGGGCAGGGCGGCCCGCCGGGCGGCCGGGCCCGAATCGCGGTCCGACCCTGGCGATGCCTAGCCGGCGCGGGCCTGCACGGTAATCTGCACCTGCCCGTCCTGCTGCTGTTCGCAGCGGATCTGGACCGGTAGCCAGGTGCCCGAAAAAATCACCGGCCCGCGCTGCTGCATCTGGGCCAGCAGGCTGATGCGTCGGGTCAAGCGGCCCTGGCTCTCGGACTCCTGCATGATCGCCCGGTCGGAGGCATCCTCGTCCCAGCGCACATCGAAGTACGTGGGACTGCGACGCGCGTAGTCCACCGCCGCCACCAGGCAGGCGGCAATCTCCGGGCGTTCGCCCTTGACGATGAGTTCGCGAAAATCCTTGGCGCGTTGGTGTTGCATGCTGCCGGCGGCGCTGGCGGGCCAGGGGCTTGCGGCCAGCAGGCACGCCAGCGGCAGAATCCGCAATGCCGTTCTCGCCTGCACCGGTTTCATGTCAGGGCTGTCCTTTCCAGACCACGCGATCGTTGCGGTCGCGAATCTGCGTCCAGGAGGATTCGATCTGTTCGATCAGGCGGGCATCCTCGAGGCCGGAGTAATGGAGACCTTGCAAGGCGTCGACCCCGTGGGCATAGATCCAGTGCAGGAATTTCAGGGTGGCCAAGGCATCGGAACCATCCTCCTGCATCTTATGGATCAAGGCAAAGGAGATCCCGACGATCGGCCAACTGTCCTCGCCATCGCGGTCGACCAGCACCTCATAGAACCCGGGCCGCGACCAATTCGCCGACGCCAATGCCGTGCGCACGCCGATCGCCCCGGCACGCACGATCCTGCCGGATCGATTGGGCAACCGGACCGTCGCCAGGTTCTGCGTGGCCGCATACGCCAATTCGACGTAGCCGAGCGCGCCGGCCGTGTCGCGCACGGCTTCGGCGATCCCTTCATTGCCCTTGGCGCCGATGCCGACGGGCCAGTGCAGGCGCGAGGCGATTCCGTAGCGATCCTGCCACTCGGGGCTGATGCGCGAGAGGTAGTAGGTGAAGACGAAGGTGGTACCCGATCCGTCGCTACGATGCACCACGGTGATCGGCAGATCGGGCAGCTCCCGCTCGGGGTTCAGCGCCGTGATCGCCTTGGCGTTCCAGCGCGTGATCTTGCCCATCAGGATATCGGACAGCACCGCGCCGGAGAGCGTGAGCTGGGCGTCGCCGATTCCGGGGAGATTGACCACCGGTACGATGGCACCGGCGATTATCGGAAACTGCAGCAGATCGTCGTTGGCCAGTTCAGCCTGGGTCAGGGGCACATCGGTCACGCCGAAATCGACGGAGCGCGCCGTCACGCGGCGTATACCCTCGCTCGATCCGACGGAGCGATACGACAGCCGGGTCCCCGATTGCCCGGCGTATTGGCGCGCCCAGGCCTGCATTGCCGGCGCAGGAAAGGATGCTCCGGCACCGACGACTTCCCCGCCCGCATCCGCCGCCTGCGCCAGCGTCACCACGCCCAGCAGGACCATGGCGGCCAGTTTCGCCAAGCGACGGATGAAATTCGCGTGAACGCTGCGCATGAACGGGCCTGCCTCGTGGGAGTATCGGCTGCCCGATGCCCAAAGTCGACTTTCGTACGTCGTGTTTCGTACGGCCATGACCGCGACCTGCCTCGGGCCACGAGCCGAACCCGATATTGCCAAGGACCGCGCGCCGACGCAATGCCGGCATCCGCCATGCCGCCTCGGTTCGCCTCCGGCTCCGCCGCAGCAGGTCTGGCGGGCGGACTTCGGATCTTCCCGTTGCCGGTGCGTCGTTACGCGAAATATTTCCACGTTGTAATTCAGACCCCGGGAGATGCCGTTGCGGCGTAACCGGTCAGCTCGAGGTAGCCGCTGCCGCAGCGCCGGCCGTCCTCCCAGAGCTCGCAGGCGCCTTCCCAATAGGCGATGCCGCTGCCGGCACGCGCGTCGAACTCCTGGTCATCCATCAGCGGGCGGGTCTCGAAGCGACGGCCGTCGATGCGGATGATCTGGACCACGGGGTAGCGGGCCCGGGTACGCGGCGACTGCCACAGGCGTTGCGCCGACCACTGCACCTGCGCCGCCGGATAGCGCTGCACTAGACCGTGCGGCGCGCGCAGAGCGGCGTAGGCGTGCAGCGCGGCGCCGCCCGGCTTGGCGCGCACCTGGAACACGGTCAAGGCGCTGCCGTCGTCCAGGTTGAAGCCGCCCCAGTCCCAACCGGCGGCCCGCGCCGGCAGCAGCGCGTCCGACCATTCGTGGTCGAGCCAGCCGCGGCCGCGAAGCCAGGGCGGTTCCCCGGGCGCCCCATCGGCCAGGGCCAAGCGCACCTGCAAGGCCAGTTGCGGCTCGGAGTAGTAATAGCTGGCAGCGACACGCCCGGCGTGCACGGCCTCCTTGGCCGAATACCCGGCGTCGCCCTGCAGCAGCAAGGGCTGCGTGGGCGTGGCACGCAGGTCCAGCGCAAAGGCGCCGGTGCGGGCGCGACCCTCATACACCCCGCTGAGCGGATCGCGGCGCAGCGCCCAGTGATCGAGCGTCACATCGGTGTCGGCGGCCGCGGCCCCGGCCAGGCCCAGTCCGGCGCGCGCGATGCGTTCGCCTTGCAGCAGCGCGCCACGCCGCGGATCGGCCAGCGCCACGTGTCCCAGTATCAACTCGTGCGCGGCAAAGGCGCTGGGATTCGCGGCATCGACGGCAGTGCGGCGGCGAAAAAAAGTCAATTGCAGGCCCAGGACCGTGGGGCCGGCAGGCGCGGGCGCCTCGAGCAGACCCGTGAGGTACCACCACTCGAGCGGCTGCGGCGCGTGGGCGCCGAAGTCGCGCGGGAAATGCAAAATGCGCCCCGGCAGCACGGCCCCCTCGTCGGCGCCAGCGCCGCGTGCCCAGGGGCTGGCCGCGGCGGCCAGCAGCAAGCGGCGGCGTTGCGGTCTCACCAGTCGTCCTTGACGGACCGCACGGCCTCGATGGACAGTGCGCGCCGGCCCGCGAATATCGACGTGAGCGCGGCAGCGGCCAGCAGCAACAGCGTCAGTGCGGCCAGACGGCCATAGGGCAGGCGCAGTTCCATGGTCCAATGAAAGGATTGCGGATTGACCACTGCCACCAGCACCCACGCTATGGCGAGCCCGGCGGCCAGACCCAGGGCCACCGCCAGCGCCGTGACCAGGCTGGCCTCGGCCACCAGCACGGCCAACACCTGGCGCCGGGTAACGCCCAGATGGCGCAACATGCCGAACTCGCGGCTGCGCGCTGCGGCCTGTGCGGCAAAGGTCGTGGCTAGCCCGACCAGGCCGATGCCGATCGCGGCCCACTCGAGCAGATAGGTGACCTGGAAACTGCGATCGAACAAACGCAGGCTTACGGTGCGGATCTGCGCCGGCTGGGCGATCTGCGCGGCGGGCGCCTCGAGCGCGGCGAGCAGGTGTTGCGCTGTGGCCCCGGCCGACGCGCCGGGCCGCAGCCACAAGGCGGCCTCGGACCGCGTCGCATCGCCCGTGAGCCGTTCGTAGTCGGCAATATCGATGACGATGCTGCCGCTCTGGCGGGCGTAGTCGCGCCAGATGCCGGCCACGCGCACTGCCACCGGATGCAGGTCACCACCGGGCGTTGGCAAGGGCAGGGTCCAGTCCTGTCCGGGCTCGAGCTTGAGCAAGAGGGCGGCGGCCTCGGACAGCCATACCGGAACCGCCGGCGGCGGCACGAACGGCGCCGCGCCCACCAGCGGCAGGCGATCCTGGGGCCGCGCGCGGTCGATGGCGCGCGCCAGCAGCAGCACGGGCGCGCGCTGCGCGTCGAGCGCGAGGGGCAGGGTGCGCGCGAATTCGGCGCGGCGCACGTCAGGATCCTCGCGCAGGCGGCGCAGGTCGGCGGCGGAGAAGCTGCCGGTGGTGCCGGCCGGGGCAGCGCGCACATAGAGGTCGGCGGCCAGCATCTGCCCCAGCCAGGCGTCGAAGGAACCGCGAAAGCTGTGCACCATGGTAGCCATCGCCACCATCAGCGCGAAGCTGGCGAGGATGCCGGCCGCACCGACGGCGGCAAAGCGCGGCCGCCGTGCCAGGCGCGTGGTGGCGAGCCAGGCTGCCGGATAGCGGGCGGCCCAGCGACTGCGCGTCATCCAGCGCGCCAGCGGGACGAAGCAAAAGGGCGCCAACAGGGGCTTGGCGGCTATCGTGGCCACCAGCAGCAGAGCGATTGCCGCATAGGCGCCGATGGCGATGCCCTGCACCGGCGGCAGCAGCACCAGCAGCAGCGCCAGCACGAGGGGCACTACGGCGCGCCAGGCACCCGATCCGGGGGCGGCATCGTCGCTGTCGATGCCCGAGCGCAGCGCCGGCGCCGGCGCCAGCGCAGCGGCGGCACGCGCCGGAAACCAGGCCCCGGCAGTCGCGGCGGCCAGTCCCAGCAACAGGAAACCGCCCGCAACCGCCGCGTCGACGCTAATGTGGGGCTGCAGCCCCGCGAAGTAGCCGCCGCCCAGGTCGCCTCCGAGCGAGCGCAGTGCCGCCTGGGCCAGCGCGGCGCCCGCGGCCAGCCCCAGCAGCGCCCCAGCCGCGCCCAGGGCCAGCGATTCGGCGAGCAGCATGCCCAGGATCCGTCCTCGTGTCGCTCCCAACATGCGCAGCAGCGCCAGTTGGGCGCCGCGCACGACGATCGATTGCGATTGCAGCGAGTACACGAGAAAGCCGCCGGTGAACAGTGCGACCATGGACAGCACGTCCAGGTTGACGCGATAGGCGCGGGAGAGGCCTTGCTGGCGCTCGATGGCGACCGCGCGGCGCTCGATGCGCAGGTTCGCCGGCAGGCCCCAGGCACGCACGACGGTCGCCAGGTCGGCGCCCGGCGCCAGAACGACGTCGATCCGGCTCAGCCGGCCCAGGCGGTCCAGGCGCCACTGCGCATAGCCCAGGTCCATGCTTGCCAGGGCTTCGTGTGCCGCCGGCAGGCTGCCGGCGATGCGCAGCGGCACGCGCCGCGCGCCCACGACCAGCTCCAGGGTCGCGCCCGGCGCCACGCGCAGTTGCGCCTGCGCCAGTGGCGACAGGTACAGGCCGGCGCCCAGCAGCGCCTGCAGTCCTGCCGCCTCCGGGGCGGCGGGAACGCCGACAAGATCGGGCTCGATCCAGGCGCTGCGCAGTGCATCGATCCCGACCACGTGCAGGGCAAGCGGGCGCGCAGCGCCGGGCGCGGCTGCCGCGCGGTCCGTGGTCGGGGCCGGCGGCGCGGCAATCGTGACATCGAGGTCGAGCAGCGGGGCAGCAGCGGCCACGGACGGATCCAGCGCAATGCGCCGGTACCACGACTCGTCGAAACCCGCGGCGGGCCCGATCACCGAGAAATCGGCGGTGCCCGACAGGCTGCGCTCGGCCGCCGCAAACTCGGCCAGCGCGGAGGCGTTGATCAGGTGCACCGCATAGCCCAGCGACACGCCGGCCGCGATGGCCAGCACCTGTATCAAGGTGCGCCCGGGGTGCGCGGTGGCGTGACGCAGGGCATAGGGCAAGAGGCGCAAGGCAGGCTCGGGCTGCGTCAGGCGTCGAGGCTGGCTGCGGCGCAGGCTTGAAGGCGGCCGTGTTCCAGGCGCAGCACCCGGTCGGCAGTGGCCGCGGCGCGCGCCGAGTGCGTCACCAGCACGAGGGCGCTGTTGCCGCGCCGGGCGCCGTCGACCAGCAGGCCCAGTACCGAGCGCGCGGCATCGGGATCGAGGTTGCCGGTGGGCTCGTCGGCCAGTATCAGGGCCGGACCGTGCACCAGGGCGCGCGCGATGGCGATGCGCTGCAGTTCGCCCCCCGACAGTTCCCGCGGCAAGGCTGCGGTGCGCGTGCCCAGCCCCACGGCCGCGAGCATCGCGGCGGCGCGCGCCGCGCATTGGGCGGCCGGCAGCCCTTGCAGCACCAGCGGCAACTGGGCGTTTTCCAGCGCGCTCAGGTGCGGCAGGATATGAAAGGCCTGGAAGACGAAGCCGATGCTGCGGCAGCGCAGGCGCGTGCGGGCGTCATCGTCCAGGGACGCCAGGTCGGTGCCGGCCAGCTGCACGCTACCCGCGTCGGCCGGCTCGAGTCCGGCAATGATGTTGAGCAAGGTGGACTTGCCCGCGCCCGATTCGCCGACGATGGCCACGACCGACCCGGGCGCCAGCTGCAGCGACAGCTCATCGAGGATGACGCGCGCGCCGTAGCGCTTGACCACACGGTTGATCGACAGCATGCGCGGTATTGTAGGGTTGGCGCGGGCCTGCCACGGCCTGGCCGTGCGGCTACGGGAGCGACGACAAAACCTTGCAACATCGCCGCGGCACAATCTTGTAGGCCGCTGGCAGGCCTTGGGAGGACAGGATGCGCAAGTCGCATGGTTTTGGCACGGCCGCCTTGGCCGGTATTGCCTTCGTATTGGCGCTGCGCGCCACGAATGCGTTGGCATGGGGCCAGGAGGGTCATTCGATCGTCGCGGAGCTCGCCCAGCACCGCCTGACGCCCCAGGCCACGGGCGCCGTAGCGGCCCTGCTCGGCCCCAACGTGTCTCTGGCCTCGATCGCCAGCTGGGCCGATAACCAGCGCGGCATCCATCCGGAAACCACCAATTGGCACTTCGTCGACATCCCGCTCGAGCAGTCCAGCTATGACGCGGCGGCGGTCTGCGCGCCGGATCCGGAAAAGGGCGACTGCATCGTGCGCGAACTCGAGCGCTTGCGCACCCAGATACGTTGTGCGGCCGGGGCCGACGCGCGGCGCGACGCGCTGCGCTATGCGGTGCATTTTGTCGGCGACCTGCACCAGCCCTTGCATACCGTCGCCGACCAGCGCGGCGGCAACCAGCTGGCGGTGCACGGTGTCATCCATGGCAGCACCTGCCGCAACCATTGCGAGCTCGGTGCCGATGCGGCCAACCTGCATGTCGTCTGGGACACGACGCTGATACGGCGCACGGTCTGGGACTGGGGCAGCTACGTGAGCCGCCTGGAGGATGGCCTGCTCGCCACCGACGAATTTCGCGATGGCACGGCGGCAGCCGGGAGCGTGACGGATTGGGCCTTGCAGACCCACGCCGCGGCACGCGCGGTGTGGAACGCCCAACTCCTGGGTGCCGACGGCGAAATCGGCGACACCTATTACACGCAGGTCCTGCCGGTGCTTGACCGCCAGCTGGCGCTGGCTGGCGTGCGCCTGGCCGCTTTTCTCAATGCCGCGCTGGCGCCCGGGGCCTGTCCGGCGGCCGACCCGGCAGCAGGCCCGGTGCCGCGTTAAGCGAGGGCGGCCCCCGCCTTCTATCCCTGAGGTCATAGCGGCCGCAAGCGGGCTCGCGCCATCGGAATCCGATTATCAATACGGGAGGGCGTCGCAGGTGCGCGGATCGATGGCACCCGCGCCTCCCACTTCGTGCCGCGTGTGCGGGACCCGCGCATGTCCAGCCCTACACCTTCGCGCGGCGCTATCGGGGTCGCCGGTGGCCCCTGCCGCCGCGTGATCGCGGGAATCGCGCCGTGTTTCCGAGTCTTGTAGATGACTTTCTGTTGCTCTTGATAATCGTCAAACCTCCCCTGGACGTACAGGCGCTTAATGGCGGCCATTACGCAAAGGCGCAATCCGCAGGCTCTGCGGTGACCCCGGATGTACCGCCTGTGTTCAATAGATGTGCACTGCTAATGACGATGGGGAGATTCTGATGGCAACACGAACGATCGCGAAAATAGCTGTGGCAAGCCTGGTGGCCGGCACGGCGCTGGGGCTGGCGGCTCGAGCCACTGCGGCCGACGAGGAGGCCGCGCGCGCGCTCGCCCGACAAAGCAATTGCTTCAAGTGCCATGCGGTAGACAAGAAGAAGGAAGCGCCAGCCTGGCGCGAGGTCGCCAAGAAATACAAAGGCAATGCACAGGCCGAGGCCAAGCTGATCCACCACATCACGTCCGGCGAGAAAGTGAAATTCGAGGACGGGCACGAGGAAGAACACAAGATCGTCGCCAGCAAGGACCCGGCCGAGATCAAGAATCTGGTCGACTGGATCCTGTCCCTTTAATAGGAAATCCAGAGGGGCCTATCGGCCCCGTAGACGGCAATGGACGCCACGGCTGCACCGTGGCCTTGCTTGTGATCACCTGGGGGTAATTCCATGAAATTTCTGAAATTCATCACGGCGACAGGCCTGCTTGTCGCTGCGAATGCGTTCATCCCTGCCATGGCGGGGGACGCGGGCACCGCCGAGCGCGCGCTCAAGCGCGACGCCGTTTGTACCAAGTGCCACGACGAATCCGAGTCCAAACCGATCCTGTCCATCTACCAGACGCGTCACGGCGTCAAGGCCGACGAGCGCACGCCCGGCTGCCAGGATTGCCACGGCGAGAGCGACAAGCACGTCAAGGGCGACCCGAACCAGAAGGGCCGCGCGCTGCCCGATGTCGTGTTCGGCACCGGAGTCAAGGCCAGCAAACACGCCTCGCCGGCGGCGGAGCAAGCCGAGGTCTGCCTCGGCTGCCATCGCAGCGGCAAGCGCCAGCACTGGTCCGGCAGCCAGCACGAAGGCCAGGACATGAGCTGTGCTTCGTGCCACGAAATCCACACCACGCACGACCGCGTCCTGTCCAAGGCGACGCAGCCCGAGGTGTGCTTCTCCTGCCACAAGGAGCAGCGCGCCCAGGTGCACCGCATCTCCACGCACCCGATCGACGCCGGCAAGATGGCCTGCAGCGACTGCCACAACCCGCACGGCTCGACCGGACCCAAACTGCTGGTCAAGAACACCGTCAACGAGGTCTGCCTGAGCTGCCACGACGAAAAGCGCGGCCCCTACCTGTTCGAACACCAGCCGGTATCGGACGATTGCACCAATTGCCACACGCCGCACGGCTCGACCAACACGCCGCTGCTCAAGGCGCGCCTGCCGTGGCTGTGCCAGGAATGCCATAGCGGCGACCATGCCAACGGCGTGTACAGCGGCGCGCGCCTGCCCGGCGGCGGCGTGACCGCGGTCAATGGTCTGAATCCGTTCCAGGCCCAGTCCCCCGCGGCGCAGATCGTCGGCCGCGACTGCCTGAACTGCCACTCGCTGATCCACGGATCGAACAGCCCGGCGGGCGCGAAGTTCCAGCGCTGACGAACATAAGGATCACATTCTCATGAAAACGAATCGCACGGAA
>Ga0075030_100001668_pt1 | contig 20013 bp, 13 predicted proteins | sample LitLauG_LLR_2012_FD_71393 | JGI IMG/M metagenome (GOLD analysis project Ga0075030, IMG submission 71393) | Freshwater sediment microbial communities from Pennsylvania, USA - Little Laurel Run_MetaG_LLR_2012 | ecosystem: Environmental > Aquatic > Freshwater > Creek > Sediment | place: USA...
ACGCGCACGGCTTACAGCGCAACAATACATTGACGGAATTCTCCGGGGCGATCGCACGATTCTGGCGCGCGCCATTACGGCGGTTGAAAGCGATTTACCGGCTGATGGCAACTTAGCGACAGAGATACTCGACGCGGTGATTCCATACGCAGGCAAAGCGCGACGAGTTGGGATCACGGGGATTCCGGGCGCGGGGAAAAGCACTTTCATCGACAGTTTGGGCATGCACTTGATTCAGCAACGCGGTGAGAGTGTGGCGGTGCTGAGCGTGGATCCGTCGAGCCCATATTCCGGCGGGAGCATTCTTGGCGATAAGACTCGCATGGAAAAGTTATCGCAGGAGGAAAAGGCGTTTATACGCCCTTCGCCGGCGCGCGGACGGCTAGGAGGAGTGGCACGCCGAACGCGTGAAGCAATGTTGCTGTGTGAGGCGGCTGGCTATCGGAACGTTTTGGTTGAAACCGTGGGTGTAGGGCAATCGGAGACGAACGTCCACTCCATGACCGATTTTTTGCTGTTGATGATGATCCCGGGCGGAGGCGATGAGATGCAAGGCATTAAGCGCGGGATTCTGGAAATGGTGGACGCTGTGGCGATTAATAAGGCAGACAGCGGCAATGAATCGAGAGCGGAACGCGCGCTATTGGAGTATCAGAATGCGTTGCACCTATTCCCAGCGAGCGCGGATGGTTGGTCGGCGAAAGTGGTGGCTATGTCGGCACTTACCGGTAGGGGTGTTCCAGAACTATGGGATATGGTGCTCGATCATCGAGCCAAGTTGGAAGCCAACGGATTTTTCGGCCAGCGGCGCAAGGAGCAGGCGCGGGATTGGATGCACGAACTGATTTCGACGGAACTGGACGACCTGTTCCGCCACGATCCCGCAGTGAAGTCTTCGTTACCAGCGCTTGAAAAAGCCGTAGAAGACGGGGCGATGGCACCGTTGGTCGCGGCACGACGCGCACTAGCTATTTTTCGGCCGTAGGTAAAATCTGATGGCACTAATTCGAGTTCCAACCAGCCTCGTAAACTTGCTATGATCTTTAGCTAAGACAGTGAGATGAGCATCCACTGGTTCTTACTGAAAGGCTGCCTCACGGAGATTCAGCTAGCCCAAAGCGCTGGATGAAAATCAGCGCCGGTTCAAAAGAGGATCAAACAATGAGCGCAGCAGCTGCCGCCACCCCTGTATTGCTACCAGCACGCGCAGAATCCAGCTCATCCGCTAAGCCTGCACTTGATGAAACGTCGATGCGGGAACAAATATCGAAGTTAGCGTATGCGATTTGGGAACTCCGGGGATGTCCCGATGGTTCCGCCGAGTCAGACTGGCTCGAAGCCGAGCGTCAAGTATACGCGAGGGTACTTGAATAGTAAGGCCCAGTTAATGGGCCAAAGACGCTAGAACGGGGCTGGGAGCTTTCACTTCGCATCCCATGGCTTGCAGAATGGTTGCGGCTGTTGTTTCGTCTCCCAGCTTCGAAGAAATCAGAAGGTCGTATAAATCCAAATCTTGGCGCTGACGCCCGAAATAGGTGCGAATGTAGCGGACGCGTTCGGCATCTACGTGTGCAAGTTGCTTCTCTGTAATCTGCTTTCCGGACCGAAGCCGGACGGATTGGAGGCGCTGGGCGAGGGGAGCGTACACGAACACTCGAAATACATCCGAGTGATGAAGGAGACACTGGGCGCCTCGGCCGACGATGACGCAGTTGCCTGCGGTCGCCGCCTGCTCGATGACGCGCCGTGTGACGGCAGCTACGGTATCCGCGTCAAGAAAATCGTCATTGGTGCATGGTGTGTCGTTCATCAGCGCGGCACTACGAAGCGCGTCTCGGTTCAGCCGGTGAAGCCAGCCGGCGACCCGCTCATCAAGGCTTTGAATTTTAGATGAATCCACCTGCGTGACACGCGCCACTTCGTTTATGATTTCGCTATCGAGCAGACGCCAGCCCAAGCGCGACGCTATGAGCGAGGCGATGCGCGCGCCTCCGCTACCATACTGCCTAGAAATTACAAGCGCTCGGTATTTCATTTGCCGCCCCTTTTCGTACCTGCAATCGTCATTCCGTTGAAAAACGGCCATTTTGATCGGCTTTTGGCAGCATATCGCAAAAACTCGGTGCGTGAAAGCACGCAATTCGAGCGGTCTCCCACACATCTTGCGCGAGTCTTGTGACAACCCCGTGAATTCTACTTGCTGCTATTGCCTTCCCGCCAAGAATGCCTTACCTTCAGCTTCAGAGACCACAAAATGGAAAGCACAGCAGCAGCGGCAACCGCAGTGACACAAGAAAGCATTCGAACGGGAACGAGTGTAGGAGAGCTCAAACACGCGTTCCTAGACAGCGTTCGTTATGATCAAGCGCGCCGCCCGGAACGCGCGACCCCCCTGGATTACTATTTGGGGGTTGCGTCAGCGATCCGCGACCGCCTCACGCAGCGGTGGGTGGATACGTCGCGGACCTATGCGGAACAAGATGTGCGAATTGTTTGCTACCTTTCGGCTGAATTCTTGCTGGGGCCGCACTTGGGGAATAATTTACTCAACCTGGGCATTACCGCTGCAGCCCATCAAGCCATGCGCGAGCTCGGACTCGATCCGCAGCAGATTCTGGAAACCGAAGAAGAGCCGGGACTTGGCAACGGCGGTTTGGGGCGATTAGCAGCTTGTTATTTAGATTCCCTAGCAACACTACAGATTCCCGCGCTCGGTTTCGGTATTCGTTATGAGTTCGGAATTTTCGATCAGATTATTCGCGACGGCTGGCAGGTGGAAGCAACGGATAAGTGGTTGCAGTGGGGAAACCCTTGGGAGATTGCGAGGCCTGAAGGGGCATTGGAAGTGAATTTCGGCGGCCGCACGGAAACCTATACAGACGTGCACGGCGCGCAACGCGTCCGCTGGATTCCGAATTACGTTGTGAAGGCTGTTCCGTATGATACGCCCATTCTGGGGTATCACACCAACACCGTAAACAGTCTGCGGCTATGGAAGGCTGAGGCGGTGGAGTCGTTCGATTTCCAAGCATTTAATGCCGCAGATTACGTGGGCTCCGTGCATGACAAGATGCAATCGGAGAATATCTCCAAAATTCTCTATCCGAACGACTCGAACAACAAAGGCAAAGAGCTTCGTCTGGAACAACAGTTTTTCTTCGTATCGGCATCGCTGCAGAACTTGATCAACATTCACCTTTCGCACAAACGTCCGCTGAGAGACTTTCATGCGAAGTGGGCCATTCAGATGAACGACACGCACCCGTCCATTGCGGTGGCGGAGCTTATGCGCTTGCTGGTGGATGAACATGAGGTGCCGTGGGATGCGGCTTGGCTCGCCACGCAAAACACATTGGCGTTTACGAATCACACCATCCTGCCAGAGGCGTTGGAGAAATGGGGATTGCCGCTATTTCAGAGCCTTCTGCCCCGGCACTTGGAGATCATTTACGAAATCAACCGCCGCTTTTTAGATGAGGTGAGAGTGAAGTTTCCAGGGGATGAAGAGCGAGTGAAGCGTCTTTCGCTCATTGACGAATCGGGCGAGCGCTACGTTCGCATGGCGAATCTTGCTTCGTTGGGCAGCCACGCGATTAACGGCGTAGCCGAGCTCCACACTAAACTGCTGGAAGCGTATGTCCTGCACGATTTCTACCAAATGTATCCGGAACGATTCAGCAATAAAACCAATGGAGTTACACCCAGGCGCTGGCTGGCTCTGGCGAATCCAGGTTTAGCCGAGTTGATTACACACAAGATCGGCGGCGGATGGGTCGCTAATCTCGATCAATTGCGAACACTTGAGAATCACATCGGTGACGCGGGCTTTTTGGAAGAGTGGCGGAACACGCAGCACACGGTGAAAAAACGGCTGGTTGATTACATCGCGGTGAAAACCGGCACCGTTGTAGACCCCGCTTCGATGTTCGACACGATGGTGAAGCGCATTCATGAATATAAGCGCCAGCATCTCAAAGTTCTGCACATTATTACGCTCTACAACCGAATCAAACGAGATCCCGGGGCGCATGTGGTTCCGCGCACTTTCCTTTTTGGCGGTAAGGCCGCGCCCGGCTATTTCATGGCGAAGCTGATTATCAAGCTGGTCAATTCGGTGGCTGAGGTGGTGAATGCCGATTCCGATGTCGCAGGTAGATTGCGAGTTGTGTTCCTTCCCGATTACAACGTTACATTTGGACAACGTGTTTACCCGGCAGCCGATCTATCGGAACAAATTTCGCTCGCGGGCAAGGAAGCTTCGGGCACGGGCAACATGAAGTTTTCGATGAATGGCGCGCTCACGGTAGGTACACTTGACGGCGCGAACATTGAAATTCGTGAAGCCGTTGGCGCCGATAATTTCTTCCTGTTCGGAATGACGGAAGAGCAAGTGTCTGCGGCACAATTGGCCGGATACGATCCCAGTGCTTACTATTCTTCGAATACTGAGCTGAAAGAAGCATTGGATGAGCTGGCATCGGGCCGCTTTTCGCGCGGCGATCAGACTTTGTTCAGGCCTATCGTCAATTCTCTGCTGTACTCCGATCCGTACATGCTGCTGGCAGACTATCAGTCGTATATTGAGTGCCAGGATCGCATTGACCAGGCGTACTTAGATGTTGACCATTGGACGCGCATGTCGATATTGAACACGGCGCACATGGGCAAGTTCTCGTCAGATCGGGCGGTGCGGGAATATGCGAACGATATTTGGCATACGAAACCCGTTGAGGTGCAGTTGCGGCCCGCTTAGAATAGACGCATCTGGCCGTTCGCCGAGGTCTTGCGCTTTTTGGGGTGGTCGTCCATTACGGTTCGACCGCCCAAGCCGGGCGAGATCGCGCGCTCGTGTGCGATTACGGCTTCAAAGTTGGCTTCTGGCTCAACACTCCGTTCTACGCGGCGGACCAGTTGATCGAGGCGTTTGAAACCTTCCAGCTTTTCGGTGTGGCCTAACTTCGTAGCATCGAGTGCACGCCGTAAGACCTGCAGAGATTCGTCGTAGGTTTTTAAGGGAACCGGGAACGGATGGCCATCTTTTCCACCGAGCGCGAATGAAAATCGGGCGGGATCGGAAAAGCGGCTAGGCGCGCCGTGAACGACTTCTGCCACTAAAGCCAATGTTTGCAGGGTGCGAGGGCCGAGGCTTTCCGTCAGCAAGAGCGAGGCGAAATCGCGCAGTTGCCTTTCATAACTCACAGCGAGCACGGCTCCCAGACGTTTGAGGTCTACATCGCGGAAGCGTACGTCATGGTGGCGTGGCATCACCAAATGGCGGAGATCGCGCAAGGTGGCGTCGGGCGGCTGAGCGGCGATCGTTAACAGAGCCTGCTGGGCATTATTAGCACGTCGATCTACCAGGTTGAGGATCTCGCCTTCGTAATGGCCCACAATCGCGGTGTGTGGCTCGCAGACGAAGTCTTTCACTGCAGCCGAGTGCCAGTGGTAGCGGCGTGCGAGGCCGGTGCTGTCATTCATGCCTTGTTGAACGACGGCCCAATCACCCGCTTCGGAAACGACGAACGAGTGCAGATAGATTTGAAAGCCGTCACCTATGGCGTTGTTATCGACCTTGGCAGTGAGCCGGCTGGCGCGCACCAGTTCCCCGCCCTGTAGACCGCGGCGCTCTGAAATCGCCAGCAGTTCATCGGGCGTGTTTCTCGATTGCTTACCGCGGCCGCCGCAGAAGTAGAGCCCCAGTTCGTGAGCCCGCGGATTCAAGCCGCGCTTTAATGCTCCTAATACCGACGTCGTGATGCCAGAAGAGTGCCAGTCCATTCCCATTACCGCACCCAATGCTTGGAACCAGAACGGGTCGCTCAGGCGCGAGAGATATTCCTTGGCGCCGTATTGGGCCAGAATCGCTTCGGTGATGGCCGCGCCCAATTTTTCCATGCGCTCGGCCAGCCACGGTGGCACACGACCGCCATGGAGCGGCAAATCGGCAAAACCCGAACGCTTCATATGCCATTATGTGCTCAAGTTGCAAACTCAAAAATCAAAAACGTTATTTCTGATAGGCATCTTTAAGCTGGTGAAGGGATTTGCGCTGTTGGCGGTGGCGTTGGGAGCGCTAAGGTATCTTCACCGCGATTTGGCGCATAGCCTTGAGCATTGGATCAACGCTTTACGCATCGACCCGGAAAACCACTACGTACATGGCCTGCTTGCACGGGCGCTGAATGTGAACGCGCATCAACTAAAGCTATTGAGCGTGGGCACGTTCATCTACGCTGGGCTGTTTTTGACGGAAGGAACGGGTTTGTTGCTGAGAAAGCGTTGGGCGGAGTACTTCACGATCATCAGCACGGGCGCGCTGATCCCGCTGGAAGTCTATGAACTGGCGAAGCATGTAACGCCGGTAAAGATAGTGGTGACGATTTTGAATATCGCCATTGTGGTTTACCTGGTACTGCGGCTTCGCGGCGAGCGCGAGTAACGATTGATACGATAGCGATTCCATGATGCGAGCCTCTGTTTTCTTCTTATGCGCTACGGCGCTTCTGGCACAAAGCCCGGCTGACCTCATTCTTCGTAACGGCAAGATCGTCACGCTAGATCCAGCACAGCCGGAGGTTCACACGATCGCGATTCGTAATGGTCGTATTCTGGCGGTGGGCACTCGTGCGGAGAGTGCAAGATTGATGGGCCCAAAGACTCGCACGATTGATCTTGAAGGAAAGCTCGCGATACCTGGGTTCATTGAAGGCCACGGCCATTTCATGGGTGTTGGCGAAGCGCAGATGAGTTTGAATTTGCGCACGGCGCGCAATTGGGATGAGATTGTGGCCATGGTTGCTGCCGCAGCGAAGGATGCGAAACCGGGGACTTGGATTATGGGTCGCGGCTTTCATCAATCGAAATGGGACAAAGCGCCGCAACCGAACGTGCAGGGATTTCCGGTGCATGAAGCGCTGAGTAAGGTATCGCCAAATAATCCGGTTTGGCTCACGCATGCGAGCGGGCACGCTTCCATGGTCAACGCAGCGGCGCTCAAAGCGGCGGAAATAACGGCCAAGACGCCTAACCCAGCGGGCGGTGAGATTCTCAAAGATGCGAATGGAGAACCGACCGGACTGCTGAACGAACGTGCGCAGGGGTTGCTTCGTCCCGCGTATAGCGCATACCTTTCCAAACGGACCGCCGCCGAAGTAGAGGCGGATAGTCGACGCAAGGTTGAACTGGCGGCCCGTGAATGTGTGGCCAATGGCATCACCACTTTTGAAGACGCGGGTTCACCCTTCGACACTGTGGATTTGATCAAGCGCGTAGCGACGGAGGGCAAACTCGATCTGCGGCTTTGGATGATGCTGAACGAATCGAACGACAAACTGCAAGCGCGGATAAAGGAATACCGTTTGCAGGATGTTGCCGATCATCATCTGACGGTGCGCGCGATCAAACGCATTGCCGATGGGGCGCTTGGCTCGCGAGGCGCATGGATGCTTGAGCCGTATTCGGACCTACGCTCCAGCAGCGGCATTAATACCGAAAAGATGGAAGTCATACGCCAAACCGCTGAGATCGCTATTGCGAACGGGTTCCAGCTTTGTGTCCATGCAATTGGCGACCGAGCGAACCGCGAAGTACTGAATGTATACGAAGACGCATTCAAGGCGCACGCCGATAAGCACGATCTGCGTTGGCGCGTGGAACATGCGCAGCACTTGGACCCGGCTGATATTCCTCGCTTCGGCAAACTCGGGGTGATTGCGGCGATGCAGGCAATTCACTGCACTTCCGATGCGCCGTATGTCATTTTGCGCCTCGGCGAAAAGCGTGCCCAAGCGGGTGCCTATGCGTGGCGTAGTTTGCTAGATAGCGGCGCGGTAGTTGGCAATGGCACTGATGCTCCGGTGGAAGAAGTGAATCCGATTGCTTGTTTCTATGCTTCCGTTACGCGGCGCACGAAAGACGGGACGCAGTTTTATCCCAAGCAATGTATGACTCGCATGGAAGCGCTGAAATCATACACCTTGAGCAATGCGTTCGCGGCATTTGAAGAAAACCAGAAGGGTTCGCTCACTGTTGGAAAACTTGCGGATGTAACGGTTCTTTCGCGAGACATTCTGACCGAGCCCGAAGAGCAGATTCCCGAGGCGCAGGTTGTTTACACGATTGTGGGCGGTAAAGTTGTTTACCATCGCCCTTGACCTTTAGCGCTAAAGCGGGCCTTTTTTGGAGTGAGTTGCCAAGAGATGCACACGTGTGCATAATAGAATTACGCCTCTTCCTAAAAACTTCTATGGCCACCTCAACCGTAACGCATGAACCGATGAGAGAGCTCGACGAATGGGATGATTTCGTCGCGACTCGCTACAAGCAAGGAAAATCGGAAGAAGAATTCCGCAATTACAAGCCCGATGCTAACCCGGGTGTGACGGAATTTTACCGTCTGAATCATTTGAACCAAACGCTCGATTTCGTGCTGCAGAAAAAGGCGCAATATGGGCCATTGCAAAAGGGCTTGAAAAGTATTTGGGATCAAGCTGAGTACTTGAACACACTGGTTGACGATAGCGACCCGGATACCGATCTAACGCAGATTCAACATCTCTTCCAGACATCTGAGGCGATTCGCAGAGACGGCCATCCGGATTGGATGGTTCTTACGGGCTTCATGCACGATCTGGGCAAGGTGCTTTGCCTTTACGGTGAGCCGCAGTGGGCCGTGGTGGGCGATACGTTCCCGGTGGGTTGCGCGTATTCCGATCAGATTGTGTTTCCTGAATTCTTTGCGGCGAACCCCGACAGCAAGGTGCCCGAATATCAAACGGAATGCGGCATCTATGAGCGTAACTGCGGATTAGATAAGGTGCATCTTTCTTGGGGCCATGACGAATACATCTACATGGTGACGCGCAAATATCTACCTGAAGAAGCGCAGTATATGCTGCGTTACCACTCTTTCTATCCGGGCCATCGCGGCGGCGCCTACAAGCACCTGATGAACAAGCACGATGAACGGATGTTTCAGTGGGTGCACAAGTTCAACCCTTATGATCTTTATTCAAAGGGATTGGAAAAGCCCAACCTAGCAGAGATCATGCCCTACTATCAGGACTTGGCTGCCAAATTTTTCCCAGACAAAATCGCCTGGTAGGGCTTGCCGGTTGATCCGCGGACCATTAATTCGCCGCGCACGACTACTTTCCGTTCGGCCTCCTGCCCTCGCAGAATGGCAAGCAGCAACTGCATGGCCTGCTTGCCTAATTCTCTTTTGGGCTGACGGAACGTAGTGAGTGGCGGTTGCAGCGACGTTGCGAAGAATAAGTCGTCGAATCCCACCATAGACACCTCCCGCCCAACTTGCCAACCTTTCGCCACGACCGCTTCGATCGCACCTAAGGCAGTCATGTCGTTATAGCAGAAGATGGCCGATGGCGGTTTTTCCAGAGCCAGTAGTTCAGCGGCGCGTTGCCTTCCGCCCGCTTGTTTGCCGTCGCCTCGAACAACTAAATCCACGCGAATCGGAATGGACGCCTCTTGCATGGCCTTTTCAAATCCGCTGAAGCGCTCTTGATCCGAATGCAACCCAGATTCGTCGCCAATATAAGCAATGTCTTTGTGGCCGAGTTGAATCAAGTGTGCCGTTGCTTGGTAGCCACCGTCGATGTTATCGATACTCACGGAATGGGCCAGTTCACTTGGGTGCTGGTTGTTCAATAGAACCATGGTGGCGTCGAGTTCGTCAAACAGTTCCTGGTATTGGGCGCCCAAGCGAGAAGACGCAACCAAGATGCCGTCAACACGGCGCTCGCGGAACGAACGCACAACAGACATCTCGCGTTGGGGATCAGCCTGCGAAGTGGCTAGGACAACGGAATAGCCTTCGCGATTGGCAACTTCTTCAATACCGGCCACCACTTCTCCATTGAAAGGATCGGCAATGGATGTAACGACGACACCGATCGCCTGTGTCTTGCGCATGACCAGACTGCGGGCAACGGCACTCGCGGTATAGCCTTGTTCAAGAGCAATCCGTTGAATGCGTTCCGCGGTCTCAAGAGGGATGAGCGGGCTGCGGTTCAAGGCACGCGAAACCGTGGAGTGCGAAACTCCCGCCAGGCGCGCAATGTCTTTAATAGAAACTGCCATGCTTCAATAACACTATGTTGGCAAACCTAAAAACTGTGTTTTTGACTGCAATCCTATCCGCCGCACCGTTGACCGCGCAATTCGACGGCATGCTTGCCAACAAACCGATCCTGGATGCGCACAACTGTTACCCATACGAAAAGAAATGGGGCGACCGGATTGACCGTGCGCTTGGCACGGGAACGCCTGTTTCTATTGAGCAGGACATTGCGTGGTACGAGGGCCGGGTTGTTGTTTCACACACGGCGAAGACCACGGGTGTTGAGCCTCTGCTGACCGATTACTTCTTTGAACGTGTGCGCCCTATTGTTGAAAAAGCGTTGAAGGAGAACAGGCCGGAAACGTGGCCGCTGATCATCCTTCATTTTGATTTCAAAGATACGCAACCCTATTTACTGCATGCGGTTTGGAAGGTGCTTGGTCAATATGAAGACTGGATTACAACCGCGCCGAAGGGGGCCAATCCACACGAACTGCAGGCGCTCAAGCGTGGGCCGCTATTAGTTATTACAGAAGATTCGGACGAACAGGAGCAAGTCTTCTTCAGCGAGGTGAAGGTGGACGAGCGTCTAAGGGTTTTTGGTTCGGCTCATTCGATTCAAATCAAAGAGCAATCGGCGGTGGCGCGGAATCATGCGCTCGTGACTCTGGCGCCTGCTCAATTGCTAGCGGAAAAACCAACGAACTATCGCCGCTGGTGGAACAATTCCTGGTACGAGGTTGAAGAGGGAGGCCAGCCGAAAGCGGGCGAATGGACAACTGCGGCCGATGCGCGGCTCCACGCATTGGTTGATTACGCACATGCGCAGGGCTTCTGGGTGCGGTTCTACACCTTCGACGGATTTGAACCGGGCCACGGTTTGGGCTGGGGTGAAGCTTATAACTTCCGTTCGCGCGCGGCGGTGGAGAAACGCTGGCTCGCGGCATTGAACGCTGGCGTAAACTTCATCGCCACGGATCAATACGAAGACTTGGCGGCGTTCATGCGGCAAAACCACTTCAAGTAAATTAGTGCTTCGCTTGGCTGAGCTTTCGGAAATACTCGGCTACAGCGTCGCGGTATTTTTCGGGTGAATCTTCGGGCGCTCGCAAGCGTGCGCCTTCCGCCTGCTGCAATTCGCCTTGCCGCCGCGCTAGCTCGACTTCCAATCGCTCTAAGCGGCTTACAGCATCTTGGCCGATGGTGCTCTGCAATACGTTAGGATCGGCGTGCAGCAAGCGGAGAGAACCAAGCGTATCGTCAACATAGCCGCGCAAGGCACGGTCACGCGGGTCGATCTTACCGCGCCACGAATTCAGATTGTTGATGGCGCTCTGCAAACTGCCTTGATCCATTCCGTAGTCAGGTCCGCCGTTGGGGCCGTATCGTCCGCCGGGATTCTGTCCACCTTGCTGCTGCCCGCCTTGTTGACCGCCTTGCTGTTGGCCAGCCTGTTGCTGTCCCGAGGCCTGCTGCTGACCTGGCTGGCCCTCGCGTGATAGATCTTGCTGCTGATAGCTTTGCTGTTGTCTCTGGGCGCGTTCATTCTGGGCCCGCTCCAACATCTGGCGCAAGTTGCGCACTTCGGCTAACGCCTGCTCGCCTTTGTTTCCTTGACCGGGCTTGCCATTACCGTCGCCCTCTTGGACAGCTTTCTGCACATCCTGCAAATCCTTGCTAAGGCGATCCAAGCCCTCAGCCATCTTCGTTTCAACGTTCAGATTACGGTTACCGTAACCCTGCTTCATCCACTCAGCGGTCTTTTGCATGCGCATGGCCAGTTCGTTCTGTTCGGCCTCAGACAGAGCCTTGCGCATTTTCGACGAAGCACCAGGCTGCGTTCCGGCCAGCGCGCGCTCTTGTTGTTGCATGTCGTGCTGCAGGTCTTGAATTTCCTTACTGAGTTTTTCCTTTTCGTTCGCTATCGCGCGTTCTTCCTCGGATGGATTGTGAGCCACAGGCATATCGCGATCCCACGGGCGCCTGTCATAGCTGTAATAACGAGGCATGGATGGATCTCGCATCTCCGGCAAATCATTTGGCCCAGGTTCTGGCTGGCCATATCGTAAGCGCTTGTTGGCCGACCCGCCCGATTGTTCGCCATACATACGCTTCAACGAATCCGCGATATTGTGCTGCTGGTTGGCGAGGTCTTGCGCCTTTTGCGATAGCCCAGCTACGGAACTATCCGCTTGATGCTGCAGCGCTTTATCCAACAGGCTTTCGGCTTGCGCTAAGTTATCGGCCGCGCGTTTCTGCGCCGCGGGATCTTGCTGGCTGACGGCTTTACGCATTTCATCTTCGGAACGGCGAAGCGACTCCATCGACTTACGCAGCGCTTCGTTCATTTGCTGCTGTTGTTGTTGCTGGCCGCTCTTGCCGGCTTGTGCCCGCTGCTTGCTCGATTCCGATGGCTGTCCCGAAGAACTGGACGAAGAGGAAGACGACGATGACTGCTGCTGTCCACTTTGCTGGCCCGATTGCGACTGTTGCTGTTGCTGGCTGTTCGCCATCTCTTGCATCTGCCGCCGCAATTCTTCCGCTTCGCGCCGCAATTGCTCTTCCTGCCAACGCTGTTCAAAGGCTTGAGATTGGGGACGCTGGGCCGCCAATTCCTGCTGGCGCTTGGCCAACTCTTTCAGCTTTTCCAGAGCCTCATCCACCGCCTTCTGCTGATCGTTCTGTTTCTGTTGCGGAGTCTGCTGGCCGGTTTCATACTGATTCTTGCTGGTATCCAATTCGAGGTCCAACATGCGCGCCAAATCACGCTGAGCACCGCCACCCCCGCCTCCGCCGCCACGCTGGCCGAACGCGATTTGGATGTCACGGAACAGGGACTCCGCGCGCAACAGAGATTGCAGGGCTTTCTGCTCTGTCTGCATGGCGTCGTGCCACTTGCCGGGCTTTAATTGATTGACAGCCTCAGTCATCTGACCGGAGGCCTGGGTCATCAACTTCGAGAAGTTTGCGAATGACGCTCCAGCGCCACCCATCTCACGGCTCGCCATCCGCTCAGCTAAGGTCTGCGCTTGAGCCGCGAGTTTCCCCTCAGTGTCGGACAAGAATTTGGCATTTTCCTGCAGCGAAGCCCGATTTTTGCCTTGCTCCCGTTCCTGATTCCAAGTCGCCGCAAGGATCTGCTTCTGCCTTTCAGAGATGTCACTCTGCTGGCCGTCCATGCCACCGCCATCGCCACCCGTCTGTTGCGATTGACTGAACTTGAAATCGAACGGCTCGGCTTGCGCGAAAAGAATTTCGCTGCGCGTTGTGTGCGTCGCGTCTTTCGCCGTGGCATAAATGGCAACCAGGTCACCGGGCACCAACTTAAAGTCTTCAAGCAACAGCAGCTTCGTACCAATCGCCTCCTTGAGGCCCTTCGTTTTGAGCAGCGGCACCACTTGATCAGGACCACCGTTCACCGAATAGTGCAGATCCATTCCTTCAAGAGCAAAATCGTCTGTCGCCTCAATGGTTACCGGCACTTCTTCAATCGGCGAAACTTTCGGATCTTTGCCAGGATTCAAAATTCTTAGCGTAGGCGGCTCATCCTTGCCGGATTCAATAAAGTAGTCGTCGCTGATGCGGATCGCTTCGCCGCTATCCAATGCCGCCACATGGTACGAACCGTCTTTATGGACATCCAACTTTGCGTTCAACCAGTTGCCTTCGCCCTTGGTTAAGGCAACTTTGGTGCCGTCTTCCAACATCAGCACGCCACTGTCAAGCGGCTTGTCTGTCATTACCGCAATGTCCGCTCGGGTACCCTCGACGGCTCGGATATCACCGCCGGGATCCTGTACGGCATCGTTCAAATGCAGCTCCTTCGGAAAATGCAGCGCCACCTTCACGCGCTTCACGCCGGGTAAATCGCGAACGGCTATTTTGAAATGCTTCGATTCAGAATTGTCGGCTTGCACGTAATACTCGACTGGATCTGACAAGCCCACGAACTTGAATTGATAGGCATTGCCGTCAGTTCCAGGCAGCATCGCGGTTGCGTCCCATTTGGTGGCGCTGCCATATTTAGCGTGCAAGGTGACCTGATGCGCGTTGAAGCCGAGCAGGTGAGCCGTTATCATCTGGTCGGATTTGCGGCGAATCGTCTTATCGCCAGGCGCAACGGTTAAAGAGTACAAGGGTTTCTTGCCAGGATTGGCGCTTCCTGTCCACAGCAGCGACGCGCCATAGCCCCAATAGCCAGGGCCAGCCGTGATGAGCCATACCAAGACGCCCAGTGCGGCCACGGCCACGCCGAGAGCCCCATACAAAAGTTGCGAGTGCGCAAACTGTTCGGGCGCATGCTTATGTGCCACGTCCATCGCATCTTCGGCGATGAGTTCAATAAACGGATTCGCATCGTTCTTGCGTTCTTGAACCGTCAAGAGCCGCTCACCAAAACTCGGCTCTTTTTCCTCGGCAAACTTGGTCACAAACTTCCGATTGAGCTTAGTCAGGGGAATCGCCAAGGCGAACGCGACGGCTGCGGCTACGGTAGCGAACAAAAGCAAGCGTAGCGGCCAGACAACATCTTGAACGAAGCGATACTGATTGCTAATCCAGACCAAGAGAAGAGTGAGGAAGAGCGCCGCCGATGCCGTCACCGCCGCCCCGCGAGATGCCGTTAGAAATCTGAGCCGCGATTCAATGCGCCGAAGATAGTCATCCAGTTGAACGATCGCCGTCATGCCGCCTCCCTCTCTTGTTTCAAATACCGGACCGCAAACAAACTCTCCACACAGGCCGCTATTAGGGCCAACAGCAAAACATAACGCCACAGACTCCAGGGCGTAGTAGAAATCGCCCCGGTCGCCGCTTTGCCCACCGGAGCATTACTACCAGTATTGCGCCACAAATCGAGCGTTTCATCCGGGATGACCGTCAAGTCGGATTCCCTGCGGTCGGCATGCACTGCCAACAACGATCTGCGGCCGCTGGCGCTTTGCACTTCATAGAATCCAGCTTGTGTCAATTCGAAGGTCATCGCTTTGCTCGCATCATTCAAGGAGAGCTCATGTTTGCCATCCGGACCGACAACATCAGCCGCTGTCGTTTCACTCTTGGCGTGACGCAACTGCGCCGGCGAGCCGACCACGACGCTCGACGGGATATCGCTAGCCCCTGCCAGGTAAAGTCCGGACTGCACCACGAATGGGACATACGAGGCATGCAGCGGGAAATCACTATTGGAACTGTCGAGCATGGCGGCGAACGTCAGCACGCGACCTTCGCCAAGGCGTTCCTCCAAGAGGAGCGGCGACCCATCTGCGAACTTTGCGATGGTTTTCGCAGCAGCGCTTGGCTGTATGAGCACGCTGCTCAGGAAGCGCACATTTTCAAATTGGGCTGCTTCCGCCAGAGCCGGATGCTGAACATCTACTTCACCGACGCCTTGCGCAGCGTTGCCAGCGCTCAGGTGTTCGCCGGTAATGGCGATCTTGCCATTGCGAACTGTGTTCAAACCCGTCGCAATCAACACACCTCCGCCTTTTTCAACGTAGGAGCGGATGCGATTCGCAACGGTGGAATCCAAATCGCCCGGATCGCTCAGCACAACAAAAACAAACTTGCTCAAGTCGTAGTTGGCAGCTTGTTCCATTTGAGCGGTATCTACCAGCAGACCCGCATTGCTGGAAGCTTCCATGGCTGACTTGTAGAAGAAAGCTTCGCGATTTCGCCCGCCTGCATAAAGAAACAAAACGCGCCGCGGATCGGTCCGCTCCACGGAAAACAAGTAGGTGTCGTCCTGTGGCAGCAAATCGTGCGGTTCCATTCTAACCTCGCCGCGATTGGCGCCGTAAGGCACGTCAAAGCCAAGAAACTCCACTTGCGCTCGCCCGTTTGCCGGAACGGCCACACTTTTTGTTGCTAGTGTGCGATTGTTCATCACGAGCGATACCTGCCGGGTGCTGGCGGGGGTCTGCCATCCTGCGATTACCGCAGTGAGCCGGCTCGTCTTCGGATCGAAAACCTGCGGAGCAACAGTCACACTCTCTACGGCCCAGTTTTCTTTTTTCGGTTCAGCTACGGAGTGCAGTACGAAAATGGTGCCCGGTTCGAGTTGAAGATCTTTGAACCCATTGGCAGGCAGCGAGGTCTGCTGCATATCGCTCACGAAATGCGCTTCCACCTGCATATTGGTAGATTTATCGAGCAGCCGGATAGCACGCGCTAGTTCGCCGTAAGAACTGACTTGATCATTTGCCGCGATGCCGTCGATGGCAGCATTCAGGCTCGCACGGTCGGTCTCGTTGCCGGTCAGCGTTTCAAGATGTGAATCGAGCGCCGCCACTTGCGCTACAAATCCGCCCGGCAAATCACGAACTAAGCGCCGCGCTTCTTCCTTTGCCCGTTCCAGGTGGCTGCCGCCGTTCATACTGAAGGAGCGGTCGACCGCAATCAAGGTGAGCTTTCGCCTCGATAGCGAAGCCGTGTTCCGCATGAAGTAGGGATTGGCAAAGGCAAGCGCTAACAAGGCCAGCAGGGCTAAGCGCAGCGCGAGCAGCATCAGATAGCGGAGCCTTCGATGGCGCACAGAACTCTGGACTCGCCGCTCGAAAAACATGAGCGAACTGAAGGGTTGAGGCGTGCGTTTGAATTGCCGCAACAGGTGCAGCCACAAAGGAAGTCCAACAGCCACGAGCCCTGCCAGGAACCACGGCGAGAGAAATCCCATTCACATTCTTCCTTGCCGGATGGTCAGATACTCGCGCAATGCCTCATCAAGGGGCCTGTCCGTCCGTAGTAAGAAGTAATCGATGCCGGCTGCCTGGGCCTTGCTGCGCAATTCTTCAATGTGCGCTTGCATCTTTTGGCGGTATTCGTTCTGGGCGTACTCGGGTGTCGATTCCAGCGCCTCCTCCGTTTCCATATCCACTAGCAGGGCGCCATCTTCCAATTTGAGTTCGATCTCGCGCGGGTCGAGCACATGGAAGAGAATCAATTCATTGCCGCGGAAACGCAGTGGCTCAACGGTCTTGATGACAACCTCGGGCTTTTCAAAAAAGTCGGAGATGAGCGCCGTCACGCCACGCCGCTTCATGAATTGCTGCAGCTCAAAAAATGGGTGTTCAAAGTTCGTACGCTTGCCGAGTTCCGCTTCGTCAATGGCGTGCAGAAGCCGCATCAACTGCCCTTGCCGCGAGGTGGGTCGGACGAAGTTCGATACGACATCGTGAAAAACAACCAAGCCGGCACTATCACGCTGCAGGTGCGCCATATACACGAGGGAAGAAGCCAAATACTTGGCGTAGTCGAATTTTCGAACTTTACCGCCGAACCCCATACTGGCGCTGGCGTCGAGAAGAACAATGGACGAGGTGTTTGTTTCGCCGCGATAGCGCTTCAGGTAAGCGCGTTCGGTACGGGCGTACACGTTCCAATCCACATGGCGCAGATCGTCGCCGGGCGAATAGGCGCGATATTCCTCGAACTCCTGGCTAAAACCGAAATCGGGCGAGCGGTGCAGGCCCGCCACGAATCCGTCGACCACCGTCTTCGCGATCAAATCCAGGCCGGAGATTCCGGCCAACACTGCGGGATCGAGAAATCTGTTTGAGACAGGGGCGGGCACTATAGTTGAGGCTCCGTCAGTCTTACCCGCGCGGGGCTGGTTTCCATTCAAGCAACCGCCGTAAAATTTCGTCGGTGTCTATGCGCGCCGATTCCGCATGGAAATTGAGCAGCACGCGATGCCGCAGCACGGGCGCCGCCAAAGCGCGAATGTCGTCGTAAGCCACATGGAAGCGGCCATGCATGAGAGCCCTAGCTTTGCCGGCTAAGACCAGAAACTGCGCGGCTCTGACGCTGGCACCAAAATTGACATACTGCTTGACGAAATCGGGGCACTCGCCTTGATTCGGTCTGGTAGCCCGCACCAGATCGACCGCGTAGCGGGCGACGGATTCGGCGACTGGAGTCATACGCACTAATTGTTGAAACCCTAGAATTTCCTCGCCGGTGGTCACGGTATTGGCATCGGCACGAGTCGTAGTCGTGGTTAGATCAACCACCCTCACTTCGTCTTCCGCGGGCAAATAGTCTAGTACCGCATTAAACAGAAAGCGATCCAATTGAGCTTCTGGCAGCGGGTATGTGCCCTCCAGCTCAATCGGGTTTTGCGTCGCTAACACAAAAAACGGCGGCTCAATTCTATATTGATTTCCGCGAACTGTGCACGAGAGTTCTTGCATGGCTTCCAGCAAAGCCGACTGCGTTTTCGGAGGCGTGCGGTTGATTTCATCAGCCAATAAGACGTTTGAAAAGATAGGCCCTGGCACAAACGTCCAAGAGCGGTGGCCCGTAGTGGTGTTCTCTTCAATAATGTCCGTGCCGGTGATATCGGATGGCATCAAGTCAGGCGTAAACTGAATCCGGTTGAAGCGAAGTCCCAATGTTCGCGCCAAGGTAAGCACCAGCAGGGTCTTGGCAGTTCCGGGAAGACCGGTCAACAAACAATGGCCTCCAACAAACAGCGAGATCAGGACACTCTCGATGACGCCGTCCTGCCCAACGATCACCTTGTGTACTTCATTGCGAATCGTAGTCTGCGCGTCTTGAAAGCGTTTTACGCGTTCACGCACTTCAGACGAAGCGACGGGCGTTCCAGTGGAAGTGGTTGACATTTTGTTATTGGCTCAATTGAAGGAGTAATTGCTGCGCGGGCTTGTAACCGGGCGCTGCTTCGAGCGCCAATACGACTTGATCCTTGGCTTCGCCCAGACGGTGCGCCGCTTTCAGAGCTTTTGCCAACTCGTAATGTGACTCTGCCTGGTCAACAGGTTTTAGAGCTAGAACGGCCCTGTCTTCTCTGACCGCGCCCTCGGCATCACCAGCTTGCAACAGAAAGCTGCCCAATCTTCGATGTATCTCCTCGTCTTCGGGATAGATGTAGTTTAGTTTCGCAAGTACAGTTTGAGCTTGTTTGGGGTGGCCTGCCTGTTGCTCCCATTCGGCCAGTTTTTTTAGCGAACCAACGGAGGTGCCGCCGTGCTCAACATACTTCTCAAGCTCGGCCATCGCCGCAGGCTGATTTCCTTTTTCTTTGTAAGCGGCGGCCAATGCTTCATAGGCGCTGTCGTTGCCCGTGTAGTCTGGATAGTCGTCGCGAACGGCCACTCCTTCGCGAATCACGTCGTCGAATTTGCCGGCCTCCAGACTCTCGTTCATGCTCTTCATGCCCTTTTTCCAGTCTGGAAAATGCTTGACGGTTTCTGCCGTTTGCGCGCCTATCCAATCCATGAACTGTTTGTCGAGCGACGCAGCGCTTTCGTGCAAATTGATTTGGATTGCTTCTTCGGTAGTCTTGCGGTCGGCGTAGGAATGGATCATTCCTAACAACGCATCGTCGCCCCACTTCTGGCTGACGAAATCGCAGATCTTTCCCGCCTCATAGTAAGACACCATCATCTGCATTGGAAACTTTGGACGTACAAACCCCCGATCCAGTTCCAGGACCGGCAGAAGTTGTTTCTTTTCGAGGGCAGCCACAATGTCGGGAGTCAAACGGTCGCCCCAATCTTTCGAGGCGGCGCCTTCTTCATGTACGGCCAACCCCTCGGTAAACCAGCGCGGCACCAGATGGTGAGTTGCGGTAAGTACAAATACGTGACTAAACTCATGCCACATCGTGCTGGCCCAACTGAATTGGCCGGGGGGACGTGCAGTGGGGCTATCCATTACGACGTTCAAACCGAAGGTGACGCCCAACAGACCACCCTGCCCTGGTACGCCGAGCGTTCGCACGATGAAATCGTCATGGTTGGGATAAACTTCCAGGTGAACCGGCCCGGGCAAGTTCATCTTGTATTTCTTTTCGTAGGTGGCAATGGCGCGCTGCATTTCCGGCTCAATGTACGGCCTCAACAATGCAGCCTCTTTCTTACTGAGACGCAATTCGGTTTTGGCGGTCTTGAATGTCTCGTAACCGCTAAAACTAT
>Ga0075030_100001670_pt1 | contig 20006 bp, 12 predicted proteins | sample LitLauG_LLR_2012_FD_71393 | JGI IMG/M metagenome (GOLD analysis project Ga0075030, IMG submission 71393) | Freshwater sediment microbial communities from Pennsylvania, USA - Little Laurel Run_MetaG_LLR_2012 | ecosystem: Environmental > Aquatic > Freshwater > Creek > Sediment | place: USA...
CAGCTCGCGCGCGAGCTGAACGCCGACCTTCTGGCCTTCGTTGCCGGCCTGGTGCAGGCGTTCGCGGATCCAGGCGGGAACCTGGATGCCGGGCACCTCGTTGTGGAGGAACTCGGCGTGCCGGAACGATTGCAGCGGCAGGACGCCGATCAGAATGGGAATCGGCGGCGAGCCGCCCAGCTGATCGAGGAAGCGCTGCCAGCTCTCGAGTTCATAGACCGGCTGCGTCATCACGAACTGGGCGCCGGCGTCGAGCTTGCGGCGAAAGCGCTCGAGCTCGCGCTCGAGGTTTTCGGCCGTGGGGTTGACGCCGCAGCCGACCGCGAAGTGGGTCGCGGAGCCGATCGAGGTGCCCGAGAGATCATGCCCTTCGTTCATCCCGTGCACGATGCGCAGCAGGCCCACCGAGTCGGTGTCGTACACGGCCGTCATGTTGGGATAATCGCCGACGCTGGGCGGATCGCCGGTCAGGCACAGCACGTTGCGGATGCCGTTCGCGTGCGCGCCCAACAGATCGCTCTGCAGGCCCATCAGGTTGCGGTCGCGCGTGGTGAAGTGGAGGATCAGCTCGACCCGCGGAAAATGCATGCGGATCTGGTACGAGAGCGCGAGGGCGCTCATGCGGATGCGCGCCATCGGAGAGTCCGCGATGTTGATCGCGTCCACGCCGCGCGCCGCCATGAGCCGTGCGCCCTCCATGACCTTGTTCGTGTTGACGCCGCGGGGCGGATCGATCTCGACGCTCACCACGAACTTGCGGCGCAAGAGCTCGAGCAGCCCGGCTTCGGGCGCCGCGGTGGGGGCCGGCGCGGGCGCGGGTGCGGGCTCGATCACGCGCACCTCGGCGCCGGGCGCAAGCCGCTCGGCCGGCTGCCGCGAGGCGAAGCGTTCGCGCATCGCGCGGATGTGCGCGGGCGTCGTCCCGCAGCAGCCGCCCACGATGCGCGCTCCCATCGCGAGAGCACGCGCGGCGAACTCGCCGAAGTACTCGGGTGTCGCGAGGTAGGCGTAGCGCCCCTCGACGAACTGCGGAAGCCCGGCGTTCGGCATCACCGAGACCGGCGTGCCGCCGGCGACCGCCATGATCTGCTCCAGCACCTCGAGGCTCGGCTGGGGGCCGACGCCGCAGTTGATGCCCACGACGTCGGCGCCGGCGGCCTCGAGCGCCGTCACGGCCTCGGCGGGCGTGTGCCCGTAGGCCGTCTTCCCATCGAGCCCGAACGTCATCTGCGCGATCACCGGGACGTCGAGCGTCAGGCGCCTCAGTGAGCGCAGCGCGGCACGCACCTCTTCGAGATCCTGGAACGTCTCGAGCAGGAAGCAGTCGCACCCGCCCTCGAGCAGGCCCTCCGCGGTGGCGCGGAAGTGCCGCTCGGCGTCCGCGATCGTGAGGTGGCCATAGGGTTGGAGCGGCTTGCCGAGCGGCCCGATCGAGCCGGCGACGAAGGCATTGACGCCCACGATGTCGCGGGCGCCGCGCGCGATCTTGACCCCCTGGCGCGCGATCGCGCGCACCTTGTCCTCGAGCCCATGAGCCGCGAGACGCACGGCATTCGCCCCGAAGGTGTTGGTTTCGATCAGCTCGGCGCCCGCGGCGAGGTAGTCGCGGTGCAGCTCTTCGATCAGCGTCGGACGGCTCAGGTTGAGCTCGTCGAAGCACTGATCGAACGAGACGCCGCGTGAGTAGAGCAGCGTCCCGGTGGCGCCGTCCGCGAGCAGCGGACCCTGCGCGAGCCGTTCGAGAAAGGGTGATGGCATCGAACCGCTGAATCTAGGGGGTTCGCATCAGCCATTCAAGCCGAGCGGCGCTGCGAGCTCGGAGGGAATCGTCGCTCATCGGTCCCATCGACGGCCGCAGTCGTCGTTTGATTGGCGCGCGGCGGTCCGGCTGCACTATAGTGCCGCGCGTGAAGCGCCGACCCGCTTTCCTCTCGCTGATTGCCGTGGTCGCATTCGCCCTTCCCGCGCGGGCGCTGCCCGCGGTTCCCACGCTGTCCGCCGACTCGCTGCACGCCGGCGATCCCGCCGTGGTCCACACCGTGTTCACCGGCACGCGCATCGAGACCTTCGATGCCGAAATTCTGGGCGTGCTGGACATCGGTCGCACGGAGGGCCGCATCATCCTCGCGCGGGCCACCTCGGAGCGCGTCGTCAAGATGGGCGTCGCGCAGGGGATGAGCGGCTCTCCGGTCTACGTGCGGGGCCGGCTGATTGGGGCGCTATCGTCGGGCTGGAATTTCGAGAGCGAGCCGATCTTCGGCATCACGCCGATCGAGGAGATGCTGAAGGTGCTCGACTGGCCGATGTCGGGCGGCTCGGGCGTGAGCGCGGGGCCGAGCGGCGTCGAGTCCGGAGGCATGCCGGCGTCGTCGCCGCGCTGCGGCCCGTTCCGCTGGCCGGGGGACGACGATCCCGGGCCCACCCTTGGCACTCCCGATGATCCCGAGGGTCGGCGCGAGGAACCGAGCGCCTTCGGAAGCAGCGATCCCGCCGCCGCCGCCGAGCAAGCGCTCGCGGGTGTGCCCGGGCGGCTCGCCTCGCTTCCCCTGCCGCTCGCGTGCGGCGGTCTCCATCCGGCGCTGCTCGAGCGCGCCCGTTCGCTGCTCGCGCCGCTCGGGCTCTCGGTCGTCCCCGGCGGACAGGCGCGCGCGGCCGCGGGCGATACGTCGTTCGAGCCCGGCTCGGCGGTGGCGGTGGATCTCATGACCGGCGATCTTCAGATGTCCGCGATCGGCACCGTGACCTATCGCGATGGCGACAAGGTGCTGATCTTCGGGCATCCGTTCTTCCAGGCCGGCGAGGTCCGCATGCCGCTCGCGACCGCCGAGATCATCACGATCATTCCGAGCTCGCTGTCGTCGTTCAAGCTCGGTGTCCGCGGTCGCACCGTGGGCGCTGCCATTCAGGATCGCCGTTCCGCGGTCGCCGGCCTCATGAACGCGAAGGCCGAGCTGCTGCCGATGACGGTGAGCGTGCGGATGGGCGAGGTGCGCCGCCAGCAGTTCCACTTCGAGGTCGTCGAGGACCGCGGCTTCGCACCCACGCTCGCGGCGATCGCGGCGCTCAACGGCGTGCTGGAATCGGGCGGCGCGGGCACCGGGCAGACCGCCGAGTGGACGGTGCGGCTCGCGAGGCGCGGCGCACCGCCGCTCGTGCTCCACGATCTCGCGGCCGGCGACGGCGCGTTCGGCGGGCTGCTGGGGGCGATCGCGAATCCGCTGCGCTTCCTCATGAACAATCCGTTCGAGCGCCTCACGCTCGACAGCGTCAACGTGGACGTCGAGGTGCGGCCGACCCGCGAGGAGTGGACGCTGCGCGGCGCGCGCCTCGTGAGCCGCTCGGTGCGCCCCGGCGGCCGCGCCGTGGTGGTGTGTGATCTCCAGCACTGGCGCGGCGAGCATGTGCTCAAGTCGGTCACGCTCGATGTGCCCGAGGAGGCGCCGCCCGGACGCTACTCGGTGTGGATCGGAGGCGGAGCCGAGCTGACGCGGTTCGAAGCTCTGCGCACGCCGGCGAAGTTCCGTCCCACCTCGATCGACGACGCCTGGCGCCGCCTCGGTCAGACCCACCCGTCCGATGCACTCTATGGCGTCGTCTACGCGAGCGCGCCCGAGATCACCGCGGACGGCCGCGATTATCCCGAGCTTCCCGAATCCGCGGCGCTGGTGCTGGGGGGCGGCACCGTGACGCCCGACCGGCGCCGCTCCGACACCGCGACGCTCGACCTCGAGCGCCAGCCGGTCAGCGGCGCGGTGGTCGGCAGCCTGATGCTGGACCTGACGGTGGACAGTCACGCCCCGTGACGCCTCGTGACCCGGAGATCGCCATGAAGCGAAGCCGTGTGCATTTGCCACGTGATGTTTCGGGCCGCGCCGCGGTGGTGGCCGCCGCGATCGTCCTCGCGGTGGCGACGTTGCCCTCGCGAGCCTCCGATACCCAGTGGTGGGTGAGCAATCACGCCGACGATCTCGCGCTCTCCGAATCTCGCGGCGTCGTGGTGGGCGGCGACGGCGTGATGCGGCTCGGTCCCCGGACCGAAACCTGGGCTGCCGACTCCACCGAGGTGCTGTGGGCGATCGCGTCTCTCCCCGATGGCTCGATCGCGCTCGGCGGCTCGGGCGGCCGCATCGAGCGCTGGACCGCGGCGAACGGGGTTAAGCCGTGGGTGAAGCTGCCGGTCGGCCAGGTGTTGTCGCTCGCGGCGGAGGGCGGCGCGCTCCTCGCCGGAACCGCGCCGGACGGCGTCATCTATCGCGTGGGCGCGAAGGGCGACACCAGCACCTATGCGCGCACCGGCGAGCGATATGTGTGGGGACTGGCGCCGGGCGGCCACGGCGTATGGTACGCGGCGACCGGAACGCGCGGTCGCGTATTCCGGATCGAGGACGGCAAGCCGCGTCTCGTGCTCGACAGCGACGAGAGCAATCTAGTCGCGATCACGTCGGATGGCCGGGGCGGCGTTTACGTGGGCGGCGATTCGAAGGGCCGTGTGATTCATGTCCCGGCGAGCGGACCCTCGCGCACGATCTTCGATGCGACGGAAGAAGAGGTGCGCGCGCTCGCGGTGGGAGCGGACGGCGCGCTCTACGCGGCCGCGCTCAGCTCCTCGGCGATCGAGGCGGCGGCGAGCGGCACCGTGACCCTGGCGGCCGCGCTGAACGGGCCGGCGAGCCGCTCGGAGAGCGAGGACGAGGAGGTGCGCCGCGGGGGACCGGGCATGCAGCGCACGCCGAACGCGCGGGTCACGCTCTATCGGATCGTCCCGGATTCGTCGGTGACGACCTGGTGGTCGTGCAACGAGTCGGCGATGTTCGCGCTCGCCGCGGACGGACACGACATCATCGCCGCGACCGGCAATCGCGCCGGCATCTACCGCGTGACGGGCGCCGAGGAAGCTTCGGCGCTCACGCTCGTGCCCTCGGGGCAGCTGACCGCGCTCACCGTGCAGGGCGGCGCGATCTACGCCGCGGCGTCGAATCCCGGCGCGCTGTGGCGGCTCGGACCGGGCAACGCGGAGCGCGGCGAGCTGCGCTCACCGCCCTTCGATGCGCGCCGGCTCGCGCGCTTCGGGCACGCGCTGTGGCGTGGCGAGGGTGGCAAGGTCGGCCTCGCGGTCCGCACCGGCAACTCGCCCACCCCCGACACCACGTGGAGCGCGTGGTCAGGCGGCGAGAGCGGCGGCGATGGGTTCGCCATCACGGCCCCGATCGCGCGCTATGCCCAATGGCGCGTGGCGCTCTCGAGTCCGGAGCAGCGCGTGGGTTCGGTCGAGGTGTCGTGGCGCGAGATCAACCAGCCGCCGCACATCGATGCGATCGAGGTGGCGCCTCAGGGCGTGGGCTTCCGCGAGGGCGAGCTGCTGCCGCGCTCCGAGCCCATCACGCAGGTGCTGCCGGGCGGGCGCAAGGCCGAGTACTCGACCTCGACGCCCAAGACCCAGCGCGATCTGCGCGCGCTGCCGATGTGGGCGAGGGGCTTGCGCACGATTCATTGGAAGGTCTCGGATCCCAACGGCGACGATCTGCAATACAAGCTCGAGCGCCGCGCGGAGGGCGCGACCGACTGGATCCTGATGACCGACAAGGCGGACGACAACGCCTTCACGTGGGACACCAACGCGATTCCCGACGGGCGTTATCGGCTGCGGCTGACCGCCACCGACGCGCCCTCGAACGCCGTGGGTGAGGAGCTGACCGCGGTCGAGGTGACGCCGCCCTTCCTCGTCGACAACACGCCGCCCAAGGTCACGTCGCTGAGCGCGGCGGGCGAGAAGGGCGCGGTGCGGATCGAGGCCGAGGCCGAGGACGAGGGCGGAATGCTGTCCGAGATCGACGTCGCGATCGACGAGGGAGATTGGCGGCCCATCACCCCGGATGGCGGGCTCACCGACACGCCGCGCGCCAAGCTGCACGCGTACCTGCCGGGGATCGCGCCCGGCGAGCACACCCTGAGCGTGCGCGCGGTGGATCTGGCGGGCAACTCGGTGACGCGCGGGATGCGCGTGACGGTGCCGCGCGAGCACTGAGGGGGCAGCCTCTGGGCGGCGGGGCGGAACGCGGGAGTGCGCCATGCTCGAGCGGTTGATCGAGCGCATCCGATCCGAGGTTTCGGGCGAGCGCGCGCTCGAATCCGTGCGCGCGATCACGCGCTTTCATCGCGTGCAGGCGAGCCCCGGGCTGGATGGCGCCGCGGACTGGGTGGCCGAGCAGTGCGAATCGTACGGGCTCCGAGTCGAGATCGAGCACGTCAACGGCGACGGTCGCACGCGCTGCCTCGGGCATCTGATGCCGCAAGGCTGGGAGTGCTCGCGCGCGCTCGCGGTGCTGGATGACGGCGGCGAGCGGCGCACGCTGTGCGATTACGAGCGCGTGCCGCTCTCGCTCATCCTGCGCAGCACGCCGGCGCGCGGCACGTTCGAGATCACGTGGCTCGAGGGCGCGGATCGGCCGGGAGCCTACGCGGGCGCCGCGGTGCGCGGCCGGATCGTGCTCACCGATCGCGACGTTCACCGCGTGCACGAGCTTGCGGTCGTCGAGCACGGCGCCGCCGGACTCCTGAGCTTCGGCCGCCGTCAGGTGCCGCCGGTGCGCATCGATGGCACCGATCCCGACGCGCTCGCGTACACCTCGTTCTGGTGGGGCGAGCGCGAGCGGCGCGGCTGGGGCTTCGTGATCTCGCCGCGCGAGGCCGCGGCGCTGCGTGAGCGGCTTGGCCAGGGCGCGCGGCCGCGCCTCGAAGTCGCGATCGACTCGCGCGCGTTCGACACCCGCATTCCGCTGGTCTCGGCGCTCCAGAAGGGTGCGGGGCGGCTTCCCGAGGTGGTGATCGTTTCGCACCTCTGCCACCCGCAGCCCAGCGCGAACGACAATGCCTCCGGCGACGCCGCGAATCTCGAGGCGGCGCGCGCGCTGGCGGCGTTGGATGAGACGGCGGGCGGGAGACGTCGAGTGCGCCACCTGTGGATGCCCGAGTTCACCGGCACCTACGCCTGGCTGGCGGCACGCGCCGCGCGGGGCGAGGCCGCGCCGTTCGCGGCGCTCAATCTCGACATGGTGGGCGAGGATCAGGCGCAGTGCGGCAGCACGTTCCTGATCGAGCATCCGCCGTGGTGGTCCGCTTCGTTCGCCGAGACGCTGATCGCCGAGATCCGCGAGCGTGCCGTGGATCGCTGGCCGCTGTTCGGCGCCGGCGCGGCGCTGCCGGCGATGAAGATGGCGGAGGTGACGTATTCGGGCGGAAGCGATCACACGGTGTTTCAGGATCCCGCGATTGGAACTCCGTGCCCGATGCTGATTCAGTGGCCGGATCGGTTCTACCATTCGTCCTACGACACCCCCGAGCGCTCGGATCCGGCATCGCTCGCGCTGGCGGCGCGCTGCGCTGCCGTCTACGCGGCGTTCGTCGCGGGCGCGCGCGCGAAGGACTGGGGCTGGCTCGCGGCGGCGGCGGCGAGGCGCGGACGCCGGCGATTGCTCGAGGCCGCCGGGGGCCCCGATGCGGAGCGCACGTCGGTGTCGGAGCGCCTGAGGTGCGAGCGCGCGCTCGCGAGCGTGCTCGGGTGCGGGCCGCCCGCGATGCGCTCGCGCCTCGGGCGCGAGCGCGCGGCGCTCCAGCGCTTCTTCGCGAGCGAGATCGCCACGCTCATCCCGAGCGCGGGGCGGCGCGCGCCCGCCGGGCGCCGGGCGTCCCCGCGCGGCCACGCGCGCGTGCCCCAGCGCGTGATCGGCGCGCCGCTCCATCACCAGCGGTGGCTCTTGCCGGGGTGGGAGACGCTCGGCGAGGCGGCGCAGGACGCGTGGCGCTCCGCCGAGTCGCCGGGCGCGGACCTCGCGCCGCTTCACGAGCTCGCGTGGGGGCTCGCGGATGGGCGCCGCACGGTCGGCGAGATCGCGGATGCGGTATGGCTCGAGAGCGGAAGGCGTGAAGATCGCGCGCTCGAGCGCTTCCTCGAATGGACGGCGGCACTCGGGCTTTCGAGTTGGAACGAATCGGGGAGGACCGGATGGAAAGCCAGGCGGCGCGCTACGGGCACGTGATCCGGCTCGAGCGCGGCGAGGAGGTGATCGCCTCGCTCACGGCCTTCGCGGCCGAGCGCGGCGTGCGTGCGGGACTCATCTCGGGGGTGGGCGCCATGGGAGAGGTCGAGCTGGGATTTTTCGCGCCCGCGACGCGCACGTACGCGCGCCGCACGTTCGGCGGTGATTACGAGATCGGGGCTTTGACCGGCAACTTCTCCGAGCTGAACGGCCGGCCGTTTCCGCACTGCCACGCGATCATCGCCGGCGAGGACTTCGTCGCCTACACCGGCCACCTCTTTCGAGGCACCGTGACCGTGACGTGCGAGGTGCAGGTGGTGACGGATCCCGGCGTCGTCCGCCGCATCGAGCGCGCCGATCTCGGCTTCAATCCGCTCAAGCTCGGCGGGTGAAACGAAGCGGGGCCGAAGAGAAACTCCGGCCCCGCGATCTCGAGCCGCGCGATCAGTGCGTGGTGGTCGTCGTCGTGCCGCCCGCCGGCTTCTGCACCGAGGCCAGCGGCACCAGGGTCGCCTTCTTGATCAGCGCCTTCTTCTGGGGGTTCGGTCCCATCTGGCCCCTCAGCGTGGTGGGATCGTTGGCGAGCGCCGCGATCTTGTCCACGGCATCCATTCCCTGGATCACCATCCCGAACACGGTGTAACCGCCGGCATCGAGCGAGGGCTGGGGCGCCAGGTCGATGAAGAACTGGCTGCCGCTCGAGTCGCGTTTGGGATTGACGGAATCGCCGGTACGCGCCGTCGCGACCGAGCCGCGCTCGTGCTTGAGCTTGATCTCGGCCGGCACGGTGTAGCCGGGACCGCCCAGGCCGTCGTTGTTGGGATCGGCGTCCTTGGTGTTGGGATCGCCGCCCTGAATCATGAAGCCGGGGATCACGCGATGGAAGTACGTGCCATCGTAGAAGCCTTCCTTGACGAGTTTGCGGAAGTTGGCGCAGGTCTTCGGGGCGTCCGCGTCCTTGAGCTGGATCACGATCGTTCCCTGCGCCGTCTCGAGCATGACCACCTGCTCACCCTGGCTCATGCCGGTTGCCTTTCCGGCCGGTTTCTTGGCCGCTTCGGGACTCGCGGCCGCGCCGCTCTTCATCGCCTTCGTGGAATCCGTCTGTGCGACGGCGCTCCCTGCCGTCACCGCGAGCGCGAGTGCGCCCACCAGCCAACGACGCAGCATGCCACCCTCCTTTGGTCGCGCGGGCGAGAAGCCCGGCACGCAAGCGCGGCAGTCTAGAGGGGCCCGCAGGCGCTGGCAAGCCGCCGCGCCTCACCCCGCGAGGGCGGCGCGCCGGCGGCCGCCGTGAGGATTCACGCCCGACCTGCTATACTCCTCCGCTGGTTTTGACGCCGGGAAGTGCCGCGATCGCCCAGTGACGGCCGCACGATCCCTGGTCCCGGCGATGTGAGAAGTACCAATAGGGCTCGCAGGCCGTGCAGGCCCCGGTATCGTCGATGCGCGTCACGCCCCGGGAGATGAGTTGCCGCTTCGCCGCGGTGGGCAGGTCGAGGAACGATCGCCCGCCATCCTGGCGCAGCGACTCGGACGGGAAGCGCGCGGCGACCTCGGGGCCGACCTCGTAACAACACCCCCGGATGCAAGGACCGAGATGAACGACGACATCGCGCGCAGGGACGCCGGCCGCCTCGCACACCGCATCGAGCGCGGCGACCGGCATACCCGAGGCGGTGCCGCGCCAGCCCGAATGTGCCGCGCCGACCGCGCCGGGCGCGACGTAGAGGAGCGACATGCAGTCCGCGGTGGTCACGGCGAGGGCGAGCCCGGCGTGCGTGGTGACGAGGGCGTCGCACTCGGCGTAGTGCCCCGCGCCTCGAGCCTCGAGGACGCGGGTGCCATGCACCTGGCCGGCGGTGGCGAGCGGGGCGTGCTCGATCGAGAGCGCGGCCAGAAATCGCCGGCGATTCTCGGCCACGCGATCGGGCCGATCGAGGCTCGAGCGGCCGAGATTCAGCTCATCGAAGGGCGGCGGGCTGACCCCGCCGCGACGCGTCGAGAAGGCGAGGATCGGGCCCGCTCGCGATTCCACGGGACGCCAGCAGGGAACCGCTTGTTCACTCTCGAGCTTCCACATGAGGGCGCCACGCTAGGAGTCGAATGGGACGCCGTCAAGGCGCGGCGCGCGGGAGGAAGCCGGTGGAGCTGAGAGCGCAGGGCCGCGCGGCGCTCGGCGCGCTGATCGCGGTGATTCTGTCGCTCGCCGTGCTCGGCGGGAGCGCCGCGGCGACGAAGCCGAAGCCGAAACCGGACACGGCAGCGCCGGGCGCTCCCGCGTCGGACGATGCCGTGATCGCCATCGTCGGCTCGCGCAAGATCCTGCGCTCGGACTTCGAGACCCGCGTCGAGCGCGCCCAGAGCGAGTTTCGCGCGACCTACGGCACCGACGTTCCCGAGGAGATGAACAGCCTCTTCCGCCGCCAGGTGCTGACCGGGCTCATCAATCTGCAATTGCTGGTGCTCGAAGCCCAGCGGCGCGGCATCACCGCCACCGCGGCCGAGGCGGACGAGATTCTCAAGCGCAACGCGTTCTTCAATCCCGGCGGCAAGTTCGACGCCGAGAAGTTCGCCGCCACCAAGGCCGCGAACTCGCCGACCTACCAGCAGACCATCGCGGAGCTGCGGCTCGAGCTCGCGGGGCAGAAGCTCCAGACCCGCCTCCAGAACGAGCACACTCCTTCGGATTCGCTGCTCCGCGAGGTGGCGGTCCGCTCGATCGGGCAGGCCGACATCGATTACTTCCTCGTGGACTCGCGGCTCTTCGACGGCCACTTCCCCGAGCCGCGCGAGACCGATATCCAGAGCTACTACCGCAGCCACACCGACGAGTTCCGCCGCGCGCAGCGTGCCGTTCTGAGCGTGATCTTCGTCGACCAGCCGAGCCTGACCGACAGCATCCGCACCCTGCCCGGCGGGGTGAGGTCGTGGGACGCGCGCCTCGAGCAGCGCGCGGACAGCGCCATCGCCGCGCTCAAGAGCGGCTCGCCGTTCCAGCAGGTCGCGTCCCACTTCTCCGGCCACCGCGACGGGGAGGTCGTGCTGCGCGACAACTTCCCCGGCTATTGGCTCGGCTCGTCGGATCAGAAGGATCAGGTGTTCCGCGCACCGCCCGGGGCGTTCCTGCCGGCGCCGGTGGCGAGCAATCCGGGTTACCTCGTAGTGCGCGTGGACTCGGTCACTGCGGGAGGGGCAATTCCGCTCAGCGAGATTTCGAGCGAGATCCGCCGCCGCCTGCGGGTGGACGCGCGTGCGCACCGCGAGGATCGCGAGTTCGCTGCGCTCTACGCGCGCTATGGCGACAGCCTGAGCACTCCCGCGGTTCGGGTGCGCTATGCCAGCGCGGACACCGGCGCCATGGATCCGGGCGAGCCGAGCGCGGCCGATCTCGATCGCTATTTCCGTGGTCACATGGCGGATTATTCGACCTACGACGCGCGCACGAGCACGATCCGCACCAGCACACTCGATGACGTTCAGGGTGACGTGCGGCGGCGCTGGCGATTCGATCGACGGGCCGAGATGGCGCGTGCGCTCGCGGAGGGCATCCAGCGGGCGTGGGCCGCCGGCCGCCGCGATCCGGACCTCGAGAAGCAGGCGACGCTGCTGCGCGACGTGGGCCCCCTGCCCGTGGGCTCGCCGATCGACACCGGGCTCGTGGCCCGCGCGGTTGCGGACTCGCTGCGAATGCGCGGGGCGACGACCGGCGTCGGAACGTCGCGCTATGCGCGCGGCGAAATCGTGTTCTGGTTCTACGAGGCGACTCCCCACTATCGGCCAACGCTGGATCAGGCGCGGCCCCAGCTGGCCGACCTCGCGGACAAGCAGCGGGCGGAAACCGATCGCGCAGGCGCGAAAGAGTTGTTCGATCGCGACCCATCGGCCTGGAAGCGCGGCCGCGTGATGCACTTCAGCCGCTTCATGGTCCCGGAGCTCGATCTCGTCAACGTGCCGCTGACGCGCGCCGAGATCGAGCGGTATCGGCGGGATCACGCGGGAGATTACTCGGCGCCCGAGCTCATCCACGCGCGCCACATCCTGATCAGCCCGACCGGGCCCGGCGACGGCCCCGATCGTATCGCGCGGGCGCGCATCGACAGCCTGGCGCGCGTGATTCGCGCCGGCGCCGATTTCAGCACGGTCGCGCGTCAGGTGACGGACGATCCCGCCACCCAGGCCTCCGGGGGCGATCTCGGGACGTTCGGGCACGGCGCAATGTTGCCGTCGTTCGAGAAGGCGGCCTTCAAGCTGCGGCCCGGCCAGATCAGCGAGCCGGTCCGCACGCGCGAGGGGTATCACCTGATCCAGTGCGTGGAATACTGGCCGCTCGAGGAGCGTCCGCTCGATTGGATCTACACCGAGGTCGGCACCGATGCCGCGCGCGACAAGGCGGACAGCCTGTGCTTCCGTCGCGCGGACAGCCTGTATCGCGCCACCAAGACACCGGCGCGGGCGGTCGCCGCGGCGAAACACTTCGGCTGGTTCATCGAGAGCAACCACCACGTGATCGGCGATCACGTCGCGACCACCGAGCTCAAGCCTTATCTCATCGCGCTCGAGAACGTGGCGCCCGGGCAGATGTACCCCGGCGTTCAGCAGATGCGTGCCTTCGGGTACGCGATCACCTGGGTGGATTCGATCTCGGAGCCGGAAACGCCCACGTGGGACGAGGCTTCGGATCGCGTGATCGACCAATACCGGCGTGACGCGTCGGGCCGCGCCGTCCGAGCGAAGCTGGCCGAGCTGGATTCGCTCGCGGCCGCGGGTTGGTCGTTCGACAGCCTCGCGACGCTGTGGGGTGGAAAGGTGAGCCAGCTTTCGATGCGACCGGCCGATGGTCTGCCCGACATGCCGGGCGCGCGGACCGCGCTCGACAGCCTGGTGTTCGGCGGGCGACTCGGCCCGCCGCTCAAGCCGGGCGAGGTGAGCGGCTGGGTGCGGGTGCCGTACGGCTTCCTCAAGCTCCGTCTCGATCATCGACTCGATGCCACCGAGGCCGACATCGCGCGCCGCATGACGGCCGACCGACGGGCATCGCTCGAGCGCTCCTTGAAGCCGGTGTTCGACGACATGGGAAATCGCTACGGCGTCCAGATCCTCGATTCGGAGCTGCGGGCGGTGACGATGCCGCCGCTTCCGCCCGGTCCGCCGGAGCTGCCCTAGCCGGCGTTTTCAAGCGGCAAATTGCATCGCCGCGGACAGCCGAGCGTGCAGATCGCTCAGCTTCTGGCCGTCAGCCGGTGAGGGCCTATCCCCCAAGCTCCACGGCCGCAACAAAATGGGCGTGGTATGCTCCGTGCACGTCAAGGTGGCAGGGCCCTTATGCCCTGACCCCATCATGGCCACCCTTACGAATTCTGCGCCGACTGACACGCTTCGCCGCGTGGTGTTGATCGACCTGGACTGGCAGGACGCCGACCTGATGCCGGCGCTCCTCAAGCAGCCGGGGCTCTCCGTGCGTCTCGTGGCGGGTGAGCGGCCCGACGATCCCGGGCTGCGTGTCGCCGAGTTGTGCGGCCTACCGCTTACGCTCGATCTCGCCGATCTCACCCGCGAAATCTTCGATCTCGCCGTGGTGGGCGAGCGCAGCGGGCGGCGCACCCAGATCGAAGGCCTGCTGCTCGCGCTCGGCACCCCGTGCTCATCGCCACGCGGGCTGCTCGAGGGCTACTCGAGCGAGGCCGAACGGACGCCCGCGATCGAGGCTCCCCTCGCGCTGCACGCCGCGGCGTTCGAATCCGCTCTCGGCGGCGAGGATTTCAACTCGATCGTCGAGCAATCGCTTCCCGATTTGTCGGACGACGCTCCCACCGCTCCGCTCGAGGTCAAGGTCACCGGGCATCGCGGCGCGCTGGTCAAGTCGCTCGAGGATTTTCCCTCCCCCGAGGATCGCAAGGGTCTCGAGAACGCGCTCGCGATGCTGGTGGCCTCGACCGGCGCCGGCGGCGCCGAGCTCTATGCGGGCAGCGACGATCACTTCGAGGTGGTCGCCCACGTGGGGCCGGACGATGCGCTGCTCAAGGGCCTCGTGGACATCGCGCTCCAGCTCAACGTGCCGCAGGTGGTGAGCCGGCTCACGGGTCCGCAGGGCGGCAAGGCGTGGGGCGCCTGGCCATTCCAGACCACGCAACGCCGCGGCGTTCTCGCGGCGGCCGCGATCGATCCGGCCGACGGGTGGACGACGTGGGAGCGCATGGTGGCCGAGTTGCAGTCCACGTGGGACGAGCGCGACCGCGCCCAGGCCGGCCCGGCGTTTCCCATGCTTCCGGGCGCGACCACCGGGTGGCTCTCGCTCGAGGCGTTTCGCGGTCGCGTGGCGCTTGCGGTCGAGCGCAACCGGCGCGACCGGCTGCGCTTCACCGTGCATCGTCTGAGCTTCCCGAGCAGCGACGCCGCCGTGGATCGCTTGTGCGAACAGCTCCCGGAACACCTGCGCGAGACCGACTGCATCTATCGCGCGGCCCAGGGCGAGGTGCTGCTGCTCGCCGCGGGCAGCCCCGAGAACTTCACCCATCTGCGCCGCCGCCTGATCGCGATCTGGGAACAGTGCTGGCGCGACGCCGATCGCCCCTCGCCAGCGCCGCCGCTCACCGCGGAGCGCATCGAGGTGAGCGGGCCCGAGGATGCCGCAGCGTTCCTCGGCACCGTGGAGAACTGGCTCAGCCACGCCGTGTGATGCCGGGGCGCCTCCGCATCCCGGCACTCCGCGTCCCCTCGTTCATCGCCGGCCCCCCGCGTCCTTGACGCGTTTGCGCGCGCTCGTGTAATGCTCCCTGTCCAAGGGGGCACACACTGTGAAGCGCGTCATCCGGCGGCTGACGGCTGAAACCGCATCCCGGATCGCCGCGGGTGAGGTCGTGGATCGGCCGCTCGCCGCGCTCAAGGAGATCCTCGAAAACGCCCTCGATGCCGGCGCACGGAACATCGACGTGCGCGTTCAGGGCGGGCTCGACCACTGGTTCGAGGTCGCCGACGACGGCGAGGGGCTGGCGCCCGACGACCTCCCGATCGCCTTCGAGCGCCACGCCACGAGCAAGCTCGAGAACCTCTCCGATCTCGATGCGCTGACCACGCTCGGCTTTCGCGGCGAGGCGCTGCCGAGCGTGGCGGCGGTGAGCCGGGTCCGCATGACGAGCGCGGTCCCCGGCGCGGAATCGGGCGCTTTTCTCGCGCTCGAGGGCGGCATCGAGACCGGGCACGGTCCGGCGGCGCGCGCGCGCGGCACCACGGTCCAGGTGAGCGATCTCTTCTACAACGTTCCGGCGCGGCGGAAGTTTCTCTCGTCACCCGCCGGCGAGCTGCGTGCGGCGCTGCGGATGATCGAGTGCTGCGCGCTCTCCCGTTTCGACGTGGCGTTCCGCGTCACGGTGGACGAGAAGCTCAAGCACGAGTGGCCGGCCGCCGCCGACGAGCGCGAGCGCTGCGGCCAGTTGTGGTCGGCGCGCCACGCCGAGCAGCGGCTGTGGGCGGAGGGCGAGCGGGACGGCGTGCGCGTGCGCGCATTGCTCGGGCTGCCGGAGCACGCGCGCGCGAATCGCGAAGGGCAGGTGCTGATCGTGAACAGGCGCTGGATCCAGAGCGCGCTGCTCACGCAGGCGCTGCGCCAGGCGTATGGCTCCCTGCTGCCTCCCGGTCGCTATCCTTCGGCGGTGCTGTGGATCACGGTTCCGCCCGCGCGGCTCGACGTCAATGTGCACCCCACGAAGCGCGAGGTGCGCTTTGCGGACGACGAGCGCGTGTTCTCGCTGGTCGCGGGCACGTGCGCGCGCCCCCTCGCCAAGCTTCATCCACCGTTCCATGTGGTGCCGGGGGCCGCGCCCGAGCCGGCGTGGGCCGATCGTGTGCGCGAATCCCCGCGGCAGCAGACTTCGCTCGGCTTTCAGCCCGCCACCGGCGAGTCGGCCGCGGCCGAGGCGTATGGCGCTCCGAGCGCCACGGGCCTCGCGCCCGCGGCGGTGCCGGCCGCCGAGCCCGAGCTCTGGCAGCTCCACCGCACCTACATTCTGGCGCCGGTGCGGGGAGGACTCGTGATCATCGATCAGCACGCCGCACACGAGCGAATCCTCTACGAGGAGGCGCTGGAGCGCCTGAACGGACAGCGCGGCGCCTCGCAGCGTCTGCTGTTTCCCGCGCTGGTCGATCTCGCGGCCGGCGAGTTCGATTTGCTGCTCGAGATCGCGCCGCAGCTCGAGCTGCTCGGCTGGGATCTCGCGCCGCTCGGGCCGCCCACCGTGATGATCCAGGGCGTCCCGACCGGGCTGCGCCAGGAGCGTCCCGGCACGCTGCTCCAGGACGTGCTCGATGGGCTGGGCGAGGACACCGCGATCGGCGGGAGCGAAGCGCGGCTCGAGCGCATCGCGCGCTCGCACGCCTGCCATGCGGCGACGCGCGCCGGCGATGTGCTGGGCGCGGCCGAGATGCGTGCGCTGGTCGATCGGCTGTTCGCGACCTCGCATCCGCACGGCGATCCGCACGGCCGCGTCACGTTCGTGCGCTTGGGACTCGACGAGCTCCACCGCCGCTTCGGCCGCAGCTAGTCGGGCGGTGCGCTCACCCGACGTCATCGCGCTGGTCGGATCCTCCGCCACCGGCAAGACCGCGGTCGCGGAGATCGTCGCGATGGAGACGGGCGGCGAGGTCGTGTGCGCCGACTCGCGCCAGGTGTTTCGCGAGCTCGAGATCGGCACCGGCAAGCCCGCGCCCGCCGAGCGTGTCCGGGGAGCGCATCACTTGTTCGAGGCGCTCTCGATTGCCGCGTATGCGCCCGGCGCCGAAGGCGGAGCCAATCCCGCGCCGCGTGCGACCGCCGGCTGGTACGCGCGCGCCGCGGCCGGGGTGTGCGACGAGGTCCGCTCCCGGGGGAGGACGCCGATTCTGGTGGGCGGCTCGGGGCTGTACCTGCGCGCTGCGGAGCGCGGGCTCGCCCCGACGCCGGACGTGGATCCGGAAGTGCGCGCGCGCCTCCACCGCGAGCTTTCCGAGAACGGTCTCGCGGTCCTGCGCGCGCGGCTCGATCGCGTGGATCCCGCTTCCGCGCGAGCGATCCACCCCTCCGATGCGCAACGCACGCTGCGCGCGCTCGAGGTGGCGGAGGCGACGGGACATCCGATCGGCTGGTGGCGATCGCGCCCTCCGATCGCGGCGGTCGCGGGGACGTGGCGCCGCTTCGAGCTGACCGCCGCGCCGGCCGAGCTGCGTGAGCGGGTGAGCTCGCGCACCCGCTGGATGTTCGCGAACGGGCTGATCGAGGAAACGCGCGCGCTCTCGATGAGCGGGCACGAAGACGCGCTCGAGCGCCTGCGCGCGATCGGCTACGACGAGGCGCTCGCGCACCTGGCCGGCCGGATGACGCGGGCGGAGGCCGAGGAGCGGACCACACTCCGCACGCTGCAGCTCGCGAAGCGTCAGCGCACGTGGTTCCGCCACCAGATCGAGACCGAGACCCTCGAAAGCGGGAACCGCGCGCCGGGCGAGCTGGCCGCCCTCGTGCTCGAGCGCCTCGCGCGGGCCGGTTGACAGCCGCGACATCCACCCACTAGGTTCCCTTCACGTACTCTCCGAACCTTGATGCGGGCATAGCTCAGTTGGTAGAGCGCGAGCTTCCCAAGCTTGAGGTCGCGGGTTCGAACCCCGTTGCCCGCTCCATGCTCTCGACCGCCGGTGGCGCGCCGGCCAGATGCGGCGCCGGCGCGCGCGGCGCTCGCCCGAGGTCCATGTCCGCTCCCGTGGTCGCGATCATCGGCCGACCGAACGTCGGCAAATCCACGTTCTTCAACCGCGTGCTGGGCGAGCGGCGCGCGGTGGTGCACGACCGTCCCGGCATCACGCGCGACCGCAACACCGCGCGCGCCGAGTGGGCGGGCCGGCCCTTCCTGCTGGTGGACACCGGCGGATTCCTTCCCGATTCCAAGGAATCGCGCGACCGTCTGGTGCGCGAGCAGGCGGAGATGGCGATCGGTCTCGCGGACCTCGTGCTCTTCATGGTGGACGCGAAGGTGGGGGCGACGGATCTCGACAGCTCGATCGCCGCGAGCCTGCGCCGCCGCCAGACGCCGAGCCTGCTGGTCGTCAACAAAGTGGACCAGCCCGATGACCCCGTGACGCACGATTTCCATCGGCTCGGGTTGGGCGAGCCGTTCCCGATCTCGTCGGAAAATGGCTACGCGATCGGCGATCTGCTCGAGCGGATGTTCGAGAAGCTGCCGGTGCGCACCGGTTCCGAGCCCGAATTGGATGGCCGCATTGCCATCGTCGGGCGGCCCAACGTCGGCAAGTCCTCGATCGTGAATGCGCTGCTGGGCGAGGATCGCATGATCGTGGAGAGCGAGGCGGGCACCACCGTGGATGCCGTCGACTCGCGCTGGAAGACGCCCGCCGGGGAGTTCCTGCTCGTGGACACGGCCGGCATCCGACGCCAGGCGCAGTTCCGCGATCAGGCCGAGTACTTCGCGATCCTGCGCTCCCTGCAGGCGCTCGAGCGCGCGGACGTCGCGGGACTCGTGGTGGACGCAACCGCCGGGTTCCTGAGCCAGGAAGCGCGGCTCGCTCAGCAGGCGCTCGAGGCCGGCTGCTCGGTGCTTCTCATCTACAACAAGTGGGACCTGGTGGAGGGCCGGGAGGCGGCCTGGAAGCGATTGCTGGAGGAGCGCGCATCGCGCTATCCCACGCTGGGCGACATCCCCGCGATCCCGGTCTCGGCGCTCACGCATACTCATCTCGGCCGACTGCCGGCCGCGCTCGAGAAGCGCGTCGCCGAGCACCGCCGCAAGATCTCGACGCGCGAGCTCAACCGCTGGCTCAAGCTCGCGCAGGCGCGCCGCCAGGCGTCGAGCAACCGGCTCGGGCGCGGGCCGCGCTTCTACTACGCGACCCAGACGCGCTCGGGGCCGCCCGAGTTCACGCTATTCGTGAACGAGCCCGCGCGCGTGAGCGAGAATTATCGCCGCTTCCTGCTGACGCACCTCGCCGAGCACTTCGGCTTCGCGGGCACGCCGGTGCGGCTGCGCTTCAAGAAGAGCGAATGAGATGAATCCGCTCCCCTCGTTGGTGCTGACGGTCGCGATCGGATATGTGTGCGGCTCGCTGCCGTTCGGGCTCTGGATCGGGCGCCTGTTCCATGGCGTGGACGTGCGCACACTCGGCTCCGGCAATCTCGGCGCCACGAACGTGTACCGCACGCTCGGGCCGCCCGCTGGGATCGCGACGCTGCTGCTCGACATGGCGAAAGGGGCGCTGCCCGTGTTCCTGATCCCGCGCACCGCGCTCGCAGCCTCGTTTCCGGGCGGCGGAGCATGGTGCGCGATCGCGGCCGGCATGGCCGCGCTGCTCGGGCACGCCTGGTCGTTCCTCGCCGACTTTCGCGGCGGCAAGGGCGTCGCCACCGCGGGCGGCGTCATGCTCGCGCTCGCGCCGCTCGCCACCCTGATCGCGCTCGTGATCTTCACCGTGACGGTCGCGATCTCCCGTTACATCTCGCTGGGCTCGGTCGTCAGCGCCGCGCTCTTTCCGGTGGTGGTGGCGCTGCTCGTGCCGCGCGGCGTTCATCAGCCGGTGTTCGCGCTCAGCCTGGTCATGGCGGCGGTCATCATCCTGCGTCACCGCGCCAATCTTCGTCGGCTCGCGCACGGCGAAGAGCGTCGCTTCTCGCTCGGACGCGAGAAATCCTCGTGAGCCGCGTCGCGGTCCTCGGGGCCGGCTCGTGGGGAACCACGCTCGCGATCCACTTCGCCGACGGCGGGCACGAGGTGCGTCTCTGGGGCCGGAGCGGCCCCGCGCTCGCCCTCATCGAGCGCGAGCGCGAGAACCGGAAGTTTTTGCCTGGCATCGCGCTCCCCGAGCGGGTTAAGGTTCGACCGGAACTCGAGGTCGCGGTTTCCGGCGCCGATTTCGTGTGGTTCGTGGTGCCCTCCCAGGCGAGCGGCGAGGTCGCGACAAAGGTGCGCGAGGCCGGCGCGAAGGGTCTCGCGG
>Ga0075030_100001673_pt1 | contig 19996 bp, 19 predicted proteins | sample LitLauG_LLR_2012_FD_71393 | JGI IMG/M metagenome (GOLD analysis project Ga0075030, IMG submission 71393) | Freshwater sediment microbial communities from Pennsylvania, USA - Little Laurel Run_MetaG_LLR_2012 | ecosystem: Environmental > Aquatic > Freshwater > Creek > Sediment | place: USA...
TCTTACGACAATGCTAAACTTGCCCACGCTTTGATCTTGAGCGGCCAGGCAACCGGACAGCAGCATGTCCTTGATTGCGGTCTAAAATCGCTTCGCTGGCTCACGGAGTTGCAGGTCTCGGACCAAGGCCATTTTCGCCCGATTGGCAGCAATGGCTTCTACCGCCGCGGCGGTGTCCGCGCTACCTTCGATCAGCAGCCAATTGAAGCGCAAGCCACCGTGTCGGCTTGCCTGGAAGCTTTTCGAGCTACCTCCGATCTCTGGTGGTACGAACAAGCCCAAATAGCTTTCGATTGGTTCATCGGCTCGAACGACCTCGGGTTAGAAGTCTACTCTGCCGAGACCGGCGGTTGCCGCGACGGCTTGCATGTTGATCGCGTCAACGGCAATCAGGGTGCGGAATCCACTCTGGCATTCCTCCTCTCGCTGGCTGAGATGCGCTCCGCACAAGACATCCTCACGATTTTCAAAAAGCCCTTGCCCCTAAAAAGTGATGCCGTTGTCTTTCACTAAAATCCGCCCGAATGTCAATCAACCTTAAACGTACTTCTATTGTTCTAAAGCCAGACCAATCGCGTGTTCTTCTGCGGCCTTTTGATTTTGGAGATTCCGACCGTACCGGCGCGATCCTCAGCCGGATTATGGATCTTCCCGAAGAGGTGGTCTGTCTCTTACTCGAAGAAGTCTCCGCCGAGTTCGCTAAGCGCCACAAAGACATACAAAAGTCTTTCCTGCAGCGTTTCGCGCAGGTTCGTGGATCGCTGTCTCCCGCCGGCAATCTCTCCCAACAAAGAAAACTCTTGATCGGCTCTTACTTCCTCGCCGAATACTCTCTGGAATCCGCCGCTCTGTTTAACCCGTCGATCGTCCCACACCCAGACCAGAGCGGCCTCCCGCTGGGAGCACTGCGGTTTGTTCTGAGCTTGCGCGCCACGGGGGAGGGTCACATCTCCTCCATCACGTTCAGGACCGGTGTGATCCATCCTGATCAACGGATCGAAGTATCTAAACCAACTGGTTTCTTGAATGAACCTCACCAAGTGCCGAACGCGGCGTACGAGAAACCTCTATTTGGACGGAAACTCGCCGAATTGGGCTTGACTGGCGACTTTGCAACCAAGCTACTGAACAAGTTGCCCGAGTCGTTTACTCTGGACGAACTGCGCGCCGCTCTCCGAGCCACGAAACTGTTGTTAGCTGAGAGCGGGTCGTCAGATGATCACGCAGTCGCGCAAGGAATTTGGATGGTGGCCCGCTCCAACTACGACGTCCAGTTCGAACCGGAACAGGAACTCTCGGAACGTGTGATCTTCCCGTCCACGCCGTCGCAACGCAACGGTATAGAGGACGCAAGATTTGTGGCCTTCCATGGCGACGACCGCAATTGTACTTATTTCGCAACCTTCACTGCTTATGATGGAACAACCGTAGTCCCGGAGTTACTCGAGACTTCCGATTTTCTTCACTTTCGATTTATTACCTTGAACGGACCAGCGGCGAAGAACAAAGGAATGGCAATGTTCCCTCGCAAGATCGGTGGCCGCTATGCCATGCTGGGTCGCCAAGATAATGAAAGCATTTCCCTGATGTTTTCAGACAATCTCCATTTCTGGAACGAGCAAGCTCCGTTGCTGAAGCCTGCATTTCCATGGGAACTCATTCAAATCGGCAACTGCGGCTCTCCCATTGAAACTGAAGCTGGCTGGTTGGTGTTGAGCCACGGTGTCGGCCCGATGCGTCAGTACAGCATTGGCGCGTTTCTGCTTGACCTGCACGACCCCTCTAAAGTCATTGGCCGGCTTCGCGAACCCTTGCTCAAACCAAATGAAAACGAGCGGGAAGGTTACGTGCCTAATGTCGTTTACACGTGCGGCGCGCTGGTTCACAAAGGCGAACTCATTGTCCCTTACGGCTTGGCCGACCACGCCACCGCCTTCGCCACCGTGTCACTTTCTGAAGTCTTGTCCGCCATGGAACAGGTGGCCCCTTACGAACTCGCCAGTCGATAGCCGACGCCAGGCTCCGTCACAATTCGCCGCACGACTGCGGATTCGCAATCTAGTTTCCGCCGTAAATTGCTCACAGTAACTCGCAAAAGGTGCACAACATCTTGGTATTGTGTTGTGCCCCAGAGTTCGTGTATGAGTTGATAGTGCGTCCGCACCATCCCGGCATGACTAGCCAGAAGTTTCAAAAGATCATACTCCGTTGCTGTGAGTTTCACTTGCTCGTTCCCGACGAAAACCTCTCGCCTGCTGAAATCGAGCCTCAGGTCGCCGGCGGTAAAAACCTCAGCCCTCGGTATGCCAAACGCTCGGCGCAGGGCGGCGCGCAGCCGCGCCAAAAGCTCTCCCATCGTGAACGGCTTCGTTACATAGTCATCAGCCCCCGTATCGAGGCATGCAATCTTTTCGGATTCCTCTTGCCGCACTGACATCACAATGATAGGCGCGGTCGTCCACTCTCTTAAGTGCTGCAGGACCTGCTTTCCTTCCATGTCCGGCAAATGCAGGTCGAGCAGAATCAGATCGGGCCGTGCGAATTGAAATCTCCTAAGCGCTTCATTCCCGGTACCCACTCGATAGACTCGATAACCCGCAGAATTGAGAGCAATGCTAAGAATATCGACCACCGAAGCGTCATCGCCAACCAGCAATACCCGAAGACCGTCTTTCCTGAATTCGTTTAATGCTGGGTTGTTCTCAATCATCGACCCAAAACTGTGCAAGAGCGCTGCCATGTCTTCCTCGATTTCTCTTAACTTCGAACAACATTGCATGAGCAACTGACAGGCCTAACGTAGTAAGCACATTCTGCACGGGTTCTTTCCCCTGCCATCGTCCATTAAGTGTCGGGTGACCATATGTGGTCGCTTAGCTCAATTGCCGGACTGGCTTATTGATACGGTTTTGACGTTTTTTCGGCTAGAGTTGAGGCTGTCTTTCGAAAAGGCGGACATGATGATAGAACAGACCACCGAGTATCCACTCAGCACCCCGGCGTTTACTAGCGAAAGTACTACTACCCCTGCAAAAACGAATCAGTCGAACCCGGCGGACCATTTTTTATCGCCCGAGATGCTCGCTAAGATGAACGCCTACTGGCGCGCCGCCAACTATCTTTCGGTCGGCCAGATCTATCTCTATGACAACCCCTTGTTGCACGAACCGCTAAAACTGTCGCACGTCAAGCCGATCGTCGTGGGCCACTGGGGCACTACTCCGGGTCAAAACTTTATCTACGTTCATTTGAACCGGGTTATCAAAAAATACGACCTCAATATGTTCTACGTTGCGGGGCCCGGCCACGGCGGCCCGGCTCTTGTCGGTAACGTTTATCTCGAAGGCACTTACAGCGAAATCTATCCCAATATAAGCCAGGACGAAGCGGGGCTGAAAAAACTATTCACTCAATTTTCGTTTCCCGGTGGCATTTCAAGCCACGTCGCTCCCACCACGCCAGGATCCATTCATGAGGGCGGCGAACTCGGCTATTCGTTGAGCCACGCTTTTGGAGCGGCGTTTGATAATCCAGATCTCATCGTCGCCTGCGTCGTTGGTGATGGCGAAGCGGAAACGGGCGCGTTAGCTACCGCCTGGCAGTCGAACAAACTGCTTAATCCAATCACCGATGGTGCGGTGCTCCCAATTCTGCACCTCAACGGTTTTAAGATCAGCAACCCTACGGTGCTGGCTCGTATCGAGCACGATGAACTGGACATGTTTTTCCGCGGCTGCGGTTGGACCCCGTACTTCGTCGAAGGTGACGATCCGCAAAAAATGCATCCGCTCATGGCGGCCACTCTGGAAAAAGCCATCGAAGACATCCGCAACATCCAAGAGTCAGCACGCAGCAAGAATGACAACAGCCGCCCGCGCTGGCCTATGATCGTGCTTCGCTCGCCGAAAGGCTGGACCGGACCAAAAGTTGTCGATGGTCTCAAGGTCGAAGGCACCTTCCGCGCGCACCAAGTACCTTTGCTGGTTGATGCCGATCATCCCGATAACGTCAAGTTGCTCGAAAGCTGGATGAGAAGTTATAAAGCGGATGAGTTGTTCGATAAGAGCGGCCGCCTTAAACCTGAACTGGCCGAGTTGGCTCCGCAGGGCAATCGCCGTATGGGTGCGAATCCGCACGCCAATGGCGGCCTTCTCTTGCGCGACCTTCGCATTCCCGATTTCCGTGTCCACGCCCTCACAGTCTCCTCGCCTGGCGCCGTTGAAGCCCAAGATACACAGGTCCTCGGTAAGTTCTTACGCGACGTTTCCACGATGAACGAAGATCAGCGCAACTTTCGCGTTTTCGGTCCGGACGAGACTGTTTCGAATTTGTTGAGTGCGGTGTTTGAAGTGACCAACCGCCAATGGGACGCGCGCGAAGTAAAAGACGATGAGTTCCTCGCTCCCTCCGGTCGCGTGCTTGATTCTATGCTCAGCGAACATCAGTGTGAAGGGTGGTTGGAAGGATATCTCCTCACCGGGCGTCATGGTCTCTTCAATAGTTACGAGGCCTTCATCCGAATTATCGATTCCATGTTCAGCCAACACGCGAAGTGGCTGAAGGTAACGCGCGAACTCCCGTGGCGGCGCGAGATTGCATCGCTAAACTACCTTCTGGCCTCCCATGTTTGGCAGCAAGATCACAACGGGTTCACCCACCAAGACCCTGGCTTCCTCGACCATGTAATCAACAAGAAGGCCGATATCGTGCGCTGCTATCTGCCTCCGGATGCCAACTGCTTATTGTCGGTATTTGACCATTGTTTGCGCAGCCGCAACTACGTTAACGTCGTCGTCGCCGGCAAGCACGCTCTACCGCAGTGGCTCAACATTGAAGCCGCTGTTGTGCATTGTACGCAAGGCATTGGAATTTGGCAATGGGCCAGCAACGATCAAGAAGCCGAGCCGGACGTTGTCATGGCCTGTTGTGGAGATACTCCCACCCTGGAACTGTTAGCTGCCGTCTCCATACTTCGTGAGCACCTCCCAAATCTGAAGATCAGAGTGATCAATGTCGTCGATTTGATGACTCTGCAGCGCGAACACCCACACGGCCTCTGCGACGTCGATTATGATTCACTATTCACCAAAGATAAGCACATCGTCTTTGCCTTCCACGGCTACCCCTGGCTGATTCACAAACTGACCTATAACCGCACAAACCGCAACCTGCACGCTCGAGGATACAAGGAAGAGGGCACCATCACCACGCCTTTCGACATACGGGTCCAAAATGATTTGGATCGCTTCCATCTCGTACAAGATGTGGTAGATCGTCTCCCGCAACTAGGAACCAAGGGTGCCTATCTCAAACAGATCGTCAAAGACAAACTTATCGAACACAAGCTCTACATCAATAAGCATGGCCAAGACATGCCGGAAATACGCAATTGGAAGTGGCCCGGCGCTCCTGCTCAATGAGTACGAACGCCAGGTCTCGCAATCACGGTGCCGTTGTCTCAGTTCGCGGCGGGGTCGTTGACGTGCGTTTTGAACAGAACCTGCCGCCGATTTACAACGTGCTGCGGACGGGGAAAAACGCGGAGGTGGTGATTGAGGTGATGACACAGCTAGACGCTCACCGTGTCCGCGGAATTGCTTTGACACCAACGCAAGGCCTCGCTCGTGGTATGTCCGTCGAAGACACGGGCGGACCTCTACGTGTGCCGGTGGGAAAGACAGTGCTTTCCCGCATGTTCGACGTTTTTGGCCGCGCTATCGATCACCAGCCTGAGCCGGCAGATGTCGAATGGAGAGCGATTCGTCGCATCCCACCGACACTTTCGGAGCGCTCCACAAAATCCGAAATATTTGAGACTGGCATAAAAGCAATTGACGTCCTGGTTCCGCTGGAGCGCGGAGGCAAAGGCGGTTTATTCGGTGGTGCAGGTGTTGGTAAGACTGTCCTGCTCACCGAGATGATCCACAACATGATCGGACACCAGAAGGGCATGAGCATTTTTTGCGGCATTGGTGAGCGTTGCCGCGAAGGCGAAGAACTCTACGCCGGCATGAAGGCCGCTGGCGTGCTCAAAGACATGGTGCTGATTTACGGTCAAATGAACGAACCGCCCGGCAATCGATTTCGCGTCGGCGCCGCCGCCTTGACCTTCGCCGAATATTTTCGCGATGACGAGCATAAAGACGTCCTTCTGTTGATCGATAACATCTTCCGTTTCATACAAGCCGGTATGGAAGTGTCCGGCTTGCTGGGACGCATGCCGTCTCGCCTTGGTTATCAGCCCACGATGAGCACGGAGTTGTCGGGACTAGAGGAACGAATCGCCAACACCACCGCTGGCGCCATCACTTCGATTCAAGCGGTGTATGTTCCGGCCGACGATTTGACTGATCCAGCGGCGGTCCATGTCTTTTCGCATCTGTCGGCGTCGATCGTACTGTCTCGCAAGCGTGCCAGCGAAGGACTTTATCCGGCCGTCGATCTCCTTCAATCCAGTTCGAAAATGGCGACGCCGGGAATCGTGGGCATCGACCACTACAATCTGGCGCAGGAAATTCGCAAAACCTTAGCGCAATACGAAGATCTCAAGGATATTGTGGCGATGCTTGGCATGGAACAGCTTTCTCCTGAAGATCGCATGACTGTTGGTCGCGCACGGCGGCTGGAACGCTTTCTCACGCAGCCATTTTTCACCACCGAACAGTTCAGCGGTATGAAAGGCAAGCTCGTCAGCCTCAAAGACTCTCTCGATGGCTGCCAACGCATCCTGCGCGACGAATTCAAAGACTATCCCGAGAGCGCGCTATACATGATCGGCGCCATTGACGAAGCGGTAAAGGTCAAGGTCCAATGAATCTCAAAATTCTTTTGCCGTCCGAAGTCTTCGCGAATAAGACTGATGTCTTGCGGATCGTCGTTGAAACTGGTGCCGGTTCGTTTGGATTTCTGCCCAATCGGCTGGATTGCGTCGCCGCAATCGCCCCTGGCATATTGACTTATCAAACCGAGGAAGAGGGAACAGTCTATGTTGCGGTAGATGAGGGCGTGATGGTCAAAACAGGCCTTGACGTGCTTGTCTCGGTTCGTCATGCCATTGAAGGCACGAATCTGAGTCAACTCCAAGCTGCCGTCAAACGCGAGTTCCTCGCAATCGACGAACAAGAGAAAAAGGTTCGCACGGCCGTCGCCAAAATGGAAAGCGGATTGATTGGCCGTCTTCAGGAACTGCAGCATGACCGATAAACAAAAAAAGCCATCTTCGTCAAACGAAGAAACTGCCTTCATTCGCGAGGTGTCTGTTAAGGCCGCGCGCAAGTTGAAGTTTCAAAAAGACGGTAGCCAGGGTGTATGGTTTGGTCTCGGCATGGCCGGAATCATTGGTTGGTCTGTTACCGTGCCAACCCTAGGCGGCGCCATGCTTGGTCTTTGGTTGGACAATCGCCATCCTGGAACTCGCTCCTGGACGCTTATGCTACTGGCCATTGGGCTGGTCGTCGGTTGCGCAAATGCTTGGCACTGGGTATCGGAACAAGACGATGCGATGCACAATAAGCCGGAGAGCAAAGATGAATAATACGCCGGGATTGCTATTGTCGCTGTTTGCGGGCCTTCTGCTCGGCGCGATGTTTTTCGGTGGCCTCTGGTGGACTGTTCGACGCGGGCTTGCCTCTCCTCAGTCGGCTCTTTGGTTTCTAGGCAGCATGTTCCTACGAACCGCGATAGCTGTTTCTGGCTTCTATTACGTGATGCAAGGTGATTGGCGGCGTTTAGTAGCGTGTCTCGCTGGCTTTCTCATCGCGCGTATTTCCGTGGTGCGCATGACTCGCAATAAAGTGCATAAAAACGGGCGGCTCATTCCAGGAGGCGCAGTGTGAACCTAACCTCCGATCAGCAAGTCTTCTGGCAAAGCGGCCTCGTCAAGCTCAATTTAACGATTGTTACTACTTGGGCCATGATGCTCGTTATGTCGCTGGGCGCCAAACTCATCACTCGCAGGCTCGCAACCGAGGGGCCTATCCCTCGCTGGCAAGGAGCCCTCGAAATCATCATTACCGGCATCGAACAACAAATTGCCGACGTCGGCTTAACCGAACCCAAGAGATACCTTTCGTTTCTAGGCACGCTCTTCTTGTTTGTTGCCACTTGCAGTGTGTGTATCGTCATCCCCGGTTTCAGCCCTCCCACTGGTTCACTCTCCACCACCGCGGCACTGGCACTTTGCGTGTTTATTGCGGTGCCTCTGTTCGGTGTCAGAGAGCAGGGCTTGGGCGGGTATTTGAAAACCTACACCAAACCAACTTTCATCATGCTGCCCTTCAACATCATTAGCGAAGTTTCGCGCACGCTCGCCCTCGCCATTCGCCTATTCGGGAACATGATGAGCGGGGCGATGATTGTCGGCATCTTGCTAACGATTACACCTTTCGTCTTTCCAATCGTCATGACAGCGCTCGGCTTGCTAACCGGCATGGTGCAAGCCTATATCTTCAGTATTCTCGCCACTGTTTACATCGCCGCGGCTACCCGCGTCAACAAGAAACAGTCTCAGCCGATTCAATAAAAGGACCACTATGGATACCACCCTCATCGCAGTTGTTTCAATCGCCACTTCCGGACTCACCATCGGAATCGGCGGCATGTGCCCGGCCATCGGCGAGGGACGTTCCGTCGCCACCGCCCTGACGTCTTTGGCTCAACAGCCCGATGCGTCGGCCACTATCACTCGCACCCTCTTTGTCGGTCTTGCCATGATCGAGTCGCTCGCCATTTATTCCTTTGTCGTCTCAATGATTCTCATTTTTGCCAACCCGTTTTGGACTCACGCCATCGCCCAATCAGGGGGAAAGTAGTGAGCAATGCTCATTGATTGGTTTACCGTTGCCGCTCAGGCGCTCAACTTCCTGATACTCGTTTGGCTATTAAGGCGTTTGCTGTACAAACCAATTCTGAACGCCATTGACGCCAGGGAAAAAGGGATCGCCGCTCGACTCGCGGATGCCATTGCAAAAAAGGCGGAAGCCCAGAAAGAGCAGGACGATTTTAGAAGCAAGAACCAAGCCTGGGATGCGCAGCGCAGTGCTCTTCTTAGCAAGGCCACCGATGAGGCCAAAACGGAGAAAGATCGCCTTGTAGCCGAGGCGCACAAACAAGCGGATTCGCTGCGTGCCACCCAAGCCGCTGCGCTCAAAAATGATCAAGAACGATTGAGTACCCGGATCATCAGTCTCACCAAGGATGAAGTCTTCGGCATAAGTCGCAAAGCGTTGGTAGATCTTGCTACTGTCAGTCTCGAAGAACGCATGGGGGAAGTGTTTACGCGCCGCCTTCGCGAGATGGATCCGAAATCAAAAGCTGCTTTGGCTGCCTCCATCAAGGCAGAGTCCGATCCAGCTATTGTCCGCAGCGCGTTTGCTCTGCCTGACAATCAAAAGGCCGCCATCCAGAACGCTCTCAACGAAACCTTTTCCACCGATGTGCGGCTCCGCTTTGTGACCGCGCCTGAAACTGTTTGCGGCATCGAACTCTCCGCCAATGGACAAAAGATCGCTTGGAGCATCGCCGACTATCTGGCGTCGCTCGACCAAAAAGTAGCTGTCCTCTTGGCTGCTGAACCTGCCGCCAAATCGGCCGTTCACGCCGGGGCCGAATGAACGCACCGTCCAATGCGTTGAACGATGCGCTGGATCGGACGTTCTCCGGCTTTCGCAGTGTCCGTCAATCGTTCTCGCCACAACTCATTCTCCGTGAAGTCGGCACCATTACAAGCGTCGCCACTGGCATTGCCACAGTCTCGGGTCTTCCCGGAGTTGGCTATGAAGAGTTGGTCACCTTTCCAGGTGGCTTGCTCGGGATCGCCTTCAACGTGGATGAAGACGAAATTGGCGTCATCCTGCTCGGTGACTTCCAAGACTTACATGCCGGTGACGAAGTCCAACGGACCTTCCGAGTCATGGATGTTGCGGTAGGAAATGGCCTCTTGGGACGCGTGATCGATCCATTGGGCAACCCGCTTGATGGCAAAGGGTCTATCGATTCCGACCGCCGCTTACCGATCGAGCGGCCCGCACCCGCCATCATGGAACGCTCGCCCGTTGCGATTCCTTTGCAAACGGGGCTGAAAGCCATCGATGCACTCATTCCTATAGGCCGCGGCCAGCGCGAATTGATTCTGGGCGATCGCCAGACAGGTAAAACCGCCATCGCCGTTGATACCATCTTGAATCAGCGGGGCAAGAACGTGCTCTGCGTTTATTGCGCTATCGGTCAACGCGGCTCCGCAGTTGCCAAAGTCATCGCCAATCTACACGACAAAGGCGCCATGGAATACACCGTGGTCGTTGTGGCTGAAGGTAACGATGCGCCGGGCCTCGTGTATATCACTCCCTACGCCGCCACGACCATTGCCGAATACTTCATGGAGCAGGGCCGCGACGTTCTTATCGTTTACGATGACTTGACTCATCATGCCCGCGCTTATCGTGAACTCTCGCTCCTACTGCGCCGCCCTCCAGGCCGCGAAGCGTTCCCCGGCGACATCTTCTACATCCACTCCCGGTTGTTGGAACGGGCAACCCATCTCAGTAAAGAAAAAAGCGGTGGTTCGCTCACTGCCTTGCCTATCATTGAAACTACCGCCCAAGATATCTCCGCATACATTCCCACAAATCTCATCTCCATCACGGATGGCCAGATCTATCTGTCACCAACTCTGTTCGAACTGGGCGTTCTGCCGGCCATTGACGTAGGCAAGTCCGTCTCAAGAGTGGGTGGCGCCGCCCAGCGCCCCGCATATCGGTCGGTTGCCGGCAACATCAAGCTTGCCTATTCTCAATTCGAGGAACTGGAAGGTTTCGCCAAATTCGGCACCCGCCTCGATGACGCGACTCGCAAAACAATCGACCATGGACAGCGTATCCGCGCCTGCCTCAAACAGTCGGAATCGCAGCCAGTCTCTCTGGTGGAACAGATCTGCGTTCTTCTTGCTTTGACCGCCGGCCTTTTCGACGCAGTGCCCGTAGATAAGATGAACGACGCCCAGCAAGCCCTGCAGGAGGCCGCCACGCAAATCCCAGAACAGCTTATCGAACGACTGACGACTGCCGACAAATTGAGCGACGCTGACCGTCAGTCCATTCTCGACTTAGCCCACCAAGCACTCGCCACCTTCATTCCTGAACCAAAATCATGAGCGGAACCACGCAAAGCTTGAGTCGAAAGATCGCCGCCGCTGGCGATCTACAGGGTGTTGTCAGTGCCATGAAAGCGCTCGCCGCTTCAAGCATTGGGCAGTATGAAAAAGCCGTTCAATCGCTCGATGACTACTACCGCACTGTGGAACTGGGATTGTCCGCCTGTCTCCGTCTAAACGAACCGACTCAGTTGTCGCCAGACAAACGAGCAAAGAATATAGACGGCCCTATCGGCGCGATCGTATTCGGATCAGACCAGGGCCTTGTCGGACGCTTTAACGAAGTAATCGTTCATCTAGCTCTCGACAGTCTGAAGAAACTCCCGGGCAAAACAAAGCGCATCCTCGCCGTGGGAGATCGTGTTCACTCCCTGCTTTCGGACGCTAACTTCGCACCCGTGAGCCTGCTCGCTGTTCCCACTTCGGTCCGCGGCATCACTCCCTTGATCGGTAAGGTTCTCATTGAGATTCAGGCAGCTCGCGACAAAGACGATGTCGTGGAAGTTTATCTCTTCCACAATCGGCCGAAACCAGGGGCTGCCTACCTGCCGGTCTGTAAACGTCTTCTGCCGTTCGACAAGGAATGGCGACACAAACTGGCTGCCGTCCCTTGGCCCACCAAAAAATCCCCGCAAATCATTAATGGCCCAATCCCGGCTCTCGATGCCTTCATTAGAGGATATCTCTTCGTCTTGCTCTTTCAAGCCTGTGCCGAATCGCTCAATAGCGAGAACGCCAGCCGCCTCTCCGCCATGCAGCGTGCGGAAAAAAACATCAAACAGATCCTCGAAGACCTAAATCTCGAATTTCATCGTGTTCGCCAGGAATCCATCGATGAGGAACTCTTCGACGTGGTTTCCGGCTTCGAAGCTTTGGCGAAACATCTCTCTCACTGAAAACCACGGCGCTTCAGCTCGCAAGTATGCTGCTGCTGGGCTTATCAATCATCACTAGCCGTTGGACCTTCCTACGCGCGCGCAGTAAACGAATCCGAACCGCTGTTTCCGAACAACCCCGTTGGCGCGCGATCTCTCCGCTTTTGTACCCTTCAATATAATGCTCCTCCAAAACTATCCGGTCGTTCGGCTTGCACTGATTGAGCATTCGTTCAACATCGATGGCCGCGAGGTTTAGGTTGGTAGTCTGCTTTAGATCCTCAATCGGCTCGGTTGGTCGTTCACGTCGGAGGAGAGTCCGATAGAGATTGAGCGCGATCGTATTCGTCCAGGTAAAAACAAGGTTCGGTTGGCGAAGTTGTCGCCGCTTCTCCCATCCCCTTGTCCACGCTGACTGCGCCGTGTCCAATGCGATCTCATAGGATACTCCCCTTGACAATAGGAACTTCACTGTCAGGGGGAACCCACGCTGATAAGCGTGGCCGAAAGATTCATCGGTCATAGTAGACTGTTCCGCGAGTGCTCGTGACTTTTCGCTCGATGCCATTTTTACCTCAAACCGTTTTCCCTGCGCATTGACAACTGACAATTACAAAGAAAGCATTTCTAGGGCTAGAGCGCCCTAACCTCGGTAAAACGCAAGTCGACATGAACACGTCTTGAACCTTGCGCTTCTAGTTGACTCTAGTTCGACGACGCCTTCTGATCTTTGATTTGTAGCTCGTTCACCACTTGATTCACATTCTGAACACCTCCGGCAATTTCAGCGCTTCTCGCCCGCTTCCCTTCAGAATTCACTTCGCCGATAAGAGTCACTACCCCGTTCTTCACGCTGAACTTCACACTGTGGTCAAGCTTTGCCTCAACCAGCGCCGCACTCAGGTTCCCGTCAATCCCTTTGTCCAGATCCGAATTCACGGTCTTGGCATCGGGTTGCCCCGCTGGCATGACAGCGATCTCGTTTGCCACAACCTCGCTGCCCGCTAGCGATCTCGCAATTGCACTGGCCTGTGCTTTATCGCTATCGAGTGAGACGTGACCTCCGAGCGTTACAACACCCTTCTTGGGGTCCTGGCTTGCCGTCACATCCCTCAAGCCGGCTTGGTCGAGCGATTTTCGTAGGGTGTCACTTAGATCGGGAGCTTTTGTCGAAACCGTCGAGCATCCCAGGAGTGCCGCGAGAGACGCTACCGCCAGGAGAGCCGACGTCGACTTGAAATTAACAATTTGCATATTCTTCCTTCTTTACTTGTTTCGTTGTTAAATTGCATTTGGTGACCACGACGTGTGATCACATTTGGTCAACTGACTCAATATGGCCGCCGTTTTGTTTTCAGTTCCCGCGGCCGCACGACAACGGCATCTACATATGAATTCCGCCCAGCATATAGGCCACAAGCAGAATCAATAAAACTCCGCCGAGTCCAATGCCTGCACCTCCGCGCGAGCCCCATCGACCGTAGCCGTAATACCCACCCCCGAATCCGAACAGCAGGATCAAAACGATAATCAATAACAACATTGCGTTTTCACTTTCTTTCGTTCGCTCTTTTAAACTGCATTCCTACACCCAAACCGGGACTAGTGGCGATTTGGCGTAATCTTAGACATCGACAGGAGACCCGCTCCGTTCCCGCGTGACCGCATCGGATCATGTGACGTTGGGCGGTCGCGGCCAATTCGAAGGATCAAAAAAAGTGGACGCTCAGTAAAGAGCGTCCATTCCGTCCAAAATCCGACGGCAGTCTTGTATCTTTTTACATATTCCGAGTCCGCGGCCCGGATTCCCAGTCCCAAAGGGCAAGGGTAAGTTCGTGCTGCCCGTTTGGGAGAGTTCCCTAGGAGGAAATTGAAATTACTTAGCTGACGATTTCTTGCGGCCCAGCAATGCCATGCCGATCAGAGCGCTACCAAACAGAGAAACCGCTGCTGGCTCAGGCGTTTGCGTGATCTGACCCTGAACGGTAGTGTCACCAGGATTGCCACCAGAATTAGGTGCCACGATACTCGAAATCGAAGTATTCTTGCCGAAAATGCTGCTTCCAAAGTTACCCGAGATAGCACCCAATGTCCCTGGTCCGAGTTGCAAGGGCGTAGGCGATGTCCAGTCGATTTGAATCGTACTGCTGTTGATCGAAACTGTGCCGCCTGTCGAAGTGCCTACAAACTGACCTGTGGCGCCGTCCGTTGTATCCGTGACAACCAGGTCAAAAACAAAAGCGCCGAAAGTCGTGCTCTGCGCTGTCGTGCAAGTCGGACAAGCAAGAAGAAAGTCGCCCAAATTGATATTCGACGGTACGCCGGTGCCGCTGCTTACGTTCCCTGTGAACGTGAGCGTGGCGGCCTGTCCTGCGGAACTGTTCAAGATCGTGGAGTTGACGCCGCCTACAAATTCACTGCCGGCCGCATTGGTTGTGTAGCTAACAATGCCGCCCGCGAAGACGCTAGACGCCGTCATCAACGTGACGATTCCTGCCATTGAAGCTGTGGTTATGAAATATTTGTTTAGCAAAATGTATTTTCTTTTCTGTTCGTTTGATCGAACGGTCGCCTCTCTGCATTGACGAGACGGAACTAGTTGAGCAATTCCAAGGCCACTAAAACTATTAGCCCTATCGCTCGAGAATGGCCGGTGTTCCCGGAACAACCATGTGCGAAAGATCGTTCGCATCCCAGTTCGTAAGCCGGATGCACCCATACGATTCGCCGTGCCGAATATGCCCCGGATCGGGGGTGCCATGTATTCCGTAGTGAGCGTTTGAGAGCCCCATCCATACCACCCCCACAGGGTTGTTGGGGCCCGGCGGCAATTTCTCAGTGGCCCTGGTCGGATCCACATTCCAGAAGTGTTCGGGATCCCAATAGAACCACGGATCGTGTTTTACACTGACAATCTTCCAACTGCCGATCGGCAGCGGATCATGGCTGTCGCCAATCGTCGCAGGGTATTGTGCCAGTACTTTACTCCCAACTCCAAACGCCGTCACCGTACGTTTTGACTTTGATACCACCACCCGCAAAGCTCGCCGCGCAGGTGCCAAAGCCACATTGGGCACCATGATGGTCGCTCCCGCCTTGTCCAATACTTTGCCTGGGTTCAACTCTGCCAATAGTGTCGGCGACACGTGAAACTTCTCCCCCAGTTCCTCTTCTGGTGATTCCCACCCCATCCACTTGAGTTTTGCTTGATCCACAACCTTCGCCGGAATCGGCTCAAATGGGCCCTTCTCATTCGCTGCTGTAATCGTGTAACGGATCAACAGTAGACTGCCGTGCATGTCCAGCAACTTCCACATCTTTGCATCGATCACGCCAGTGGGCTCCAACCCATGAACTTCTTGATACCCCTTAATCGCAATTCCCAGGTCGTCTCCATAGCGGCCATCAATTTCGCCTGGCGAAAATCTTGCACGACCTAAAAGAATTTGCGCCCGAATCACCTTGGCCCCAGTCTCCCCTGGCCTCACAACGTCGGCTGTGGCGTGCTCTACCTCGCTCGAAAGAAGATTCTGGGCTCCCGACATTCTCATGCTGAGCGCTGCCAAAATCAGAGCAGCGCTGGCTACCTGGTATAAATCCGTTCTTCGCAAATGTTCCTGCTTCCCTTTTTAGTTTTTCGGGCATTGATCAATCTTGCCGCAGCCAGACGACTGCAAGCGAAGGTCCAAAGAGTTTGAAAGGGGGATTCTAAATACGCCCCACGTAGCGTGGCCACAGAAATGCTCCCTTCTTTCCCAGACACATGACAGTCACATCGAAAGCCTATCTTGTCGGCGGCGGTATCGGTTCACTCGCTGCCGCCGCCTTCCTCATCCGTGATGGCGGCATGCACAGCACCGATATCACAATCCTGGAAGCATTGCCGCTCTTGGGCGGAAGTCTTGACGCTGGTGGAACTCCGCAGTCCGGCTATTCCATGCGCGGCGGTCGCATGCTGACCACGGACAACTACGAATGCACTTGGAATCTCTTTAAGTCCATCCCCTCGCTAGACCACCAGGGCCAGACAGTGTATGAGGAGACTGTCGAGTTCAATCGTCAACACCCGTCTCATTCCATGGCGAGGCTGGTCGACAAACGTCGCGCGAAAGTCCCCGTAAAGTCCATGGGCTTTTCCATGGAAGACCGCGTCGAACTGCTGAAATTCACCGAAGCAAGTGAAGATACGCTGGGTGCAACTTGCATCACAGACTGGCTCGCTCCCGCATTCTTCGAAACCGATTTCTGGTACATGTGGTCCACCACGTTTGCCTTCCAGCCTTGGCATAGCGCCGTCGAGTTTAAGCGCTACCTCCATCGCTTCATGCTCGAATTTACGCGCATTGAAACTCTCGCTGGCGTGAAGCGCACGGTCTTTAACCAGTACGATTCCCTCGTCCTGCCACTGCAAACATGGCTCTTGGCTCAAGGCGTAAAGGTGATGAGTAGCTGCACCGTCACTGGGTTTCGTCACAAGATCGCAGACGGCAAGTATCAAGTAACAACGATCCAATGCGCTGGCCAGGAGTCGGAAATCGCCGTCAACGAAGGTGACTTTGTCTTCTTTGAAAACGGTTCCATGACCGATGCTTCGAGCCTTGGTTCCATGACTCACCCTCCCGCCACACTGACCAAGGCCGATAGCGCTGGCTGGAGTCTATGGGAGAGCCTCGCGAAGGAACAGCCCGATTTCGGAAATCCCGCCGCGTTCAACAGCACCATCGCGCAGTCCAACTGGGAGTCTTTCACCGTTACTCTGAGCAGTCCGGCATTCTTCGATAAGATGACCGAGTTCACCGAAAATCATCCGGGCGCCGGCGGCCTCGTGACGTTCAAAGACTCTCGTTGGCTCATGTCCATCGTTCTCGCCTATCAACCTCACTTCCGGAAGCAGCTCGCTGGTTTTCAAGTGTTCTGGGGGTATTCCCTATTTCCAGATCGCGTTGGAGACTTCGTAGCCAAGCCGATGTCCGAATGCAACGGCGCCGAAATTCTGCGCGAGCTCTGCGGGCATTTAAGATTCGACCTCGACATAATGGCCTCCGCCAACTGCATCCCGTGTCGAATGCCATACATCACCAGCATGTTCATGCCCCGCTCCCGTGCAGACCGTCCTCTGCCCGTTCCGCAGAGTTCTAAGAATCTGGCGTTCATTAGCCAATTCGTCGAAATCCCGGACGACGTCGTCTTTACCGTCGAATACTCTGTGCGTGCGGCCCAAATGGCCGTCTATCAGTTGCTCGGGCTTAGTCTCCAAGTGCCCCCGGTGAAGCCGCACGACAAGTCAATGCGAGTGCAGCTCGAAGCTGTCATGAAGGCGTTTCAATAAAGCCAGGACCACCGTACAAAGCAAGCAAAATGACAATCAATACAGAAGATTTCCGCATCTCGTCCGCCAAGAAAGTGAAACTCGACACTTGGCCCACAGCCATCAAACCTTTTTACAATTCAACGGAGGAATACAAAGACCTGCTCGATAAACACGTTGCCCATCTGAGTTCACTGCAACGTCTGCACTACGCCGCCAATCGCTATGCGCTGCTACTCATCGTCCAAGGTATCGATGCTGCGGGCAAAGACGGCGTCATCCGCCACGTCATGTCCGGCGTTAATCCGCAAGGCTGTCAGGTCTCCAGCTTCAAGCAGCCCAGCGCCGAAGAGCTCGAACACGATTTTCTTTGGCGTACCACGCGCGAGCTACCCGCCAGAGGGAAAATCGGTATCTTCAACCGCTCTTATTATGAGGAGGTCCTTATCGTAAAGGTGCATCCCGAAATGCTCCGCAACGAAGGCCTGTCTCCCGAACTCCGCGACGAAAAGACCATCTGGGACGAACGCTATCAATCCATAACCAACTTCGAGCGCCACCTCTACCGCAACGGCACGCGAACTGTCAAAGTCTTTTTGCATCTATCGAAAGAGGAACAGCGCAAGCGATTTCTCGAACGCATTGACGAACCTGACAAGAACTGGAAATTCAGCGCCTCAGACGTCACTGAAAGAACTGATTGGAAACAGTATGTGAAAGCTTTCGAAGATTGTCTAAGCTCCACGGCTACCGGCCACGCTCCCTGGTACGTCGTTCCCGCCGATGACAAAGAGAATGCCCGCCTCATCGTTTCTCAGATCGTCGTGGACACACTGTCGGGCCTGAAGTTGGCCTACCCGAAAACAACCGACAAACGCCGCCAGGAATTGCAATCCATACGTAAACTCCTCACTAAGAACTCAAAAGAGACCAACAGTCGCGCAAAGTTTTTCTAGCGTCAAGGGCGCCAACGACTCCGCTTAAGCCGCTTTAAGTCGTTCGTAATGCAAAAGTCGGCATTGTGCTCGTTTGACCGAACAGTGATACGTCGACTCTCTCGTACGCGTTCTTTTAGACCGTCTGTAATAAACTCTGGAAGGTGCTACTCTCCCTTCGCGGAATCCAAAAGAGCTTCGGCGGCGTGCAAGCTTTGCGCGACGGCAACCTCGATGTTGCCGAGGGCGAAGTTCACCTTCTCATGGGTGAAAACGGTGCCGGCAAATCGACGCTCATGAAGATTGTCGCCGGCATGTACACGCGCGACGGCGGCGAAATGTTGTGGCGCGGGCAGCCCGTTTCGTTTACTCGCCCTGCAGAAGCGTCCGCCAACGGCGTAGCCATGGTTCATCAGGAATCGCTGTTAGCGCCTCACCTGAGCGTGGCCGAAAACATCTTCATGGGGCGCGAAAACGCCTCAAGTTTCGGTTGGATTGACCGCCGCGGTGTGGTCGAAAAAACCGCCAAGGTGATTTCCGAACATGGCTTCCGGCTCGACCCGCAGATGCGTGTTTCGAAACTGAGTCCAGCGGGCAAGCAGTTAGTAGAAATTTGCCGCGCACTGGCACACGGCTCTAGCCTTCTCATTTTCGATGAGCCGACCTCTTCGCTCTCTAATGCCGAAACGGCTGAAGTATTTCGCATCGTAAAGCAACTATGCGAACGCAAGCTCGGCGTCATCTACATCACCCACAGGCTCGAAGAACTGCGATCCATCGGCGACCGCGTGACCGTCCTGCGCGACGGCGCAACCGTTCATACTGGCGAACTGAGAGATCTCTCACGCGACCAGTTGATTCAACATATGGTGGGCCGTTCCGTAAACGCCATTTATCATCGTGAGCCTGCACCCCCAGGCGAAGTGCTGCTGCGCGTCAACAATCTGAGCCGCGGTTTTCTGAAAAACATTTCCTTTGAACTGCGCGCAGGCGAAATTGTAGGCCTCGGCGGACTCATGGGCGCAGGTCGCACCGAATTGTGCCGCGTACTATTTGGCCTCGATCCTGCCGAAAGCGGGACAGTAGAGATCGCCGGCCAAGCCGTCACGCCCAGAGATCCTCGCCAAGCCGTCCAATCCGGCGTTGCGCTCATTCCCGAAGACCGCCAAATCAACGGGCTGGCGCTCAAGTTGCCAATTGCCTATAACATCACCATGCCCGACCTAGGACGCGTTTCGAGCTTTGGCTTTGTCAATCACGCAGCCGAGAATACGTTAGCCGAAGAATACCGCCAACGGCTGCAGATCAAATGCCAATCGCCGAAACAACTGGCTGGCCGGCTCAGCGGCGGCAACCAGCAGAAGATCGTGATCGCGAAGTGGGCGGCGCGCGGCGCGCGCATATTTCTGTTTGACGAACCCACCCGCGGCATTGATGTCGCAGCGAAACAAGAAGTGTTTGAAGAGATGGACCGCCTCGCGAAATCTGGCGCAGCTATTCTGATGGTCAGTTCTGAATTGCCCGAACTGCTGCAGGTCGCCGACCGCATTCTAGTAATGTCGGCCGGCCGGCTCACCGGTGAATTGCCGGGAAAGACAACGCAAGAAGAGATCATGCGTTTGGCCACGCCGGCCAGCGCCGTCCTCACGGAGACCGAATAAGTGAATAGACTGCAACGTTTGCTGCCTTTTGTCACGCTGATTGCCCTGGCTGTCGCGCTTACCATCGC